>Ga0105160_1000792_pt1 | contig 13776 bp, 14 predicted proteins | sample GXS110809BmetaG_FD_89591 | JGI IMG/M metagenome (GOLD analysis project Ga0105160, IMG submission 89591) | Hot spring microbial communities from Gongxiaoshe hot spring, China to study Microbial Dark Matter (Phase II) - GXS 110809B | ecosystem: Environmental > Aquatic > Thermal springs > Hot... | reverse complement strand
TTGATCTCGTTGGTGACGTGGGGGATCGCTTGGATGGTGCGCCCTAGGTAGTCCCCCCTCCTCTCCTTGGCGATGACCGTCTGATATATCTGGCCAGCAGTGATCGAGGATAGGCCAGTAAGGTCCTGGTCTAAGAACCGCTCGTAATGCCCTAAGTCCAGGTCTGTTTCGGCCCCATCAGCGGTCACGAACACCTCGCCGTGCTGGTAAGGGGACATGGTGCCAGGGTCCACATTTAAGTAGGGGTCCAACTTCTGTAGGACTACGGAGAGGCCACGGGACTTTAGGAGGCGGCCCAGAGCGGCGGTGACGATCCCCTTACCTACTGAGCTTACTACCCCTCCGGTGACAAATATGTATTTCCTGCCCATAAAATAAGAGCCCCAAAGGGGCCTTCCCGCCCTGCGCCCATGTTACCCCACTGAAAAATCCATGTCAAGGGGTGAAGAGGCAAAGGAACACGCGCCTTATCCATATTCTCTCCACAACCTGCACCCTATGATATGTAATGGGGGTGGTGCAGGTGCCCCGGGTCATCGCCGACATCCCTTTGGAGGATATAGCCCCTAGGCGGGTGAGCAAGGCGAAGGTGGCAGAGTTCGTGCGCCTGATGCAGGAAGGAAGGATATTCCCTCCTGTAAAGCTGGCCTCATTGCCCAAGGGCTCCCCCTTCCGATGGCGCATCTCTGATGGGGGCCACCGGGTAGCAGCGGCCAGGGCCCTTGGACGCAAGACCATTAAGGCGAAGGTGTGGCTGCCCGATGACTAGAAGCTTGATTGACCTCTCCCCTGGCAGTTGCTATACTGCCCCTAGGGGAGGCCCATAGGAGGTTGTTGAGCTATGACTCAGGAGCAGAAGGGAAAGGGAGCCTGGGGTCGTTTATTGGGTCTGGTGGCTGCTTTAGGGGCGGTAGTGGCTGCCCTTGCCTTCTGGCGCCGCCGTCAGGCCGGTCAACGTTAAGGGCCGAGCTGACTAGCCCATGGAGATCTACTGGCTGGGGCACTCTTGCTTCTGGCTTAAGGGACGTCAAGCCTCTATCATCACCGATCCTTTCCCTCCTTCCTTGGGCTACCAGATAGGGCGCCCTTCTGCCCATATCGTCACCGTCAGCCATCACCATGATGACCACAACTACGTAAAGGGAGTAAGTGGTTCCCCCCGCATCCTGGATGCCCCAGGGGAATACGAGATAAATGGCGTCTACATAACAGCTGTACCCACTTATCACGATGGTCGGAAGGGGGCGGTACGGGGGCCTAATCTGGCCTTCGTCTTTGAGATGGAGGGTCTACTCCTCTGCCACCTGGGCGACTTGGGACATGTCCCTACCTCTGAGCAGGTGGAGCTGTTAAGCGGTGTTGATGTCCTTATGGTACCGGTAGGAGGCCACACTACCATCGATGGGGCCACAGCGGCCGAGGTGGTGCGTGTCCTGGAACCACGAGTAGTTATTCCCATGCACTACCGTACCCCTGTCTGTCTCCTCCCCTTGGACCCTGTAGACCGGTTCCTTAAGGAGATGGAGGCCGGTTCACTTGTCCCCCAGGCTAAGCTAAGCCTGACTCATAGCTCCCTACCGGAGGCTACACAGGTAGTCCTTCTGGCCTACCGGGGGGCCTCCTAGGGTAGGTAGGCCATGGGGTTGACAGGGACTCCTCCCTGGTAAACCTCAAAGTGGAGGTGCGGCCCTGTGCACCAGCCCGTACACCCAATAGTGCCGATGACTTCGCCCTGGCTTACCGTTTGCCCCATAGTGACGTAAATCTCGGCCAAGTGGGCATAGGCTGTCTCTAGGCCATTGCTGTGCCTAATTACCACGTAGTTGCCATACCCGTAGTAGCCGTAGGCCACCAACACGACTTGCCCCGATGCCGCCGCCTTCACCGGCATCCCATAGGCGGTGGCGATGTCTATCCCCTTGTGGGCGCCGCCAAAGTACGCGGTGATTATGCCCATCACCGGCCATATTAAGGCAGAAGGCGCAGCGGCCGTCGTCGCCTGAGGGGGCTGAGAAGGAGGCTGGGCCGCCAGTGCCGGTGGCGGTGTCGGTGCCGGCGTCGGGCTAGGCCGGGCGGGTGGTGGCGGAGGAGGCGGCGCTGCCCCAGGCAGAAAGACTAGCATCCCCTCCCGCACCTGGTCGGGCGAGGTGATGCCATTATCGGCGTAGTTGACGATGTCCTCAACGCGGATCCCGAAGAAGAGGGCCACCGCCTGTAAAGTGTCTCCTAGCTTCAGGCGGTAAAGGATGCCATTGCCTACGGGGATGATCAGCTCCTGCCCTATCACCAAAGAGTCGGGATCCATGCTAATTTCGGGGTTATTCCACACTATGTAGTCAGGGTTGATGCCAAACCTCTGGGCGATGCCATAGACCGTGTCTCCGGCCTGCACCATATAGGTCACAAAGAGAGGCTTAGGCCCTGGGGGAGGCGATGGCTGAGAGGAAGGCTCAGCTTGGCGAGAGGGTTCAGGAGGCGCTACTGCCAAGGGCTCCAACACCAGAGTGTCCTCTCTGCCTTCCACCTTTAGGGGCCCAGCTGGGCCGGTTAGGGATCCCTCAGTGGTCCTCTGGGTGCGTGGGGCTACAGACATGCGCAAGTAAGAGGGTTCCTTCTGGCCCTGCAGGGAGCCCCCCCTTGCTGGAGGGGGCTCCTCAGAAGTGGAGCTGGCGGAGTAGCGGTGCCCTATCCCTGCTGCCCCTGCACCCAGGGCAAGCAGCAGAAAGGCCAAATGGAGTAAACGCCGCTTCCCCGCCACAGGGTGGATGTAGCGGGACCCATCCCTCCGTTGCGGCAGTCGGTGGCCTTCCCGAATCGCCTACCTCCTGCATTCGGCCCCATAGCCACCTCCCCGAAACCCTTCCGCCCGGAGGGGCAAAGTTCGGCCGACAGGATAACAAAAGGGGAGGCCTTTGTCAATCTCTTCACAAACTTGACCTCTTATTAGGCGACCAGCTCTATCTGGCTGAGGAGTTGTTCGTTGGACTTAGTCTTGCGCAGCTGCTCTAGGATCCTTTCTGTGACCCGGAGGGTGGCGTCTTGGGAGTAGGGCTGTTCGGCGGCGAAGTCCTCGGCCATCCTGGCCAAGGCGCGACGGAAGAGGGCGAGGCGCTGGGCCGTCTTCTCGTCCAGCATCAGCTCCTCACGGCGGGTTCCGCTGCGGAAGATGTCTACGGCTGGGAAGATACGCTTCTCGGCCAGGCGCCGGTCTAGCCACAGCTCCCAGTTCCCTGTCCCCTTAAACTCTTCGAAGATAACTTCATCCATGCGGGAGCCGGTATCGATAAGGCAGGTGGCTATGATGGTGAGGGAGCCCCCTTCCTCAGTGTTGCGGGCCGTGCCGAAAAGCCTCTTGGGGGGGTGAAGGGCGGCAGGGTCTATGCCGCCGGAGAGGGTGCGGCCGCTAGGGGGCACGGAAAGGTTGTACGCCCTAGTAAGGCGAGTAATGCCATCAAGGAGCACCATCACATGGCGCCCCATCTCCACCAGCCGCTTGGCGCGCTCGATGCCTAGCTCCGCCACCCGTGTCTGCATCTCCTCGGGATCATCGAAGGTCGCCGCGATGACCTCTGCCCCGTCCTTTCCCACTGACCTCCGCCAGTCGGTCACCTCCTCTGGCCTCTCCCCTATTAGGAGCACCATCACCTGAATCTCCTCATAGCGGTTGAGGACAGCACGGGCGATACTTTTAAGGAGCATGGTCTTGCCCCCTTTGGGGGGCGAGACGACCAGCCCCCTCTGCCCCCGGCCTAGGGGCGCCACCAGGTCTATGAGGCGGGTGGTGGGGTTAGGGTCGCCTACCTCTAGCTGTAGGAACCGCTGGGGGAAAGTAGGGGTCAACTGCTCAAAAATGGGGCGACCTTTAGCCACCTCCGGGTCGAGGCCGTTGGTGGCCTCCACCCGTAGGAGACCGTAGTACTTCTCCGAGTCTTTAGGGGGGCGCACCTGCCCCATGACGTAGTCCCCCGTCCTTAGGCCAAAGCGCCGGATCTGGGACTGGGAGACGTAGACGTCGCTAGGGCTGGGCTTATAGCCACTGGTGCGCAGGAAACCGTATCCCTCACTGGTGATCTCCAATATACCCCCGGCGAAGTAGTTCCCCTCGCGCTCCGCGCGGGCCTGAAGTATGCGTAGCACCAGCTCCTGCTTGCGCAGCCCAGAAAGGCTAGTAAGGCCTAAGGCCCTAGCCTCTTCTAGCAGCTCTTCCCGTGTTTTGGCTTCTAGCTCAGCTATGCCCATGCGGTGACCGGTCCTCAGTTGAAGAGGGAACCAGAGGAGCCATAGCCCAGTGTAAGACATAGGGCGCCCCTTGACAAGCCCCTTGCCTTGACAGCCCCCCGCTACCATGTTAAAGTTAAACCCTGGTTAGCACTCTCTATTCAAGAGTGCTAAACCGGTGATAAGGGTGTTAACGGCCCGGCGGGCAGCCATCTTGCGCTGCATAGTAGATGAATATGTAGACTCGGGGCAGCCGGTGGCCTCCCGCACGGTGGTGCAGAAGTACCGTTTGCCTGTCTCCCCTGCCACCATTCGCAACGAGATGGTGCATTTGGAGGAGGAGGGGTACGTAAAGCAGCCCCACACCTCGGCCGGGCGGATACCCTCAGACAGGGGTTACCGTTACTACGTGGAGTGGCTCATGCGTGAGGAGATGCCGCCCGAGGCGGTGAGGCGTCATCTGCGGCAGATGATGGAGGGGGAGGCTCACCGGTGGGGGAGATGGGCCCAGGTGACGGCGAATTTCCTGGCCCACTACATCCATGGCCTGGCCATCGTCACTGCTCCCCGCACTTCCCCGGCTCGGCTGCGCTGGCTGGAGCTGGTGAAGCTTCAGTTCCCGAGGGTGCTACTAGTGGTCATCCTCTATCAGGCGGATGTGCGGGAGATGGTCTTTCCCCTAAGTGGGGACATAGGGCAGGAGGAGCTAACTGACCTCGCCCGCCGTCTCACCTATCAGTTCTCTGGGATGGCTGCCTACCAGATCCGCCAGGCTTTGAGCCATATGACTGGCACAGCAAGGGAGGTCCTGGAGCGGGCCGCCTCCATCCTAGATGAAGAGGACGCCACCGAGTGCCGGGTGGCAGCAGTGGAAGGCTTGCGGGAGCTTCTAGGCCACACAGACACAGCCTACCATGCCCAAGCCCTGACCGTACTAGAGTACGTCGAGGGCAAGGGCATAGCCCGTTTGCTGCCCGAACCCTCTCGGGAAGGGGTTGGGGTTCGCATTGGCAGCGAAAATGCTGATGAGGCCCTTTACCCCTTCGCAGTGGTGACTGCAACTTACGGGGTGCCTCAAGGCCCAAGGGGGGAAGTGGCTGTCGTGGCCCCTACCCGCCTCCACTATGGGAGGGCGGTAGGTATGGTTCGCTACTTGGCCTCGCTACTGAGCCATTTCAGCCAGACCTGGCTGGGAGGCTAGATTATGACCCAGGAAAGGCAAGGCCAGGAACAGCTGGATGAGCTAAAGGCCCAGCTGGAGCAGGTGCGGGCCGAGGCCGAGCGCTATCTCAACAACTGGCGCCGCGCCGAGGCCGACTTTGCCAACTACAAGCGCCGGGTAGACCAGGAGAAAGAAGAGATTAGGCGTTATGGGCAAGCTGCCCTCATCATCAACATCCTGCCAATACTAGACGACCTAGAACGGGCCCTGGGCTCCTTGGACGCCCGCCTAGCAGGCCTCAGCTGGTTTGATGGCATAAGACTTATATACCGGAAGCTACAGCTCGCCCTAGAAAACGCCGGCGTTCAAGAGATCCCTGCCGAGGGCCAGAACTTCGACCCTAGGGTGCACGAGGCTATACACTATATCGAGGGAGAAGAGGGGAAGGTGGTGGCCGTGGTCCAAAAGGGCTACCGCCTCCACGACCGGGTCCTCCGCCCGGCTATGGTCATCGTGGGCAAGGCCCCTCAGCGGGTGGAGAGCTCTGAGCCCCAAGAGGAGGAGGAAAGGAGAGAGCAATAAAGGGAGGCGAAAGGGATGGGACGGGTTATAGGCATCGATCTAGGTACTACCAACTCCTGCATGGCCGTAATAGAAGGGGGAGAACCTAAGGTCATCCCCAGTGCCGAGGGAGAACGGATCGTCCCCTCGGTGGTGGCCATCTCCAACACTGGGGAGCGGTTAGTAGGGCGCCCAGCCAAGAGGCAGGCCATCGTCAACCCTGAAAACACCATCTTCTCCATAAAGCGCCTCATGGGGCGCAAGTTTGATGACCCTGAGGTCCAGCGCGCCCTAAAGATCCTCCCCTACAAGGTAGACGCCGCCCCCAATGGCGATGCCCGCGTATGGATGGGTGGCCGCTCTTATGCACCACCCGAGATCTCGGCCATGATCCTCCAGAAGCTGAAGATGGACGCCGAGGCCTACCTGGGCGAGCCGGTCACTGAGGCCGTTATCACCGTCCCTGCCTATTTTAACGACGCCCAGCGCCAGGCCACCAAGGCAGCCGGAGAAATAGCTGGCCTTCACGTTCTCCGCATCATCAACGAGCCCACAGCTGCCGCCTTGGCCTATGGCCTGGACAAAGAAGGGGAAAAGACCATCGCCGTCTACGATTTAGGCGGTGGCACCTTCGACATCTCCATCCTGGAGATAGGGGAAGGGACCTTCCAGGTGAAGTCCACCGCCGGTGACACCTTCCTCGGCGGCGATGACTTCGACAACCGCATCATCGAGTGGCTTGTCCAGGAGTTCCTTAGGGAGACGGGCATAGACCTGCGCCGGGACCGGGTAGCTATGCAGCGCCTCAAGGAAGCGGCTGAGAAGGCCAAGATAGAGCTCTCCACCCTCCAGCAGACGGAGATAAACCTCCCCTTCATCGCTGCTGACGCCTCTGGGCCCAAGCACCTTATCCGCACCCTCACCCGCGCCAAGCTAGAGCAGATGGTTATGGACCTGGTGGAGCGCACCCTAGGCCCCTGCCGACAGGCCCTAGAGGATGCAGGCCTCCGCCCCGAGCAGATCGACGAGGTGATTCTGGTAGGGGGGATGACCAGGATGCCCCTGGTCATTGAGACGGTGCGCAAGTTCTTCGGCAAGGATCCCCACCGCGGCGTCAACCCCGATGAGGTAGTAGCTGTAGGCGCTGCCATCCAGGCGGGCGTCCTCAAAGGGGAGGTAAGGGAAGTCCTCCTCCTAGACGTCACGCCCCTAAGCTTGGGCATCGAGACCCTGGGGGGGCTGATGACGGTCATCATACCCCGCAACACCACCATACCCACTGCCAAGAGCCAGGTCTTTACCACCGCTGCTGACAACCAGACCAGCGTGGAGATCCATGTCCTTCAGGGGGAGAGGCCTTTGGCCAAAGACAACAAGTCTTTGGGCCGCTTCATTTTGGACGGCATCATCCCTGCCCCCAGGGGAGTCCCCCAGATAGAGGTGACCTTCGATATTGATGCCAACGGCATCCTCCACGTATCGGCCCGCGACAAGGGCACTGGCCGCGAGCAGAAGATGATAATCCAGCCCTCTACCGGCCTCACCAAGGAAGAGATCGAGCGTATGAAGCGGGAGGCCGAGCTGTACGCCGAGGAGGATCGCCGGCGTCGGGAGGAGGTTGAGCTGCGCAACCAGGCCGATAACCTCGCCTATACTGCTGAGAAGACCCTGCGTGAGGTGGGCGACAAGATCCCCTCCTCCATCCGAGCAGAGGTAGAGGAGAAGGTGCGGCGCCTGCGCGAGGCCCTCTCTGGCCAGGATATCACCCCTGTGCGACGGGCCATGGACGATCTGGCCTACTCCCTCCAACAGGCGGGTGCTGCCGTCTATGGCCAGCAGGCCGGGGTGGGACAGGAGCAGCGCCCCACGGAGGAGGGCAAAGGGCCAGAGAGCGGCACCATAGAGGGAGAGTACCGGGAGGTCTAGGGGGCAGCCATGGCTAGGGTCGTCTCTGAGGGCCTGCCTAGGCGTTGGTGGCAGGCCCTGTACGGCGTCCCCCAGGTGGACGCTGCCAAAGTGGATGTGGTCACCCGTTGGTTGGTCCTTTCTCGGGCGGTGGTAGTGGTGATGAGCGCCACGTCGGCGGCCCTGGGGGGTCTCATGGCGGCGTTGGATGGGCTCTTTCACCCCTTGCGTTTCTCTCTGGCGTTCTCAGGCCTGATACTAGCGCATCTGGGTTCCAACTTGTTCAACGACCTAAGTGATCACCTGCAGGGGACAGACCGTCCAGACTCGCCTCGGGCCCAGTATGGCCCCCATGGCTTGGCCCAGGGGGTGGTGGCCCTCTGGCACTTTGCACTAGTGACGGCGGCTGTCCTAGCTGGGGCTACTGCTATCGGCATCGCCCTTGTGCTGATGGTGGGGCCGTGGGTGTTGGCACTGGCCTTGGGAGGGGCAGGGATCCTCTTGGGGTATTCCTACCTAAAGCGCATGGCCCTGGGTGAACCGGCAGTGTTGGTGGTATGGGGCCCTCTGATGGTTGGGGGAACCTATTATGTGGTGGCCAAGGAGGTACATCCTTGGGTCTGGTTGGCCTCTCTGCCCTATGGCCTGGCTGTTACGGCTGTACTCATGGGCAAGCACATAGACAAGTTAGAGTTCGATCGTAGGGAGGGCAACATCACCCTTCCCGTAGTAGTGGGGGAGGCTTGGGCGCGGCGCCTCACCCAGGCCTTAATGGCTGGGGCCTATGTGGCCTTGGCGGCGGTGGCCATATGGCGTCAGCTTCCTGGGCTAGCGGTAGCTGGCCTGGCCCTCCCTACCCTAGTGCGGATATGGCCTGTCTTTGGTAGGCCTAAACCTCAGGTGCTGGCCCGGCCCATACCTGGTTGGCCCTTATGGTTCGTAAACTTCGCCTTTTATCACACCCGTCGCCTGGGGATATATATGGCGGCAGGGCTGGCCCTCCAGGTGGGGGTGGAGGCCCTTTTGGGCCGCCTTTAGTCCTGCTTGATGGCCTCCACCTCTAGGTTGATGCGCACCATATCGCCCACCACTACCCCTCCTGCCTCTAGGAGGGCGTTCCATCGCACGCCGAAGTCGTGGCGGTTGATAACGGTATGGGCAGTGAAGCCTATGCGCTCCTTCCCATGAAAGTCCTTCGTACGGCCTAGGAACTCTGTCTCCAGCGTTACCTCTTTGGTGACATCCCTAATGGTGAGGTCTCCTATCACCTGTGCCCGGGCCTGGTCCAACATCTCCACCCTCTTGCTGCGGAAGGTGATGTGTGGGAACTTCTCGACGTTGAGGAAGTCATCAGAGCGCAGGTGATTGTCCCTTTGGGGCTCACCGGTATCGATGCTGTTAGCTTCAATGGTGACTTCCACCTTAGAGTTTTGAGGGTTAGCTTCGTCGAGCTGGATGGTGCCCTGGAAGCGTTGGAAACGACCCTTTACGGTAGCTACCATCATGTGGCGGACAGCGAATTCCACTAAGGAATGAACGGGATCGATGGCCCACATGGTGACAGTAGAGGTCTGTGCCAACTCCTTCCCTCCTTTACAGGTGTGGCAGGAAATCTCAGGTGCCCATTTTAGAGATGAAGCTAATCTTTGTCAAGTAACTGACAAAAGGTTAGTCATCTTGGAGGAAGGGCCGCACATGGTGTATAAAAGGATAGAGGGGCGCCCCAGTAGCTCAGCAGGAAGAGCGGCGGCGTCCTAAGCCGCGGGTCGGGGGTTCGAGTCCCTCCTGGGGCGCCAGCTACCTAATCTGCGTTCCCTCTCGCTCGATCGTGCAAGAATTGTGCGATTGGTAGGGTTTGCCGGTCATCCCCTTTGGGGCTAGGTTGCCACCCAGAGGGATGCAAACGGTCACCGGGCTTGTGCTCCCGGTAATGGGGCCCTGTCTTTGACGCTCGCCCCCTCAGGGGGCATGCCTGTAACGCCTTCCTCTCGCCAAGCATCATTCGAGATGCAACATCTATGCCGGCCGTTTCTTTGCCTCCCTGCAGGGTTGGGACATGCTGCGATTCATGGGCTGGGCTTTCGATCCGGTGCGGATGGCGTCGCCGCCGTTCAGCGGGCGGCTCCGCCGCCTGGTGCTGGCCTTCAGCGCTATCTACCTACTGGCAGCCAGTGCGATGGCTATAGGGATGGGGCTTGGCCTCTCCTTCTACATCAGCGGCCGCATCCGGCATCTCGTTACTGAGCACGTGCTCTCCCTCACTAGCGAGTTCGTCACCTCCCAGGTGGTGTCCCGCCTGGGGCTCGAGGGGCCTGCAGGCCTGGGCCAGCACGAGCTGGCTAAGCTAGACACGCTAGTGCGGGAGCACCTGCTGAAGCCGCCCATCGTGCGCATCAACATGTGGGACGCAGAGGGCAGACTCGTATACTCCAGCGATCCCCTTCTGCGGTTTGGGGTTGCCCCTGGTGAGGAGGTGGCCGAGGCCCTGCGAGGCAAGCTTAGGGTTGAGGTGCACAGGGGCAGTGACGTGGAAGGGGCAGGCCTAGAGCGTTACCCACAGGTGATGGAACTTTACGTGCCGATAGCCCTTGGCGAGCCCGCACAAGTAGTGGGCGCCTTCGAACTCTATGGGGACTATGGGCAGGCGAGCTCCCTTGTCGCCTGGACCAAACGCACGATCCTTGTGGGCACTGGGCTGGGCCTGGCGGTTCTCTACCCTGTGTTGCTGCTAGTAGTATGGGGCGGCCAGCGCCTCATCCGGTGGCAGGAGGAGGAGCTGGCTGACAGGGAACAGAGGCTGCACCACATGGCCTACACAGACCCCGTAACCGGGCTGCCCAACCGCAGCCTCTTCAAAGAGCGGCTCGAATGGGCCCTTGCGCAGGCTCAGCGTTCGAGAGATGGAGTAGCTGTCATCATGCTGGACCTGGACCGTTTTAAACTTGTCAACGACAGCCTGGGCCACTGGGCTGGCGACGAGGTCTTGCGGGCAGTAGGGGCCAGGCTCAGGGCATCGGTACGGGAGGAGGATACGGTGGCCCGTCTGGGGGGAGACGAATTCGCCATTATGCTTGCTGGGCTAGGGTTACCAGAGGAGGCTGGCGAGGTGGCCAGCCGAGTTTTGCACCGGCTGCAGGAGCCGTTCCATCTGGGCGGGCATGAGCTGTTGGTGACGGCCAGCCTGGGGGTGGCCCTCTTCCCCCAAGACGCGGGTGACGCTGAGGGCCTGCTGCGGGCAGCCGACACGGCCATGTACCGAGCCAAGGGGCAAGGTGGGGACAACTTTCAGTTCTTCACTCCCGAGCTGCAGGAGCTAAAGGCGAGGCTGCTTTCCACGTAGGCCTGCCATCCAGGAAGACTCTATCGAGGCTTTGGGTGCCTACGCCCATGCACCCCCAGGCCCGGTGCGCGGCTGGTTAAGAGCCTGAGGGGATAGATGGTTGGGCTGCCCCAGCTTCCCAGCGCAGATTTGGGGGGAGGCCTATCTCACAGTGCCGGCCCAAGGCGTTGCCTCAGGGTTGCCGTTCGGCCCCAGTTTGATGCTTTATCATTTTTTGCTAAAATCGTGCTGTCCTTTAAGTCCCATATGTAGGAGGTTTGATATGGCTGCCACGGCTGGTCAAACCTATCCCCTCACCTTCGATGTGACTTATCCTGAGCGCTTGTCGCGCCTTCTCATATTTGTTAAGTGGCTACTCGCCCTTCCCCACTGGATCATCCTCTATGCGCTATCAGGCCTGGTGCAGGCCATCACCTTCATCGCCTGGTTCGCTATCTTGTTCACCGGTCGCTATCCTCGGGAGCTGTTTCAGCTAGTAGTGAAGTCTTGGCGTTGGCAGGCGAACGTAAATGCGTACGTGGGGCTGATGCGTGACGAATATCCGCCTTTTTCTTGGGAGGAGGGGCGGTATCCGGTCACGTTCGCTGTTGATTACCCTGAGCGCCTATCGCGCCTCCTCATCTTTGTGAAATGGCTTCTGGCTTTTCCCCACTACATCGTGTTGGCTTTGTTGGCCTTTGTAGGCTTGGTGGCGTGGGTCATGGCCTGGTTCGCCATCCTTATAACGGGCCATTTCCCCAGGGCCCTGTTCAACTTCTTGGTGGGCCTAGCCCGTTGGAGCTGGCGGGTACAGGCATACACGTACCTTTTGCGCGACGAGTATCCGCCGTTCAGCTTTCGTTAGGTAAGGTCTATATCCACTAGACGGTGGGTGGTAGTGAGGGCTATAATCGGAGCGGGCGTGGTGATGTGCTGGCTGCCTTGCCCAAGAAGGACGTTTGGGCCAAGGCATCTGGTGCAGTGTAGTTAGGTGTTGGCCTAGTCTGATCCGCATAGGGCAGGGGCGTAGCTCAGTGGCAGAGCACCGGTCTCCAAAACCGGAGGTCGGGGGTTCGAATCCCTCCGCCCCTGCCAATTTAAGGGGATAAGAGGGTTCTCTCCGCTTCTAGGTTGGTCCGGGTGCTTCCGAAGGAGCCCAAAAATTATGGGCTCCGCCCCCATCCCCACCACCACGGCGATCGCTGTCCCGGCCCCAAGGAGCCTTGCCAGTTGCACCGCGTGGGTGTCCCTACAGCCAAACGGGGCGTAGCGCCATAATTATTGACAGGATGCTTTCTGGGGAAGTGCGCCAAATAGTGGCGGCTGCCCAAAAGTCTTGGGCTTGTGGGGAAAGGGTAGCCCTGGCCACGGTGGTGGGGGTGTTCGGCTCCGCCTATCGTCGTGAGGGGGCCAAGATGCTGGCCCATGAAGATGGTTCGGCCACCTGCATGATCTCTGGTGGCTGTTTGGAGCAAGAGGTGGTAGAGGTGGCTAAAGTGGTCATGGATACTGGGATCCCCCGCTTGGTGCGCTATGAGCTCGACGAGGAAGTGATGTGGGGCCTGGGTCTAGGCTGCGGAGGCACAATAGAGGTATTCATTGAGCCCCTAGAAAGGGGATCTGTCCTGGCCCGTTGGCTTGAGATGCAGGCTGAAGGCGAGAGAGGTGTGCTAGTGACGCCCTTACGGGGAGGTGAGGGGCGCCTGCTGGTGAAGGCAGATGCCTCTCCTGAAGGAGTCCTATCGCCAGAGGCGCTCTCCCAGGCTGCCCAGGAGAGGGCCCTTGCCCTCTTAGATGCGCCCTCTCCTCAGCCTCACCTCCAGGTGTTAGAGGGGGCTCAGCTTTTCTTCGATGTAAGCTTGCCCCCGCCAGAGCTGGTGGTTTTCGGCGCAGGCCACGACGCCGTCCCCTTGGTAGCCCAGGCCCAGACGTTGGGTATGGCTGTAACGGTGGTCGATCCCCGTCCCGCCTATAATACGCCTGAGCGTTTCCCTGGCGCCCGCCTCGTCCTGGCCCATCCCCACGAGCTCCCAGAGAAGGTTCGCCTTACCCCCCGCTCGTACGTGGTCGTAATGAACCATCACTTGCAGAGGGATGAGGCCTGCTTGGCCTATGCTCTAGAGTCCTCTGTTGCCTATATAGGGGTATTGGGACCGAAAGGAAGATTGCAGAAGCTGGTGGAGGGCCTTGTGGAGAAAGGAAAGGAACTAGGCCCCAGGGACCTGGAACGGGTGTACAGTCCTGTGGGGCTGGACATAGGGGCGGAGTCGCCTGAAGAGGTAGCGGTGAGCATTCTGGCCGAGGTGTTAGCTGTGCAGAGGGGCCATAGGGGCGGGTTCTTACGGGAGCGCCAAGGCCCCATCCATCGCCGCTATTTGGCCTGAAGGCCTTTATATGCCAGCTTGTCCTCCTTTGGGCAACTGTCTATCATTTTGAGAGCTAAGGGGAATTAGCCTGGGCTTGGGCTATTGTGCGTTGGTGGTGGAACCTCACCCTTCCTGGGAAGCTCTTGCTAGTAGGGGCGGTGGTGATCCTTGGCACCGTCACGTGGCGAGCTATAGCAGGCTTAGGCCGTGAAGGGGCCCCTTCTCCCAGGCCGGCGGCCCAAGTC
>Ga0105160_1000791_pt1 | contig 13785 bp, 9 predicted proteins | sample GXS110809BmetaG_FD_89591 | JGI IMG/M metagenome (GOLD analysis project Ga0105160, IMG submission 89591) | Hot spring microbial communities from Gongxiaoshe hot spring, China to study Microbial Dark Matter (Phase II) - GXS 110809B | ecosystem: Environmental > Aquatic > Thermal springs > Hot... | reverse complement strand
GTGTTCATGAGTGAGGCCTGCCACCAGTTAGCTAAGCAGACGGACCTGCATGTCATCGTAGGTCTGGAATCCCCAGAACAAGCTGCTGCTCACAAGCCCCTCGAAGCAATCGCGCGCACCGTGCAGTACTGGGTTCGTCAGCCTTTGACCCAAAGTGCTCCAGCATCGCTCTTGCCTCGTGCCGTTCGGGAGTTTGCCGACGAACAGTTAGACTGGCTGATCCAGCGCACGTTATTCCTCGAGCGGATTGATGTCCTACAGCTCGAATATTTGCAGCTCGCGCAGTACGCTGGCCGGTTCGATCGAGTGGTCACCGCGCTGTTTGAACACGACATCTACTTCCAGTCTGTGGCCCGCCAGCTCCCTTACTTACTGGGGCTCGGAGCAAAGCTGCGAGGGGCGCTCGAATACATGCGGGCACTCCGCTACGAGTTAAGGATGCTCCCCCGTTTTGACCTGATCCAGGTTTGCAGTAGCTCCAACGCGCAGCTTCTATGCGAGTTCTGTCCGAAACTGGGACCTCGCTTGGATGCACAGTCCCGCGCGGGCATCGCTGTCCCGTCTTATGCATATGTAGAGTCGGACCGAGACCGTAACACGCTGCTCTTCGTGGGCAGTTACCGCCATGCGCCCAACATTCAGGGGCTGGTTTGGTTCATTGAGCACGTGTTTCCCAGCATCCGCGAACGTCACTCTGGAGTCCGGCTCATCGTGGTGGGAGCCACTGCACCGCCAGCGGAGTGGGCCCACCTGGACTGGAAGGCGGTCGAGTTTCGCGGTGTCGTTCCGGATATACGCGCGTATCTGCACCGCTGTGGCTTATTCATCTGCCCGATCGTAAGTGGATCTGGTATTCGCGTCAAAGTGCTTGAAGCTTTCGCGTGCGGGATCCCGGTCGTTTCCACCTCGCTAGGAGTTGAGGGGATACCGACGCGGGATGGTGAACTCTGTGCCCTGGCGGATACCCCAGCAGAATTCGCCCGAAAAACGATTAGGTTATTGAAACGACCGGAAGAAGCTACCCTGATGGCCCGCCGGGCTAGGGCGTATGTAGAACAGTGCCACGACAGCGGGCCACTGATCGCGAAGTTGGTTGCTCGCTACCGGTGCTTGATGGAATCCAAGCAAGCGGGCATCGGAGCGGCTACCCAGTTACCGCAACCTAGCAGTCCCGTTGCAGCGTCCGACCCGCCTGAGTCTTGAGCCACCTATCTTGGTCCCGACGCCGCTGGAGGTCACGACTTGCAGACCTCCTGGCCACTGCCACTGGTAAAATCTCCGCGGGAGCGCATTTTGGCTTCATGGGGAGTAAGAGCTATGACTATCCACCTCCGGGTTCTGGGTGCAGTGGTTGTGTTGTGCGCAGCGATCCCGATGAAAGGTGCACCCGCTCAATTGCCCAACATTGTTATCATCTACGGCGATGATGTGGGTTACGGCGATCTGGGCTGCTACGGTGCCACACGCGTGCGCACACCCCACATTGATCGGCTAGCGCGCGAAGGCTTGCGCTTCACCGACGCACATTCGGACGCGGCCACCTGCACACCATCACGCTACGCGCTTCTAACCGGCCAACACTCCTTCCGGAACCCCAGAGCACGGGTGCTGCCCGGCGATGCTCCCGCACTGATCCTACCGGGCACCGTCACGCTAGCCTCGTTGCTCAAGGAGCGTGGCTACCAAACCGCTGTTGTCGGCAAATGGCATTTGGGGTTAGGAGCGGGCAACCTGGATTGGAATGGAACCATCCAGCCGGGCCCGCTGGAGATCGGTTTTGACTACGCGTTCATTATGCCAGCCACTGGCGATCGTGTTCCCTGCGTGTACGTGGAGAACCATCGCGTTGTGGGGCTCGACCCCCGCGACCCGATCTCAGTGAGTTATACCGATCCGATACCGGGCGTACTGACCGGCCGCGACCATCCTGAACTTCTCCGAATGCATCCCAGCCACGGCCACGACCAGACCATCGTCAATGGTGTCAGCCGAATTGGCTACATGAAGGGCGGTAACGCCGCCTTGTGGAATGACGAGGACATGGCCGCCATGTTCGTGCGCAAGGCCTTGGATTTCATCCGGCGAACTGCGGGCCGCCCCTTTTTCCTCTTCCTTGCCACCCACGACATCCACGTCCCGCGGTTGCCGAGCGCTAGGTTCCGCGGCGAGTCGGGCATGGGACCGCGAGGTGATGCCATCGTCCAGTTCGATTGGACCGTAGGAGAAATCCTCGCCGCATTGGAGCGCCAGGGTGTTTCCCGGAATACCCTGGTGATTCTGACGAGCGACAATGGCCCTGTCGTCGATGACGGTTACAAAGACGAGGCCGTCGAGCTGCTAGGAGATCATAAGCCCGCTGGCCCCCTGCGCGGCGGCAAGTATAGCAATTTCGAAGCAGGCACACGTGTGCCATTCATCGTTTGGTGGCCAGGTCGGGTCCGTCCAGGTGTATCCGACGCACTTGTCAGTCAAGTAGATCTCATAGCAAGCTTGAGCGCTCTGGTCGGAGTTTCTTTACCCTCCGGAGCCGCACCCGACAGTTTCAACGTCCTTGCAGCCCTCATCGGCCAATCCAAAAAGGGCCGCGACTTCCTTCCTGTGAATGCCAGTGTGGTGTCGCTTCGGTACGGGTCGTGGAAATATATCCCGCCCAGCAACCGGCCCGCCTACAACAAAAACACGAACACGGAGTTAGGGAACGCTCCTGAACCACAGCTTTATGACTTGTCTTCGGACATTGGCGAGCGAAACAACCTCGCCAGCCGGCAGCCCGAGCTAGTAAAGAAACTCCAACAAAAACTGGACGAAATCCTGCGGAGCCCGCAGACTCGTCCGTGAAGCTTGCCGCGAGCGCCGCGGGCGGGCAAAAGTAGTTTTCGCAGGCTGCGCCGGCGAGCTTAGATGCTCCGCTACGGAGACACCGATCGCACCTATTTCGACCATATTCCACCACAGCCGCATCAGCCACAGCACGACTTGGCCGCGCGAGGCGGGTTTCTTGAAGTGGGACGTCGACCCAATCAACTTAGGAGGCTGCGATGAGGTGGCATACAGGAGCGCGGATGGTGTTGGCGGCCACGCTGGTCTGCCCGCGCATTCTGGCACAAACCCAAGCGGTGCCGCCCAAACTGGAGAAGCGGTTCTCCCGGCTGGACACTAACCGCGACGGAAGACTGTCCTTAGAGGAGTTGATCCAAGCTACCAAGAACCGCCAGAGCGCCCGCTTGGAGAAACGGTTCCGAAGATGGGACCGCGACAATGACGGCACCCTGAGCTTAGAAGAGTTTGCTGCGGCCAGGCGGCGAGCACCCGAACAATCGTCCAAGCAAGATGAAGCTCGTCGGCAGTCCCGGCGGCGGTAAAGGCGTCGCCAGCCGCGCTCAAACGCTGGCATCATCGAGTGAGACTAAGCCACTCTGGGCCAAGGCCGGGTGAAGTTCCGAAAAAGCGGCCAGGCGAGAGACCTCCTCAGGCCGGAAGAAACCCTGATCGGTAGCGAGTCCGCTGACCAGCTCCAATGGGGTGGCTTCGAAGTAAAAATTGACGACCTGCACCCCTGGTATGGAGTGTTCCAGCACTTCACGCGGGTCCTTCGAGGCTTCAGGGGGAAGGCTATAGCCCTTCGGCACGAGCTTTTCCGTTCCACAGAGGCAGTAAGCCGGTCGGTTGAGATGGCGGGCTGCCAAAACGAGCAACGTAGTGCCTTGCTTGTTGTACAGGTGAGTGGGCGTAACAGCGTCCGCACCGATCAGGACGACATCAGACTCAGCCACTAGCTGCCATGCTGCAGCGTCCACACCCAGCCGCACCGGGATACCAAGCCTGGCCAGCTCGCTCGCTAGCAGCACCCCTTCGCGAACCGGCCGCCCCTCAGTACAGAGGACCTCAACAGCGGTGCGATGAGCGAGCCTAGCCATCACAGCCAGGACCACCGAGCTGTATGAGTACGTGAACACTCTGTGGCATCCGCTCAACCGGTCCGCGATTGCCTCGAAGATGCGATCTAACTGGCTTTCCATTCGTCGAGAAAATGCTTCCAGGGCCTCGCGAATCGCATGGAGTTCATTTCCCGGAGGAGCCAACTCGGCAGCCCAGAGCAACTGGTTGGCTAATTGCACGAAGGGGGCCATCGTGGGTTGCGCGGCCACCAATTGGCGACTCACGTCGCAGATAGCCTCTTTCAGGGCACTGTAGCCAGGCGGTAGGCGCTGCAGCCACTCAGCAACAGCAACAGCCGCTTCGCGGACCAGCGCGGCTGCACCCCGCTGCTTGTCCACAGCGATGCGTTCAATACTCCTCCGTAACCTCTCATCGACTCCCACGAGATCCAAGCTTACAACTGCAATGTGCCGGCAAGGAGCAGCCGTCAGTCAGCTCCGGCTCCCGCAGCTCGACAACGTGGTTGGGCTTGGGCACCGCCGAGCACCTTGCTCCGCACGTATTCTCTCAATGCGCGCAGCTCTTCGGGGGTGGCCTGGAACTCTCGGAGGATCTCAGACTCCGCCTGGCCGTCTAAATAAAAGCGCTTCAAGATCTCGACTTGCCTTGGGTCCAGCTCATCTAGGACCTCCAAAACGACTCTGACCTTTTCCGGGGCGCACAGCGGCGCAGGCTCAGGCGTTCGGTTGGCCGTCCGGCGCGGCCAAAAGGACCAGGGTAGCTTTGGCATGGCTCTGAATTTAGCCTGGCTTGGATTACCTGCTGGACAAGACCGTCCCGGCTTGCCTACCACCGTTTACGGCGAACACTATTAAGTGGCGCACGTGATCTCGGCGTAGCAAGGAATTTTTGATCCCCATCTCCCCCCTCCGAACGAATCTGGCTTTGCACCGGCACTTGGGCGGTGGTGGCGGGTCCCGAAACAGGAGCTAGGCTATACTGGGCGGCAGAGAGCGGACGATGCGGCCACGGTGGATGCTAGGTATAGTCCTGGCTGCCGGTGCGTACGCTACGCCGGCCCCAACTCGATCCTTTCCCAACATTTTGTTGGTAACCATCGATACGCTCCGAGCTGACCACGTTTCCTGCTACGGCTACCATTTGGAAACCACCCCTGTCCTAGACCGTTTGGCCGCAGAAGGCGTTCGGTTTGCAAGGGCCTACACGACCATCCCACAAACCGGGCCTGCCCACATTTCGCTCTTCACGAGCACTTACCCGCAGCAACACGGCTCGCGAATCAATGGCGTTTCGTACAACGCCAAGGCGCGGCTCTTGTTCCTGCCGCAGGTGTTACGGCGCTACGGCTACCGCACGGCAGCCTTCGTCAGTGCCTGGCCACTGATCAAGCGGTTAACGAATCTGGACGTATGGTTTGACGATTGGGATGAGCAGCTTGATCGCCGCTACCAATTGTTCAATACCCAACGCTGGGCAGAGGACGTCACGCCAAGGGTAACTGCCTGGCTGCACAACACGAAACATCAGCCGTTCTTCCTTTGGGTGCACTATTTCGACCCCCATGAACCTTATGACCTGCGTGAGGCATTCGCGCGCTTAAAGCAAGTCCGGGCGCCCGCGCTGGCCAATGGACCCGCAGTCCAAGATCCGGAAATGCAAGAGCGTGTGCGGGCATACGATTCGGAAGTGGCCTACGCGGATCATTACTTAGGGCAGCTGCTGAGCACTTTGCACCGCCTGGGGCTGGCCGAGCGCACCATTGTCGTTGTGCTGGCGGACCACGGCGAGAGTTTGGGGGAGCACAACTACGTGGGCCATGGCCGCCACCTTTACGAGCACATCGTGCAAATTCCTTTCATCATCCGATATCCCGGGGTCATTCCTCCGGGCCGGGTCGTTCGGGAGCCGGTCTCGCTGCTGGACGTCATGCCCACTTTGCTGGAGTTGGCTTTGGAGCGCAACGGAGAATCTGTTCATTTACCTTTCCCATTGGAAGGCAAAAGCTTGGTTCCGGCACTGACGGGCAACGGGTCGCTTGAGCCCCGAACTTTGTACTTCCTGACCTACGCGGGCAAGAAGGGTTTCCTCCCCAATTGGTTCGCGCGGCTATGGGTTGACGAAGACGAACTCCCGTTGCGGTTGGGACGGGTCAGTGGCGACTCCAAGGTCATCTGGACGCCTTCCGAACACCGCATGGAACTCTATGAACTGGCGCGAGACCCCGAAGAATTGTCCCCTAGCCTACCCGTCCGGACCAGCCCCCGCTATCGGTCTGAGCAGCTACGACTGGAGCGATGGTACCGCATGACTGCAGGCCAAGCGGGCCAACTCCAGCTCACCGAGAAAGACGTCCAGGTACTCCGCAGCCTGGGCTACCTGCACTGAGCGATCAACCCGTAGCCTCTTCCTTTTCCTTCAGTAAGCGGTTGAGCTCCCGCATGACCTCGAAAGCATCCGCTACGTACAGGACGTCTGCTTTGCCTTGTGCCCAGCCACAATTGGGGTCCAAATTGATTGCCCGGCGTTCCCGAATGAACCGCCAGCCAACTACGTGCGGCTCCTCGCCGTGGCAGCACGTCGCCAGTCCCTTAGGGTGCCTGGGAGTTGAACCGGTCTGGCCCACCTGGTGCAGATGGGTCAAAAAAGGTAGCACGGCCTGCCCTTCGCTGGCCATGTCGACCAAGGACTTGCTGCTCCCCAGCGAGCACTTCGTTAACCGCAAAAATTCAAGGATCAACTGGGCAGCCTCTTCCACGTGCACCTTGCCGTCGGCCTGTTTCTTGGTCCAACCCGCTCCTGCCACGAACAGCAGTTCAGCATCCGGGCGAATAGTTTGCTCGTCAGCGGGTGGAGCTTGGATGCCCTCCACGGTGGTTCGCAGGACCTCCGGCGGCGCGCTCACCTCCAGGCTTTCAACGGTGACGCTTGCGCCGCTAGCCACGAAGGGCTCAACGGTACCTGGCTCAGTTAGGATGCACCAAGGTCGGTGAGTCCGCGACTGGATGGCTTCGATGCGCTGCCGGTAATACCAACGCCGGAGAACGACCTGACCATCCAGCACCTTCACCTCGGACGCATGTGTATCAATAGCCGCGCCCATGCGAAACGCAGCCCCGGGAATCGCCCGGCGCCACCGGGACGTGCCTGGAGCTAGCACCAGCGTAGGGTTCACCGCCCGCCAGATGGCTTCAACCGCCAACACGTCCGTGGCGTACCGCGATTGGCCGAACTCCCGCCCGCTGACAGCCAGCCAGCGGGTCGCACCACAGTTGCCGACCGAGTGGCCCGCCTCGATCGCCCGCGCACCTACAATACCGATCGCCCACTCGCCTGCCGCCACCTCAAGCGCCAGCGCCCGAGCGACCGAGATGCTCTCTAACGCCGCCTTGCCCAATGCCCCGTCTGGCTCAGTGTGCAGCACTAGCAGCACGCGCTCCATCGTTCACCCCCTAATCCACTCAACGATCTCCCGCGCAATTTCGAGCGGCGTAGCATTCCTTACGATCCTGGTCTGCCTTTGCTGTCTCGGGACATCAACCTCGTGGTAGACCAGCCCGCGCCGGCCCAAACTTACCGCTTGGGCCCGTTGCAGCGCGGGCATGATCTGGCGCATGTTGGCCATGCCGATTTGGGGCTGGTTCGGAGGCTCCGGCAAAGTCCCAGTTGCCCAGCCGATGACGACCGGAGGCCCTTCACATCGGGAGATCTGGTGACATCCACCCTCCACTCGCTCCCAGATTCTGAAGCCCCCATCAGGGCTGACCTCTAAAATGTCCACGCCAAAAAATTGGTCCTGAATCCCCAGCAACTCCCCCACCACCTGGAGGGTCGAACCGGCACCACGAGAAGCCGACTCCCATCCTCCAAAGATCAATAGCCGCTCGCGCTCCAATCCCGGGATGCTGCGAATGGCTTCCGCAAGAGCCTCCCCCACAGCCACGCTATCCGTGAAACCACTCGCTGGCCCATCGATCGGCACCAGCTCGAACGCTGCCTTCTGGGCCACACTCATCATCACCTGCTGCAGCTTCGCGCGAGGGCTAAGGCTTACCAACCAAACCTTGCTACCCGGGTGTTGCTTAGCCAAGTGGGCCGCCTCGTACAAGGCGTGGGCGGCCCAAGGGTCCAAGACCGCCGGTAGCATCAACTCGTTGCGCAAGCCTGGACCATCCGGCCCCATAGAGGGCTCGAGCGTTTGCAAGGGATCTGGTACGATCCCGGCGCACGTGACGATGTGATAAGCGACATTCATCGACCGTCTCCCCCACTATACCTGTCGTAATCTTGAGCAACCAGTGGAACCCGGCTGGAATCAATTCTCTGCGGAGTGCAGCCCCCCAGCCCCAGCCCGAAACTCCACGTTCCCCTCAGGACAGTTCCATACACAAGCTCCGCAATGGACACACTTGTCGCGATCAAAAGTTGGCCGCCCATCATGGCCCGGCAAGATTGCCTGCCCGGAACACATCTCGATGCACAGGCGAACCTTACAGCGGTCGCACAGCGCTCGATCCCTAAATATCACGTGGTCGGCGTATCCGGCCGCGGCTTGGACCTTTCCGCCGATCAGAAGGGCATCTTGATGGCTGAGCAGGATTCTACCGTCGTAACGGATGGCTGGCCAGCCGGCAGCTTCCATCAAGGCGTCGTGAAGGGGCTTGGCCTGGCGGGCGCATTCCGTTCGGATCCGTTCCAGTTCCTGGGAAGCTATCCTACCTGCGTAGTAGTCTTCTAAAGATAGCACTTTACGGCTTCCGCGTCTTGCCGGCACGTGCAGACGTCCACGCGTGTATCCGGCGAGCAACATCCCGACCAAACCCGAAAAGAACCCACGCCGAAAGCCCTCCCGAGAGCGGACTGCAGTGCGAGCCTCGCGCTCCAACCACGACGTGCGGCGCTTGTGCACGTAGGTCTGCTCCAAGGCGCTGGCATCGGGCGTCTGTCCCCGCTCAAGCAGCTCGATCACCGCTTCGGCGAGTAAAACCCCACTGGCCCACGCCTCATCCACGCCCGAGCCACTCAAGACGTTGGTCGTGCCGGAACCTTCGCCGATCCTCGCGAATCCCTCGCCAACGAGCCAAGGCTCGGCGCGCTTGCCCGACTCGAGCACCGATTTGGCCCCCCAGGAGCGAAGCCGCCCCGCTTGGAGCCAACCCCAAAAGTATGGGTGCTGAATGTAGTACTGCAAGTACTGATACGCGCAGCGAGCCGGGTTCCCTAACCACGAAGGCACGAAAATCCCGATAGACACCACATCCCGCGAGTGGGCGTAGCAAAACCCAAAGATCTCGGGCTCGGGGAAGCCCAGGGTGTGGATTACCGTCCCCGGCTGAAGTGGACCACCCTCGGGTAGTTCGATCACAAATTTCATGCCTAAGGCCCACTCATCCCGAGCGTAGCCCTCGGGCACGCCGAAGACCTCGTCCAGCTTGCGGCCCACCGGGCCAATCGGACCATCGCCCACCACAGTGAGCCACGCGCGCACTTCCATGCCGGGAGTGAAACCCGGCCCAGGACGGCCATCCCGCTCAACACCCTGATCCACAAGTCGTACGCCTGTGACGCGCCCGTTCTCGATCAAGGGCTCCTTGACCGGGCTGGCAGGCCAGAGCTGCACCGTCGCAGTTTCCATGAGTTGCTGCGCCACCCATTGCATGAACTGGCCCAACGACAGGACCCAACCACCCTGCTTCCGTAAAAAAGCAGGGATCCACGGCAGTTCCAGAGCTTCGTCCCGGTAGGGCAGCAGCCACCGGAAAGTGCGAATCGTACGGTCTAGCAAACGTAGTAGCCAACCTCGCCGGCTCGCTCCCCAGGGATCGAGCAGGTAGACCAACCGTTCCTCGCTCACCGGCGCGGCCATGGGGATCTGCCGGAGCTGGAGGTCGGCAAAACTCTTGCGGATGGCTCTAGCCTTGGTGACCAGGCCCGAGACACCGAAGCTGACATCGTCGGCCCGCTCATAGCAAATGACCTGAAGCGGCAAGCCCGGAATTGCCCGACTCTCGATCGGGGGCTTCGAAGGGTCCGCCAAGCGCCGCGCTATGGTAGTCAAGAACCCAGCTGTGGCGGGTCCCAGCCCCACACAAACGATGTCTGCATCCCAGCGTTGGTCGAGATGACTGGAGCTCATGCCGGATAATCCAGGGCGGCGGGGATCATCACCCGTGTCAGGGCGCGCGCAGCGCGGTCCTTAGCCAGATGTGCTCCAGTGAGGCAACCGTCCAGCCGCACGCGCAGCTTCAGGAAATCCTCGTACCCATCGAATCTGACGCAAGGTCCGGCCTTGACGGGGTGGTTCCCGCTCTCGTCTATCACATCGTAAGGACCACCAGCCAGTCCAGGGACAACTTGCTCAAGCTCGACCAGGTCATCTTGGGTGAAACAGGCCCCCGGGTCGTCCCAGGAAGGATGGCGGTTGGCCCCGAACACGAGCTCAGCGCAAATCCGGCCGACCTCTCCGGCGGCGCGGGCCACGTGCGCGTGGGCTAAGTCGGTGAAGAAATTGACGATCCCGGCCAGCCCGTCGGCCAGATTGGGGTTCTGCGGGCCCTTTTCCTCCAACTCGATCACATCGAGAATCTGTTGCCGGGTCGCCAGTAACCAGCACAGTGCGTCAGCCATTGGGAAGGTGACGCTTTGACGTGCACCTTGGTACAGCTTGGCTCCGTGAGCGTCGGTGGCTTGCTGCAAGTGCTTCAGAGTCCACAACCAGAGTTGCATGGCAGTGGCCAGCGCACAGGCACCGGTACCAGGACGCCGGCTGGCAATCTGACGCATCTGGCGGATCCACTGCTGAAATTCAGCCAGAAAAACTTCGTTGGTCATGGTGAGCGAAAGCTGACGACGCTGAACCGCCTCCGGGCCTTCGTAAGTTGCCTCGAGTTGCGCGTCCATCCACTTGTAGCCCAGGAATCCCGGGCAATCTTCGGTGATCCCGTACCCACCCATCAGGCTGACCGCTTCGCGCAGCATGTTCGCGCCGTGCCCAGTGTTCCAGAGCTTCACCGCAGGACAGAACACGTTTGCCAAGGCGTCCAAGCGAATAAAGCGCACGAGCGGGTCGGCCGCCAGCTGCTCATAGCGCTGTCGGTCGCGCTTGGTCTCCGGCATCGCCTCCAGTTCGATCAACTCCAGGGCATCCTGCTGACGCTGACGGAACAAGCGCGCACGGGCGGTGCCTCGCAGACCTTGCTGCTCCAACCACTGGTTCACCTGACGCTCCAACGGGTCCAGCTCATCGAACAGCCTGGCCGCAGCAAAACCCAACGACGCAGCCGCCTCGCCTGTCGCCCATATATCCAAGAGCCGGTGCAAGACGTCCTCACGTTGCTGTAAGCCAAGCTCGTACCGAGGCGAGCCCGGTGGAACCCCTTCGGCTCCCCGGAAGCGCTCACGATGGTAACGGATCAAAGGCTCCACGGCGGAGAGCAACTTGGCGGCCGTCATCAGGCCTACCGTCACACGGGTGCGTTTGAAGACAGCTTCGATGATCTCGCTGTGGTTGTAATTGGGCACGATCACGCCGTCTTCCACGCGGTAGCCGCCGATGATGCGACTGGCCGGGATGCGCAGGTGGAAGATCGGGTCGTTGGTAGCCGAAAGCTGATGCACCAGCTTGCGCGTAGGCGAGCCGCGATCGAAAGTTCCCGGATCGCCTTCTTCCAGGATCACCATGCAACTGCCTTTGATGCGCGGGTCATCAGAGTCCACAGCAGCCGTGACGAAGTTGGCGAAGGCCATGTTGGTAATGAATCTTCCGCGTTTGCGGACCTCCAGAATGGGTTCTTCGCCATCACGCCACTCTGCAATGCGGACTTTACCGCTCAGTAGTCCGGTCTCCACACCCACGTAAGGCAGCGGTTCAGTCAAGCAGAACGCTCCTCTCCACGGCGCCTTACCGGGCCCAGGACCACCCGGAACCGCCAAGCTCATATAACGCCGCTTTTGCTCCTCGGTCCCGCGTTCGTGGATCGGCGCTAAGGCCAGGCCAGTAGCCAAGCTGCAGGTGGCCGCACCGCCGTCGACCCAGGCCAGCTCAAAAGCCATCAACGCCAACGCCATGTTCTTGGGCCCTTCGATGAAGCCCCCGTACTGGGGATCCACGTAAACGGCAGTCAAGCCCGCCGCATCAAGCGCTTCGAGCAACTGAGCTTTTTCCTCGGTCCACTCATGCGTGCGCCGCGCACCCTGGGCAACCAAACGGGCTACCAAGCCGCGAGCCACTTGCCGAGCCGATTGCACCAGCATCTGCAAATCCCACCGGTCGGCGTAACGCCACATGATCTGGCGTACGTCGTCTCCAGGCAAGGTCCGTAGGCTTTCCGCCGCGTCTTTATCGATCCGGCTCGCCATCGTTTTCACCTGATTCTGGACCAGCCAACCGGGAAGCCAGAGGCTGGCCGTTTGGATGCGTGATCAACAGGTCCCATTATCGCAAGCCCTCGGTGAACGACGGTAGGCAGGCATAGGACCACCGACAGCCCGCGGAACCCAACTTCGCCACCTGCTCAACAGAGCCGCGGCCCATGCACTTACCGGCGTGACACGCCGGAAACGTCAGCAGGCGCTAGCCATACAGTTCCAGGGCTTCTGGAAACCCAACCTGCGCCCCGATAAGGTTTTGGGCTTCTAACCGCTTAAGATAGGGTCACCTGAAGGGCATAGGCCCACGCTGCGGGGTCAGACCTTCAAAGGGCTTTTTGAAAGAGTCGGGGTGTGTGGAGCCACGCGGCCGAAGATCCAGCCCCGAAGGCACCGCCGACCGGTTGTTTGGGTGGTCTCCAAATAGCGCGACCGCCTGCACTAACGAATGAAAAAAGACCCGCCCAGCCGGCGCAGAGAGGGGGCGGCCCTGCGCTTCAGGCCGGGCGGGTACAATTCGTGGCTAACAGATCATGGGGCAGCTACCAGCACGCGCTACCCACGGCTCAAACCACGTTAGCCCATTAGGGTCCGTAGCAAACGACTGACCAAATCAGACAGCCGGGGACTATGCCGCGCCACTGGCGGGCAAAGTTCTGAATATTTTCAACGGCTTAGCGGGAGACCCGACTAGGGATAGGGAACAGGTTGTACTAGGGAGATTGCCGTGATCAATCTTAGCCGCCGGCCAAAACCTGCCACTCCGCCTAGCCACAGCTTGTGCAACCACTTACGGCCTACACGCGCCCGACACACCATCGCGGTTGCTCAATCCCGGCCACTATAAGCGCTTGAGCCGCCAGCGCAATGCACCTCGCGACAGACCTAACAGCCGGGCAGCCTTGGACTTGTTCCCTCCAGCCAGCTCCACAGCCCGCTGGACCAAGACGCGCTCCAACTCAGCTAGGCGAAAGCCCTCGCCCAAGCGCACAACTACTTCATCTGGGCCGTGCACCTGGACCGCTCCCACGCCCAGCCGTGGCACAATCGGCAAATGTTCGGGCCGAATCGTTTGGCCGTCGCAGACGATGGCAGCGCGTTCCAGGGCATTTTGTAGTTCCCGCACGTTGCCTGGCCAGTCGTAGCTCAACAGAACCTCTAAGGCTTCTCGGCTCAGCATCAGCTCCGGCCGCCCCAGCTGCCGACCTACGCGTTTCAAGATCCTTTCAGCTAGTACCGGGATGCACTCTCTGCGCTCCCTCAAGGGCGGCAGATGGATGTGGAACACGTTGAGACGGTAATACAAGTCTTCGCGGAACGTGCCACGAGCCATCTCCCGCTTGAGATCCCGGTTCGTAGCTGCGATGACCCGCACGTCTGCCTGCAACGTCTCCGTCCCGCCGAGCCGCTCAAACGTGCGGTTTTCCAGAACTCGGAGCAGTTTGACTTGTGCGGATGGCGTGAGCTCAGCAACCTCATCCAGGAACAGGACCCCACCCCGAGCTCGTTCGATTTGGCCGG
>Ga0105160_1000790_pt1 | contig 13832 bp, 16 predicted proteins | sample GXS110809BmetaG_FD_89591 | JGI IMG/M metagenome (GOLD analysis project Ga0105160, IMG submission 89591) | Hot spring microbial communities from Gongxiaoshe hot spring, China to study Microbial Dark Matter (Phase II) - GXS 110809B | ecosystem: Environmental > Aquatic > Thermal springs > Hot... | reverse complement strand
TAATATAATGAATATTCAGGTTTATTTGGAAAACACTTCTGATATCAGTCAGGAACTTAGAATAATGTTAGAATTGAATACCTATCGTGTAGTTGATTATGAAGGGGAGATGGAATATAAGGACGGAGTACTGTTCAGAGATATTATTCTACCTCCACATACTAAAAAAACATTGGATGGAACACTAATCTTTTAAAGCAGAATAATCTTATATTATTTATGTATAGATACTTTGCAATAGGCGCTATTATACTGGGCTTGCTGATCTTATTACTTACAGCCTTGAATATATCCACACATCCAATCCAGCTGTATATATACAGAGATTCTGCTCTGATGAAAATTGATAATAGAATTGATCTAGATGGATTGAGTGTTTTGAATATCTATGGTAGGTATGATCTTTTGAAAATGAATAACTATCTGGGAACCAGGGTGAAGTTCATATGGAACAACAGAGAAATTCAAGGTACTGTGGTTGGGATTGATGAGTATACAGTAATAGTTAAAGATCCTGAAGGATATTACTATAGATTGGATCCAAATTCATTAGTAGCTCAAGACACTAATCTTACATCTACCCTACTTGATCCTATAGGTTATGTATATGTAAATATCGATAGACTCAAATGGGAAGGTAGTTCTATTCTTAGACTTGATCCTCTTAACTCCTCTTTAGATATCGGTTTTAAAATTATCAATAATAACAAGAGAGAATTTAGATATGATCAGGTCGAATTGGTGGATGCGAATCTGAGGAGATACTCCCCAATTCTATACAAATATCAGTCTTTTCAATTGAAAGAAGCTAGTGAATTGGATAAGCAGATAACTATGAGTAGAATTGTATATACCATAAAAGATTTGGTTGTACCTGCTATGTCTACTATATCCAGAACTGTAGAATCTAAAAATTTGAAGGAAGATAGAGTGAATAGAATATTTGGATATCTATATAATCAGGAGGTATACTCACAGAAGGGAAATCCATCTCTGTATATTAACTTCAGAGCCCCAACAGATATCCCATCTGGAACCATAGAGATCTATGATGAATATGGAAGATTATTGAATGTTGTTGATATAGATTATTATCCAAAAGATAGTAGCGTTGATCTATATATTTGGGAGAATAGGGGTATAGAGTATAATATTTTATACAGAAATTTACTGAATAGAAAGTGCGATCAGTATATGTATTGTAACAGAGAGATCATCAGATCGAATATAGAAATATCCCTTAAGAATCTGAATCCTTACAGAGAGAATGTGGAGATATCTATATGGCTAGATGGAAACTATACTGCCCAAGGAGATTTGGGAATTAACAACAATACACTGTTTGCCAGAGTTGAACTGGGACCAGGAGAAACAAAAACTCTTATAGCAGAATTGATTAAATAGCGCCGGGAGAGGGATTCGAACCCCCGAACCCTTTCGGGCACTGGATCTCAAGTCCAGCGCAATCGACCGCTCTGCCATCCCGGCAAGTTATGATTACTGAATAGATTTTTAAAAAGTTTTTGTATTATTAAAACGTGTACAGGATAAACAACAAATCATTTGCAGAGAAGAATCGAGACAAAACAGATATGATAAAGCAGTTTGGAAAACATTCTATATTACTTTACAACGAGTTAGAATCTCTAGGTAGTATATCTGATAGTGATATTGTGCTTCTAGCTAATAAATACGCTATAGATAGTGCAAAATTGATGGAGTTTTTGAAGAGTAGAAGTATAATAGTAGAAGTAGAGGACCAAGCCAATCTCCCTAGTGTTCATGAACAGACTCAGATCGTTGAAACTCCACAGCAGCCACCTATGCCAGAGCCAGTTGTAACATCTACAGAACCTCCTAAACCACAGCCACAGATCGATCCAAGCTCCCTAACTCCTGCTGAGAAAACTATCTATTCTAAATATGGAGAGGCTGGGGTAAAAGTACTGAGGGTTTATGACTCTAAGAAGAGTTTTCTACAGATAGCTGATGAAACAGGAGTCAGTATAGATCTAGTCGTAGAAATCACAGATTTCATAAGAACAGCTAATCTATACTCCAGTCCTGGACAGGAAGAAACAGCTCAAAACAGATTTGCACCTAAGATAGCTACTGATATAGAGGAGATAGATAATGAGCTTACAGACATAGAAGAGTTTGAAATTAATAAGAATGTTAAAGATCCTGTCAAGAAGTATTCTATAAAATACAAGATGCCGTTAGATATGTCTCTGAAATTCGGTCAGGATGGTAAATTATTTGATAGGTACATAGATCAAAACCCTAAGTTCAGAATAGTAGATATAGCTATAGCCTTAAAAATTCCCCTATCCAAAATCAAAGAAATGCTGAGCTTTATATCTAAAGAATATGGTATTGTTAACTCTAGGAAGATTACTCGAAAGGAGTTAAGAGCTAGCTATGGATATGATAGCTATGCTATATACAAGAAGCATGGGGTGGAAGGTCTGATACTCTACTCTCTGCTAGGGGGAGATCTTGGAGTAGATGAATCAATTCGACAATTTGCTAAGATAACAAATATAAGAGAACCAAATAGAATAGCATCTATTATAAACTCAATAAATGAGATCTTAGGCGTTAAGGCTATAATTGATGATGCAGTTGTAGAGAAGGCTCTGAAATGATTTTTAAAATGTTACCTGTGATTAAGATAGTATGAATCAGAATATCTGGAAGGCGATAGCTATACTAGGAATTGTAGGATTGTTGATAATATCCATTATATCTGTGATCGTTCTATTTCTAACATCTAAACCTCAACTATCTATGAGCAGTTGTATAGGAGTTCTGGAAATTCAGGGTGTAATTGATTTAAAATCTAAAGAATCCACTTTTTCCTACTATCCTGGTGCTGAGGACTATGCAGAAGCTATTAGAAAAGCATCAGACAATCCAACTATCAAAGGATTGTTTGTTGTTATAAATTCTCCTGGTGGTAGCGTTGTAGCTAGTGATGTGATATATAGAGAATTGAAGAGATTTAACAAACCTAAGGTATCTTACATAGAGGAGATTGGAGCTAGTGGAGGGTATTATATTGCTCTGGGTAGCTCTAAAATATACGCACATCAGAACAGTCTGATTGGGAATATAGGTGTGATAATGTATTTGGAGAACTACCAAGGACTACTAGATAAATTAGGGATAAACATAACAGCAGTTAAATCTGGGAGATACAAGGATATTGGTAGTCCATTCAGAAACATAACGAATGAAGAGCTAGCTATGATACAGGATATTATAAATGAAACATATGATCAATTTATACAGATATTATTAGATTCCAGATATATCTCAGAGGAATTAATTGAGAATGTTACTGATGGGAGAATCATGACGGGTAACATGGGAAAGAAAGTTGGATTGATCGATGATGTAGGTTTGAAGAGAGATTTCCTGATAAAGTTTGCAAATGAATTGGGTGTAGATCCGAATAACATATGCGATATAACTCCAAAGAAACAGATAGGAGGATTATTTTCTCTGTATTCATTACTATCCGAATTTATCTATCCAAATAGTTATGCAAATCGATATAGACTCAGAGCTGAGTAGATATAGAGACGTACTTGATTTTATAGAGATTAAAAAGTATATTAGAGTGAATTGGTTGAAAACCAGGGCAAGACCGAGTTACAAACCTACATTCTTACCTTACATATACGAATTACCGTCCAATATAAAAATAGGCAATTCTATTGAGTATTTAGCAGGTTATGTACATTCTCAATCTCTAGCATCAGCAATTCCGCCTCATGTTCTATCTCCAAGTCCAAAAGATATTGTATATGATGCTACTGCGGCACCAGGTAGTAAAACTACTCAGATGGCAATGTTAATGGAAAATAGGGGAGTTATAATAGCAAATGATAAGAGAGACAGGATACCTTCTCTTAGAGCTAACATAGAACGATTAGGGGTTGTGAATGTAGCTGTAATAAGCAGAGATGCTAAAAAGATACCAGATTTTTCTTACAACAGAGCTCTGGTAGATGCTCCATGTAGTGCTCTAGGTGCACATAGATATGCATGGAAAAGAGTTACAAATTCAATAATCAGAACCCTCTCCAGTGTACAGTACAGAATCTTAGAAGCTACCTATAGAGCTCTAAGACCTGGAGGGATATTAGTATATTCTACCTGTACATTTACTAGATATGAAAATGAGGATGTAGTATCAGCACTATTAGAGAATTACTCGGCAAAACTAATGTCTATAGAGTTACCAATACAATCTGAGCCAGGAATATCAGATCAATATGAGGACATTAAACTAACTGTAAGATTGCATCCGAAGGACGTAGGGGAGTACTTCTATATAGCTAAGATCTTCAAGCCTTTTTCAGAATCAACTCCATATCCTTAATAGAATATCGAATTCCATCACTCAACCCAACATTTCTGACCAATTCTGCTCTTGTTTTCTCAGCAAGTTCAGATTTAAATTTGTCTATAACCTCTACTATTGCATCAGATCCATCATAGAGCAGTTGAATAGTTTCATCCTTCTTCAATCCTAGCTGTTTCCTGTAAAACTGTATTCTCCTAGAGATCTCATTATAGAGCCATTCATCTACAAGATTACCAACAATTATTCTAACCTCTATTCCATCATAGCTCAGATCAGAGCTCTCTGGTTTATTAAAACTTATCTCTTTAGCATTTATCATGTCTGCAATAATCTCTTTGAATGGATAGATAGATACATCAGATATGATCACTTCCTGAATAGGCATTCTAAGATTGATCTTTTCACGCTGTCTCCACTCCAAAATCTCTGATATCAATCCTCTGACTCTTTGCATGTTTCTTAATAGATCACTATCATAATCAGCCGGATCATCTATGTTTCTCATGAATATGGATTCCTCTAGGTGATGTTTGCGATATAACTTTTGATAGATATACTCTGCGGTAGCTGGAGTGATAGGTGCTAACATTGTAAGAACCTCAAGAAATACATGATATAATGTTCCAAGACTAGATGGATTTGTTTTCACTATTTTCATATAGAATCTACTCAGATCTTCAATGATAAACTCTCTAAGTGCTCTTACTGCAATGTAGTATTCATATGATTGGAAGGAATCGATATATACTTTCTTAAGTTCATTTAATCTTGCCACTAGCCACTTATCCCATATCTTCATATCTACATAATTAACTGATCTGTGATTATCTTCTAAGTATTTAGCTATGTTTAGTATAACAAACAACTCCCTTTTAGCTAATTCCAAATCTCTCCAGTTAAATTTCAAATCCTCCCAAATGTTATTTGAGAGACCAAACAATCTAAATGCGTCTGCTCCAACTCTTTCTAATATTTCTTCTACTGGTACATAATTCCCTACACTCTTACTCATTTTCTCTCCTTTCTCATCAACGAAGAACCCATGCATAGCTACTGCTCTGTAAGGAATCTTATTATAGTATATCATCCCAGATCCCAATAGGGAATAGAACCATCCTCTAATCTGATCCTGTCCTTCAACTATAAAATCAGCCACAACATCTTTACCAGTACTGGCCCATACAGCATTTCCTGAGTCAAACCATACATCTAGTACATCTGGAACTCTACGCATTTCCCCTCCACACTTGTCACATTTGAACACAATCTGATCTATATAAGGTCTATGTGGGTCTTCCAATCCATCTGGGATCTTATCAATTACCGTAACATTTTCACATCTATCACATTTCCATATAGGTAGGGGAATACCCCAGTACCTCTGTCTGGATATACACCAATCTGGTGAATTCTGCAAGAAATTTACAAATCTTTTCATAGCAAAGTTTGGAACCCATTTTATTCTCTTTGCCTCCTCTATCATTCTATCTCTGAAGTTCGTTATTGTTATAAACCATTGATGAGTAGATCTGTATATAAGAGGTGATTTGCATCTCCAGCATGTTGGATAGCTGTGCTTAATAGTTTCTCTTCTAAATAGTAATCCTCTCTCTTTAAGAATTTCTATTATTTCATTGTTCATATCTCTACATAATCTACCTTTGAACCCGTCACCTACATCAATATATTTACCTTCATCATCTACAAATGAGAAAGTTGGTAATCCGTATCTCTGACCTACTTTGAAATCTTCCTCTCCATGTCCTGGGGCCGAATGTACCAATCCTGTACCATCTTCCATAGATACAAACTCTTCAGATAGAACTACTTTTCTATCGAATTTGAACTTTAGCAAATCATCAAATGGATGTTTGTATTTCAATCCTTCCAATTCTTTTCCTAGAAACTCTCTCCTCACATGCCAATCTCTGAAAATACTATTATTCTCAAATCTCTTCTTTGCCACTATCAGTATTTTCCCATCTCTCTCTATCTCTAAGTAAATCTCATTTGGATTTACCATAACTGCCAGATTCGCAACGAGTGTCCATGGTGTAGTAGTCCAGATCAGTAAGTATTTTCCATCTTCAAATGTAGGAAACATAACGTATATGCTTGGATCTTCCAGATCTTTATATTCCAATTCATAATTTGCTAGAGTAGTTTGGCATCTATAACAGTAGGGAACTACGTAATCTCCTTCTTTTAGCAATCCTTTATCCCAGGCTCTCTTTATAGTTTTCCAAGATCTCTCTATGTATTCTTTTTTGAATGTTATGTAGGGCCTATCCCAATCCATCCAGATATGAAATCTCTTCAACTGTTGAGTCATTATATTTCTATATTGCTCAGCAAAATCCTTACATTCTTTGATAAATTTCTCTATACCAATTCTAGATTCTATCTCTCCCTTATTTTCAATACCTAACTTTTTTTCTACTTTAACCTCTATAGGTAATCCATGAGTATCGAATCCAGGAGTATCATTAACATCGTATCCTCTCATTCTGTAAAATCTGAGTATACTATCCTTTATACATTTATTCCATGCAGTACCAGGATGTATCTCACCAGTAACAAATGGTGGACCATCTATAAATTCAAATCTTCTAGTTCCCCTAGCTTTTATCTTTGAATAGATATTGTTCTCCTGCCAGAATCTTTCTGACCATTCCTCTACCTCTTTATGATCATACATGTTTACATTTCTATATAAAAAAATTTAAATATTCATTTTTTAAATACTTTAAATATTTGTGAGATCAGATTCATAATAGTTTCAAATCTGCTCTTATGTTTTTCAGGAATTCTTTTCACATCTTCCTCAGACATTTCCATTTTTTGTGGTTTTCTCTCCGGAGCCTCTGGAACTTTCTTAGGAGTAGAATTCAATATTCTCTCTATCATATCCTCCTTTTCTCTGTCTTCTATAATGGTCTCAATTCTCTCGTCTTTAGGTGTCTCTAAAATAATTTCCTCCTGTGGAGAGGCCTCAACTAACTCATCTAATGATTCAACTCTCTTAACATCAGATGGTATAGATATTGTTTCTTGGGATTCTTCCTGATCTTGTCTTCTAACAAGGTCTTCCCCTAATAGTTCTGAGAATAACGTTTTCTCACCCTCTTCCTTTGGACTTTCTTTGAGATCTATGATCTTCTGTTCACCATCTACCTCAACTAGAGCTTTCTGTTCAATAACTTCATCACCCTTGATCTCTCCTCTTACAGATAATAGTTGAACTTCTGATTTTTTCTCTCTCAACAACCCCCTTATTTCTAATGCTCTCTCTTTTACACTTAAATCCCCATCTATCCATCTCCTATATAATTTTATAAGCTCTATCTTCAGAACTAATCTATTCATAAGCACCACTTATTCTCTTAAGTAACTCTTTATCTAATTTTGATAAGAATAGTTTCAGATATTCCTTATCAGCTCTTTTTAGACTCTCTATATGATCAATAATCTTATTAAGATTATCATAATCGACGAATACTTCTAATACATGGAAGAATCGTTCATCTCTAGACTTCCAATACTTTAGTAATTCTATCACTTTTTCAGAATCTAGCTTTTTCAGATCCTCTCTAATAACTGATAGATTTTCAAATTGATTATTCTCATAGATCATCTCTATAATCTTAAACAGCTCTTCGTAGAATCTGGTTGGAAGTTCCCCCTCATTTAGAAATTTTATTACTTCAATACACATGAATACAGATGGATCCTCTCTTATTTTATATATTAGATCCTTGTTTGTAGCTACTTTATCAAAAAACATTTTCCTTAGTTTATTCAATTGTAGTAGATCGTCTCTGGATAATTGTCTATGCAAATGGGGATAATGAGATTCATGGAGGAGGGCACTTATGTATTTTACAATCCTCCTCAGCTCTTTCAGATCATTCATGTATTAATTTACGTAAAAATATTTTTAAACAAATAACCGTACTGTTTATATTTTTTCTGACTCATATGTAGCTCCTGATGAAAGTTGCTATCTTGCATAACCGGTATTCTAATTCTATTTAGCTCTATTCTTGACCTAGAATTGGAATTTTTTAGGGTAGCTATGAAGGATATAAATCTACTAGTATATGTGAAGAGATTCCATCGTCTATGAATTGAACTATGAAAAAAGAAGATATCAGCAAGAGATATATATTCATATGCTTTTTTGAGTTCCTCTCCATCATACCTAAGAGTTAAGTTCCACTCTATAAAAGGTATTAAATTTCTATAATCATCTATATTAAGATTCCTATCTAGATAATTCTTCACATCTATCATTTTAGGTTTTGTAGTTAATATAGTATTCATTACCTGGAATATATTTGTTAATCTATCTCTGCCAGTACCAATCCTTATCTCTAGATCATTGATTCCAGCTCTTACATCAGGGTAATTTAGCTCAACAATTGTTCTAAGCTCATCTTCTGATAAGTCTATCTTCTCCCTTCTGATTATTGATCTGATCAGATTAGTGTATGTAATCTTAGAGATCTTGAGTTCTAGTGCCTGTATTGCCCCTGTCTGAATCTTAGCTCTTATATCCTTCATTTTAACATTCCATATATCATTTGCCGTCATTATAATCGGTATCTTGAGATCTAAAATAGAATCTACATCAAATCTGGATGTCTCCAATATTGCATCTATATCATCAATCAATATCAACGTACGTCTACCATGGAGATCATATTTAGAAACTGTTTTCAGATCCACATCTTTTACATTAAAAGAATTAATCTCATAGATATTCATGTTATAGGTATTGGCTAATGCATACACCAGAGCAGTTTTTCCTGTGCCTGGAGGGGAGTAGATAAGTAGTGGTTTATCAGGATTTTTTATCCACATTTCTATAGAACTTCTAATAAAAACTTCCTCTCCACCATAGTATCTAAAATAATCATCTAGATTTTTGGGGTGATATTTTATAACATACATCAATTCTGAATTAAAAATATCTGTTTAAAAAACATATCTAACTCATAATTGAAAATATGGAGATTGTATATACAAAAGATGGCAAATGTATCAGAAGTGAAAATCCCGAAGAAATATGTAATTTACTCAAACAGGAACTTGCAAATATATTGCGTAATATCACTACAGATCAGAAGACAGATTACTATATAAATAGAAAATATGGTTATATCAAGGATTTGGAATACAAGCACGAGGGTAGAAATCTAATGATACTGCAACAGGGTAAAACTGTATTTGTGAAGAATGTTTCTAAACATACCTCCGAGACAAAATATATACTGCATTTCTATACAGCCTGTATAGATAATTTATGTAGGAGAATTGGCAAACGAAATGATCTATTAACCACACAACATCTGATCAGGATCTTTCCAGAACTGAAACTCCGTAAACGCTAATCGAAAGAGATCTCTTGAGTTTCAATGTAGTTATCTATATCTATATATTCACCATCTTTATAAACTTTGAGCTTTTTCTCCAGAGAATCATAAACCAATGCTAGTTCTGGTAATTTCTCCTCAGGTAGATTTATGTATATGTATCTAAAAATGTACGCCCAGGGAAATTCATCTGAAAATGGGTTATCAACTATCATATATATCCTCTTTTCCTCTTTGAGCTTCTGTTCGCAATATTCAACAATCTTTTTAACATCATCTCGCATATTTGATTTACATATATTGAAAAATTTAAAAACAGTTTTGTGAAATCTTATGTTGCCTCTGTCGTCTAACCAGGATAGGACGTGGGCTTGCGGAGCCTAAGGTCCGGGTTCAAATCCCGGCAGAGGCGTTAGAACATCTTTTTCAGAATCTCATCTATCTTACCTTTCTCTATATTATCTATTAACTCGTTCACCTTATCTGGATAATTCATCATATAATCTACATGTGCTAAAAATCTAGCTATATTCCATCGTTTTCCAAAGTTTAAATATAATCCATACATCAGCATACCCTCATCTTTACCAAACTTCTCCTGAAAGAATTCCTCAACCTTGGAATATCTACTGATTTCATACTTGTATTTTTCAAAAATCTCATCTACTTTTGGATCTCGAATGATATAGTTGTAGTCAAATAATATAGAGGTAATTAATGCAGCCTGATAGAGTAGAGATCCAGTATATCTTAACTCTTGATTTAAGCTACTCAGATTCTGCATGTCTCTAAAAGATTTCAATAATGGGATAAAACTACTCTCTGGACTGCTAGCAACTAATAGCTGAATCAGTTTCTTTATAGAATTCTCATCCATACTTATAACAGATCTCACTAGCTCACTCAATTCATAATTCACCTTCAATTCTTCCATTATGCTCACCTCCTGAACATATTCCCTACAGATAGAACGTATATCCAAGGTATCAGAAACAGTATTGTCATATTTATCACAGGAATTAGCTGAATTAGACTCAACACATAATTCAGGAAAAATACAGGTATTTTGTTAATATTAGATAATGAATCCTTCAATCCATCCACCAGAGATTTGATAAGATTTCTCCCAACTATAAGATAGTAATAATACACATAACTAAATAGGTGTTCTGTAATTGCTGAGGCAAATAAATAATTTGAAGCAATTAGAGCTATGGTTATTATATCTAAATTTAGATAGAGCAAAATCACTATTGAAGGTATCATTAAGATAGAGGTGATCAGAAGCTTAATTATAGTTATAGGTAGAGATTTTAAGGATCCCAGGATGAATAAATCGGTTATTCTATTAAATGATCTCTTATCTCTCCTAATTACTCTTATGAATTGATCAAATTGTGAATACAGATAGCCTGGGAAGAATATGAAAAAGCTTGCTAGTAAGAGAATTGGAATTTCCAGGAATATCCCGTAAAAAGAATACAAAATCACCCCAGTACCCAGCATACCGAATATGACTATATAGAATAATAAGGTTGAATATATCAAGGTGGCATAAGAGGTCAATATGTTCTTATTAGTTATAGCAATAGCGGCCTCAATTTTCATGCTTTATATACAACTATAAATTATTTAAAAAGAATTTCTAAGTATTAGACCTATGTTATATAGAATACCCATCGATAGAGACGGATTGTTAACTAAAGTATACTATAATGCAGAGAGAGATACATTAAGTTGTGAAGATCATGGGGACATGAATGTAGTGGCTATAATAGACTATAGAGGTAAAAAAATCTACTGGTATCGTTGTATTTTTTGCAATGTTGGTGGGGCCTATGATATGAATCCTCTAGATAATCCAACTAGAGAAGAATTATTGAAATTAGGTGATCCAGCGAACTATTTGAATTCAGAACAGATACCAGAACCATTGGTGTTTATTGTTGAGAATCTGAAGAGAGATACTTCGAAATGATTCTATTTATACCACTACCATATTGCAATGCCTTTTTAGGTCTGTCTAATATATAATTGGGCAATAGCTCTTTAGCTGCATCTCTAAGTACCCATTTTTTCCTAATCCTATCTCTTAATAGATCTTCCTCAGAATAATTCATCATTACATAATCAAACAGTTCCCGATCATAGAAGGGAAATAATGCCTCTTTACCATATTGATTGGCAACTGATCTAATGTACTTGATTTCATTATGCTCCAACTGCTCAAATTCCTCTCTCAATAGATTCTTAAGATTTTCAGATTTGAGATGTCTATCGTAACCTGCGAATATCTCTTCACTACCACTACCAAATAATATTATCTTTTCTCTAACTGCTCTTATGACTATTTCTGCTCCAACCATTACCTCGGCTTTTACCCTACCAATTAATCTATTCCATTTATCAAATAATATAGCTGTATCATCGGCTTTTACTTCTACTAAATCAAATCCTAAATCCAAGGAGAATCTTCTACTGTATTCCAGATCAGTGGAGTTTGGATGTAAGGCTAGAGTGTATAGTGTAACTCGATTTCCATTCATCCTGGATAGAATTGATAGTAAAGAACTATCTATTCCGCCTGAGAATGCGATTGCTAGCTCCTTGTTCTTTGGAATGTTCCTGGTTATTAGATTTAAAATAGTGTTCATATATTTATATGGATATGAAAGATTTAATAGATGTGCACACCCATGATTATGATTATCAGGGAAATGTGAAAACTATCAAAGTTGCCTATTCATATAATAATTTTCATAAATCTGATCTGGTTGGGATTGCTCCTCAGAATTACAAAGAGTATCAATACGATCTAGAACAATATATTAGTGGTAAATTAGGAGTGGGGGAGATCGGATTGGATTATTATTGGGTCAGAGAGGATTCAGAAAGAAAAGCTCAGAGAGAAGTGTTTGAACACCAATTGAGAATTGCAGAGAAGATGAATGGAATTGTTGAAATACACTGCAGAGATGCATATGAGGATATTCTAAATATAATGTCTTCATATAATCTTAAGAGAGTAATATTCCATTTCTTTTCCGGAAATCTAAATCACTACAGAGCAATAATAGACAGAGGGTGGTATATATCCATACCTCCAAAACCGTCATCTGTCAGAAAACAGGCTATAAAGTATAATATATCACATTTACTATGCGAGACAGATTCCCCATATGTAACAGATTCGCCCGATAGAGTTATAGAGAGCTATAAATTTATTGCAGAGGTATCTGGACAAAACCTAGATAGAGTCGTTGAATTGATTCTAGATAATTATAACTCCTTTATAAGTAGGTAGTTTTTTATATTTCAGGTACAAATTTGTATTTTCCTTCCGTAAGATCTTGAATCATCCTATCCAAATTCTTTAGCACATCCTCCGGCGAATTTGCATCTTTAAGCATTTCACTCATAACAAATGCAATCGTAGCTATATATCGGGGTATGGAAACTTTTGGTGACAATTGGTATAAAGTATAGGCCATTTTTCCAATTTCCTCTCCTAACATCAATTTGAAGAAATCCTCCAAGGATCCTTGCCAATTCTCTAAAGTCCGCTTTGCAAGATGATATGTTGTTTTATATGCTTCATGATCGATATGTAGACCCTCCTCCATTAGTGAATGTGATATATTTATGGAATTAAACAACACTTCAAATCTTGTTATACGATTTAATAGACTATTTCCTCCTACTTTTATTCTAGATAGGTGTTCGTTGTACAATAGTTCTTTAATATTAATTTTATTATCCTGAAATGGTTTTACATCATTTATTTCTATTTGACTTTCATTTGAAGAACTGGAATAATTTTTATCTTCAAGAAGTCTAAAAATTTTCTTTAAAAGTTCACGATCTACGTTATTAAGATTTATGTTTTTTAATTCTTGTGCTATCTCCTGTGTTATCCTACTTTCGTCTATTCTAATCTCATTATCTATTTGTTTTTCCATAATATTATCATTTTATAGAAATGTTTAAAAATCGTACTGTTTGAATACAATAAATGTATGAGGTTTCAGCCAGGCGACAGAATAGGGGTTTTAGGGGATATACATTACCCAGATAGAATTGAT
>Ga0105160_1000789_pt1 | contig 13851 bp, 8 predicted proteins | sample GXS110809BmetaG_FD_89591 | JGI IMG/M metagenome (GOLD analysis project Ga0105160, IMG submission 89591) | Hot spring microbial communities from Gongxiaoshe hot spring, China to study Microbial Dark Matter (Phase II) - GXS 110809B | ecosystem: Environmental > Aquatic > Thermal springs > Hot... | reverse complement strand
GAGTAGGTAGTCCGGGCCGCCTGCTTTCGAGTCAGTGCCCGACATGTTGAACCCGCCGAAGGGATGCACCCCCACCATGGCCCCCGTGGATTTCCGGTTGATGTAGAGGTTACCCACGTGGAATTCTTCCTTCGCTTTCTCGATCTTTTCCCGGTTGCGTGTGTACACGGAGCCCGTCAGGCCATACTCGGAATCGTTGGCCAGCTCAAGCGCGTGATCGAAACCTCGCGCCTTCGTGACCGCCAGGACCGGCCCAAAGATCTCTTCGTGGAAAATCCGAGCGGTGCGGTCCACGTCAGCGAAGATGGTGGGTTCGATGAAGTAGCCTTCGCCTGGGATCTCATTCCCTCCACAGACGAGCCGTCCTTCACGCTTGCCGATCTCGATGTAGTTAAGGATGGATTGCTTGGCTCGCTCATTGATGACAGGGCCCATGAAATTCTCCGGGTCTTCCGCTGGGCCCACTGTGATCCGCTGCGTAGCGGCGATCAGTTTTTCCAGGAAGACGTCGTAGACGGCCTGGTCGACGATGGCTCGCGAGCAAGCCGAGCATTTTTGACCCTGATATCCATAGGCCGACACGAGGACGCCCTGGACGGCTCGGTCCAAGTCAGCCTCACTATCCACGATGATGGCGTCCTTACCGCCCATTTCTGCGACCACTCGCTTGATCCAGATCTGGCCGGGCTGGTGGCGTGCTGCAAGCTCGTTGATGCGGAGTCCTACCTCTTTGGATCCCGTGAAGGACACGAACCGGGTCTTGGGGTGCAGCACCAGCGCGTCTCCGATCTCGGCCCCAGGCCCAGTCACGAACTGAATTGCAGGAGGCGGGAAGCCAGCTTCCAGCAGTAGTTCGACGAACTTTGCTGCGACCGTCGGCGCATCGCTTGAGGGCTTGATGACCACAGTGTTACCAGTCACCAGCGCGGCCGTGGTCATCCCTGTGAGGATGGCCAGCGGAAAGTTCCAAGGTGGGATGATGACCCCGACGCCAAGGGGAATGTACCGCATTTCGTCCCGTTCGCCCGGAAATTGGAGGACCGGCGGTGGGTTCTGGTAGCGCAACATCTCACGGGCGTAGTACTCGCAGAAGTCGATCGCTTCGGACGTATCGGCTTCTGCTTCCGGCCAGGTTTTGCCCACCTCGTAAATCATCCAGGCGTTGAATTCCATCTTGCGTTGCCGGAGGAGTTCGGCAGCGCGCAACAGGAGCGCCGCTCTTTCGGTGGCTGGTACTCGGCGCCAGACAGGGAAAAACCGCCAAGCGGCCTCCACTGCTTCGCTTGCAATCTCGGGCGTCGCGCGCTGGTGCACCCCGACGATTTCGGTGTACCGAGATGGGTTGATGGAGGAAAATCGCGATGGGGCTTTTCTCCAACGCCCGTCGATCAGCAGGTCGTATTCCTTGCCCAGTTGCGACCGCACCCGAACCAAGGCTTCGCACATAGCCTTGCGGTGTTCGGGTACCGAGAAGTCCGTATACGGTTCGTTCCGGAAAAGGGGAAGATCGTTGAGGTTCAGCTCAGGCATCCTGCACGTCCGCGACTTCGCTGTAACTATCGAGGGTTTCGACGAGCTTTTTGCCTTCGTCGAACAATTCCGCTGCTTCGTCCGCGATCTGGCGGCCCTTTTCATAAAGCTCCCGGCCCCGCTCTAGAAGTTCCCGGCCAGACTGCAGCAGAGCGTCTTTACTGGCGCCGGCTTTTTGGCTGATGAGCCGGCGAGTTTCCGCCCCGGGCCAGGGTGCGTAGAGCAGTGCTAGGCCCAGGCCCAGGCTGAAGCCAGCGGTAAACCAGAGCCATCGCCGAGAGCTTTCGGTCGCCATCCAGCGTTCCTCTCTTTGGGTCCATTGTATCGTTAAGGGCGGTGTTTAGCTAAGCAGGCTTGCCACCCTTGTCGGGCTGGCCTGAGGCAGACGCGGTGGAGGGGGTAAATTTTCGAGCTCAAGTTGAGGGTATGACTTAGGGAGGGAGCTTCATAGGCAAGCGACCCTAGGGGGCGTGGACCCGCCCACGGGCAAAAACCGAGACACCGTCCACCACCGAGCGGGCTTCAGCGGCGCGTGTGCTATCCTTCTATAAGGAGAAAGTCGGGAAACAAACTCAGAGGAGTTCACGAAGCTGAATGGCACTTGTCGCAGAAGTCAAAGCCAAGCTGATCGAGGAGTTTCGGCGGCACCCCAAGGACACGGGGTCTAGCGAAGTTCAAATCGCCATTCTCACCGAGCGGATTCGCCAGCTGACCGAGCACCTGAAGGTGCATCGCAAAGATTTCCACTCGCGTCGCGGGTTGCTCAAGCTGGTTTCCAAGCGCCGCGCACAGCTGGACTACCTGAGGCGGACCGATCCGGACCGCTACCAGGAAGTGATCCAGCGGCTCGGCCTCCGTCGTTAAAGGTTAATCGGTCCTGGGCTGGTTGGCGGCTGCGCTAGTGCATTCAGCTGGCGTGGACACGCAGCCAATGGATGGTGAGTCTGGCGCCCTCAGCTTGAGACTCCTATCGGCGGGTGATTCTCAGACCCAGCGTCCCACCATGGTGTTCTCCGCGGCTCCAGTCTATGGGTCAATTAGCGTCCCATCCGCTGCACTGGAGCACAGAGGGAGGAATGTTCGATGGCGCAGGTCCACTCGGTTGATATTGACATCGGCGGACGAAAGATCACGCTAGAATGCGGTCGTGTCGCCAAGCAAGCGAACGGGGCAGTTTTAGTTCGTTCTGGCGCTTCGGTCGTCCTGGTGACGGCCTGCATGACCGAAGAGCCCAAAGCTGGCGTAGGGTTTGTGCCTCTGACCGTCGACTACCGCGAATACACGTACGCTGCTGGCAAGTTTCCTGGGGGCTTCATCAAGCGCGAGGGAAGACCATCGGAGAAGGAGATCCTCACCTGCCGGTTGATCGACCGGCCCATCCGCCCGTTATTCCCAGAAGGCTTTGCACACGAGACGCAGATCATCGGTCTGGTTCTGTCTGCCGATCCCGACCGCGATCCGGCTCCCTTGGCAGTCATCGGGGCTGCAGCAGCCCTGGCGGTCTCGGATATCCCATTCGCTCCGATCTTGGGCGCTGTGGCGGTGGCCTCGAGCGGGGGACGGTTGGTCGTGGATCCAACTTACGACGAGGCCAAAAGCGCTGACCTCCACATCGTGGTGGCGGCCACCGAAGAAGGCATCGTCATGGTGGAAGCTGGGGGGCGCGGCGCTACCGAGGATGAGGTCATCCGGGCGATCGAATTCGGTCAACAGCATTGCCTCAAGGTGATCGAGGGTATCCGGCAGCTGGTGGAGAAAGCAGGCAAGCCCAAGCGGCCATATACCCCTCCGGTGATCAACGAAGCTCTGTACGCGGAAATTGAAAAGCAGTGGCGAGCGCCCCTGGCTGAGGCGTTGGACACGCGCAAGTACTCCAAGCTGGAGAGCTATCGGAAGGCCGACGCTATCAAGAAGGAGGTGTTGGCCCAGTATCCTCCCGAGCAACAGGAAGAAGTAGGCAAGTTGTTCGAGCGCCTGCGGGAACGGATCTTCCGCGACCAGGTGCTGTTGGAAGGGCGGCGGCCCGACGGGCGCGCGTTCGACGAGTTGCGGCCGATCGAAATTGAGGTGGGCTTGCTGCCACGCACGCATGGCTCAGCGCTGTTCACGCGAGGTGAGACCCAGGCACTGGTCACGGTCACGTTAGGGACGAAAGAAGATCAGCAACGCCTGGAGTTGCTCGACCCTACGGAAACTGCTAAGCGCTTCATGCTGCACTACAACTTCCCACCCTTTAGCGTGGGAGAAGTGGCGTTCTTGCGCGGGGCCAGTCGTCGTGAAATCGGTCACGGCGCGTTGGCAGAGCGAGCCTTGGCGCCGGTCATCCCAGATGAAAAGGTCTTCCCTTACACGCTTCGCGTCGTCAGTGACATTCTCGAGTCCAATGGCTCCAGCTCTATGGCCACCGTATGCGGAGCCTCGCTGGCGTTGATGGACGCGGGGGTACCCATTTCCACTTCTGTCGCCGGCATCGCCATGGGCTTGGTCAAGGAGGACAACCGATACGCCATCCTGACCGACATCGCTGGCGCCGAGGACCATTACGGCGACATGGACTTCAAGGTAGCAGGCACCCGCACAGGGATCACAGCGTTGCAGATGGACATCAAGATCCCGAACGTCAGCTTGGGACTGATGCGCGAGGCGCTCGAACAGGCGCATCAGGCCCGGATGCAAATCTTGGACAAGATGGAATCCGTCTTGGCCAAGCCGAGGCCAGAACTCTCGCCGCACGCGCCGCGCATTTACACGCTAACGATCCCTGTGGACAAGATTCGCGACCTGATCGGACCGGGCGGGAAAGTGATCCGGGGCATTACCGACGCTACCGGTGTGCGCATCGACGTAGAGGATGACGGGCGAGTGAACGTGTTTGCCACCGATGCGGAGTCAGCGCGCAAGGCCATCCGGATGATCAATGAGGTCACTGCGGTGGCTGAAGTTGGGAAGACCTATCTGGGCAAGGTTGTGCGGATTGTCGATTTCGGAGCGTTTGTGGAGATCCTGCCGGGTACCGATGGGTTGCTCCACATCAGCGAAATCTCCGAGAACCGGATTCGGAACGTGCGCGACGAGCTCAAAGAGGGCGATCAAGTGCTGGTCAAAGTGATCGGTATCGAGGGCAACAAGATCAAGCTGAGTCGGAAAGCGGTCTTGCGCGAGCAGCGTATGAAGCTGCGCACGGGCAACTGAGCCTTTGACGTGCTCTAACGGGGTGCTGAGGCTACAAACGTCGCTGGCTCAATCGCAAGGCGCGAGCTTCGTTTCAGAGCAAGACACGCTAGTGTGAATCTTTGTCCGGCGAGCCACCAGGCGAATCGCAGACAAGCCCCTAGCGCGCCGGCCGTGCGGGGAATTCCACGTCCCCTAAGCTCTTGACTGCGAATGGGCTCCACGCCTGCGTCGGTGGTGAGGCTCGCGGGCCGGCACCGCGTCAGACGTGCCGAGCAACGTCTTAGGCGCCGGCCAACCCGTCTAAGACACCCCGCATGTAAGCAATGGACTCGATCATTCCAGGTAAGGGGTTGTCGGCGTCGATCTCGTACTCCAGCATGACGCCGCCCTGGTAATTCATCGCCTTCAGCGTCTTGAAAATCGCCACAATGGGCATCGCCCCCCGGCCTACCGGGACTTGGCTGCGGCCGTCCATCAGGTCTGCCAGGTCTTTGATGTGGACGTCGAACAGCCTCGGACCTGCTCGCCGAATCCACTCCACCACGTCTACCCCCATCCGTGTAGTGTGGCCCACATCGATGCACAGGCCCATGCGACGATCGCGATTCTCGATCGCCCGCAACACGCTTTCCGGGGTCGGGAAGTGCTTGTCTTCAGGCCCATGGTTGTGGATAGCAGCCTTGATGTCGAATTCCTTGACCAGCTTCTCCACTTCGTCCAGCGTCTGGTGGGTGGGCGCACAAACCATCATCGGCATCCCGGCGGCTTTGGCGTACTCGAACATCTTCCTCAACTCCGCCGGGTTGTTCAACGGGATATTGCCCCCACTGAGGATTGTGAACCCCGCATCGCGAAACTCCTGAGCGCCGGCGCGGATCTCCTCCGGGCTGAGCTCGTAGGGCAGATGGAACGACTTGATGCTGACGTAACGCACGCCCAGCACTTTCAACATCCGAATGGCTTCCGCTCGCGGGAATTTCCGAAGCGAATAGGTAGCCACTCCGAGTTTCAGTTGGCCAGCCTCGCTGCGGGTGGCAACCGGGGCGGCGACCCCTCGCACAGCCAGCGCTGCAGCTCCGTTGAGCAAAAAGGTTCTTCGATCCATCACTGCGGCCACTACCTCACTTGGAATAATTCACGAAAAACGGGCTGGACCAGGCGAGCATCCCATCCACCTGCTCGACACGCACGTAGTAGAAATGGCGGCCTTGCACATCGCCGGTGTCGCGGAAGGTGAACTCCACTTGCCTGGTCCGTGGCTCCGTACTGTAGACTACTCCATTATCTTTGATCACAACCACCCGTGCGATCTCCCGCGTTCCGGTGATTTTGACTCGTAGAGGCTCCGGCCGCTCGAGGCGAAACTCATCACCCATGAAGTACTGGCCCATGCGAACGTCCAGAAGAATGTTGTCCGTGGCCCCATAAGTGTGGCGCTGGCGGATCGCTGCGAGGATGCCCTTGCGCGAGAAATCGTCGGTATAGACCATGGCGTAGGAGAGGTGTGTGGAGCCGTGATCGGAGCTGGCGATGATGCCCAGCTTGTAGCCCTTCGCCCAGGCATTGGAGACCATCCCCTGCGGGAAATAGCCCGCTCGTTTGATGTGAGCTGCATCCCGGTCAGGGTGAGCAGCCAAGGGTGCATCCACACGTTCGTAATTCGTTCGGCACCCTTGGAAGATCTCCACCACTGGCTCCAAATAAGGGTCATTGTCTCGCCAGTCCGTCCCCATCCGAGTGGCTGACGTGTGGGGGATCACCACTGCATCTTTGCCGCGGAGTGTTTCGTAAAGAAGTTTGGTGTCATTTTCGACTACGTCGCCGGTGCCCACTCCGGGCTCGTCTCCTTGGGGGCCCAACGGCAGGAGGAAGTTCTTCACACCAGTTCGCAGGTGGAAGGGCGTCACCCGAGCTTCAGCCCGGTTGACGAAAAAGACATTGCGGTGGCCATGAGGAAAAATCACGCTCCGTTCGTAACCGAAGAAGGGGACGAATACGCCGGGCACGTGGTACATGTCCGCCATCTTTTGCGAGTACCACCACCAGTAAGGCCAAGCGCCGCCCTGATGATCCGTCGACGCACCGAAATCCATGTTCGCGGCGTCCAGCATGTACCGGTAAAAGTCTTCGAGCGATCCATCATTACGGCCCCCACCGTCCCAACTCAGTTCGGTGTGCCGGTGGAAATCTCCCCGAACGATCCGCAGCTTGCGCCCACGCACCTCAGCAACGTACGAGCGGAGCCGGGCCACGTCTTCATCTTCGTTGGGGTGTGCCGGCGGCGGCGCCTGTGCGTGCAGTTCCAGCGGTTTCAACCGCAATTGCTCGGTCCGAGCCGGCTTCGCTAACCGCATGGCGTAGACCTGCTGCCGAATCGGCCGGTGGTAGAAGCCCTCGCGCCGATTGTCGGTTTCCCAAGCCACCCATAAGTCGCCTTGAGAGTCTGTGGCGGCGGATGCTTTGGAACTCAACCGCCCCTTGCTTGAGGGCAATGGCTCAGCAGCTCTCCACCGCTCCCCCTCATATCGGGTAATCCAATATTCCCAGTACCCGCGGGCCCCGTCGGCGACCTTCACATCGATGCGGGGTTTGGCGATCACCCAGACGGAGCCTTGGCCATCGGAGATCACTTGCGGCCGGTATACCGCCCGTTGGGGAAACGCTTCCCGCAGCGGCTGAACTGGGGCCTCCCATCGCCCATTGCGCCAGCACGCAATCTGGGGCTCGCGCTGCCCGGCGAGTGGCGCTCCCGAGCCTTCTGGCCGGTCGACGTATCGTTGCCGAGTGACGTAGCCTTGGTCTTTGCCCCAATGAGGCGGCCCAGATTCCCAAGCGACCCACAGGCGACCTACCGTATCAACGGCTACACTAGGCCGCGCCTCGAAAAGGGGTGTCGTGGCGACAGCGATTGGTGGGCCTTCGGGGGCGCCGCCGCGCAAGCATTGCACGAAAACGTCATAACTCCCACTCCGATAGCTGTCATAAGCCACCCAAGTCGTTCCATCGGCCCCCACGGCCACTGCTGGATTCCAGTGGTTGGCAGGAGCGTTCGTCAGCTGAAGGGCTGGTGTCCATCGGCCTTCCACCAGTCGACTCACAAAGATCTGACTGAAGCGACCCCGGAAGCCTTGCCAGGCCACTACCAGCTGCCCTGTCCCATCGCTCGCCAAGCAGGGATTGGTGTCCGGAAGGGCATGGTCGCTCAGTCGCTGCAAGGAGCCCCACTGGTGCGTGGCGGGATCATACGGGCGGGCAAATACGTCCCAGTTGCCTTCCCGCTGTTCAGCCCATACCACCCAGACTTGATTCCGACTGTCTATACCTAGCTGAGGGGCCCAGCTGTCGCCACTGGTGGCAGGGACCCACTGAAGGTTTCCCCACCGCCCGCCTCGGAATTGCCGCAGTCCTATGTCGTCGCGTTGGCCGTCGAAACTCAGCCATGCCACCCAGACTGAGCCGTCGGGGCTCACTGCAATTGCAGGGAAATCATCCTGGCGGTATTCGTGCCCTACTGCGGAAGCAGCTCCCGACACTGCTTGGATGGGCTGTGATTCACCCTGGGCGGGCACCCGTAAATTCGGCGGTCCGGGAGTCAACCGGCCTAAGCCTAGCAGGCCTGCTGCTAGGGCAGCAAGAGTAAGTCCCGTGCGCCACATGGCCATTGGGACTTTTATCAGCATCCACGGCTGGAGTCAACGGTCGGTGGGGCGCTGGGGCCGACGGTGGAACATCAATCACTGGGCGAGGCCGGGGCGGCGGACTCCGGGGGAGGAAAGGCGGGGTTGACGCTAGGGAACGTTGGGCCTCACCTCGAACGGTACTAGTACGCCCGGGCCTGGAAGTCATTGGTAACTTTCGGCAAAGCCCCAAAAAGGGTCACTGGGGCGAGGGAGCGGAAAGGGCGCTTGTTCCCGATCTGGCTTCGCGGGAGACTAGTACCGCAGTTCGGAAAGTAAGGGGTAGGCTTCCCGGCTCAGGTGGTATGCTAAGGGCCAGTAGGGTGTATCCCCTGATGGCAGCAGTTGGTCAAGCAGGGGTCCTGCGAGAGAGGAGAAGTCGAGGATGCGCAAGCTGACGGTGGGCGGAGCCCTGGTTGCTGCTTTGTGGTGGGGAAGCTTGAGCCCTATACGGGGTAGCGTCATTACCTTCTTCGGCGAGGATACTTTCGGTGGAAGCAGGCCGCCCGCCATCCCGAATTCTCTAGCAGCGCGCAATACCTTCCTAGGCCTATTCGACACATGGGGTGTTGAGGACTTCGAATCGACGCCGCTGGGCACCAATGTCTCCTCGGTGAGTTTGAATTTCGGATTCACCACAGGAATCATCAACGTTCTGGTGGGATACCTCAATGTGCTTGACATGGAGCAGCGAGGGCGGCACGAAGTCTCTGGCAGCCGCTTCCTGGAGCACTTAGTCCCGGCGGGGGCTGCTCCAATAGCGATTGAGGTCTTGTTTGCTCGGCCAATCACTGGCTTCGGGTTCTTTGGCACCGATGCGGGCGACTGGGGCGAGCAGCTCAGTGTAGTGGTTAACGGTGCTCGCTACCTCATCCCACACGTGACCGAGACACGGGACGGCAACGCTGCGGTCTTCTTCTTCGGGATTTATTCCAGCGACCCGTTCGACCGCGTAGTGATCGAAAACGTCAGTCCATATTCCTACCCGGCCTTTGGCTACGACGATTTCATCGCCGCGGTGCCGGAACCGGGCACGGTTGGGTTACTCGCCTTGGGCTTGGGTATCGTTGCCTGGTTGCGCCGAACTCGCCCACTTCTCTGACGGGTCGCCAGAGGCGGGCAATTTCCTTCTCAAAGCTGTCTCCCTTTGGCGGGGTTTAGTCGGAGGAGCTCCAGCAGTATCATCTCAGAGCCAACTGGCCTTTGCTCCGCTCTGTAGTATTCTCGGATCGATAAGCTGTCGCCTGCTTCGTTCGGGAGCGAACTATGCGGCTAGGGGCGGTCACTTATAACGTCCTCAAGGATTGGGATCTCGAAACGATCATCGTGAAACTCGAGGAAGTCGGTGGGTTCGAAGCTGTTGAACTACGGACCGGACACAAACATGGTGTAGAGCCTTCCATCGGCCCGGCCGAAAGGGAGCGGGTGCGCCGGCGGTTTGAGAAGAGCAAGATTCGACTGCTGAGTTTCGGAACGACCTGCGAATTCCATGCTCCGCAGGCGGATATCCGCGAGAAGAACCTGAAAGAGGCAATGGAATTCGTTGACCTGGCGCACGATACCGGCGCTTTGGGGGTGAAGGTCCGACCAAACCGGTTGGTGGAAGGCGAGCCGGAGGACGCCACCATTCGCCGGATCGCGGACTCCTTACGCGCTTTGGGTGATTACGCTGCGGGCAAGGGCATCGAGATCTGGCTCGAAGTTCACGGCCGGGGTACGAGTCACCCGCGCGTTTGTGCACGAATCATGGAACAGACGCGGCACCCGCAAGTGGGCCTTTGCTGGAACTCCAACTTCACAGCTGAGGAGGTCGTCAACGGCTCGGTGCGTCAGAGTTTTGAACTGCTCCGGCCGTGGATCAAAAGCGTCCATATCAACGAACTGGCCAACGATTACCCCTGGCGCGAACTTTTCAGCCTTTTGCGACAGGCTGGCTACGACCGCTACACGCTGATGGAAGCGCAGGAAAGCCGCGAGCCCGAGCGTTTCCTTCGCTGGTATAAGGCCCTTTGGCGCGAGCTAGTCCGGCCATGCAGCGGCTAAGGCTTTGGCTGCTGTCCATCGTCGCTGGGTTTGTCTCAGCGGCGAGCGTGCCCACTCCAGAAGGTTTCTTCGGCCACCGGATGGGTGAGGACCGCAAGATCGTCGCTTGGGACCGCGTGGTCACGTACTTTGAGGAACTCGACCGGGCTAGCGATCGGGTATTGACCGAGACTCTGGGACCCACTACAGAAGGACGCCCGCTTATCGCCGTGACCATCGCCAGTCCGGAGGTACTGGCTCGCTTGGCTGAGTACCAGCAGATCCAAAAACAGCTGGCGGATCCCCGGCGAACGCCTCCGGAACTCGCCCGCACCTTCATTGAGCGGGGACGCGTGGTGGTCATGATCACTTGCTCGATTCATTCCACTGAGCTAGCCTCGACGCAAACCGCCATCGAGTTCGCCTACCGCATGGCTAGCGGACAGGATTGGAAGACCTCCACCATCCTGCGAGAGGTGATTTTCATCCTTGTACCTTCCCTGAATCCGGACGGGCTAGAGATCGTTCGGCGCTGGTACGAGGGCACGCTCGGCACACCTTTCGAGGGCACCAGCCCCCCGGAGCTCTACCACAAATACACGGGCCATGACAACAACCGCGATTGGTACATGTTCACCCAGCAAGAGACGCGTCTGGTCGTCGAGAAGCTCCACAACCGCTGGCACCCGCAGATCGTCTACGACGTGCATCAACAAGGGCCCTATGCCTCGCGCATGTTCGTACCTCCCTGGACCGATCCTATCGACCCGAACGTCGACCCAATCTTGATCCAACTCTCCAACATGATCGGGATGGGGATGGCAGCAGATCTGACCCGGGCGGGCAAGCGCGGAGTGGTGGTGAACGCCATCTACGACTTCTGGACTCCGGCGCGCCATTACCAGGCCTACCACGGCGGTATGCGCATTCTGAGCGAGACCGCCAGTGCACGGCTGGCTTCGCCCATCGAAGTCAAGCCGGAGCAGATCCCTCCAACGGATCGTGGTTATCGACCCCGGGAACCGAGTTGGAATTACGTGGAGCCATGGCTCGGAGGGACCTGGCGTTTGCGGGATATCGTCGAGTACCAGCTGATCGCTTGGGAATCGTGCCTGTATCAGGCTGCGGTCCGGCGCCGTGATTTGTTAGAGGCCTTTTACCGGGTCGGCCAGCGAGCCACGGCCCGCAGCTCGCCTTACGCGTTCGTGATCCCGTACCGGCAGTGGGATCCGAGCGCTGCAAAAAAGCTACTGGAGACGCTGGCATTCGGCTTGGTCGAAATCGAGCGAGCTACCGGAGCGTTCCAAGCAGCTGGACAGGTTTTCCCACAAGGGACTTATGTGATCCGCATGCAACAGCCTTACAGCAGCTTCGCGAAAACGCTCTTGGAACGCCAGCGCTACCCAGACTTGCGCGAATACCCGGACGGCCCCCCGCAGCGACCGTACGATGTCACCGCACACACCCTACCGTTATTGATGGGAGTCGAAGTTCATGAAGTTGCCCAACACGTTTCGGTTCCCTTGCAGCCGGCTCTCCGCTTCGATTTCTCGCCGTTGACTCCGGTGCCGGCAGGGGCGCAGCTCGCCGCCGACATCGGCAGCTGGCGCTGGGTCACAAGCCGGTGGCGGCAAGGCCAGCCAGTGTACCGCGACCCCGTGACTGGCGACTTTTACGGCGAAAGCCTCCCCGGCCGGCAACTGGTTCGACTCGCGGAGCCCAGAATTGGGGTCTACCGCAGTTGGATCCCTGTGGCGGATGAAGGCTGGACTCGGTGGGTACTGGAACAGTTCGGCTTCCGTTATCGCCGACTCACCAATGCAGACTTGCTGACCGGTCAGCTGCGCGGACAACTGGATGTGATCGTGTTCCCGGACCAAACCCCGGTCACCATCGAACGCGGCTACCGCCCTGGCGAGATGCCTGAAGAATTCGTGGGCGGCCTCGGTGCGCGAGGCGCGGAAATCTTGCGCCAGTTCGTGGGCGAAGGTGGGGTGCTGGTATTTCTCAACCGGTCTGCGCGATGGGCCACGCAACGTCTGGTACCTGCTGTGGAAGAGGTCACCGCCAAGCTGCCGGCTGCACGTTTCTACTGCCCCGGGTCGTTGCTCTGGGTCACAGGCACACGTCATCCATTGCTGCTCGGTTTGCCAGACCACTTCGCGATCTGGCACGAGTACAGCCCTGTGTGGAACGTCCCGGCCGATCCCAACATCGTGCCTGTGCTGCGCTACCCGCCGGCGGACCTATTGGCTTCGGGATGGTTGCTCGGTGGCCAGCACATCGCCGGCAAGGCAGCCTTGCTCGAGATACGTCTGGGTAAAGGACGAGTGATCCTGTTCGGATTCCGGCCTCAATACCGCGGGCAAAGTTACCAGACGTTCAAGATCTTCTTCAACGCAGTTGCCGGCTTTTGAGCCCCTTGCCGGATTGTCGGGATAGCCCGGAACAGCTCAGGTCTTTGCGAGAGCCTGTTTCACCCGTTCAGGAGTCATCGGTAGCTGGTAAAGGCGCACGCCCGTAGCATCGTAAAAAGCGTTGGCGACCACTGCGCCCACATTAACGATGGGCGGCTCGCCACAACCTGAGGCCGGAGCTTCGGGATTCTCGATGAGCACGGTTTCGATCCGGGGCATCCAGGAAAAGCGCGGAATGCGGTAAGTATCGAAGTTCCGGTCGAGTACCATCCGGCCCCGAAACCGGACTTCCTCGGTCAGCGCGTAACCCAGTCCCATCATGATTCCTCCCTCCATCTGTTGCCGCGAGCCGTCCGGATTGACCACGAGGCCCTGGTCCTGCGCCAGGACCACTCGCTGCACACGGATCTCGCCGCTATTCCTGTCGATTTCGATTTCGGCCATCATGGCCGTGTAGGTGCCCAGGTACATCGCGCAGGAGACCCCTACTCCGCGTCCGCTGGGCAATTTCATGGGCTTCCAGCCGAACTTGGAAGCCGCAGCCTCCAGCACTCGCCGCATGCGCGGGTCGCGCAAGTGCCTCATGCGGAACTCCACCGGATCAATTCCTGCCTGTGCCGCCAGAGCGTCGATATGCGACTCCCGGGCGAAGGTGTTGGTATTGACGGAGGGCGCCCGCCACGGCCCCACCACGAAGGGATGCAAGCCTGGCGGATTGCTTCCCCAGCCACCGGACGCAAGGGTTCGCTGGTGTGGGATGTCGTAGAATTGCTGGGCTTCACGATCGCCCGCGCAGTAGACGTAGAAATCCCAGAAAACGAGCCTCTGCTCGGCGTCCAGCCCTGCGCGGATTTTGACGACGGCTGCGGGTCGAAACGTATCGTAGAAAAACTCCTCGGCTCGATCCCACACGACTTGTACTGGTCGCCCAGTTAGCTGAGCCAGACGGGCAGCCTCCAACGCTTGTTGCGAAGCGCTCTTGCCCCCGAACCCTCCTCCTACGTACGGCGTGATGACGCGCACGTTTTGTT
>Ga0105160_1000787_pt1 | contig 13854 bp, 14 predicted proteins | sample GXS110809BmetaG_FD_89591 | JGI IMG/M metagenome (GOLD analysis project Ga0105160, IMG submission 89591) | Hot spring microbial communities from Gongxiaoshe hot spring, China to study Microbial Dark Matter (Phase II) - GXS 110809B | ecosystem: Environmental > Aquatic > Thermal springs > Hot... | reverse complement strand
AGGCATCGTGGTGACTAACATAGGGCCACGGATTACCGTACGCATATCTCTAGGGGAGCTCGCCGCCGGATGTGGTCATGACTGCATTGCTTACGTGGTGAGGAACGGTGAATTCTCACCCCCCATCTTTACACCAGGTGATAAGCTCGAGATCGAATTGGGTCAGAGGGACGTTTTTCTGCTCGTCATCGCGGACCGGTCAACAGCTAGGGGGAGTGCAGCTGTCATGTTGGACAGAAGCTATCACCTGCTTAAAGACTACAGATCCAGAGGATACGACGTTACCGAGCATGTTGCGCTCTTCAACGAGACTGTTAAGAGATTTCTCTCTAATGATTTCGTGGAGGTAGAAAATTTGACCCTACAGTTGGAGCAGAACGTAAGAGACTCTGTTGACAAGTTGGTGAAAGAGCTCTACAAGGAGAACATTAGACTAAGAGAAGAACTCGAAGCCCTTAAACACCAGTTGACTGAACATGAAGAACTGAGGTCAAGATACGACTCCTTGAGAAAAGACTATGAACAACTTACAGCCTCGTTAAACCTACTTAAGGATAGTTACGATAAATTAAAAGCGAATTCAGAGAAACTGTTATCGGATTACGATAGGATGCGAAGCGAGTTCCAAGAACTTTCATCTGCATATGAGCAGCTGAAGCAGAGGTACAAGACTATGACAGACACAACATACTTGCTCTTAACTTTAACGATAGCGCTATTTGGCACGACTGTCTATTTCGCTACAAAAAAGACCCGTCATAAATAATGGCCGGCTTGAAGGTTAATGTTAACCGCGTGAAGTGCGAGTTTGCGTTCCTTAACAAGGCCAAGGCCATGGAGGATGCTGAGAAGAGAATTCTGATGGAGTCTGCCAAAACTGTCGAAAATCTATGAGGGAGCTAGCTTCAAAGATAGACTATGAGGCGGGTAAAAGAATACCCGCCTACAATGAGGTTGTTGACACGCTGGGAATCGGGGGAGATAACCATCTGCTGGCGAGAGAAGCTTTAGCCGAGCTTATGACGTACATAGACTTCACCAGAGGGATAAGAAAAATCAAAGACTACCTCGGACTTTACAAGGTGGACAGGAAAAGCGGAAAACCTAAGATATTCGGCGGACATCTCCGAAAAGCGCTACAGCTTCTGACGATGGCATTAAAAGGAGGAACAGGGATAAAGGCGAAAGACGAGGAACAAACGATAAGAAGAATCAGAGAGGCTGTCAGGAGAGAGAGGCTGGAGGTCATACCGGCATAGACAGCAGAGAAAAACCCCAAGCCGGTATGACCACGCATTTAACATGTATGGGATTGCGAGACCCATACATGACGCTGTATTTAACATACCGGCCTCTCTCTTGCAGGGGTTCTTTGATGCTGTCTTGCTGGTTGGCCTCCAGCCAAACTCTCCCCTTATTTTTCCTTTTCGTATGTCTTGTTTTACGGGTACGGGTTTATGTATGTTTATGTATTGTTGTTATTGTTATTGTTATAATTTTAATGCGTGCCTCAGTCTGCGACGATAGTGCCCGCCCCTCTACCCAGCAAGGCTTCACGAACCCGGTCTAGCTTACGGCCGTTGACGTAGTAGAGAGGTATCCGCGCCCTAAGCAGCATCGCCATACCTACTGCGTCAACAACTTGGTACTCCCCAGCCTTCTGAGAAACGTTTCGAGACAGCGCAGCAAGCTCTTCAAACCTCATCTTAGGTATGAGCTTGGCTCCACTGTTTTTCTTCGGGTCTTCGGAATAAATTCCGTCTACGTTTGTTGCGACGACTATTCTCTCGGCACCCACCACTGAAGCGGCTAAAACGCTGACAGCCATGGTTGACTGGCCGGGCTGAAGGCCGCCTGAGACGACGATTTTTCCCATGTCGGACAGCGAGCGTATCTGGTCTGCTGTCTCGGGGATTGTTTGACAGGCACGGTTGCCCAGCACCCTTGCGAACAAGTATGCGTGGAGACGGGTTAGCTTTACGGCGGCTTCGTCGCATGACGTTTCATCCAAGCCCAGAATCCTGGCTGTTTCGATGTATCTTCTGGCGTTTTCCCCGCCGCCCACCACGACCACCCAGCGTCCGCCGTCAAAAACCTCAGAGAGCAGTGAAGCATAATGTTTCATCAACGAGACGTCTATCGGGTCGGTGAATATAACATGGCCTCCTAGTTTGAGGACGACGTTCATCACCTCATCTCTCCGGAGGCTGGTTTAAAGGGTTTAGGCCGGCTTCCTCGAAGTTGTAAGCTGTTTAACAGCCTCTACTGAGGCGAAAAGCACAAGCGCGCCGCCCACTATCCACAGAAGGTCGTCCCAACCAGGCAAGGCAAGCTTGAGAACCTCTCTGCCGGCGGGCAGCATCATAATTATCGATATTAAGACTATCTCCCAGACGACGGCTAGCAGAAGCCATTTATGCGGCCTAACCTTAAGCACTGTGTGGGTGAGCGAGCGGCAGCTTAACGCAAGCATAAGCTCCTTGGCTATGAACATGAGGAAAAGCCGCGACCTCGCATGTTCGAGGCCGTGTTCGAGGCCTGTGATGTAGCCGAGGAGAAGTATAGGTGACGAGACAGCCATCACTGTAAACAGGAACTTCATAACCTCCCTGTTGAAGACAGGCTCGTCCTTAGGTGTGGGTTTTCTCCTCATGATGTCGGGTTCGGCTGGGCTGAAGCCCAGAGCTATCGCCGGCAGCCCATCGGTTGCAAGGTTTATGTAGAGTATGTGGACGGGGAGAAGAGGCAGTGTTTCCTCTCCATGAAGTCCGAATATCCTAGCGATAAAAAGAGCGACGGAGCTGATTACTATAACCTCGGTCAGATTCGCGTTGAGAAGATAGGCTAGGTATTTTCTGACGTTACCGTAGATCCATCTGCCGAGTTCAACGGCCTTGACGATTGTTGCAAAATTGTCGTCGGCCAAAATCATGTCTGAAGATTCTTTCGCAACGTCGGTTCCCGTAATGCCGGTTGCCACACCTATATCCGCCCTCTTTAAAGCAGGTGCGTCGTTCACCCCGTCCCCAGTCATGGCGACAACGTATCCCCTTCTCTTCCACGCCTCAACTATCCGCAGCTTATGCATCGGCGATATCCTCGCATAAACAACGACTCTCTCAACTAGTTTGTCAAGCTCCTCGTCGGATGTTCGGTCGAGCTCCTCGCCCGTGAGCATGGCGTCTCCCTCCTTGAAGATGCCCGCCTCCTTGGCAACGGCTAAAGCGGTCAGTTTGTGGTCGCCGGTCACCATGACGGTTTTGATTCCAGCTATGTGAGCTGTTTTGATGGCCTCGACCGCGTCAGGCCGAGGAGGGTCCATCATGCCCACAAGACCTATGAAGACCATGTCCCGCTCCGCATCGTTAACGTTATCCTCGGTCGTTTCGCGGTAGGCCAACGCAAGAACCCTGAGAGCCTGTCCAGCCATAATCTCCGCCCTGCTCAAAATCTTCTTCACATCGTTGTCGGTTAACGGTCTCGTCTCACCGTTTTCAAGGATATGCGAACACTTGCTCACCACCACTTCCACAGCGCCTTTCATGAAGCAGAAGACGCGACCGTCTTCGGCTCTGTGAACCGTTGTCATCGTCTTTCTTTCGGATGTGAAGGGAATCTCATGTACGCGTGGAAAGCTCTTCCGCTCTCTGTTGACGTCGAAGTTCAAGTCTTCGGCCAGCATTACGAGAGCGCCCTCGGTTGGGTCGCCGCGAACGACACGTCTCCCATCCTCCCTAACGATTGATGCGTCGTTGCACAGTACGGCGGCTCTCAAAAGTAGCTTAACGTCAGCTTTGTCGGCTGGCACAAATTTCACATCAAGAAATTCGCCGCCAATGTACAGCTGTCTGACGGTCATCTGATTCGTCGTGAGCGTTCCTGTTTTATCGAAACAGATGACCTGTGTTGAGCCAAGTGTTTCCACGGCTGGCATTCTTCTAACCAAAGCGTTTCTCCGTGCCATAATACCCGTGCCTATGGCCAGCGTGGCTGTGACTATCCCAGGCAAAGCCTCAGGCACAACTGCAACCGCTAAAGCTACTGCGAACAGCAGAACCTCGACTAGGAAGTTGATGGAGAAGGTGCCGCTGATAAGTTCGCTGGACAGTTCAACGACGAAGACCGCCGCGATGATTACAACTGCTAGGACGGCGAATCTCCTTCCTATCTCGCCCATCCTGACTTCGAGCGGCGTCTTCTCCTCGCCGATGGCTGTGGCTGCCCTGGCTATCTGGCCGAACTCCGTCCTGCTGCCTGTCGCGTAGACAACCCCCCTTCCTCTCCCGTAGGTTACGGTTGTTCCTGCAAAGGCGAGGTTTACCCTGTCGCCTAAAGGTATGTTCTCGGGCAGTGGTTCCGTCGATTTTGAAACCGGAACCGACTCCCCTGTCAAAGGCGCCTCATCTACCTGCAGGTTCACGGCCTCTATCAACCGCATGTCAGCGGGAACCTTGGAGCCTTGGGAAAGAACGACGATGTCTCCCGGGACAATCTCCTTCACGGGTATCTCTTTCTGAACACCATCCCTGACAACGTCCGCAGTAGGGGTCAGCATCTTCTTCAACGTTTCCAGAGTTCTCTCAGCACGATACTCCTGGACAAAACCTACAATCGCAACAAAAAAGACTATGACGCCTATGACAATCGAGTCGACAACCTCGCCGAGGAAGCCGGATATGAGAAGGGCCGCTATAAGTAGTCCGATAAGCACGTTGGCAAACTGTTTGAGAAATATCTTCAGCGGAGAAGGTTTTGGAACAGGCTCCAAAAGGTTTGGACCATATTCTTTCAGCCGTTTGGCAGCCTCCTCCGAGGAAAGGCCACGTTCGCCGTCAGTGTTAAGCTGCGATAGAACCTGTTGAACCGTCAGATGGTGCAAATTTTTCGGGAAACTAGCCACTGTTATTCGCCTTCAGAATCCTCTAAAGACGTCTTTAAAGACCTTGCCCAAATCTCTAGCCCACAGCAGGCGTGGCAAAAATATTTTACATGGTGTTAACAACTTTTACAAGGTCTTCTTGGCGAAGCCTCTTCCACGTTCGTAATGTCTGTGGTCTGGGGGTGCTTATGTTGAGCTCTGTTAAGAAAGATTCTGTAACTCTTTATCAGTTTCGGAGGCTTCTTGAGACCATCGAGAAGCTGGAAGGCCGCGGTACGGAGCTGGTCACGCTTTATGTTCCGCCCGACAAATCGATCTCCGACGTTATTAGCTATCTTCGGCAGGAGTATGCCACGGCTGCTAACATCAAGTCTAAGCAGACCCGTAAGAACGTGCAGGACGCCATCGAGAGCGCTATCCAGAGGCTTAAGTTGTTTGACAGCGCTGGGCCGACGGGGTTGGTGATCTTCAGCGGAGCCATACCGCAGAACAGCGGCCAGACGAGCAAGATTGAAGTCTATCATATCATTCCTCCCGAGCCTATAACCACCTTCCTCTACCGCTGCGACAGCAAGTTTCACGTCGAGGGTTTGAAAGATTTGCTGAAGGAAAAAGCTGTTTACGGAGTGCTAGTGATAGACAACGAGGAGGCTGCAGTGGCCGTCGTGAAGGGTAGAAGCATCTCCCAGCTGAAGACATACACCTCAGGCGTGCCGGGCAAACATCATGCAGGCGGCCAGTCAGCCAGAAGGTTTGAGAGGCTCAGGGAGATGACGCTCAACGAGTTTTACAAACGAGTTGCAGACAAAGCAAACGAGCTCTTCCTACAATACCCTGAGATGAAAGGCGTCATCGTCGCCGGCCCCGGGCCCACCAAGGAATTCTTCGCCCAAGGAGACTATCTACACTATACTCTACGTGACAAAATCCACATCGTCGACACGTCTTACTCTGGGGAAAGCGGGGTGAGGGAGGCTGTGGCGAAGTCGTCTGACTTTCTTAGAGAGGTGAGGATGGTTGAGGAGCAGAAGCTGATTCAACGCTTCATGTCCGAGGCTACGAGACCTGACGGTCTCGCGGTATACGGCGAGAAAGAGGTTATGGAGGCTTTGCAGAAGAACATGCTCGACACTCTCATGATCTCGGAGGACCTTGACAGGATAGAGGTGGTTGTACGCTGTCAGAACTGCGGCTACGAGGAGCGGCTCAACCTCGACCAGAGCGAGCTCCAGACAGAGGTGCCTAAGAAACTGGCCGAGAAATGTCCCCTATGCCAAAACCAGAGTCTCGCAGTCAAGGAGACAAACCTTCTGATAGACAGGCTCATCTCCGAGGCTTCGAAGCTGAACTTGAAGATAGAGCTTATCTCGTCGGAGCATGAGGAGGGTGAGATGTTTAAGAAAGCCTTCAAAGGCGTTGCGGGATTGCTTCGCCACAGGGGTGGATATTGAATGGACGAAAGAAGCTATTTGGAGCAGAGCGGCGGCTTCGTCAGGCTGAAGGTAGTCCACGTCAGACAGGCTGAGCCAGACCTTGTTTTTTCGCATGACGAGCTGAAGCCTTTTCCACAGTTAAAGCAGGCTCTTGAGGAGAGCAGGCTGAAGGCCTCTGTCCAAACCTATCCAAACCCGTTTGAGATGCTCAACCCAACGCCTGTAACAGCCGTCATGAAAGCTGAAGATGTTTTGAAGCTCTCTCAAATAATAATGCGGAAGTCGGGGAAAGATCTTTACGCCACCGCTGTGAAGATCGAGGCTGGTGGTGAAAAATACCTCATAGCGGTTGAACATCACTGCGGGTAGCCTTCGAAAGCAGTTGCACGACTGAGATGACGCTGTTAGCGTCTAAGCCGTCGACGCCAAGATAGCCAAACCCTTTACGGGCGTCGACGCAGCCGACGCCCACCAAAACGCTGATAACGTCGCCAACTTTCATCAGGACGTGGTTGATAGGTTGGTTCTTCATCAACGCAAGCGTTCCGTAAACGCCGAAATCAGACACTGAGGAGACTACAAGAATGTCAGAGGATGTGCTGGAAGCAATTCCTCCTCCGCAGCCGCATCTGCAGACTCCGCCGTATGGGACGGTTTTCTCGACGACATCCCTGACAACTCCCATGCCAGCCTCGTTCCCCCCGTCGCCGTAGGCAACGACAGCTACACGCCGGCCTTTGAGGTCGTTGACAACAACATCTACGGGCGCGTGGAGGCTGGTGACGTTCTCGCCGACAGCGTTGTGGTATAAGCCGAGCTTGTTGGCACCAGGCCTTTCTATGAAAACCACGACGTCGGTGTTTGTTTTCTCGAAGATTTCAGCGATGGCGCTGCTGCAGCCTTCACGAGTCTGCGGCAGCCCGTAAACTTTCGAATACCGTGAGCCTGCGGCCCTCAGCCCAGAGGCCACCACATCCTCAAAACCTCTGTCCACCGCAACAGAGACTTTCTTTTTGTAGAAAACTTCCATGCATGCTGCGAGGGTGGAGGCGGAGACAAGCCCGTCGGTCTCAAGCCTTCCTCCAAAACGGAGAATTCTAAAACCTGTCACTACCAGCAGCGATTCAGCGTTCTCTAGCTTTTCAGCGGCGGCAGCGCATAAAGGTCTGCGGATGTGTTTACGCGCAGCTGTGTAGAGGCGGTCGACAACACCTCTCGCGTTGTAGTCCACTGATACAACCTTGTCGACGTATTCAGACGCATCCAAGCCGATTTTCCGGTTTGTTCAGTAAAGTTTAAGGGTTAAACGTGGGGAAGGTCGGGCTGGAGTGTTTAAGGTTTACGCCGGCTTGGACCTGTTCAAAGGACGTGTGGCAAGACTTTTGAGAGGCGACCCGGGAAACCCAACTTTCTACCCACATTCTCCCCCGCATTATGCGTCGCGGTGGCTCAGCGAGGGGGCTGATAGGCTTCACGTCGTAGACCTTGACGCGGCTCTCGAGCTCGGGGACAACATGGCTCTGATATCAGAATTGGTGAAATCTCTTGACGCATGGGTTCAGGTGGGCGGCGGCGTCAGAAACCGTGAGAGAGCTGTTGCTTTGACAGAGGCAGGCGTCTCGAGAGTCATAATCTCCAGCCTGTATTTTCAGAACAGGGCTGAGGCGCTCAACATCCTTCGCCTGCTTGGAAGGGATCGTGTGGCGGTTGGGCTGGACTGCGGCGCGGACGGGCAGGTAAGGATGAAGGGCTGGAGGGAGAAGGCGGGCATAAGCCTCGAGGAAGCCGTCGAACAAGCGCTCAGCGAAGGGTTCGAAAACATAGTGGTAACAGACACTTCACGCGACGGAACGCTGGAGGGGGTGGACAGAAAAATGCTGGAAAAAATGCCCGTCAAAGTGAGGGGTCACGTGGTTTTCGGCGGCGGCGTCAGCTCTGTCGATGACATCCTAACCCTGCGTGAGATGGGTTTTGCAGGCGTCATAGTGGGGAAAGCACTCTACGAGGAGAAAATCGACTTGAAACATGTCAGGAAGGTTTTGACGGAGGCGGATAGGCTAAATACGGGCGGCGGCTCATTGTAAGGATGGATTGCTTGCCAAAAGAATCATACCATGCCTGGACGTTGACGCAGGACGCGTGGTCAAGGGAAGAAGATTTGTAGACCTGCGGGATGCAGGCAACCCTGCTACGCTTGCTGCAAAATACTCGGAGGAAGGGGCTGACGAGCTGGTCTTCCTAGACATAACGGCCTCCGCTCAGAAAAGAGACATACTCGTCCAAGTCGTAAGAGAAGTGGCTTCGGTCATAAACATTCCCTTTACCGTGGGCGGGGGGATAAGGGACATGGAAGACGCAGACCTTGTCTTACGGAACGGAGCCGACAAAACTTCCATCAACACAGCCGCTGTCAACAACCCTTCGTTGTTAAAACAGCTTTCAGAGACATACGGCGCCCAATGCGTCGTCGTAGCCATAGACGCGAAGTCTAACCCCAGCATGCCCTCCGGCTATGAAGTGTATACTTATGGTGGGAGAAAAGCTGCTGGGGTTGACGCTGTTGAATGGGCGGTTAGGGTGATGGAGCTGGGGGCTGGCGAGATTCTGCTGACCTCGATGGACATGGATGGGACGCAGCAGGGCTATGACCTGCGGCTCTGCAGGAAGGTTGTTGAAGCTGTTAACATTCCTGTGATAGCCAGCGGAGGTGCAGGCAGCCCAGAACACATCTACCGCGTCTTGACGGATGGAAGAGCCGACGCAGCCCTAGCCGCAAGCATCTTCCACTACGGCCAGCACACGATTAACGAGGTCAAACAGTATCTCAGAGAAAGGGGGGTCGAGGTACGGCTTTGAAGCTGGATGAGCTGAGGTTCGACGAAACCACTGGACTCATCCCCGTGGCCGTTCAGGACGCTGAGACGGGAGAGGTTTTGATGTTGGCATACGCCAACCAGACAGCTTTACGCATGACGATGGAGACGGGTCTCGCTCATTTCTGGAGCAGGTCGCGGGCCAAGCTCTGGAAGAAAGGCGAAACCTCAGGTAACGAGATGCATGTCGTGGAGGTGAGGGTTGACTGCGACGGCGACGCCGTCCTCTACAGGGTTAGGGCACGCGGCCCAGCATGCCACACAGGCGAGAGAACCTGCTTCCACAACTTTCTCAAACTCTGACAACCCTCCTAAAGTTGCGTAGGATTTTCTCACCAGTCTTCGATGATTTCTCGGGGTGGAACTGTGTGCCGTAGATGTTTCCGGCGCCTACTATCGATGGGAATTCAACACCGTAGGGTGTCCTCGCCAGGACTATGTTGTCGTCAACGGGGTTTGGATGGTATGTGTGGTTGAAATAAACCCATTCTTCGCCCACGTCCCGCAGCAGCTCCGTCTCGCGTGTCTTGCGGATTTTGTTCCAGCCCATATGGGGTCTCTTGACGATGTCGGGTAAGGCTACAACCCTGCCCTTAAACACGCCAAGACCTTTCCCCGGCCCCTCCTCGCTCGACTCGAACAATACCTGCATCCCCAGGCATATGCCTAAGACGGGCATTCCTGTGTTCATCAGGTCGAGGAGGTCATCTCGGTACAGCGCTATGTTCTCGGCGGCTGCGGTGAAGCTTCCCACGCCCGGGAGAATGGCGCAGTCCGTGTCCCTACGCGGTCTGGATGATATCTCCACGTCGAACCCCAGCCTTTTGAACGCGTTCTCCACGCTGAAAACGTTGCCGACACCGTAGTGCAGGATTAACGCCTTCAACGGTAAACCCAAAATGTTGCGCTTAAATAAGCCTTCATTCCAGTCCCAGCAGGCTTGGCGAAAGTTAAGTTTGCGATTCCGAAAGGCTCGCTGGAGGCGGGGACCCAGGAGATTCTAGCTAAGGCTATGCTGAGGCTCAAAGGTGTTGAGAGAACCTATAGACCCGTTGTCGACGATAAGGATATCGAGGTCAAGATTCTAAGGCCCCAGGAGATACCGTTGCTCGTCGCAGGAGGGGCCTACGACATCGGCATCGCAGGCGTAGACTGGGTCAGGGAGACAGGTGCTGATGTGCTGACGCTCCTAGACCTTGAATATGGTTATGTGAGGCTTGTGGTTGCGGCGCCGAAGCAAACAGCCTATTCATCGCTCGACAGCTATGTTGAGGAGTACGGCAGGCAGGACAGGCCTCTGAAGATTTCGACAGAATATCTAAACACGACCGCCAAGTATGTCGCATCAACTCCAGCGTATAAACGGCTTTACGGCGAGAAACAACCGCTGATAATAACGCCTTGGTGGCGGAAAGGCGACAACGACATGGTGCGTGTTTATCTTAGCTTCGGCGCCACTGAAGCCAAGCCGCCGGAGGAAGCCGACCTGATAGTAGACGCCTCGGCCACGGGCATAACGCTTGAGCAGAACAACCTCAAGCCCCTGGAGGTTGTGATGGAGTCGACGGCCACGCTCATAGCCAACAAACAATCCTACGAAGACCCTTCCAAGCGTGAGAAGATTCTCGACATCCTAACATTGTTGAGAGGCGTTGTGGAGAGCGGTAAAAAGCTCCACATATTCGTCAACGTAAGGGAGGAGAATCTGGAAAAGCTTCTCAAGTCGCTGCCAGCTCTGAAAAGCCCGACGATCAGCCCGCTTTCCGTGAAGGGATGGTACGCTGTCAACACGGTCGTCTCGAAGAACGAGTTTCTGACGGTTCTCCCGACTTTGAGGAAGCTTGCTCAAGGGCTCGTCGTCCACGAGCCAAACCTGATTCTTCCGCTTGAGGAGATTCTTCAGAAAAGCTCTGGTCAAGGTTGAGAAGCTTGGCTAGGCTGGGCAGGGCTTCCAGGGTTACGTCTGAGACTCATGTTGATGCCGAGGTAAACCTAGACGGAAGCGGGTTGTGCAGCGTCTCAACGGGATACAGGTTCCTAGACCACATGGTCGCAACGCTTTCAAAACACAGCCTCGTAGACATGAAGGTTTCAGCCTCAGGAGACCTACGGCACCATGTAGTCGAGGACACGGCCATCGTCTTAGGCGCAGCGCTCGACAAGGCGTTGGGGGACAGAACGGGGATAAAACGGTTCGGCTACGCGTTAATCCCCATGGATGAAGCGCTGGCGTACGCCGCTGTCGACTTGGTCAGAAGACCAAAGCCCGTAATAGAGCTTAAAACAAAGCTCGACGTTGTAGAAGACATACCCGTCACAGAGATAAACCACTTCCTCGAGACGCTGACGGTAAGCATGAACGCGACAATCCACGTCAAAGTCATGGAGGGAGCCGACGACCATCACAAGGTTGAGGCAGGGTTCAAAGCCTTAGCCGTCGCTTTAAGACAAGCCGTCGAACACGACCCAAAAACAACCGGAACACCATCCACGAAGGGAACAATGTGAAATCTTTTGCCTGACCACGCGGCGGACAACATTTTGCATAGACCGCTCACTGATAGGTGTAGGGCGTGCGGGGGGTGGGATTTGAACCCACGAACCCCTACGGGACAGGGGCCTGAACCCTGCGCCGCTAGCCTTACTCAGCTTGGACTGAGCTAGTTTGACCAGGCTTGGCGACCCCCGCCCAACATCTATGCTCTAGGGTTTTTTATAGCGTTTATGCTTTTATGCTCGGCTAACGCTGTTTGCGTGGATGGTTTTTGACCGAGACCGTGTGCAGCTTAGGTTATGTCAACCGCATCTTCAACAACGTCAGCGGCATAGACCTTGACGCGCTCGAACGTCTTCTCCACGACATCCAGTCGGCGGGCGTGATAATACCTCTTGGCGAGGGAAGGTCTAAAGGCGCTTTGAGCATTGCGGCGAGCGAAATGGCCAAGATGCGTGACGGGAAAATAGTAGTCGACCGCGGTGACATAGGTTTTCCTGGAAGGGACATTAGCGACGCAGCCCCCATACTCAAGCAAAGATTCGGCCGAGTCTGTTTGCTCATCAACTCCGGGTCAGGCAGGTCTATGACGCCTCTCGTCGACGCCCAGAACATGGCGTCATACATAGGCAAAACAGGAGCGCACAGAGACTACACCATAGACCTCATAACATCCGACGTAGAATCACCTCTGGCTAAAATTGCTTCAAAATACGGCAGCGTTTTAGAGCTTATGGGAAGGGAGGAGGTACATGAGGCTGAGGAGGCCAAGGTCTTCCGCGATGTCGGCATAATGGAGGACACGTTCATACTCGGGAGCGGAGTAATCCTGCACGCAGTCGCGGAAGCTCTCCACGACAAAACGTTGCCGAGCAAAGCATATGAATACGCGAGAGAGGTTTGCAGGGAGGCTGCGGCCGTCGTTGACAAAAGCATCGCATCAGAATTCTATGATTTCGTCACCCGAAGGCTTGAGACCCGCTGCACAGGGTTTTTCGCAGGCTTGGGCAGCAGCTACGAAGTCGCTAGAATGACCGCCGTCAGGGTTGGGCATATAAAGAGAGCCATCGGCGACCAAATTTACGTGGCCAAAGAAACCAGCACCCCAGCCCCGAGGCAAGGAGACGTGCTGGTCGTTATATCGAGCAGCGGAGAGACTGAGATAGTGGCGACATGGTGCAAGAGCTTCAAACGTATGGGAGGTCAGATAGCGGCCGTCGTCGGCAACGCTGACAGCACGATAGCCTCGATGGCTGACACGGTCTTGGAGATACCTGTAAAGTCGGAGCCGGGAAGGCCTAACAGGTTTTACATCTACGCCGCCTTCGCGTTAAGCCCCCTACCCATACTTCTCGTCGAAAGCCTTGAGTCAAAGGGCTTTAGGCTTCCGGAATACATTCTCCGATGGCATCAGAGTGTGACAGCGTAACTATTCGAGCACAGGCCTGATGGGACGGCCCAGCTGCTCGTAGAACTCCCTCATCCAGGGCAGTATGTCTCGGCCGAGGAAGTTGAGAAACTTCTCTTCGTTCGGGCTTGCGCTGTGTATGTAGACGCGGTCGAACCCGAGCTTGAGAAAATAAGCCAGCGACTTGAAGATGTCGTCTACATCGGTTGTTATCAGCCACGTCTCCTTCACCTTCCGCCTCTCCTCCTCGCCGACCATGGACTCCAGCACCCGTGGGTCTGAAACCTGCTCCCTCTTCTCTCTCGGGATGGCCGTCGGCGCCCAGAAGAGGGCCGACCGATAAGCCCTGTCGTAATCGTAGTCGTAGGAGACCTTAAACTCGAGACACTTGCTCAGCTTGGAAGGGTCTTTGCCAGCTTTCCTAGCCCCCTTCTCCAACGCATTTATTATTTCGAGATATTTCTCCAAACCCCTCGGGTTGGTTAGGATGCCGTCGCACATCTCGCCAGCTATCTCCGCCACAGCAGCGTTGGAGGTGGCCACATACATGGGTATCTTCGTCTTGGGCTTTGTGTAAAGCTTCGCCGTCTTTATACGGTAGTATTTCCCCTCATAGTCTACGAAACCACCTTTCCAAAGCAGCTGGATTATCTCGATAGCCTCCTTGAGCCTTTGAACCTTCTCCTTGAACCCGGGCCATTCAAACCCTAACGGAATCTCGTTCATCGCATGCCCTGTTCCAACGGTTATGAATATCCTGCCTGGGT
>Ga0105160_1000784_pt1 | contig 13900 bp, 13 predicted proteins | sample GXS110809BmetaG_FD_89591 | JGI IMG/M metagenome (GOLD analysis project Ga0105160, IMG submission 89591) | Hot spring microbial communities from Gongxiaoshe hot spring, China to study Microbial Dark Matter (Phase II) - GXS 110809B | ecosystem: Environmental > Aquatic > Thermal springs > Hot... | reverse complement strand
TCTGGATCCCATCGGCGCCCTGATGCTGGTGCTGGCCGGGTTCGGCTGGGCTCGCCCCGTCCCGGTGAACCCGCTCTATCTCCGCTATGGGCCGCGGGTGGGGATGGCACTGGTCGGGGGCGCCGGGCCGCTGATGAATCTCCTCCTGGCGGGCCTGGGGATCATGGCCTATCGAACGGCCCTCGAGGTCTGGACCGTGCCTTCGGGCATCGTCCTGCAGTTCCTGGGCGCGTGGATCTTCATTAACATTGGCCTGGCCGTTTTCAATATGATCCCGCTGCCTCCGCTGGATGGCTACCGGGTGTTGCAGGGGTTGCTTCCGCCGGATCTGGCGTATGCGTATGCCCGGCTGGAGGCTTACGGGCCGTTGTTGTTGTTGCTGTTCCTGGTTCTGGATCGGCAGCTGGGGCTTCTCGGGAGCGTGTTGCAGCCCTTTTATACGCTGGCGTTCCGGTTGATGCATCTATAGGGCAACTGTGAGCAGTTGCCCTACACCCCCCCTAAAACCATCCGGCGGAAAGCCTCCGCGTAACGCAGGCCGACCGCCCGGCCCTCCTCCGCGGCCCATGCCCGCAGGGCAGGGCCCGGATCCCAGTCCCCGATCTGGCTGCGGTGACAGCGCAGGGCCTCGATCTTGAGCTCCAGCGTCTCCTCGATGTCGATCCACACGTTGGGCTGGGCCGCGCCGTAGATATACACCTCGCGCACCCGATGCGGGGGAAGGCCCAGCTCAGGGAACATGAGGGGCATCCCCGCTGCCGGGAACGCCGCCTCCAGGGCCGCCTGGGCGGCCGCTCGATGATCCGGATGGTTGATATAGTCATCGCCATAGAAATAGACCGATGGATCCCCGCAAACCAGGGCTTGCGGCCGGAAGCGACGGATCTCGCGCACCAGCTCCCGCCGCAGCTCCAGGGTGGGCTGCAGCAGGCCGTCCGGATGGCGCAGGAAGATCACCTCCGCGATGCCCAGGACCCGGGCGGCCGCCTCCTGTTCCGCTTCGCGGACCCGCGCGATCTCCTCCCGCGATCGGTGGGCTTCCTCAACCCCTGCATCTCCGCTGGTGCAGAGCACCAGGGCGATGACGCTACCCCGCCGGGCCCATTTAGCCAGCGTGCCCGCGCAGGTGAATTCCACATCGTCCGGATGGGCAGCGACCACCAGCACGCGCTCCGGTGTGGTCGGCTCGATCATGGCGCCTCCATCGATCGGGTTTGATCGCCCTTCGCCCTGAACGGGCGACGATCTCGAAAACGGTGAACTGGTTTTCCTTGCTGGACCTGGGGCCAATGGTCCGCGTCGCCTCAGATTCAGCTTTCCCCTCATCGCCGGCGAGCTCCTCCTTTCGTTCCGCCCCAGGCCCGATCTCCTCAATGCCCTGACTATATCGCGACTTATGAAATCCTGCGAAAGTCCTCCTGCGCATGCGCTCGTCCGGTTCGTCGAACGCGCCCATCGGCGCGCCACGGCTGTTGCCTTTCACCTCGTCGAGATCGGAAAGCAAGATATCGGGATGAGAGCTCGAGCGCGATCCTTGTTCGATGCATTCATAAACTTCGATTTATCGAAAATATTCAATCATACGATTAACCGAAATCTCACGAAACTTACACGTTTTCTTAACGCAGGTCATGAGGAAGTTGATGTAAAATCCCGCTCGTGGAAAAGGAGTTCAGGCTGTGGTGACCATGGTGAAGATCCCTGGGCTTCCGGATGAGATCCTGTTCGGGAGGAGCAAGAAGAGATGGAGGAGCGGAAGCGGCTGGAGGAGGAGCCCCCTGGTGCGAAACGTCGGAGCCGGCGAGCGCCGATCTGGCGGGATGTGCCGGATGAGCTGTGGGATGATTGGCGCTGGCAGCTCACTCATCGGCTGAACTCGGTGGAACAGCTCAAGCAGATCATCCGCCTGACCCCGGAGGAGGAGGCCGGTGCGGCAGCGACCCACCGGTTCCGCATGGATATCACCCCCTATTTCGCCTCGCTGATCGATCCTGACGATCCGAACTGCCCGATCCGGCGTCAGGTGATCCCCACAGCGAAGGAGCTGGAGCCGACGCCGGGGTTGATGGCGGATTCCCTTTCCGAAGATCAACACTCCCCGGTCCCGGGCCTGGTTCATCGCTATCCGGATCGGGTGCTGATGCTGGTGACGACCCAGTGTGCCAGCTACTGTCGGTTCTGCACCCGCAGCCGGATCGTGGGGGATCCCCACGCCAATTTCGGGCGGCGGGATTACGATCGGCAGATCGAATACATCGCCCGCACGCCGCAGATCCGGGATGTGCTGCTCTCCGGGGGCGATCCACTGATCCTCCCGCAGCCGATCCTGGAGGATCTGCTGCGCCGTCTGCGGGAGATCCCCCACGTGGAGGTCATTCGCATCGGGACGCGGGTGCCCATCTTCCTGCCCCAGCGGATCACCGATGATCTGGTCGCGATGCTTCGCAAGTATCATCCGCTGTGGATGAACATCCACATCAACCATCCGAAGGAGCTGACGCCGGAGGTCACGGAGGCCCTGGCGAAGCTGGCCGACGCCGGCATCCCGCTGGGCAGCCAGACGGTGTTGCTGGCCGGGGTGAACGACTGCCCCCACATCATCCGCGCCCTGGTCCACGAGCTGGTCAGGCGCCGGGTGCGGCCCTATTACCTCTACCAGTGCGATCTGGTCGAGGGCGCCGGCCACTTCCGCACACCGGTCTCGAAGGGGATCGAGATCATGGAAGCCCTGCGGGGCCATACCAGCGGTTACGCGATCCCGATGTATGTGATCGACCTGCCCGGGGGCGGAGGGAAGGTGCCGGTGATGCCCAACTACCTGCTGGCAATGAACGAGCGCCGGGTGGTGTTGCGCAATTTCGAGGGCTTCATCAGCACCTACGAGCAGCCGACGGATTACACGCCCCACGACTCAAGCCGCTGTGAATACTGTCGGAACCAGCGCCCGGAGCCCGGCCAGCGGGGGATCTTCGGGCTGCTGGAGGGGGACGCCATGACCATCGCGCCGGAGGGCTTCGAGGCGGTCCACCGACGGCTGCACACCGGGGGGACGGAGACGGCGCCGCTGATCATCGGGGAGCCCCTGCCGGTCGTGAACGGGGAGGTGCTGTGATGCGGGTGGCGGTCCTGGCCAACCTGAAACGGAACGCGCCCCATCAACCGGACGAGCCGCCGGATGCCTGGGCGGAGCTGGATTCGGATCAGACCGTGGAGGGGATCGCCCGGGCGCTGGAGGCCTGGGGGCATACGACGGCGATCTTCGAGGGGAACCTGGAGCTCCCGGAGGCGCTGCGCCGCTTCCGCCCGGATATCTGTTTCAACATCTGTGAGGGCTACTGGGGGGATTCCCGGGAGGCCCATGTGCCGGCCATGCTGGAGATGATGCGGATCCCCTATACGGGCTCCCGGGTCCTGGCCCTGGCGATCTCGCTGGATAAGGCGATGACCAAGCGGGTGTGGGTGGCCGAGGGACTGCCCACCCCGCCGTTCCAGGTCTTCCGGCGGCCGGATGAGCCGCTGAACCCCCGCCTGTCCTTTCCCCTTTTCGTGAAGCCGAACCGGGAGGGGAGCGGGATGGGGATCTCGGCCAAATCCGTGGTGACGAACGAGGCGGAGCTGCGGGAGCAGGTGGCCTGCATCATCCGGACCTATCGCCAGGAGGCCCTGGTGGAGGCCTTCATTGACGGCCCGGAGCTCACGGTTGGCCTCATCGGGAACATTGACGGGGATGCGGGATGGCTCCGGCCGCCCGGAGGATGGGCGACGGAGGAAGGCCTGGACATCGGTGGGGTCCATGTCTTCCCGCCGATGATGGTGGATCTCAGCCCGTGTCCGCCCGATCAGCGGGGGCTTTATACCTCCTACATCAAGTCGGAGATGCCCCTGGGCCCGCGGTATCTCTGCCCGGCCCCGCTGGATCCGGCGCTGCGCCGGGAGGCGCAGCGGCTGGCCTTTGAGGCCTTCCGGGCGATCGGGGCCTGCGACCTCAGCCGGGTGGACATGCGGATCGATGCCGCCACCGGTCAGATTTATCTGCTGGAAATCAACACCCTGCCCGGGCTGAACCCGGAATACAGCGACATGGTGCTTAACGCCCGGGCCGATGGGATGCCCTATGAGGTGCTGATCGCCCGGATCCTGGAGGCCGCCTGTCGGCGTTACGGCCTTCCGATCGAGCCGGCGATGGAGCCGGTCCGGGCTGGGATTCCGCAGGCTGGATAAGCCGGCAGGGGGCCGGCAGCGCTGGGCCTCCACCTGACATCCATTCTCCGTCCGAGGAGCCGGTATGGGCCGTCGCCGCCCGATGGCGCCGAAGCGCGTGCTGATCCTTTACAGCGTGGTGGAGCGGCTCCCGCGTGGGGAGCCTCGCGACTGGATCGCGGAGGAGGAAGTGCTCCTCACCGCTCAGACCATGGCTTCGGCCCTGATGGAGGGGGGATGGACGGTGGTGACCCGGGCGATCTGGGACCTGGATTCCCTCCGCGAGACGCTGGAGGAATTCGATCCTCAGGATACGGTGGTGATGAACCTCTGCGAAACCCTCGAGGGGCGCCCGCAGGGGGAGGCGGTGGTGCCGGTCGCCCTGGAAGCCCGGGGGTTCGTCTACACCGGATCGCCGGGCTCCACGCTTTCCCTCTGTCTGGACAAGGCGCGGGCCAAGGCCCGGCTCCGGGCGGCAGGCCTGCCCACCCCTTCCGCCCAGGTGATCCACGACCCTCGAGAGCGCCTCCGGATCCCTCTCCCTGCCATCGTGAAGCCTCTGGCCGAGGATGCCAGCCATGGGATCGATCGGGAGTCCGTCGTGACGGATGAGGCGGCCCTTCGAGCGCGGATCGCTTACGTTCTGGAGACCTATCGTCAGCCGGCGCTGGTGGAGGCGTTCATTGAGGGGCGGGAGTTCAACGTGGCGATCTGGGGCGGGCGGACGCCGGAGGTGCTTCCCCTGGCTGAGATCGATTACTCCGGGATCCCGAACCCTCTGTGGCGGGTGTGCACGTTCGCGGCGAAGTGGCTGCCGGGATCGGAGGAATACGAGCTGACGCCGGTGCAATGCCCTGCCATCGTCGAGGAAGCCCTGGCGGCCCGCATCCGGGAGGTTGCGGTCCGGGCCTTCCGGGCGGTCCGCTGTCGGGATTATGGACGGGTGGACATCCGGCTTCAGGGGGAAACCCCCTACGTGCTGGAGGTCAACCCGAATCCCAGCCTGGCGCCGAACAGCGGGTTCGTGCGCGCGGCCATGGTGGCTGGCTATTCCTATGGCGCGCTGGCCGAGCGGCTGATCCGCCTGGCCTGGGAGCGGCGCAGTCGGCGGAAGGAAGCCCTTCAACCTCAACCGATCCGGACGATGAGAGCCGATGTCGCCTATTCGATGGCCTCGAGCGGATGAGGAGGTTGCGCTCCGGATCTTAGCGGAGCGCTGCGGTGTGTTCCGAGCGGAGGAAATCGAAACCCTGATCGAGATCTTCCGGGAAGCCTGTGAGAAGGGGTTTGAGCGGAGCGGGTATTACTTCCGCGTCTGGGCGGATGGCGAGGAAAATGCGCCGCTGGGATTGATCTGCTATGGCCGCCGTCCGCTGACCCGATGGTCATGGGATCTTTACTGGCTGCTGGTGGATCCCCGGGTGCAGCGACAGGGGATCGGCACCGCGCTGCTCCGGGTGATGGAGGAGCATGTGAAGCAAGAGGGTGGGCGGTGGATCCTGGTGGAGACGGCAACCGCCCCCGCCTATGCTCCAGCCCGTCGTTTCTACGAACGCCACGGGTTCCGGCTGTTAGCCGTGGTGGAGGATTTCTACGACGAGGGCGAAGGGCTGGCGGTATATCTCAAGGGCCTCCCGCCGCCGGGTGAGCGATGGGCTTCGGCGGTGGAGGCCTCTTCGCAGGAGGTGGGATGATGCGGCATCCGTCGAGGCCGAGGACCCTGCGCCAGGTGATCCTGCTGTACAACATGGACGGCGCGTGGCCTCTGGAGGATCAGGTGTATGCCCGGGAGTGTGTCCGCAGATTACATGAAGGCCTTCAGGCCCACGGCCTGATCGTCCATCCAGTGGAGATCCGCCGGGATGTCCTGGACCCTTTATCCGGTTACGATCCCGGCGAATGGGTGGTGTTCAACTGGTGCGAGGCGTTAGAGGGGGATCCTTACGCGGAGCCCCGCGTGGCCCGGGCGCTGGAGTCGGCCGGCTTCCTTTACACCGGATCCGGCCCCTGGGCTCTGACGGTGGCGGGGAACAAGGCCCTGATGAAGGCCTTTCTGACCCTGAACGGCATCCCCACCCCACCCTGGCGGGTCTGCCACCGGCTCCAGGATGTGGAGGGCTGGAGGGATTTCCCGGCGATCGTGAAGCCGATCCGGGAGCATGGCAGCGTGGGGATCACGCCGGAGGCGGTGGTGACTTCTCCATCGGCGTTGAGAGCGCGGGTCGAGTATGTGCTGGAGATGCTTCGCCAGCCGGCGCTGGTGGAGGTCTTCATCCCGGGTCGGGAGCTGAACGTCAGCCTGTGGGGGAACGGCGATCCGGAGCCCCTGCCGATCTCGGAGATCTTCTTCGATGGGCTGCCGGAGGAGGAACGGATTGTGGATCAATGGGCGAAGTGGGAGCGGGGAAGCGAGCGCTATCGGCGGACCATCCCCCAGGTCCCGGCGCCGCTGGATGAATGGACGGAGGCGGAGGTGGTGCATGTGGCGACCCTGGCCTATCGGGCCCTGCGGGTTCGGGATTACGGGCGGGTGGACATCCGGCTGGCGTCGGATGGGACACCGTATGTGATCGATGTGAACCCGAACCCGGACCTCTCGCCGGATGCGGGGTTCGTGCGTTCGGCGGCAGCGGCCGGCTACGATTACGGGCGGATGGCGGCCCACATCCTGCGGATCGCATGGGCCCGACGTTCACGACGCGTGCTGACGCCGGCCCCGATCTCCCGGGTTCAGGTGTAAAGCGGGCAAGAGGCCAATCTGGCTTTCCATCGTGAGAGGCTGGGGAGGCCGCTGAAGAGGGCCCCCCAGCCTTATTTTTTGTTCCCCCCCACCCGCTTCTTCAAAATTCGGATCAGCGGTATAATACTTAGGCTTTTATAAGCTCAGGAGTTACGCCGTTCGGAGCCCGCAAGAGGAGGGTGGAATGACCCTACCTCCCAAACCCTACGGAGAAAACTAATCACGTAATTCCTAAAGCTGATCTAGCTACCTGACACTTTTAACAAAGAGTGATTGACAAACACGCTGACTTCGGTTAATTGGTAAAGAGCATAGCAATGCCGGCCAACCGTCTGTATCATATCCTGTTGAAGCGGATTGCCCAAATCCGTCCCGGGGAGCGGGTCCCACGTTTGCGAAATATGACCTGGCTTCTGGTCGGCATTTACCTGAGCCGGTCAGTTCATTGGAGCAAGATCGCCCTAAAGATTCCGAGCCCGGCCAACGTGGTGAGCATCACCCGCCCGTCAAGCGACTGCCCCTGCTGGCCGATGCGCAGCAGCTGATTCCCCTCGGTGTTCCCGTTCTGCTGGCGCCGTAGCGGTCATTCAGCAGGTAGAAGTCTGGGGATGGAAGGATGTCCTGGGGCCAACGGCCAACCCCTGGATTCGGCTCCCGGGAGGCGACGGGTAGCATTTCGAGGATGGGATCCAGGAACCCGGTCAGAGCCTGGGGTTAGGAGAAGGGCTGCTGACTCGCGAACCCGCGCACCTGACCCACCGGCTTGGCCGATTGGGAAAAGGGGGAGAAGGAGCACTGGTTGCCGGCGACCAACTTCCCCTCCCGACGGGAGACGTTGCGCGCATACAAGCGCAGGATGTGGGTGGAGGAGATGTTCGGCGACCTGAAGGGCAACGAATTTGACCTGGAAAGCACCCATCTGATTCGTTTATTGCGCTTATCCCGTCTGACCCTGGCGGTGGTTTTTCTGTATGTCTGGCTCATTGCCGAGGGTTCCTGGGCGATCCAGAACGGCCAACAGCATTTGGTGGAACGGGCCAATCGGCGGGATTTGAGCAGCTTCCAGATCGGGTTGCGGTGGGTGGAGCGATGCTTGACCAATGCCTGGCCCATCTCCACCAAATTCCTACCAGCATTCGGCTGAAAACGGTCAGGTGGCTAGAAAGCCGATCAGCGAATCAGCGGACTGGGACGATGGATACTGCATTCGAGCTTTCGGAAGAGAGCTTGGCCGCCCGGATGCTGCAGGGCGATCGAGAGGCCTTCTCCCTGCTCTATGAGCGATACTTCCCCCGGGTGTATGATCTGGCCTTCCGCATGCTGGGCGATCCGGATCTGGCCCTCGATGTGGCGCAGGAGACGTTTTTGAAATTCCTGGAAGGCCGCCCTCGCCGACCCCCTCACCACTTCCGGGCTTACCTCTACACGATCGCCCGCCATCAGATCTACGACGCTCTCCGGCGCTCCCGCCGCCAGATCCCGCTATCGGAACTCCCGCCGGAGGGATCTTGGGAGCCGGTGGTCAGCCCATCGCCGGAGCCGGAGATTCTGCAGCGGGAGCAGGAGGCGATCCTCCAGGAGGTGTTCCGGGCTCTGCCGGAGGAGGAACGCTTCCTCCTCGATCTGCATCTGCGCCACGGTCTATCCCCGGCGGAGCTGGCCCGGATCTTCGGGCGTTCGACCGGCGCGATCCATACTCGCCTGAGCCGGGCCCGGGACCACTTCGAGGAGGCCTTCACGGCATGGATCCTGACACGCATCGGCCGGGCGTCCTGTCCAACGCTCGCCGCTATGGTGGGCGAACCCCGTGCTCCTGTTCCCGCGCTCACCCCGGATCTCCGCCGGGCGCTCCGGCGGCACCTGGAAGGTTGTGCCATCTGTCAGGAGACGCGACGTCGGTATTGGAGCGCCGCGGAATGGCTGGGCGCGGTGGGGATCCGGAATCTTTCGTCGGAACGGGAGGAGCGGGCCCGGGAGCGCCTGAGCCAGCGGGCGCAAGCGCTGACAGCAGGCGGCATGGCGGCGGGAGCGACAGGCGGGATGCTTTTCCTGAGAGCGGTGAAGGGTTTCGGGATCGCGCTGTCCGGCAGTTCCCTCGCCCTCGGCCTGGGAGCCATGGTCCTCGGGTTCCTCCTTGCAGTCTCCGGTTCCGCAGAGGTACGGGTGGAGAACCGGAGCTGCCCCCCTCTCACGAGCCCCCCCGTGCTCAGCGGCCTGGTCAGCCGGTTACCCCACGTGGAGATCCCATCAGTCATCCCACCCGGTGCCTCGGGTATCGCCCACCTGCCACCTGGGGCAGCGACCCTCACCCGGTCTGGGGAAGGGATCCGGGTAGAGGCCTATGGGCTGGCCTTTATGGTGCCGATCGCGGGCCTAGAGCAGGCGGAGTGGGATGGGGTAGATTTGCCCCAGGGACCTTATCCGGTGCGCTGGCTTCGGGGAAGCCAGCATGTTCTCAGGGTCACTTGCCGCTGAGGGATGACGTCCATCCCTCCTGCCGAGTGGTCAACCGGTGCCGGCGATTCATCGCCGGGAATCCACCTGTGGCCATCTCGTGGGATTCCCAGCATACGCTTGTAAGATTTCCGGGGGGCTCCGCGTCTCATGATTCAGAGAACCCCGAAGGGAGGATGGAGAGATGAAACGGACCCTGGCTTTCCTTTCCCTAGTGACACTCATCCTTGGCGCCTGCGGCCCGGTTGGAATACCGGCAACTGTTCCATTTGGAACCCCTCCTATGGACGGGGCGGGGCCCACAGCGACGCCTACAAACGTGCCCTTCCCAACGGCCACCCAGACCCCTACGTCCGGCCCAACGGTCACTAAGACTCCCACCTCTGTCCCAACGGCCACCCAGACCTCTACGCCGCTGCCCACGGCCACAGCGACTGCGCAGACTCCGACCCCGGATCTCACCGTTCAGAAAACGACTCAGTGCAGCTCTTCCTACACCTGTGTCTTCACGATCACCGTGACCAATCAGGGACCCGGCCCTTATACCGGGCCGCTCACGGTGAGCGACCAGACCACCCCCTCATGGTCCACATTGCTGTCCGGCGGCGGGAGCATCTCGGGGGCCTTATGTTCGGGGCCAAGCCCGAATGTGGTGTGTCAGGCCCCTTCTGTCACGCTGGCTCCGGGGCAGAGTTACAGCTTTAGCTTCGGCGTTTATTTCGGCCCCACCGGATATTCCCAGCCTTTCCAGAACTGCGCCAGCCTGCCCCCCAACACGGACAGCAACCCGGCGAACAACCAGGCCTGTATCAACATCTCCCCTCCCGGCTCCATGCCCAGCCTGATGCCAACTCTGATTCCTGCTTCCTCCTTTCCGCCTGCGTCGTCCCGGTTGCTGGCCTGACCGTCTGGTGGGGGATGGAGGATCCGGTCGGAGGTTCATCCCTCGGCGATGCCCTGGGGTCCCACCCCGGGCTTTTGAAGAGCAGCGCAGGGACGGGCTCTCCATCGGGCCCAGTAACTTTGCACCGCCTTCTACCGTGGAAACGACCGGCGGCGGCGTCGGCAACGGCCTTCGCTTCAACGGGGCCCATGCAGAGATCCCTCCCAGCTCAGCGCTGAACATCGGCCCCGACGGGATGACCTGGGTGGGCTGGTTGAACACGCTCCCAGGCGTCATTCCTCAGCCAGCCGATCCTGGATAAGGGTTACGGAGTGAGCCCGAGATCCCAGATGATTCAGGGATATACCCTCTTGCTGGAGTGGAACGCTGGGGCCAGCGCCCATAATCTGGTCTTCCGCCTGGGGAATGGGGTCGGATCCCCGAGCGCGTATCGGGTGACGGCGCTTGGTGTCATCCCTGCGAATCAGTTCGTCTTCGTCGCCGTCACGGTGGCCTGGCTCTCCGGAAACTAGGCCGATGTCCGGCTCTACGTGAGCGGGAGTCTAGTCCAGGCCGGGACCATCGCCGAGGTGAACCTAACGAATGTGGCGAGCCCGCCGGTCTGCGGCTGGCCGGATATCATAACTACCTGACATCGAGCCCTGAGCCGCAGGGACCAGTGTCCGCGGGGATGCTGATCATGCATGAATACGTTCTTACAAGCGGCTCTGCCGCCAGCCCCCTCTCGCTGGCCCGACCTTCCTTCACTCCCATTCGATGGTTGCCGGGGGCTTGTGGGTGATGTCATAAAGCACCCGGTTCACCCCCGGCACCTCGTTGACGATCCGCGTGGCGATGCGGTCCAGCACCTCGGGGGGCAGGGGCACCCAGGCGGCGGTCATGAAGTCCTCGGTGGAGACCGCGCGGATCGCCACCACCTCCTCATAGGTGCGGGCGTCCCCCATCACCCCCACGCTGCGCACCGGCAGCAGCACAGCGAAGGCCTGGGCCACCCGCTCCGCCCATCCCGAGCGAGCCAGCTCCTCCTGCACGATGGCGTCGGCCGCCCGTAGCCGCTCCAGCCGCTCCCACGTGACCTCGCCGACGCACCGCACAGCCAGCCCGGGGCCGGGGAAGGGTTGCCGCTGGAGCAGCTCACGGGGGATGCCCAGATAAGCGCCCAAGGCCCGCACCTCGTCTTTAAACAGATACCGCAGCGGCTCGATCAGCTCGAAGGAAAGATCCGGGGGCAGCCCCCCGACGTTGTGGTGGGTTTTGATGCGGGCGGCGGCCCGCCGTTCCGGCCCCCGGCTCTCAATGACGTCGGGGTAAAGGGTGCCCTGGGCGAGGAACCGGAAGGGGCCCAGCCGGCGGGCGTGCTCCGTGAAGACGGCAATAAAGGTGTGGCCGATCCGCATTCGTTTCTCCTCGGGATCCGTGATCCCGCGCAGCGCTTCCAGAAAGGCCTCGGCGGCGTTCACCGCCACCACCGGCAGCCCCAGCTCGCGCAGGGCGCGGACCACGGTTTCCGCTTCCCCCCGACGCAGGAGCCCGGTGTCCACGAAGAGGCCGCAAAGCCGATCGCCGACGGCGCGATGGACCAGAACGGCGGTCACGGTGGAATCGACACCCCCGGAGACCGCGCAGAGCACCCGCTCTTCCCCCACTCGCTCCCGGATCCGGGCGATCTGCTCCTCGGCGATCGCCTGGGGGGTCCATGTGGGCCGGCAGCCGCACAGATCGACAGCGAACCGACGCAGGAGCTCCCGGCCCATAGGCGTGTGGGCCACCTCGGGGTGGAACTGCACCCCGTAAAGGCGGCGCCGGGGGTCGCCGACAGCCGCCAGGGGGGAATTAGGGGAACGGGCCATGGCCTGGAAGCCGGGAGGGAGCGCTTCCACCCGATCCCCATGGGACATCCAGACCGTCATGGGGGAGGGAAGGCCCTGCCAGAGGGGATCCTCGGGCGTGAGGATTTCGATCTCGGCCGGGCCGTATTCCCGGGCGGGGGCGGGTGCCACCCGCCCGCCCAGGGCGTGGGCCAGCAGCTGCATCCCATAGCAGATCCCCAGCACCGGCCGCCCGCTCTCCAGAACATAAGCCGGAAGGGAGGGGGCGCCGGCCTCATAGACGCTGGCGGGCCCGCCGGAGAGGATAAAGCCCTTCGGCCGGAGCCCCTGCACTTCCATCGGATCCGCATCCCAGGGGAACAGCTCCGCGTAGACGCCGATCTCGCGGATGCGGCGGACGATCAGCTGCGCATACTGGGAGCCGAAATCCAGGACCACGATCGTATCGTGCCGCGGGTGGGACATGGAGCCTCCTGAAGCACAGGCTACACCGCCGGCTCATCCGCGGATCACCCCGAGCGCCCGCCCAACTTTGGCGAAGGCCTCCAGCCCGCGATCCAGGTCCTCCCGGCTGTGGGCGGCGGAGATCATCACCCGAATGCGGGCCTTGCCCCGGGGCACGGTGGGGTAGCCGATCGCCTGGGCGAACACCCCTTCCTCGAACAGACGGTGGCTGAAGGTCTGAGCGAGGCGGGCATCCCCCAGCATCACCGGGGTGATGGGGGTCACGCTCTGGCCCAGGTCGAAGCCCAGGCGGCGCATTTCTTCTTTGAAGTAACGGGTGTTATCCCAGAGCCGGTCCACCAGCTCGGTGGACTCCTCGAGGATCTCCACCGCGGCGATGCATGCGGCGGTGTCAGCGGCGGTCATGGCGCTGGAGAACAGGAAGGGGCGGCCGCGCTGGCGCAACCATTCCACGATCTCCCGGCGCCCGGCCACATACCCGCCCACCACCCCAAAGGCCTTCGACAGCGTCCCCACCTCGATGTCCACCCGGCCGTGGAGCCCGAAGTGATCCACGATGCCCCGGCCGCCGCGGCCCAGCACGCCTTCCCCGTGGGCATCGTCGACCATCAGCATCAGGTGGTAGCGCTCCGCGATCTCCACGATCTCCGGCAGGGGGGCGATGTCGCCATCCATGGAAAAGACGCCGTCGGTGACGATCAGGCCCCGCCGGAAGGTCCCCAGGCTCTCTTTGATTTTCGCCTCCAGGTCGTTGGGGTCGTTGTGGGCATAGCGGATGATGCGGGCCCGGGAGAGGCGGCAGCCGTCGATGATGCTGGCGTGGTTGAGCTCGTCGGAGAAGATGGCGTCGCCCTCGCCCACCAGGGCGGGGATGGTCGCCAGGTTGGCGTTGAAGCCGGACTGGAAGGAGATGGCGGCCTCGACGCCTTTGAAGCGGGCCAGCTTCTCCTCAAGGATGAGGTGGAGGTCCAGGGTGCCGGCGATGGTGCGCACCGCGGCGGGCCCCACGCCGTATTTCTCAATCGCCTGACGGGCGGCCTCCCGCATGCGCGGGTGGTTGGCCAGGCCCAGGTAGTTATTGGAGCAGAAATTGAGCACGCGCCGCCCATCCACCATCAGCCATGGTCCCTGAGCCGACTGGATGGTGCGGATGTGGATGTAGAGGCCCTGGTCCTGCAGGGCCTGCAGCTCCTCCCGGATCCAGGCCAGTTTATCCACGGTTGTTGGCTGAACGGTCATGCGAGCACCTCCCCAATTCATGGTATGAGTTACGCAGTTGAAAGCTCTAAAGGTGGAACGGAATGGCCC
>Ga0105160_1000782_pt1 | contig 13929 bp, 15 predicted proteins | sample GXS110809BmetaG_FD_89591 | JGI IMG/M metagenome (GOLD analysis project Ga0105160, IMG submission 89591) | Hot spring microbial communities from Gongxiaoshe hot spring, China to study Microbial Dark Matter (Phase II) - GXS 110809B | ecosystem: Environmental > Aquatic > Thermal springs > Hot... | reverse complement strand
GAATGATGTAGATAAAGGGAATTAAGAGGCATAAAAGAAGGGATTGGTATGAGCATTAGAGATGCTTTAAGGAAGGTAGTTGATATGCAGAACCTTAACTATGAGGAGATGTGCAGATGCATGGAATCAATACTTGCTGGGGAGGTTAGCGATGTACTCATTGCAGCACTCTTTACAGCATTGAGGATGAAGGGCGAGAGCATAGATGAGTTGAATGCAATGCTCGATGTTATGCTCAAGCATGCCATCAGGGTTAGGGTTGATGGGTATGTTATAGATACATCTGGCACTGGAGGGGATAATGCTGGAACATTCAACATAAGCACAGCAGCAGCATTCATAGCATCAGCATCTAACGTAAAGGTTGCAAAGCATGGGAATAGGGCAGTATCAAGTATGAGTGGGAGTGCAGATATACTTGAGTATCTAGGCTATAACCTCGATACAAAGCCAGAGAAGGTTGAGGAGTGCATAGAGAAGATAGGCATAGGGTTCATATTTGCGCCTAGATTCCATCCAGCAATGAGCAGGGTAGCAGGTGTTAGGAGGGAGATAGGGATAAGGACTGCATTCAACATAGTAGGTCCTGTATGCAACCCTGCAGTACCAAAGGCACAAGTAGTAGGTGTATACTCCCCCACCATAATGGATAAGGTTGCAGGTATGCTCATACATGCTGGAAGGGAGGAGTTCATGGTTGTTCATGCTATAGATGGTATGGATGAGTTATCCAACACATGCACCAACAGGATACTCTGGTATAGGCATGATGCTGGTAGCATTAACATAGATTTGGACCCTAAGGCACTTGGATTAAGCACTGCAAGGAAGGATGACCTCATCGTTAAGGGTAGAGATGAGGCTGCTAGCATATTCCTTGATGTGCTGAAGGGTAGTGCAAGGAAGGAGGTTATGGATGCTGTACTCCTAAATGCTGCAGCAGCCATTATAGTAGGAAGGAAGGCATCATCATTCAAGGAGGGTATAGAGGTTGCTAAGTCAAGCGTTATGGATGGGAGAGCATACAAGAGGTTAAGAGAGCTTATAGGAGCATGTGGGAGCATAGAGAGGCTTGATGAGGTTGAGGGCATGATAGCAAGGAGGCATTAGGATGCTCTATTGATTGTGATAGTGCTAGTGGTTGAGGGATGATGTTGATGGAGGGTAAGGGTAGAGAAAGAGTAGAGAGGATGAGGATAAGGATAAGAAAGGAGTGAAGGGGGTGAAGGAAGGGAATTGAAGGAGAAGCATGGGTATCTTGAGAGGCTTGTGGATGCAGCAAAGACTGCAGTAAGATCAGGGCATTATGAGTTTGGGTTCACAATACATCATAGGATAATAAGCATGCGTGATGCGATACTATCATGCAGTAATAATAATAATAAGAATGCCATAATAGCAGAGGTGAAGTTTGCATCACCAAGCATGGGTAGGATAAGGGATTATAGTAGCCCTCAGACCATCGCTAAGGATATGGTTGATGCTGGTGCCATAGCATTATCTGTTCTAACACAACCAAACTACTTCAATGGCTCTATAGAGTACCTTATGAATGTAAGGGTTGTTGTAGATGTACCATTGCTCATGAAGGATATAATTGTGAGTAGAGAGCAGGTAGATGCTGCATATAGGGCAGGAGCGGATTGCATACTGCTCATCTCATCCATATATGCTGAAGGGCTTGCAGATGATACCCTTGAGCATATGATAGATAGGGCTCATGCCTATGGGTTAGAGGTGATCCTAGAAGTGCATGATGAGGATGAGTTTGAGCAGGCATTGAAGAGCAGTGCTGATATAATAGGCATAAACAACAGAGACTTAAAGAGCATGAGTGTTGATGTAAGCAATACAACAAGGATACTAGCCAAGTATAATAATGTTGCTATAACTGATAAGCCTATAATAAGTGAGAGTGGGATAAGTAGTGTAGAGCATGTAAGGTACCTTAAGCGTTATGGTGTAGATGCATTCCTCATAGGCACATCTATAATGGCAAGTGATAACATTAAAAACAAGGTAAGGGAACTTGTTATGGCATGAGGCTAAAGCACTACCCAATTGATGGCAGGTTTGGCAGGTTTGGAGGTAGATACGTGCCAGAGACGCTCATACCTGCACTTGAGGAGTTAGAGAAGGCATACATGGATGCTAGGGATGATAAGGACTTTAAGAAGGATCTTGAGTATTATCTCAAGCACTACGCTGGTAGACCAACACAACTATACCATGCAAAGAACCTAAGCGATGCAGTAGGAGGGGCAGGGATATACTTGAAGAGGGAGGATCTACTGCATGGTGGAGCACATAAGATAAACAATACCATAGGGCAAGCATTGCTAGCAAGACGCATGGGCAAGGAGCGTGTTATTGCTGAGACTGGGGCAGGGCAGCATGGTGTTGCAACTGCAATGGCCTGTGCTGCTCTAGGGTTAAGGTGCGAGATATACATGGGTGCAAAGGATGCTGAGAGGCAGAGGCTCAATGTATTCAGGATGGAGTTGCTAGGTGCAAAGGTTAACAGGGTCTATTCAGGCTCTCAAACGCTCAAGGATGCCATCAATGAAGCGTTAAGGGATTGGATAACCAACGTTAAGAACACTTACTACCTGCTAGGCTCTGTTGTTGGTCCCCATCCTTATCCAATGATGGTTAGGGACTTCCAGAGCGTTATAGGCAGGGAGATAAGGAAGCAGTGTATGAACGTGATTGGAGGTATGCCAGATGCCATAGTTGCATGCGTTGGAGGAGGAAGCAATGCAATGGGCACATTCTATGAGTTCCTTGATAGCAAGGTTGATCTCTATGGTGTTGAGGCTGGAGGGCATGGTCTGGCAAGTAAGGAGCATTCAGCAACGCTCTGTGCTGGCTCAGAAGGTGTTTTGCATGGTATGCTAACATATCTACTCCAAGATGAGAATGGGCAGATAATGGATACACATAGCATAGCAGCAGGTCTAGACTATCCAGGGGTTGGGCCAGAGCATGCATTCCTTAAGAGCATAGAGAGGGTCAAGTATGTTAGCGTTACAGATGATGAGGCTGTAGATGCATTCATGAACCTTGCTAAATATGAAGGGATAATACCAGCATTGGAGGCAGCACATGCAGTTGCATATACCATGAGGATAGCAAAGGATTATGGTAATGATGCAAGCATAGTTGTTACATTATCTGGAAGAGGAGATAAGGATGTTGAGGTTGTCAAACGTTATCTAGAGGAGAGGTCATCTAGCCATGGGTAGTAGGAGAGAGAACCCAATAGATACAAGGCTTAGGGAGATTATGGCAAGGGGAGAGCATGCCTTGATAGGATACATGGTTGCAGGGTATCCAGATGAGCGTACATGCTTGGATGTTGCCATTGCAATGATAGATGGGGGTGTTGATATACTTGAGATAGGCATACCATTCTCAGATCCAATAGCAGATGGGCCTACAATACAGAGGGCATCGTACATAGCATTAAGCAATGGTATAACCCCACTCAAGGCATTTAATATTGCAAAGAGTATCAAGGATGCATCTGATACACCCCTAGTTGCCATGACATACTACAACATAGTCTACAGGCTAGGGGTTGAGAGGTTCATAGCCATGGCAAAGGAGCATGGCATAGATGGGCTTATAGTACCAGATCTAACCTATGAGGAGGCAGATGATGCGATAAGGGTTGCTCACATGCATGACATGGATCTTATCTTCCTCGTTGCACCAAACACAAGTGATGAGAGGCTGAATATGATAGCAGGTGTGAGCAAGGGCTTTCTCTACCTTGTATCTGTATATGGTACAACTGGTGAAAGGGATAGATTCTATGATTACACAACCAATGCAATAAGGAGGGTAAAGGGGATGATAATGGGCAGAGTACCTTTAGCAGTAGGCTTTGGGATAAGCAGAAAGGAACATGCTAGGGTTATGATAGATGCTGGTGCAGATGCTATAGTGGTTGGGAGTGCTTTCATAAACCTGATGGAGAAGAGCAAGGATGGTAAGGATAGTATGCTTATAGATATTAGACAACTTGCATGTGAACTGAAGCAGGCAACGAGATCTGTATGATTAACTGAATGTCAATACATACATGCTTGTATGCTTATACATACATAAATACATACATTAATGATGATGCTTACTTACTTGCTTAATCCCTTCCCTTCCTCTTGCGTATTATATAGCATCTCCACCTATCGCATCGTCATACTAGTAGGTATAGCATCTTCCAGATTCAGCATTTATGTTTATTAACACCACTACAGCGAGTAGTATCGTTGGTAGTAACAATGATACAACTTATCTGCTCTACTGCTTATAAGTAGATAACTACTCTTCTATTTTGCAAACATACTTAACAAAAACGGTTAAAAATGGTTCTGGGATTGCAACCCTATGCTTGATACAGGATATGCCAAAGATGCTGCAGGCATGGATAATGCTAGTGCTATAAACACTAGCAAGAAGAGCAAGTACATATTTGTAACAGGAGGTGTGATGTCTGGCCTAGGCAAGGGTGTAGTTACAGCATCAATAGCAAAACTCCTCCAGCTCTGTAACCTTAAGGTATCATGCATGAAGATAGACCCTTACCTAAATGTTGATGCTGGTACCATGAACCCAATGATACATGGAGAAGTATTTGTAACAGATGATGGGGGAGAGTGCGACATGGATATTGGGGCATATGAACGCTTCCTAGACATGAACCTAAGCAGGGAGCATAACATAACAACAGGCAAGGTATACTCCTCAGTGATAGAGAGGGAGAGGAAGGGTAAGTACCTTGGACAGTGTGTACAGATAATACCACATGTTACAGATGAGATAAAGTCTAGGATAAGGGGCTTAGCAGCAAAGCATGATCTTGATGTGCTTGTGGTTGAGTGTGGAGGCACAGTAGGAGATATAGAGAGTTTGCCATTCCTCGAGGCCATGAGGCAGATGAGGCTTGAGGATGGTGCAGAGAACGTGCTCTTTGTACATGTAACTCTTGCACCAGTGCTTGATGTTGTTGGAGAGGTTAAGACCAAGCCAACACAGCATAGCGTGCAGGAGTTGAGGAGGATAGGTATACAGCCAGATATAATAGCAGTTAGGAGCAAGGTTATGTTAGATTCAAGTATAAAGAGCAAGATAGCCTTATTTGCAAATGTTAGCATGCATGATGTTGTATCCTGCCATGATGTTGATTCCATCTATGAGGTGCCTGAAGTACTCCATCAGCAGGGCATAGTTGAGAGGATCAAGGGTAGGTTGAGGCTTAACATAGATGCGCATGGGTTCAGTTGGGGCTCATGGAGGCATGTTATTGACTCGTACAGGAATCTTAATGATGAGATAAGGATAGCCATGGTAGGCAAGTATGTAAAGTTGGCTGATAGTTACGTTAGCGTTAACCAAGCGTTAAGCCATGCTGGTGCTATGCTAGGCTACAAGGTAAAGATAGACCATATAGATGCTGAGATCTTCGAGCAGGATGGTAAGAGTATTAGCATACTTGATGATTACTCTGGCATACTTGTACCTGGAGGGTTTGGGAAGAGAGGGAGCGAGGGGATAATAAAGGCTGCAGATTATGCAAGGCTTAAGGATATACCTTACCTTGGTATATGCTTTGGCTTCCAGCTTGCAATAGTTGCATTTGCAAGGAGCGTATGTATGCTAGAGGGTGCAAACTCTACAGAGTTAGATGAACATACAAGGCATCCAGTAGTCCATCTCCTTCCAGAGCAGAGGGATGTTGTTAACCTTGGAGGCACTATGAGGCTGGGCTTGCATGAGATAGAGGTTAAGGATGGTACTCTAGCATATAGGATATACAAGAGCAATAAGATATGGAAGAGGCATAGGCATAGGTACGAACTCAACCTTGAGTATAAGGATATGCTTGAGAAGCATGGTATGATCTTCTCTGGCTGGAGTGATGATGCAAGGAGGATGGAGATATTAGAGTTGCCAGATAAGAGGTTCTACTTTGCTGTTCAGTACCATGCAGAGTTCACAAGTAGACCAGGAAGAGCAGAGGAGGCATTCCTAGCATTTGTTGATGCTGCTGTAAAGTATAAGGGAGGAGATAGGCATGATAGTGTACCCAAGCCTAAACAAAGAGTAAGAAAGAAAGGGCAATAAGATTTGGATTCAATTAGATGAGATGAGGAAGATAGGAAGAAGGAGGGAGGAGGAGGGAGGAGTAGGGATAGGATGATTGAATGAGCAGTACTTTAGATTGATTGGATGCAGGCTTCTATAGGAATATAGGAAGAGATGTGATGCTGTTGTTTATATCCTCAACTCATATATCTTCTGCCTTGCATCTCTAAGCGATGCTCTCCTCCTAACATAGCCCTTCTGGATGAGATGGTTCAATGCTAATCTTAGTGTCCTTGCTGGGAGCATGGTCCTTGCTATAAGGTCCCTCTGGCTCATGGGTCCTTCATACTCTAGTGTCTTGAGAACAAGTTTTGCACTTGGTGGCATACCAAGCATATCCTCAGCCAACTTAACCTTCTTTGCTAATAGTGATGCTGTAGTGTAACCTTCAAGCCTAACAAACCTTGCAGGGTAAGGATACTTGTAGCAGTTCAGCACCCTTCTTATTGTAACCCTCCTACCCCCATCAAGTATAACCTCACACCTATACCTGCTTATTATATCACTAACCTCTATCTCAGCATCATCATTAACTATTAAAGGTCTCCTAGTCACATCCATAGAGTTAACTGGCACTATCAAGAATACCCTAGCACTCCTAAGCACCATAGGTCCTCCTGCTGACATGCTGTATGCTGTTGAACCTATCGGTGTTGAGATTATCACACCATCGCTCTTATCATGCCATATATCATCTCCATTTATCCTTAGCCTATACTCCATAAGGGTAGCGCTCTTTGATGGGAAGAGTACAACATCATTGAGCACTGGTTCCATCTCAACCCCATCTACCCTAACTGCCAACCTTGTAACCTCCTCAACCCTATATCTGTTTGATGAGATCATGCCCATAACCTTTGCAATATCCCTTACATCAACCTGCGCAAGGAAGCCAGTAGAGTCCTCCTCATATATGCCCAATACTGGAGGGGAGTCAACTGCAAGTTTGTGGAAGTACTGGAGTATTCCTTTATCCCCTCCCATAACAAGCACTATATCAGAGTCTATAGAGCCTCTTAACTGCTTTATATCGTTAATTATATCAACCTTAACATGTATGTTGCTCAAGGTATCAAGTATATTCTGTAGCATACCATCATCATCACCTTCATCCTTCTGATGCTCAAATGCTACAAGTGATACATGCATATCATTAAAGATGCTATAGAAGGATTTAAACCAAACAAGTAAGCAAATTGAGTGAGTTAATGACATAACACTTAAAGCATGATATGATGCATATCAAGCCCTATGACAAAGAAGAGGAGCAATAGAGGCAGATCGAAGGGAGGGAAGGGGCACTCAAGCCTTGTACAATGCACAAACTGTGGGAGATGGGTGCCTAGGGATAAGGTGAAGAAGGTAACATCAAGGTTGAGTCTTGTTGATCCATCGCTCGCAAAGGAGTTGAGGGCTAGTGGGGCATATATAGCAAGCCCTACAGTGATAAAGTACTATTGTGTCTCATGTGCTGTATACTATGGTGTTGTTAAGGTTAGGGCTGAGGATGAGAGGAAGAGCCCTGAGCCATTGCGTTAAGCACTGCTAACACTCTATGGATGAATGTTATGGCTGCAAGTACAACTATTATGAGGAGCCCATACTGCATAAGTTCCATGGATATGGTTATGCTTGCTATACTGAATATTGATAACAGTATAAGTCTCTCAGCCCTCTCCCCTACTCCTATGCCCTTCAACTCAACCCCTACCCCTTCTGCCCTTGCCCTTGCATAACTTACCAGTAGTGAGAATGCTAAAGCAAGTATAACAAGTGCTGGGTTTACCTTGCTGCTTAGCACTATACCTGTGTATATTGCAACCTCTGCTACCCTATCAAGTGTTGAGTCTAGGAATGCACCTGCTCTAGAGACCTTGCCTGTAACCCTAGCAACGCTACCATCAACTATATCGAAGAAGCCAGATACCAATAGCACTATCCCAGCGTATAGGTAAGCATGCTCAAGCATGGATTGTAGTGCATAAAGTAATCCTGCAAATACTGCTAATGCAAACCCTATGAGTGTTAATGCATTGGGTGAGAGCCCAGTTGCTGCAAACCCTACTCCTATTCTATTCATCATAGGCTCTATATCCTTCCTTATCCTGTTCAGCAACATCATTGCTATACATAGAGTATATTTATAGGCTAGTGCTACCATCTAGTCGTATGGGCAAGGTTGGCAAGGGTGTAAGATGCAGTGTTGTAGAGTGTAGCAACAATGCTGTAAGATCGCTTGATGCTGGCAAGGTTAGGGGCTCAGGGCTTGATGTTAGCGAAGGGAAGAGGGTTTACCTATGCGAGGAGCACTACAAGCAGTGGAAGAAGGTATTCAAGCAGAGCAAGAGTGATGATATAAGCATAAGGTACAAGTAAGGATGTGTATAAATGGTATGTAAGTTGATGTGATCAATTATGGTAGGATATCTGAAGGTCTAATGAAGTTGTATGTATTCATCCTGTTATAATCTGATAATCATTAATAAAATATAAATAAACGTGGTTTAAGCATATGTTATTACCACAATAATATTATAAATTATAGAATAAGATATATTTGTATGATAGTTTCCAAAAAAAACGGGATGAGATGATGTTGATAAACGATATACTCACAGTACTCCTAGATGAGGGGGAAGCAAGCAAGATAATCCTACTCCATAAGGCAAATCTTGACTCTAGGCTCCTCAACAAGTACCTTAATATACTCAACGATGCAGGGCTGATAGAGTTGGAGAGTAGAAAGGGGAAGATGAGCATAAGGATAACTGATAAAGGTACAAGGTTCATAGTACTCTACAATGAGTTGAGGCATATGATAAATAGCAAGGTGCAGAATACAAACAGGTAGCATAAACCTATTTTTGTTTGAATGATATGGAATCAGTATATGAGGGAACTACTAAGCCCAAGTAGTCTATGTCCTATGAATGCACACTCTTTAAGCCCTAATCTCTTTGCATTATTCAATACAATCAATTGCAATAGGAATGTGTAGTAAAGTATCTTACTCAAATCTTCATTACCATTGCCAATGCTGCTATTGCTTGTTCTATCCTCACATTTACTATACTCAAGTTGTATAGAGTTTATGCCATTGCTCCTCAACCCATCTACAAGCATTTTAGCCTTATCTTCAGATGATAGTATCAATACTTTATCCCCTTCCTTGAGCGAGAATACCTCCATATGACAGAACTGCTCTAACCTACAGTATGATGCTCTTGCTCCTAGCACCTCATATACCTTCGCTGAGCCATACATTGCTAGGGGGTATGTTAATACATCCCCAACTATGTAGTTATGTTCAGCAAGCATGATATCCCTTGCATCATCACTAGCCTTTAAGAATAAGCCTTTAACATCTATACTTACATCATCCATCTTCACTGCAAGTGATGCAGATGCTACAAGGCTTGCAGTGAACCCTATGCTACCTGCAGTAAGCAACCCTGTACGCTTGAATCTAAGGAGGATGGTAGAGTCTGCACCTCTAGCCAACTTACTCTCAGCATTTGCTGTAATTGCAACAACCTTAATGCCATGTCTATGTGCCCTATCCATGGCATCAAGTGCAGCTCTTGTAGAGCCAGAGACAGATACTATGTAGAGCATCCTCCTGTAATGGTATTTGTCTAACATGCTTGATAGTTCAAAAGGGTCTATGCATAGAATCCTGAATCCTGATAGCCTCTCAGCCAGCATTGCAGCAGCAAAAGAGTCTCCACTCCCAGTTATCAGTGCATGTAACTGCTCCTCATTGCTTAACCATCTACCCTTCATCCCCTGCATAAGCATAGGAATACTCTCTACCTGATACGATATCTCCTGCTCATATGCATCCAGTGTATTCATAGAAGGTCAACATAACCAACATTATCTATCTTTTTCCTTCCTTACTTCCTTCCTTTCTACCTATAATCAATTCATTGGCTTGATCTTAGATCTACTATCCTCTCCTTTAACATGCTCAGTACCAACTTTGGATCTGCTCTACCATTGGTGTACTTCATAACCTTGCCTAGCAGGTAGTTGAGTATCTTCTCATTGCTTATAGCATCCATGACAGCCTTCCTCTCCTCATCCATAACCCTATCCACTATTCCTTCTAACTCATCCTTCTTGCTAAGCATATCAACATTCATACCCTGTATTATTGCTGATGGTAGCATCCCTGTAGAGAGCATCTTCTGCATTATCTGCTTTGCCACTGTCCTATTTATCTTGCCAGAGTCAACAAGGACTGCAAGTTCTGCTATATGCTTTGGAGTAATCCTTGCCAAGATTCCAGTGTTAACATTGCTGTTATCATTACTATCACTCTTGCTACTACTACTGCTACTACTATTATTACTACCATTGCTCCCATCACCATATCTATCCAGATAGCCCTTCAGATCAGTAACTATCCAGTTTGCTATCGATCTTGCATTGTCGTAGTACTTCAGACTTGCTTCAAATAGATCTGCAAGGTACTTCTCCCCAACCAGTATCCTAGCAGTATCCCTTGTTAGAGCATATGCTCTAACAAACCTCTCAACCCTAGCATGGGGTAACTCTGGCATACTAGCCTTTATAACCTCCAGATCCTCGCTACTCAAGATAACGCTTGGTATATCTGGCTCTGGGAAGTATCTATAATCCTCTTCCTCCTCCTTTGTCCTGGCCTGTACAGTTATCCTCCTAGCATCATCCCAGTGCCTAGTCTCGCTATTTACCTCTATCCCTCTAGCAGTAAGGCTCCTCTGCCTTGCTATCTCAAAGGTTATTGCCTTCTCAACATCCTTGAATGAGTTGATATTCTTTATCTCAACCCTTGCATGCCCTCTTATGGATACATTTGCATCGCATCTAACAGCACCATCGAGAGCAGGATTGCATATGTTTAGATGCTCAAGTATAGATGCTAACCTGTTCAGGAAGAGCCTAACCTCGTTTGGTGCATTGAAGTCTGGCTCAGTAACTATCTCTACAAGTGCTACACCAGCCCTATTGTAATCAACAAGGGCATAGTTTGATGTATCTATGCTACCATCGTAAACAAGCCTCCCAGGGTCCTCTTCAAGTTGGAGCCTCCTTATCCTTATAACCTTGCTTACACCATTACCTTTAGGATCATCCAACTCCATATAGCCATCAGCACCAACACTAGCCTGCTCATAAGCATTGTACTGGGTTATCTGGAAGTTCTTTGGCAGATCAGGGTAGAAGTAGTTCTTCCTGTAGAATGTTATCCTACTTGCTATCCTACAGTTTAGTGCAAGTGCAAGCATCACAGCATACTCTACAGCCTTTCTGTTGAGTAATGGGAGTGTACCAGGCATACCAAGGCATATAGGGCATACATTAACGTTAGGCTCCTTACCTCTATAATCTGCTGGGCATGGGCAGAAGAGCTTGCTCCTCAACGCTGTCAACTGGCAGTGTATCTCAAGCCCTATCATTACCTTATCTGCTTGCATCATAGCACACACCTCTTAACCCTGCTACCCCTAGCATACTCCAAAGCATATGCTATCCTTAATAGCAGTGCTTCATCAAGATGCTTTGCCATGAACTGTATACCTATTGGCAATCCATTATGCATGCTATATGGTATGGAGAGCGCTGGTATCCCAGCCAGGTTTGCTATAACAGTGCATATATCTATGGTGTATAACCTCAAGGGATCTGATATCCTCTCCCCTATCCTTGGAGGGAGGACTGGCATAGTCGGTGTAATTATAGCATTGTAGGATCTGAGTACATGCATTATCTCATCCCTTATAATTGCTCTAGCCTTCTGTGCCTTCATGTAGTACCTTCCATAGTAGCCAGAGGAGAGTACGTAAGTGCCAAGGATGATCCTCCTCTTCACCTCGCTACCAAAGTTGCTCCTTATGGTTGAGTAGAACTCATTCCATGCCATCCCATCTGGCTGTAGTGTATAACCATACCCTTATGCCATCGTACCTTGCAAGGTTACTGCTTGCCTCTGCCATTGCTATTGTGTAGTATGATGCAAGTGCATACCTCAACGATGGTAATGATACCTCTTCCACTACAGCATCAAGTTGCTCAACGCTTGCTATAGCATCAAGCATGCTATCCCTTACAGGTTCATCAATAGCATCGCTCTCAATTATCTCCCTTACGATGGCAAACCTCATACCCTTGAGGCTAGTAGAGTTTATTGATTTGATATCTATGCTAGAATCAATACTTGTATGATCATTCTGCATATCAGAACCAACAACAGCATTAAGCATCAATGCTAGATCGACTGCTGATCTTGCCATCAACCCTATACACTCTAGACTGTTAGCATATGATATGAGCCCATACCTACTCAATAGTCCATAAGTTGGCTTCAAACCATATATGGAGCAGAAGGATGCTGGGCATCTCACAGATCCTCCAGTATCTGAGCCCAGTGCTATACTTGCCATGCATGATGCTAGTGATGCAGCACTACCTCCAGAGGAGCCTCCAGCAACCCTTTCCTCATCCCATGGGTTATGTGTTACACCAAATGCACTAAACTCTGTAGTTGAGCCCATTCCAAACTCATCCATATTTGTCTTGCCTATAACTATCGCTCCAGCACCCTTGAGCCTCTTCACAACAGTAGCATCATATACTGGCACGTAATCCTCAAGCATCCTAGAGGAGCATGTAGTCCTTATCCCTTCTGTTGATATGTTATCCTTTACTGCAAGAGGCACACCAAGTAGAGTGCTACGATAACCATTGCTATTGCTACTGCTACTCTTAACCATCTTATCCATTATCCTAGCCTCATCCAATGCGTGATGGTTTATGGTTATGTATGCATTGATCCTCTTATCAATGCTCTCTATCCTCTCAAGCATGCTTGCAATGTAATCCTCTACGCTTATCGATCCACTCTTAACCTCTTCCACAAGTTCATATGCATTTAATGCGAGTCTGCTACTCCTAACCATCAACATCTACCTAATAATGCATACTAACCCATCTTTGGCGCCTTTATGAACCTGCCCTTCATACTCTTTGCATTGCTCAACATATCAGCGGGGAATGCAACTGGGATATCATCCCTCATCTCCTTGTAACCTCTGCTCATCCTGTATGGTTCTACATCATTGCCTATCTCAAGTTCATCAAGCATGTTGAAGTATTCTATTATCTCATTTATCTGCTCAGCATACAACCTTAACTCCTCATCCTTCATACCTATCCTTGCTAGGTGTGCTAGATGCCTAACCTCCTCAACACTAACCATACTGTACCATCTTTGCCATCATTGCATATATAAACCATCAAGGCTTGCTTGAATGTTATTGTACGTCTTGCCTACATCCATGAGTGTATTGCTAGTTATACACTAATCATCTCTAGGCTTAATTAATAATCATCCTGCTAAGAATAATCATCCTGCTAAGCATATTTGATGCTGAAACAGGTATGGATAGAAGAGATTAGCGTTGCATAGGATGAGCAAAGGCTTACCTGCTTATGATATAAAGTATATGCTAATAGTATTGAAATTTAAGCATGTTGAGTACTGCTCTATCATGAGCATGCAAGATGATGCTAGCAAGTGATACAGGTTAAGGCAAGGTATCCTGTCATCACCAGCATCCTGCTTAGCCTTATATACATCTCAAGCATACCTATACTATGCATAGCAAAGAGGAGTTGAAGGAGACACTGCTTGATTTACTGCTTGAGGATAAGGAGTTCAGGCATGCTGTAGCAGGCGCAATTGGCTATAAAGAGATACTCGATAGGTTTGCTAGAGTAGAGGAGGAGATAAAG
>Ga0105160_1000781_pt1 | contig 13975 bp, 12 predicted proteins | sample GXS110809BmetaG_FD_89591 | JGI IMG/M metagenome (GOLD analysis project Ga0105160, IMG submission 89591) | Hot spring microbial communities from Gongxiaoshe hot spring, China to study Microbial Dark Matter (Phase II) - GXS 110809B | ecosystem: Environmental > Aquatic > Thermal springs > Hot... | reverse complement strand
GGAACCGCTACCGCCCTCCAAACGTCCACCGAGATGGCCAGATTCCTACCTTGAGGAGGGTGCCCCATGCGCGTGCTCGTGCTCAGTGACTGGCTGGAGCAGCATGCGTACTTGGACCGTCTGCCAGAGGTCGTTCGTGAAACGCACGCCGAAGCCGTCTTATTCACCGGCAATATCCTCAGAGCCGAAGCGCGCACCGCTGAATGGGAGCGTGCCCGAAAAGAGGGGCGCGATCCGGACCCCGATCATCCCGCTGTCCAGAAAGAGCATTCTGACGACGCTGAATCACTCGCCAACTTCTTCCGAACCTTACGCAAACTTGAGGTGCCGGTCTGCCTGGTGCCCGGCAAGAACGATGCACCTGAGCGGTTCTTTCTGCAGGCCGCCTTCAACGCCGAAGTCGTCACCGGATCCATCTACATGGTTCACCGTAGTTTCGCACCCCTAGGCCGGAATTACGTCGCCGCAGGCTTTGGAGGCGAGATCACCAAGGGCGAACGCGATCACCAGTGGTTTTTGAGGTATCCCGGCTGGGAAGCTGAGTTTTCCTTGGACTTTCTGCGGCATCTGGATCAGGAAAAGATCCTGCTGTTCCACACACCGCCGCGCGAGAACTTCGACGACTCCGCAGCCAACGAGGGCCATGAGGTCGTTAGCCACATCATTAACACCTATCACCCGCGTTTCGTCGTCTGCTCACGAGGCGGCGGCAAGCAGGGCCGCGTGTGGGTGGGCGATACCTTGGTCGTCTGTCCTGGGCGTTGGGCCGAAGGTGATTATGCCGTGCTCGACCTAGCCGAGCGGCGGGTCAGCTTCGGTAACTTGCGCTGAGCGCTCGCGTTGTGGGACGAAGCGTCAGGCTCGCCTGCACTACCCGTCTTCGACCACCTGAAAGATTAAGCATCGCAAGTACAGCGATTCCGGCACGGATAGCAACACGGGGTGATCTAACGCCTGGACCCGCCGCTCCAAAACCCGAAGCAATTTGCCCTGCTCACGTGCCGCGGAGGCTACGGTCTCCATGAACTCCTCATCGGTCACGTGATGAGAACAGGTACAGGTCACCAGGACTCCACCCGGGTTGAGCAACTGAAGTGCCCGGTAGTTGAGCTGCCGATAGGCTCGCAACGCAGCCTTGACTTCGGACCGCGTTTTTGCGAAGCCGGGCGGGTCAAGAACGACAGTATCGAAACGGCGCCCCGACACAGCATACCCCGTTAGTAACTCGAAAGCATCCGCCAAGCGGAAAGTGACATTGCTGACACCATTCACCTGGCGGTTCCGCTCGGCTAAGGCCAGGGCTGTCTCTGAGCTGTCGACCCCTTCGACCGTCCGGCAGCGCGGAGCGATGTGCAAGGCAAAGCCGCCCCCAGAAGTAAAGCAATCCAGAGCCTCTCCCCGAGCATACCGGGCCACCGCCACGTAATTCTCGCGCTGGTCCAGAAAAGCTCCGGTCTTCTGACCCCGCAACAAATCGGCGTAGAATGTCAACCCGTTCATGTGAAACTCCACCAGCTCCGGCAGCTCCCCATAGATCACGCCGGCCTGGCGGGGCAAGCTCTCCAGATCGCGCCGCGGTACGTCGTTCCTCTCGACTATAGCCTTCGGGGCGAATAGCTCCAGGAGAGCCTCCACAATCCAGCTCTTAGCTCGCTCCATGCCTTGCGAAAGGGTCTGGATCACCAGGTAGTCCGCGTAGCGGTCCACGATCAATGCGGGCAATCGATCGGCTTCCGAATGGACAACGCGATAAGCGTCGCTCGACTCGACAACCTGTCGGCGATACTCTAGCGCTGCCCTCAGCCGGCGGAAATAAAAATCCCGATCCACCGCTTCGTCCCGGTCAGTGAGCAGCCGGAGGCTAATCCGAGAAGTGGAGCTGTAATGCGCGATGCCTATGAACCGGCCATCAGGACCGAGCACGCGCACAGCGTCACCCGGCTGCGCTTGCCGGACCTCTTCTACCTCCCACTGGAATGCCCACGGGTGTCCCGCGGCAAACCGCATCGCGGCCTGCCGCGTGACCTTGACCGTGCCCATGAGCCCAGCTTAGAGCGGTCGGTAGGCAAAACGCATGCTTTGTAGCCGTGCAATGCGCTCTTCCGTAGGCGGATGCGTCGAGAATAGCTTCAACAACGTGTCCGCCGAGAAAGGTTTGACGATGAACATATGAGCCGTGGCCGGATTGGCGTCGAGCGGGATCCGACGCGACCAAAGCTCCAGCTTCCGCAGGGCCGAAATCAAACCGTCCGGCGTCCCAGCGTAACGGGCTGCGGTAGCGTCCGCAGCAAACTCCCGCGTACGGGAAATCGCCATCTGGATCAGTAGTGCCGCAATCGGTGCCAAAATCAGCATCAACAACCCTGCTAGCGGGCTGCCATTGCGATCCTCCTCGCTGCGAGCCCCTCCGAACCAGAAAGCCATCCGGGCAACAAAGGTAATCGCCGCAGCCAACGTGGCCGCGATAGAACTGATCAGGATATCCCGGTTGCGCACATGGCCCAGCTCGTGCCCGATGACACCCTCCAACTCAAAGTCATCCAACAGCCGCAACAAGCCGACCGTGACCGCCACCGACGCGTGTTTCGGATTGCGGCCGGTCGCAAAAGCGTTCGGCGATTCCTCGGGGATGAGCCACAGTTTGGGCATAGGCAGGCCCATACGCTGGCACAGCCGCTGCACAATGGGCGCCAGCCGCGCATAGACATGGGAATTCTCCAGCGGGGTCACCGGCCGCGCCGCATACATGGCCAGGGCGATCCGGTCGGAAAAGAAATAGCTCACCAGGTTCATCAGTCCGGCCAGGAACAAGCCCACCACTAGCCCATCGTGGCCCCCTAAGGCCTCGCCAATCAGCAACAACAAGCCGGATAGCAGGCCCAGCAACAACGCAGTTTTCAAACCATTCATCGAAGTTTGGCTCCTCCTACCTACCGGTTGCTACTAGTTATTATTACCGGCCGCGCCTTCAAGCCGTTGGGCCGAGAACTTAAAAAAGAGCCGCCGGGCAGGAGACCCGGCGGCTCGTCACGACCGTCACTCGACCGTCACCTTAATCGTGCGCGGCTTGGCAGCCTCCTTCTTCGGTAGAATCACCGTCAGCACGCCATCCTTGTAAGTAGCCTTGATCTTGTCCGGGTCAACCGTGTCGGGCACGGAGAAGCACCGCACGAACGTGCCATAGCCGCGCTCGATTCGGTGATAGCCTTCGCCCTTCTTTTCCTCTTCGAATTTGCGTTCGCCCTTGATCGTCAGGGTCCCGTCCTCGAGCCGAACCTCCAGATCCTTCTCGCTGACGCCCGGCACGTCGGCCTTGACGATGATTTCGTTTTCCGTCTCCTTCACGTCACAGGCCGGCGTCCACGGGCGCAAGGTAGAAGGCTCGGCCAGGATCCGGTTCACGGCGTCGTGGAACAAGCGGAGTACAGAGGGGAACTCCTCGAGCTCACGGAACGGGTCGTAGCGGATCAGCGCCATAGTCTCACCTCCGAGCGACTGTTTTTCCAAACTCCACTATAGCGGATGCAGGATTGGTTGTCAAGGTTTCAGCGAAAAATCTGACACTATCGTGCGCAGATCTTGCCCGTACCCAGAGCCGGAGGTATAACCAACCGCAGATCAAATAGATAGACAGCCCATCCGACTCCAGGTCCACCCAAAACCTACGCCACTCAAGCCAACCCGTTGATTGGACTCCCGCCGACAACTCCCGCAGCCAGTCGGCGACAGAGTTTCACAGCTAGCTGAGCGTTCCCCGCTGGACCACGACGATCTCGCTACGCAGCTCCGGCACGGGAGTGTAAAACAGGTCAACCGGGACCCGGGGCGGGATAGACCGTGCGGACCTCGACGGAAATCCCTAGAACTTGGGGTCGAGGCCCCCAAACCCCTCGGCCGGGGAACCTTCGGGCAGGGGCGTACGTCACAGCCCAACGTACCCCGGCACGCTCCTTACACTCAGCTGCTGATCAGAGCTAACAGGCCTACACTCAACTCGCTTAGCGACCACTCCCCCTTGTCTCCTGAGCCACCACGATTCCTCACTTCTTCAGCGCTTCGCCCAAATCCGAGACCGGCGGCCCCAAACTGGTCAGCGCTTTTTGAGGGTGACTGTCATCTGGGGACTTATGACCAGCGATTCCAGCTCGGGGTTGGCTAGCAACGCATCGACGTAACTGGGGTTGTCGAAGCGGCTTCCCACGTTGTGGGCCACGATCAACCCACCCGGGCGGACCAGCGGCAGCAGCCGCTCAAGGTACCTCACGTAGCCTTCCTTATCCGCGTCCAAAAACAGCAGGTCTATTGGCCCCTTGAGCTGCGAAATCGTTTCGTGCGCATCCCCAACGACCACGGTCACGATGTCATCCACCCCTGCTTCCCGGAAGATCCGCCGGGCGATCTCCGCCACCTGAGGATCGATCTCAAAGGTGGTCAGCCGACCCCCAGTGCGTTTAAGGGCTAGCGTTAACCACAAACCGGAGTAGCCCGTCGACGTACCAATCTCGACCACATGCTTGGCCCCGGTGGCCTCCGCGAGCAACCGTAGCCATCGGCCATCGCTTTCCGGAACGTTCATACGCCGCGGGACGCGTTCAGCCACCTGGAGGATTCGCCGTTCGAGCTCATCTTTGGGCTGAACCGGACCGAGCAGGCCTACTCCCCCGAACCCACGGCGGCCCATGCGGGGCCATTCTGCGGGCTGGCATGCTGCCACGAAGGGTAACACTATGACCAGGAAGAACAAACGCCTCGACCGTCGCATCGGAACTGATTTCCTTTCCGCTCTTTTTGGTAAACAAGACGAAAAAGATCAACCCGGTGGTGACAGGCTGCGTGGGAATCTGGAGCTTTACAAGTTCCGCTTGTCCCAGGCAGCCCCTACCCACCTCGCATACCCAGCTGGCCGCCACCCGGCGATCCACTGCGGGATCCCAAAGCCGCCTTCATTCTCACTCAAGAACAAGGCCAAACGTCAGAGGAAAGCGATCCGGAGACGCTTCAGTCCATACTGCCGCAAGCAGCGGTCGGCATTCTTTCGAGGCAACCAGGAGGGCTATTCAGAAACTGTGGGAGTGCGGGTTGCGACTTTCTAGGTCGGGGCGCTTTGACCGCTCTTCGTCGAGACTCCGGGCCTGGCGTGTTCTAAGTTTTCAAGTGCCCGCCCCGAGCTCGCTTGTTGGTTCCACAAACTCCCGCCGAGCGCGGCCATCCGCGGCGAGCAGCGACTCCGCCATAGGTCCAGTCGCCGAGCTGCAAACCCCGTCATCCCCGACACGCGCGTGGGCGCCAAGCCGCTGGACCTACCCAGAGGGTGGTTCGGCGCGGGCCTTGCTGAGCAAGCCACTGTGTGACCGGTGTAGGGGCACCGCCCTGTGGCGAGAAAGCTCGTGCGTCACCCGAGCCGAGACTGTCAGCGACCATCGGCGCGGCGTTTTTGGAGCGTCCCGCCAAAAGTCGGCCTCACGCTGGCCATCAACATGGCGAAAGCCAATGTCGAGCAAGCCTCCCTTCACGCTCTGCGCCCCCGACGCTCACCGCACTGGGACAAATTTCTGCACGCGCCAGTTCTTGATCTCGGCCACATAGACGGCACCTGAAGAATCGACGGCCACATTGTGGGCGAAATCGAATTTGCCGGGGATCTTGCCAAACTCCCCATACACGCCTAAAACCTTGCCGTCGAGGGCCAACTTGACCAAGCGATTGTACTTGCCGTCGACCATGTAAATGGCTTCCTCCCGAGCGACGTAATACAACCCCCAGGGGCTACCGACGTGAGTCCACGCGGCCAAAAAGCGACCCTCCGAGTCGAACACTTGGATGCGCTCGTTGTTGCGGTCGGCCACGTAGACTCTGCCAGCGAGATCGAGGCAAACGTCGTGTACTAGATCGAACTGCCCGTCACCCTTTCCCTTGCTCCCCCAGTGCCCCAGGTATATGCCGTCGCGAGAGTAATGGATAACACGCGCGTTGACGTACCCATCGGCCACGTAAAAGTCGCCCGAGGGCCCAAACCACAGTCCCGTCGGACGATTGAACCCATACGGAGCGTCCTGGCCGCCCGGACGGTTGCTCGAGTTAGCAATCACCATGCGGACTCGTCCCGTACGATCGCACTTGATCACCGCGTGACCGTCGACGTCCACCAGCCAAACGAAACCCTCGCGATCGATTCGAAGCCCGTGGGCACTCACCAGCGGTACCCCATCCCAAGCCTGCAACAGCCGCCCATCCGGGGTGAACTCCATGACCGGGTACTTGCCCCGGTGAAAGACCCACACGTGGTCCTGAGCGTCCACGTCTACGCCGGTGCACTCGCCAAAATTCCACCCTCTGGGCAACTGAGGCCAGCCTTCCACCAGCCGGTAGTGGAGTTTCGGTGTTGCAGAGAAATCCGGGCCCGCAGCTAACCCCGGAAAAGCAGTTAAGACGCAAACCGCAGTGGCAGCGCACACGAATGAAGTTGGTCTCATGCGGCCGAGACTATAGCGAGTTCCATCCTCCTGTCAACGCCGGGGTCACGTATGTCCAGAGGCAAGAGCACTGGCTCGTACTGTAGCTCTACCCATGCCTGGAAGACACGTTGCCCATTGTGCGAGACCAAGCCGCTGAAAGACGCCAGGCGAGTCCAGCTAGGATCTCGTTTCCGCTCCCACTCTCACACCCGTGCCCCCAGGCCTGAGCGCACGCGCTCCTCGTCCACTTCCACCCCTAAGCCAGGACCTAAAGGCACACTGATCCAGCCGTTTTCCACGACTAACGGCTGCCGCAGATAGGTCCCTTTCAGAAACTGGGGCCCGTTGAGCGCCGCTGGGTACTTAAGTTGGAACGCAGCGAAAAGCTGCAACGATGCGGCGAGCGAGACATCAGGATCGGTCAAGCCGCTGCCCAGGAACATCAGCCCTGCGTCCTCGAGGATCTCGATTTGCCGCCGCGCCTGCCACAACCCACCGGTACGGGCAGGCTTCATAGCCACACCGTCGAGCAACCCCAGCCGGATGAATTCGATCAAGTCCCCCGCCGACACCACACCTTCGTCGAGGATAATGGGCAGGGCACCTTGCTTTTTTAACTCTCGGTAGCCGCTCAGCCGGTTGGAAGGCAGTGGTTGTTCAAGCACGTTCATTCCCAGGTCCGCCAGCCGCGGCGCCACCCAGAGCGCGGACGCCAAATCATAGCTCCCGTTCGCGTCCCCCCAAAGGAAACAGTTGGGCACAAGCTTCCGAACGATCCGACACATCTCGAGGTCGAAGCGGGGATCCGGCCCGAGCTTGACATTGAAATGCTGGTAGCCGCGACGCAGGCCCTCCGAGACGAGCACCTCCGTCTCCTGGAGCGACCGTGGGTTGACGGTCCAGCTCAGCAAGATCCGGGGAAGCGGGTGGCGGCCCCAGCGCTCCGGCATATTCTGGCCTCGCAAGCGCCCGATCAGATCATGAAGTGCCAAGTCGATCCCTGCCTTGGCAATAGGCATGCCGGTCGAAAAGGAGCCGGCGATGGCGCGGTTCATAGCCTCGTGTGCCCCGGCTAAATCGAATGGGTTCCGACCGACGAGCACGGGCGCCAGGTAGTGCTCGATCGTACTGATCACAGATTCAGTGGTTTCGTAACTCCATGTGGGGATAGGCACCGACTGGCCCCACCCGTAGGAACCGTCCTCGCAAGTGATCTTGACGAGCACCGAATCGCGCCGGTCTTTACCGAAAAACTTGAAGTAGCCGGCCACCGGATAAGGCGCGCTGAACACCTCGACGGACCGAATGGGCGGCGCCTGGCCGGGAATGAACGTGGCCGCCATCATCTCCAGCCATTCTCGCCGAGTCAATGTTCCCAGCATTTACTACACAGCTTAGCTGGCGCTCGCCGCTGGCCCAGGGCCGATTCACTGAAGGCGGTGGGAGCTAACGGCTATGATAGTGGCTTATGGCGAAGCCGGCCCGGTTTCACCAAGCCGCAGTCATCGGCACGGGAATGATGGGGCCGGGAATCGCGGTGACCTTGGCGGTGGGCGGACTGCGTACGGCTCTGGTCAGTCGCAAAGCGGAAACGGCGGTGCAAGGGCTCCAGAAGGCACGCCAGCAGTTGGAAGTCCTAGAGCGAGAACAGCTCATTCCGCCGCGACTAGCCCAACGGGCTCGGCAGTGCCTGTGGGCGACGGATCAACTGGAGCTCGCAGCGCGCACTGCCCAGTTCATAGTTGAGTCGATTCCCGAAGATATGCCACTCAAGCAGCAGCTGTTTGGCTACCTGGACGCGGTCACCGCACCGGATGCGATTTTGGCCAGCAACACTTCCGGGCTGAGCATTTCGCAAATCGCCTCAGTATGCCATCATCCGGAGCGCGTACTCACGACGCACTTCTGGAATCCTCCTCACCTGATGCCCCTGGTGGAAATTGTTCGGGGAGAGCAAACCAGCGAAAGCATCGCTGAAGAAACCCGCCAGCTGTTGGAGGCCTGTGGCAAGCAACCGATCATGGTGCAGAAAGATCGTCCTGGCCAACTGGGCAACCGGCTACAAATGGCGCTCGTACGCGAAGCCGTGCACATCGTCCAAGAGGGGATCGCTACGGCAGAGGATGTAGATCTGGCGATCAAGATGGGGTTCGGACTCCGCCTGCCCGTATACGGCGTGCTGGAGCACATGGATGTGGTGGGCATCGATTTGGGCTTCCGGGTGGTTGACTACGTAGCTAAGGATCTCAACAACGAACCAGCCGCACCACGACTCATGCGTTCAAAGCTCGAGGCTGGCGAGCTCGGAGTGAAAACGGGCAAGGGATTCTACGACTGGACGCAACGGGACGCGCAGCGTCTCATCCAGGTGCGGGACCAGTTCCTAATCGATTTCCTGAAGCGCTGGCGCGTTCGTCGCGAACCAAGCACGGATGAATAAATCCCTGCGGTTCAAGAATCCTGACGTAAGTGCTCCATAGGAGCGAAACTGACAAGGCCATGACTGCAGCGCAATCCCAAGGACCACGAGTGGTGATCGTCGGAGGTGGCATCATAGGCGCTTGCTGCGCCTACTACCTCGCCAAGCGGGGTGCGCGACCCGTACTCGTCGAGCGGGACGAAGTCGCACGCGGAGCTTCGTACGGCAACGCAGGAGCCATCGTGCCTGGCCATACTCCAATCAATAAGCCCGGGCGCGTTGTCCAGGCCTTGCGTTCGCTGTTCAACCCGCTGAGCCCCCTCTACATCGCTCCTCGCCTGGACCTGGACTTGATCAAGTGGTTGTGGCGGTTTGCCCGCACGTGCTCGATGGAACACCTGCGCCGGGCCATGGATGTCCTCGGCCCCATGGGACACCTTTCGCGAAAGCTTTACTTGGAATTTCTCGAAGAGGAGCGACCGGACTGCGCCGCTCGAACCGAGGGATACTACGAGGTCTACCGATCGGAAAAAGGCTTGGTTGCGGCAGAGCGGGAAGCAGCCTTTATTTCGACCTACGGCTACCGCTTCGAGAAACTCACTGGTGAGGAACTACGCCGCCATGAGCCATGTTTCAAATCGGATGTGCTCGCTGGCATTTACGCAGCCGACGCCATCACAGCCGACCCGTACAAACTCACGCTGGCGTTTGTGAACGCCGCGCGTCGCCTCGGCGCACAAATACGACAAAAAGCCAAAGCCAACCGTGTGCTTACCACCAATGGGTCTGCCAGCGGAGTGCAATTGTCGGACGGCGAGCTCGTAACCGGAGACATGGTGATTGTCGCCGCGGGGGCTTACTGTAAGCCGCTGTTACGCCGTTTCGGCTTGTATCTCCCCTTACAACCAGCTAAGGGCTATCACATTGACCGGCAGTACAGCGCTCCGGGCACCCCACCACTGCGGGTCGCTTGCCTGCTCGGCGAGACCCTGATCTTTTGCACGCCCATGGGGGAATTCGTACGCTTCGCGGGCACGCTGGAGTTTTCCGGGCTGAACCATGAAATCCGGCGTCCACGGCTCGAACAGTTGACGCGCGGCGCGAGACTCTACTTGAGCGGCCTCGAACCCGGACCAGCCCGCTCGGAATGGTGCGGCCTGCGGCCGTGCCTGCCCGATGGCTTGCCAGCAATTGGCCCGGTCGCTGGCGTGCCCGGCTTATGGGTCGCTACCGGGCATGCCATGCAGGGCATGACCTTAGGACCCGTTACGGGTTACCTGCTAGCCGAGTGGATCCTGGACGGCAAACCCAGCCTGGATATAGCTCCGCTGTCGCCTGAGCGTTTCCGGTAACCCGCGCTTTACGGGTAAACATCCCCCAAGCAATGCCAACGCCCCCTGCCACCTCCCAGCGTCGCCGGAATAACGCGAAGAGACTCACTCCTCTTCTTCTGCCGCGCCTTCGCGGGCAGCCCGAGCCTGGGCGATGATCTTCTCGGCGATGTGAGGTGGGACGAAATCATAATGGCTGAACTCCATGGTGAAGGAACCCCGCGCCTGAGTCATGGATGTCAAGTCATTTTGATAGGTGAGCATCTCCGCCATGGGCACCTGAGCTCGGATAATCTGCATGTTCCCCTTGACATCCATGCCCGTCACGCGCCCGCGACGGCTATTGATGTCACCCATGATGTCGCCTGCGAACTCCGCAGGCACGTGGATCTCGACGTTCATGATGGGCTCCAGCAGGGCTGGCTGCGCCTGCTGCATCGCTAACCGGAAGGCTTTCCGGGCAGCAAGCTTGAAGGAAAGCTCGCTCGAGTCCACTTCGTGGTAGGCGCCGTCGTACAGCTCCACCTTGAAGTCCACCACCGGGTAACCGGCCAAGAACCCCTCTTCCGCAGCTTCTAAGATCCCTTTCTCCACCGCCGGGATGAATTGCTTCGGGATCGCTCCGCCGAAGATGTTGTTGACGAACTCAAAGCCCTGTCCACGCGGCAGAGGCGACATGCGGATCTTGCAGTCGCCGAACTGGCCATGACCACCGGTTTGCTTCTTGTGCCGTCCATGGGCTTCGGCAGTCGCGCGGATCGTTTCGCGATAAGGGATCTTAGGGGCACGCAGCTCAACCTGGACCCCGTAGCGCTTGTTGAGCTTACTGACAACCACCTCCACCTGTTGCTGCCCGCTTCCAGCCAGCAGGAACTCCTTGGTCTGGGGATCGCGGTAGAAGCGGAGCGACGGGTCTTCCTCCAGGATCTTCTGGATGGCCATGCCCATGCGGTCCTCGTCCTGACGAGTCTTGGGCGTGATGGCATAAGCAATAGAAGGCTCGGGGAGCTTGACTTTCGGATAAGCGATAGGAGCCGAGCGGTCGTACAGCGTGTCCCCTGTTAGAGTGTCCTTGAGTTTGGCCACGACGCCAATGTCGCCGGCGTGCAATTCCGTCACCGGCACAATCTCCTTCCCTCTCGGGCAGCCGATATGCGCCAGGCGCTCAACAACATCGGTCCGGGAGTTCTGGAGATTGGCGTCGTTCTTCACCACGCCCGACATAACTTTGAAGTAGCTGACTCGGCCCGCAAACGGGTCAGCCATAGTCTTGAACACATAAATCGAAGCCGGTTCGTCGTCAGCCACCCGCCTGCTCACCTCCTGCTCGCCCACCTTGCCCCACACCTGGCCTCGATCAGTGGCTCGAGGGAAGTGATCCACGATAAAGTCCAGGATCAAATCCGTGCCGATGTTGAGCGTGGCCGACGAGCAAAGCACAGGATAAAGACGGCGCTCGCGAATCGCCTCCTGCAAGCCCTCCAGCAGCCGCTCGGGCGAGAGCGTCCCCTGCTCGAAGAACTCTTCCATCAATTCGTCCTTCCCTTCGGCGACCATTTCGACCAGCTGTTCGTGAGCCTTTTCGGCCGCCGCCACCAGATCCCCCGGGATTTCCACCGGTTCTCCTTTCCCTTGCCCGCCCGGAGTGTACTGGTAAGCTTTCATCGTGATCAGGTCGATCACGCCGCGGAAGTCTTTCTCCGAGCCCAGGGGAAGCTGGATAGGCACCGCCTGGCGTCCGAACACCTCGTGTATGCTCCCCAGAGCCCGGTCAAAGCTCGTATTCTCGCGATCCAGCTTGTTGATCACGAGCGCACGGGGCAACTGGTACTCTTCGGCGAATTGCCAAACCTTCTCGGTCTGAACCTCGACGCCGGCCGCTGCATCGACCACCACCAGGGCCGCGTCCGCTGCGACCATGGACAACTTGGTGTCGTTCATGAAGATGTTGAAGCCGGGGGTATCCAACAGGTTCACCTTTCGCTTTTTCCACTCCAGGAACGCTACCCCGGTTGAAATCGTGACCTTGCGCTCGATTTCCTCTTCGTCGAAATCAGTGATCGTGTTGCCTTCGTCGACGCTAGTCAAGCGCGAGGTCACCCCAGCGGTGTAAAGCATAGCGGCGACCAGACTGGTCTTGCCGCACTTGCCGTGGCCGACGACAGCGAGATTACGGACGTCCTTACCTTCGTAAACCTTCACTGGACCAATCTCCTCGAGGGGCGGATGCCGGGAATCTATCTCAACTTCCGGATGTTAACACATCCCGGTCGTGCTCAGTCGCAGCCCGAGCGCCCAATCTGCTGGGAGCCTGTCTCTTAAGCCTGCTGGGGAACGCTAGCGTCGACACCCTCTTCCGAAGGCACGTAATAAAGCAGCCGCCCACAACTCTCGCAGGCCAGCACCCGTTCCGCCTTCCGCAAGTCCTGGTAGAACTGTGGGCGCATGATGATATGGCAAGCCTCGCACCGGCCGTCAATCCCCCGAGCCACGGCCCAACCGTGATACCGCTTCCGCAACCGCTCATACAAAGCGTAAAGCTGTGGATCCAGGGCCGATACGATTTGCGCGCGCTCTTTCTTGACTTGCTCCAGGCGGATCCGATCCTGCTCGGCCCTCTCCTTGGCCTCCTGCTTGCGCCGCTCCGCTTGACGCCGTTCCTGTTCCAGCTCTTGACGCGCACGCCGCACATTCTGCTCCAGCGTCTCGGCCTGCTCCATCAAGACCAGGATCTGATCCTCAGCTTCCCGGATCTTCTTCTGGCAGTACTCCACTTCGTGCTGCAGCGCCCAGTACTGCTCGTTGGTCTTGACTTCGAACATCTGATCTTTGAGCTTGGAGATCTTCTGCTCGAGCAGCTGGATTTCTCCCTCCAAACGGCGCCTTTGTCGCTCGTTTGCCGCCAGCTCGGCTTGCTCTTTCTCTAACTGCCGCTGATGGGCCTGCAAAGAGCGCTCGATCTCTTCGATCTCACGGGGCAGCGACTCGATTTCTTCGGCGAGCGCCCGGATCTGGTCGTCCACTCGCTGAAGCCGGACGACCAACTCGATCTCTGGGGCCATGGCTATCCGGATTTTAACATGCTATCCCCGAAGGCGCCGCAGGACTGGACGCAGTAGAGCTCCACTGGCCAGCTCCAACTCGGGCACGCGCATCGCCCGGCAGAGCAGGTAAAATAGCCCAGCCCCCGCTGGAACGCAGATAGCTAGCGCCAACAACCGGCCAGGACGACCCGTCCCAAACCATTCCAGCGCTTCGTGGTTCAAAGCATAGACGATGACCCCCATAACCGCCGAGGCTCCGATGATTCGGAGCGTGCTGGACAGCAGCTCCCAGCCCTTAATCCCGTGGAGCTTGCCCCGGAGCATAGTGAACAGCATCAAAAACCCGAACAGAGCTACCACTGAAGTCGACAGCGCTAAGCCTGCGTGACCGAGCCGCGTGTATTCGATCAACAGCACCACGGCGCAGAAATTGATGGCAATCGATAGCAGGCTCACGGTCATGGGGGTACGTGCATCCCCAAGAGCGTAAAACGCGGGGGTCAAGATTTTGATCGCCGAGTATCCTGCCAGGCCCACGGCGTAGTACGCCACAGCGACTGCAGTCTGGTGTGTATCGTAGGGTCGGAAACGCCCGCCCTCATAAATCGCCCCGACAACCGTTTCGCCCAGCACTACCAGTCCCACAGACGACGGGACTGAGAGCAAAAATACCAACCCCAGCGATCGCGCCAGTGTACGGCGAAACTCTTCTACGTCTCCACACGC
>Ga0105160_1000780_pt1 | contig 13979 bp, 11 predicted proteins | sample GXS110809BmetaG_FD_89591 | JGI IMG/M metagenome (GOLD analysis project Ga0105160, IMG submission 89591) | Hot spring microbial communities from Gongxiaoshe hot spring, China to study Microbial Dark Matter (Phase II) - GXS 110809B | ecosystem: Environmental > Aquatic > Thermal springs > Hot... | reverse complement strand
GCTGCGGCATGTTGCTCGATGAGGACCTCCTCGATCATGCCCTCCAGGATCTGGCGGGGGAGCTCCCCCGCCAGATCCTGGAGGGCATGATCGAGGAGGTCCTCATCGAGCAACATGCCGCAGCGCTGGGGATCACGGTATCGCCGGAGGAAGTGGAGGCCGCATTGGCCCAGCTCGTGAGCGAAAGCGGAGGCCCGGAAGGATTTCGCCAGCGGCTTGTCGCCCTGGGGATGAGCGAGGAGGAGTTTCGGCGCAACCAGCGCGCCGCAATGCTGGCCCAGAAAGTCTTCGAACGCCTGATCGCGGATATCCCACCGGTGGCGGAGCAGATCCATGCTCGACATATCCAGGTGTCCAGCGAGGAGACCGCCCGCCAGCTGCTCGCCCGCCTGCAGCGGGGGGAGGATTTCATCGAGCTGGCCCGTCAGTATTCCGAGAACGAAACCACCCGGGAGCTGGGGGGCGATCTGGGATGGTTTGCCCGGGGGACGCTGGCGATCCCGGAGCTGGAGGAGGCCGCCTTCGCCACGCCTCCAGGAGAGGTGACCCTCGTGGCGACCTCCGGGGGGTATCATTTACTCTGGGTAGTGGAAAAAGATCCAGCGCGCCCGCTCTCTGAGGATCAAAAAGATCTGCTTCAGCAAAGGCGCATTCAGGAGCAGCTGAAGGCATGGCGGTCAGAGGCCCGGGTGGAGGTTTTCATCCCATTAGGCCCATAGGCACGGCCCTGGCTTTTCCTGAACAGGGGCAGGTGAGGATGTCAGGATGGGCACGTTATACATCGTGGGCACGCCGATCGGCAATCTGGAAGATATCACCCTGCGAGCTCTGCGTGTGTTGCGGGAATGCACCATGATCGCCGCAGAGGACACCCGTCGGACCCGTATCCTGCTGGAGCATTACGGGATCCACACTCCGATGATCAGTTATTTCGAGCATAACGAACCGGTTCGCATCCCCCAGATTCTGGAAGCCCTGACCCGGGGCGATGTGGCCCTGGTCTCGGAGGCCGGCATGCCCGGGCTCTCGGACCCGGGCTATGCGCTGATCCGGGCCGCGCTGGATCGAGGATTCCCGGTGGTCCCAATCCCCGGGCCTTCCGCCCCGGTAACCGCCCTGGTGGTCTCAGGCCTGCCAGCCGATCGCTTTCTCTTTCTCGGTTTTCTGCCACGCCGGCCCGGGGAGCGACGCCGGTTGCTCGCGACGGTCGCTTCGCTTCCATGGACCCTGGTAGCTTTCGAGGCTCCCCACCGTCTGCGGGAATCCCTTCAGGACATCCTGGAGATCCTGGGCGATCGCCCCATGGCGGCAGCCCGTGAGCTCACCAAGGTTCACGAGGAGATCCGGCGGGGGACTGTGCGGGAGATCCTGAAGCACTTCACCCGGGAGGAGCCCCGAGGGGAGTTCACGCTGGTCATCGCCGGAGCACCGGAGGAAACCGAGCGATGGGAGGAGGAGGAAGTGCGGAGCCGCCTTCAGGAGCTGCTCTCAGCGGGCATGACCCCCGCGCAGGCGGCCCGTGAAGTCGCCCGGGCTTCCGGATGGCCGCGCCGGGTGATCTATCGGATGGCCCTCACGCTTCGAGGGAAGTAGAGGCTCGCGGGGAGCGCCGCGCAAGGAGCCTTCCGATGAAGCCTTCCCCTTCACCGCCATGGCGGATGATCCGGTTGTTGATGGTCTCCGAGATCCTATGGTCGCTGGGGGAAGGGCTCTTCTTTTACCTGATTCCCGTGTATTTACAGGAATTGAAGGCCGAGCCCCAGCAAATCGGGTTGGTCCTGGGGATGGGGGAGCTGGCTCTGACCCTGCTTTATCTCCCGGTGGGCTGGGTGGCGGATCGTCTGCGCCACAAGCCACTGATGCTCGGGGGATGGATCGCCGGGCTGATTGGGGTTCTGGGAATGGCGGGGGCCACAGACTGGCGGACCTTTGCCCCGGGCCTGACCCTGTATCTCATGTCCGGTTACTGCCTGCCGATCATTCACGCCTATGTCGCCCGCCTGGCCGGCCCGATCCCCCTGGAGCAGGCCTTCCCCTTGCTCAGCGCAGGCTACGCGCTGGGTGGGTTGCTGACGCCGGCCCTGGGCGGATGGCTGGCTCAGCACTGGGGGATGCGCCGGGTGCTCCTCATCAGCGCCGGGCTGTTCCTCTTATCCACGCTCACGGCCCTTTTTCTCCCCATGGATCCGCCTCCTGAGCGTCCGCGCCATCGAAGCGCGCGGGAGCTCTGGCAGGGGATCCCCTGGCCGTTCGGCCTGGCCCTGCTGGCCCTGTTCACCATCGGGCAGGTCGGGCTGGCTCTGCTTCCGAATTTCCTGCAGCAGGCAGGAGGCTGGACCAAAGCCCATCTGGGCCTGTTCGCTTCGCTCCAGGCGCTCGGGATCATCCTGATCGGCCCGGTGCTGGGCCGATGGGATCAGGGGCGGACACGGCCGCTGGGGTTGCTGAGCGCCTGGGGCCTGGGCTGGACCGCCCTCCTGCTTCTCCTGGTGGGCTTCCGATATCTTCCCCTCGTGATGGGGGCGATGACGCTTTTGGGAAGCGTCTACGCGGGATACTCCCTGGCGGCGGCCCGGATCCTGCGCCTGGCCCCCCCGGAAGCCCGGGCCACGTCCTCAGCCCTGGTTCATACGGCTCGCAGCCTCGCGCTGACGCTGGGGGCGCCGATAGCCGGTTTCTTATTCGCGCTTCAGCCCGCTTACCCCCTGCAGGTCGCCTGGCTGTTGCTGCCCCTGGCGATAGGATTGGCCTTTTGGGCCGGGGCGCTGGATCGAAAGCCGGAAGTCCTTTCGTCCGGACAGGAGAAGGTCAACGGTGTAACTTCCATCCGTATGGCATTGCGTGAGAATGGTGGAATCGTCGCTGAACACGGCTTAGAGGAAGACATGCATGGCTTATAATGTTAGGCACATGGGGTAACCGGAACGGAGCTTCCTGGGCCTGGGGCCGGTCGCCAGCCCATACCCGTGGGAGCCCATGCCGGGCGCAGGAGGCCTGGGAGAGCCGATGAAAGATCCCTTTTCAGGAGGAGGCGAACGTGAAAGAGCTCCTGGAGCGGGCACTGAACGCCGCGCAGCTGAAGGGCGCATCCTATGCGGATGTCCGCCTGGTCCACCGCATCGAGCAATCCCTGCTGGTCCGCAATGGCGTGGTCCAGGGCATCAGCCAGATCGAAGATATGGGCTTCGGGGTCCGGGTGATCGCGGACGGCGCATGGGGATTCGCCTCCAGCGCCCGATTGACGCTGGAGGAGGCGGAACAGGTCGCCGGGCGGGCGGTTCAGATCGCGAAGGCCAGCGCCCTCTTCAAGAAAGAAGATGTGGATATCGGCCCGCCGGTGATCCAGCGGGGAACCTATCGGACTCCGGTGCAGATCGATCCTTTCACCGTCCCGCTCGAAAAGAAACTGGAGATCCTGCTGGCCGCGGATGCGGCAATGCGGGCGGTGAAAGGGATCGCGGCCACCGAGGCGGAGATGGTGTTCATCCGCGAGCGCAAGATCTTCGCCAGCACCGAGGGCTCCTGGATCGAGCAGGAGATCATCGAGTCCGGCTGCGGCATCGAGGCCCTGGCGGTGGGGCCGGATGAAGTTCAGCGTCGATCCTATCCGAATTCGGTGGGCCGCCATCAGATGACCCGGGGATGGGAGTTCATTGAGGAATGCAACCTGCCGGGGCACGCGCCGCGCATTGCCGAGGAGGCGGTCGCCCTGCTGACCGCCGACCCCTGCCCGGACACGGTCACCACGGTGATCCTGGGAGGCTCTCAGGTGGCCCTTCAGATCCATGAATCATGCGGGCACCCCATCGAGCTGGATCGCGTCCTGGGCACGGAGGCGGCCTACGCGGGGACTTCCTTCCTGACCCCGGAGAAACTGGGGACCTTTCGTTACGGCTCGGAGGTGGTGAACATCACCGCCGACGCCACGCTGCCCGGCGGCCTGGGGACCTTCGGATGGGATGATGAGGGGGTGCCCGCTCAGCGCGTGGATATTGTGAAGGAAGGCCTCTTTGTCGGCTATATGACATCCCGCGAGACCGCCCGGCAGCTGCTCCGGCTTCTGGGCCCCTCCCCCTATGTCACCGGCCTTTCCAACGGCACGATGCGGGCCTCGGGATGGAACCGGATTCCGCTGATCCGGATGACGAATGTGAACCTGCTCCCCGGGACGTGGCGTCTGGAGGACCTGATCGCGGATACCGAGGAAGGGATCTTCATGGACACCAACCGCTCCTGGAGCATCGACGATAAGCGATTGAATTTCCAGTTTGGCTGCGAGATCGCCTGGGAGATCAAAGGCGGGAAATTGACCCGCATGTTAAAGAACCCCATTTACACGGGGATCACGCCGGAGTTCTGGCGCTCCTGTGATGCGGTGTGCAACACCGATCACTGGGTGATCTGGGGGACGCCGAACTGCGGCAAGGGACAGCCTTCACAGCTGGCACACACCGGCCACGGGGCCGCCCCCGCCCGCTTCCGGAACGTGCGGGTGTTCAGCCGGAAATGATCGTGGTAGGGGCGAGGCATGCCTCGCCCATGATGGCGTAGGGGAGAGGTATGCCTCGCCCATGATGTCCATGTAAGGGCAAGGCATGCCTTGCCCCTACAATCTATCCTCCGAACAAAGGAGCATGCAATGCTCGGCGAATCGTATATCCGTGAGCTCCTCGAGAAGGCCCTGAGGCTCTCCCCGGCCGATGAGACAGAGATCGTCCTGGAAGCCCACGACAGCGCATTGACCCGCTTTGCCAACAACACGATCCATCAAAACGTGGCGGAAGTCAATACCGAGATCGCTGTCCGCGTGGTCCTGGGGAAGCGCGTGGGCTCCGCGATCACGAACCGCCTGACGCAGGAAGCGCTGGAGAAGGCGATCGAAGAGGCGGTGGCGCTGGCCCGGCTGCAGCCGGAGAACCCGGAGTTCCCCGGCCTGCCGGAGCCTCAACCGATCCAGCCGGTCGCCGCCTTCGACGAAGCGGTGGCGGGAGCTACCCCGGAGTGGCGGGCCCGTGCGGTGGGGGCTGTCTGCCGGCTGGCGGAATCGATGGGGGCCAGCGCGGCTGGCGCGCTCTCCACCGGGATCTACGAGCTGGCGGTGGCGAACTCCCGCGGGGTGTTCGCCTACCACGCGGGCACCGAGGCTCATTTCACGACCGTTGTAATGCGCGACGAGGGATCCGGTTACGCCCATCGAGCGGCCTGGCGTCTGGCGGATCTGGATGTGGAGACCCTGGGCCGTTCCGCCATTGATAAGGCGCTGCGAAACCAGAACCCGCGTCCGATTGAGCCGGGGGTATACCCGGTGGTCCTGGAGCCCTACGCGGTCGATGACATCCTCTCCTGGCTGGGCTATGCCGGCGCCGGCGCGCTGGCGGTCCAGGAGGGCCGATCATGGATGAACGATCGCATCGGCCGCCCGGTCATGTCCCCCCTGGTGACCATCTGGGACGACGGCCGGGATCCGGCGGGATTACCTCTTCCCTTCGATTTTGAGGGGGTCCCTCGCCAGCGGGTGGTGATCGTGGAGAAGGGAGTTCCTCAGAGCCCGGTATATGATACCATGACCGCAGCCCGGGAGGGCCGGCGCTCCACAGGCCACGCGCTCCCCCGCTCTCGTCCTCAGACAGCCAGCCTGGGCCCCATCCCCCTTCACCTGTTTATGGCTCCCGGGGAGGCGACGCTGGAGGAGATGATCCGTCAGGTGGACCGGGGCCTCTATATCACCCGGTTCTGGTATACCCGTCTGGTCCACCCGCGGGACTGCGTGCTGACCGGGATGACCCGGGATGGGGTATTCTGGATCGAGAAGGGGGAGATCGCCTATCCGGTGCAGAACCTGCGGTTCACTCAGGGATATGTGCCGGCCCTGGCTCAGGTGCGGGCGGTGGGGAAGGAGCGCTGGGTGCTTTCCGAAGGGTTCGGGTTCACCTGCGTTCCGGCCCTTTTGTTGGAGGCATTCACCTTCACCGGGGTAACCGAGCTGCCCGGGCGTTAAATCGGGGGCTATTCCCAGGGGAAGCGGGATGCCTCCGACGTCCCGCTTTCCCCCGGGAAACTGCTTTAGACGGGTTGCGCCGCTCTCTTGCAAGCGGGGGCTTGCATTATCCCCCTTCCCACACCGCCTCGCGGCGTGGGAAGGGGCAAACGCGGAACCCAACAGGCACCGCCGGGATCGCAACCGAGCACGATTGCGTTATTACAATGAGGGGATTTTGAGAGCCGGGAAGGCCGCCCCTGGCGGCCTTCCCTGATTTTTATCTCCCCCGATGGCCCTTCGGGTTCCGGGGGAGATAAATCCCCTTCGCCAGAGGACAACGACATCCATCTTAAAGTTATGGTTCGGGCCGGGGATCCTTATCCCCCGGCCGAGCACCCCAAACCCCAGATCACGCCATATCGGAGGTTTCTGTTGAGCGAATCGAGCGCCATACTGGCTGTGCATGGACATTTCTATCAGCCCCCTCGCGAAGATCCGTGGACCGGAGAGATCCCCCCGGAGCCCGGGGCGGAGCCCTATCGCAATTTCAACGAGAAGATCACAGCCGAGTGCTATCGGCCGCTGGCGGAACGCTGTCTGCTCGAACGGATCAGCTTTAATGTGGGACCCACGCTGATCGCCTGGCTGGCCCGGCATGATCCGGAGACCTACCGGAGGATCCTGGAGGCGGATCGGGCGAACGTGGCCCGTGGGGTAGGAAATGCCCTCGCCCAATCCGCCCATCACACCATCCTCCCCCTTGCCCGACGCCGCGATAAGATCACGCAGGTCTACTGGGGGATCAAATCCTTCCAGCACCGCTTCGGCCGACATCCCCGGGGGATGTGGCTCCCCGAGATGGCCGTGGATCTGACCACGCTGGAGGTGCTGGCGGAGGCTGGCCTGACGTTCACGATCCTCTCCTCCGAGCAGGTGCGAGGGGCCCTCACCCGGGGAGCGGGGCCCTATCGGGTTCGCCTGGAGGCCAACGCGTATTTCACGGTGTTCGTCCGTGATCGCGATCTCTCGAATCAGGTCTCCTTCGCGATGCCCTCTCTGGGGCCGGCGGATCGCTGGGCGAAGGAGGCCCTGCGGGGACGGTCCCAGCTGACGCTGCTGGCGATGGATGGGGAGACCTTCGGCCACCATCATCGGGAAGGGGTGGACTTCCTGGAGCGTCTGCTTCGCCCGCAGACCCCGGGCTACGAGGTGGTGACCCTGACCGAGTATCTGCGAGCTCATCCGCCCGTAGAAGAGATCGAAGTGATCCAGAACACCGCATGGAGTTGCGCCCACGGCCTGGCGCGGTGGAGCACGGGATGCGCCTGCACTCCGGGGGACTCGCGGTGGAAGGCGATCCTGCGGGCCGCGATGGATCTGCTCTCCGAGGAGATCGACGCCGCCTATCTGGACCTGACCCACGGGCGCATCGGGAATCCCTGGCGTCTGCGGGACGAGTATATCCATGTGATCCTGGGGGCAATGGACGCCCGATCCCTGCTGCGGGAGTTCGCCGACCGCCCCCTCTCCTCTGAGGTCGAGCAGCGGCTTCTGCTGGCCCTGCAGGCTCAGGTCCATCGCCAGCGAATGTTTGCCAGCTGCGGCTGGTTTTTCGCCGACCTGGATGGGCTGGAACCCCGTCTGGTGATCCGGCAGGCGGCCCGGGCGATCGAGCTTATCCAGGAAGCCACAGGGATCAACCTTGCCGATGGGTTCCGCCGGGCCCTGGCCCTGGCCCGGAGCGAGCGCACCGGCAAAACCGGGGCTCAGATCTTCGATGAGATCTGGGCCGCCCGGCCGGGAGCCCGTTCCCATGCCACATCCGGATGACCGTGGAGGTGGCTGCGCGGCTGGCCTTTCCCCGGTTTATGCCCTACCCCTCCGGCTCCATATCCGGGGGCCGATCCAGGTCGGAAGCGATCTTCAGATCCAGAATGGGGGAGCCATCCAGGGCGTCCAGGCCCCGCACGCGCACGACGTTGCCTTCAATGGCCACCACCCGCACCCCGGTGAGCCCGATGGGATTGGGCCGATACTGGGAACGGGTGGCGAAGACCCCTTTCATCGGCCGGGTGTGATCGCCCCGGGGGTGAACTTTCAGACGGGCTTCCTTCACCCGATCCAGGACGTAAATGACCATCAGGATATCGCCGGGTTGCAGGCCCTCCAGACCTTCCACGAACTCCGGGTCCAGGACGAGCTCGCTTTCCTCCTGCCGCATCACATCCGCTTCCGTCCACTCCGAGAAGCGGCTCCGGACATATCCGATGGATCGGAACACCCATTCTTTGCGCTCCATTCTGCACTCCGGAAACCAGGCTGCACGCATGGCGTCTGGAATGGGTTCAGACGCTTCCAGCGCCGGACCCCGCTCCGCTGAGCCGGTTCATACATGGACGCGCTCCCAGGCCCCGCTGATGAAACGCCATCCGAAGAGCAGCGCCCGCACGACGAAATCCGCCAGCATGCCCAGCCAGGCACCAGGCAATCCCCAGCCCAGCCCATGGGCGAAGAGGATGGCGAGCGGGAGGCGAACGATCCAGATCGATGTAGCGGTGATCAGAAGGGTGTAGCGCGTATCCCCTGCCCCCCGCAGCGCGCCGGAAAACACGAAGCTCAGCGCCATGGCCGGCTGGATCAGGGCGGTGATCCGCAGGGCGGCAGCGCCCTGATCGATGACCTCCGGGTCCTCGGTGAAGAGATCCACCAGCAAGGGGCCTCCCACCGCCAGGGCCAGCCCCATAGTTCCCATCAGGACCAGCGCCAGGAAGAGGGCGCTGAACGTCGCCCGTCTCCCTGCTTCCGGCTGTCGAGCCCCCAGCGCCTGACCCGTCAGGGTGGAAGCCGCCACGGCGAATCCCCACCCCGGGAGGAAGGAGAGGGACATCACCCGCAACCCGATTTGATGGGCCGCATAGGCCGCGGTCCCCAGCGCGGTGATCACCCCGGTCAAATTCAGCAGGGCGAGCTGCAGAAGCAATTGCTCAGCCCCTGCAGGCAATCCGACCCGCAGAATCCGCTTCAGCATATCCCACTCGAACCTCAACCCGCGATGCGGCAGGGCCAGACGAGAAGTCCCTCGCCACAAACGCACTCCCACCAGCACGGCCCCCAGCGTCCGGGCCAGGGCCGCCGCGATCCCCAGTCCAGCGACGCCCAGATGGAATGGACCCCACGAACCCGCCAGAACCCATGCCAGCGCTGCGTTGGTGAACACCACCACCGCCCAGGTTCGCATCGGGGTAAGGGTATCCCCGGCGCCCCGAAGCGCGGCATTGCCCACGAAGAGGACCGCCATGGCCGGGAAAGAGAGGGCCACAATGTTCAGGTAGACCCGGGCGGCAACGCTCACCGCTGGCTCGGCGCCCAGGGCGGCGAACAGCCATGGTCCACCGATATATGCAAACGCCATCCCGACCAGCCCGAGGGCTCCGGCGCTGAGCAACGCCTGCAGGGTGATCCGGCCGGCCTGCTCGGGGTCACCGGCTCCGACCGCCCGGGCAACCAGGGCCGTGGCCCCCACCCCGAGGGCACCGAAGAAGACCGCCACCAGATTGGTGAGCTGGCCGCTCAGCCCTACGGCGGCCAGAGCGATCGTCCCCAGATGCCCGGCCAGGTAGGCATCGGTCCAGTCCACCACAATGTTCAATAACTGCTCCAGGACTGCTGGCCAGGCCAGTCCGACCACGGTTTTCAACGTCAGAGCCCAGGGGCCGGGAACACCCCAACGGACACTGCGGGAAATCCCGAGCCCGGCCGGGGCCCGCCGGATCTCACGGTGTGGCATGGGTTTCGCTCGAGCGGAATAGAGTTGCGCAGTTGACCTGCTTTCCCTCGCTCCCAAAAGCCCCCTGATCAAAAGCGACCAGGTCCAGGGAACGGCGAGACGCCGATTCGCTTTTCGCAATCTTCGGGAGGGAAACCACCTGTTTAGTCGAGATCCAGAACCGCTACGGCCCATAGGATGGAGTCAGGTATGGTCCCGCTGCCCATCCCTGCTCCCCCGTCTGTGGGTCTTCCAGCTGCCACCACGTTAACCCATCGGCCTCCTGAGGCCCGCCGATGACCCGCATGATCGCTCCCTCGGGAAGGAAACGGATTCGCTCGGCCTGCAGACCGGGAGCTTTCCGAAAGCTCAGCCCCTGCTCGCCTGCTCCGGTGACCCTCACGAAGATCCCCACCTGAACAGCGGCGGGGAGCGTCGGTGTAGGCGTTGGATCCATCGGGGTCGGGCTGGGGCGCGGGGATGGCGTCCATGTCGGCCGTGGGGTAGGGGTCGGCGGGCCGCTCAGCGCACCCGCCAGGGAACGCTGCAGCTGATAGAAGCCGCCTCCACAGATCAACAGCGCCGTCACGAGGGCGCCGAATAAAAGCAACCACTCCGAAGTCTGTAACTCGCCCTGCCCGGGACGGGGACGCACGCGAATCGGTCGCTGCATTGATCTTTCCTCAATAAGAGGCATGCTGGACCATCCCTATTCTACTTCTACCTGAATTGAGCTTCCGGTCGGTGTTCTTAGTTTTGGCCTGTCCTGTTCCGATCCTGGCGGCGCCCGCTCAGGTTCCACATTCGCCTCTTCCCCACGCCACTTCGCGGCGTAGGGAGGAGAGTAAATCAAGCTCCCGGTTTGCAGCAGAGCAGTTTTGGCTCGCCCCCAGTAAGCCAAAAACGAAAAATTAAATGTGGAAGAAGCGTGTTGCCATCGGAGATCCGCCCTCCGGGGATGGCAAGAGGAGAGATGAAAGGGGCGAGACATCCCTCGTCCCTGTGTCCAGCTCCTCGTTCCCTACGGCACCGGGCTCTCCGCCCACTGTCGGGGGTCCACCGGGATCCCCCGCACCCGGATTTCCCAGTGCAGATGAGCGCCTGTGGAGAGACCGGTGTTCCCCACATAGCCCAGCAAATCCCCCGCCTTCACCGATTGCCCGGGCTGAACCGCCACCGCGCTCAGATGCCAGTAACCGCTGCACACTCCCCAGCCATGCCGAAGGATCACCGCATTGCCCCGCACGATCAACGGTTCTGCCAAAGCGACGAGGCCCTCGGCCGGGGCATAGACCGGTGTCCCTGTGGTTCCTCGCAGATCCAGCCCTTCGTGGTAACTCGAATACGGTCCCCCGTTGTAAGACCGGCGGGTGCCAAAGGGAGAGGTCACCTGAGGGTTCTCCACCGGATACCGGAAGGGGCCGCTCCAGCGCCGCTCCGGTTCAAAAGGCGTGCAGGCGGCCAGGATCTTCTCCCGTTCCTCCTGGATCAGTTTGGGATCCAGAAGGTTCTGACGATCGGGCGGCAACCGGATGGCCTCCCGTCCGTAAGGCCCGGCGATCACCCGCACCTGGAGGTTTACACTCACGGTTCGACCATCCGGGCTGCGGGCGGTGATCGTCAGCGGATACACCCCGGGGGCCTGCATCGCCGGCACGGCGAGCAGCCCTTCGCCTCCAGCCGCTGTTGGCGCCAGGGGATAGCTCACGCCCAGAAATGTCGCCTGCAGCGTTGCCGGTTGGGAGAGGCGGACGCGCAACGGGAACACCCGCCCCTGGATGGCCGGGGCTGGGCCCACCTGAATCTCCACGAACGGCGAGGGCCATGCGGCGGGAACGCCGGGGGCCTCCTCGGGGATCCGGAGAACCTGCCCCACGAAGATCCGGTTGGGGTTGTTCAGGCCGTTCAGGGCCATCAGGCGTTCCACCGTGGTGCCATAGCGCAGGGCGATGCGGTAAAGGGTCTCCCCGGGTTGAACCACGTGAACCCGCTCAGGAGAAGAAGCAGAGACCCCGGCCGGGATAACGAGCACCTGGCCCACATAGATGAGGTTGGGATTCGTCAAGCCGTTGGCCTCTACGATCGCCCCCACCGTGGTTCCGAAGCGCGCCGCGATGCGGGTGAGGGTGTCCCCGGGCTGCACGGTATAGCGAACGGGCTCCTGAGCGAACGCGGGTCGAGCCAGCGCCAGGGCCAGCGCCAGCCCGATCAGAACCCCCCAGCGTCCTCGCGCCATGTCCAGACCTCCCCGATGCGGGCATGGGTCAGCAGGCTCACCGGCCCCTCGATGAGGTAACGGGCCGGGCGAGGCGGAATATAAACCCGGAAGGGACGGGCCTCCACGGCGTGGACGACCTGCCCGGCCTCATCCAGCCAGATGGCCGCGATGGGGAAGAACACGAAGAACATATGGATGGCTGTCTCCCATCGGCCAGCCCGCGGGAACACGAAGAAAAGCCCCTCGTTCTCCCTCAATGCCCGGTGGAACATCAGCCCGCGCCCGCGACACCACCACGAGCGACAGGGCCGTAACCGGGCCAGCATCTGCCCCTCCCGGTTATAGAGAAGGATCAGTCTCCCTGCTTCACTCGATTCCACAGTTCGTCCATCTCCTCCGGCGAGAGCTCCTGGAGTTGCCGGCCCTGGGCGGCGACGAGGGCCTCCATCTGACGGAACCGACGCGCAAAGCGGGCGTTGGCCTCCCGGAGCGCAGCCTCCGGATCGATCCCCCAGTGCCGGGCCAGCTGCGCCAGGGTGAAGAGCAGATCCCCGAACTCCTCTGCCCGATGAGCAGGGTCCGCTGCGGCGGCAATCTCGCGGAGCTCCTCCTGCAATTTCTCCAGAACCCCCTCCGCATCCGACCAGTCGAACTTCAATCGGGCGGCCCGCTCCCCATAGGCTACCGCCTGGGCCAGCGCCGGCAGGCCCTTCGGAACGCCATCCAGGACGGAGGCCCCCTGACCGTGCTCCGCCTTTTCCCGCTGTTTGATCTGCTCCCAGTTCTCCAGCACCTGCCGGACACCGGTGACCCGCACATCGCCGAACACGTGGGGATGCCGGCGACGGATCTTCTCGTTCACATGGGCGATGACCTCCGCCATCGAGAATTCCCCGCTTTCGACCGCAATCTGGCTGTGGAAAACAATCTGCAGTAACAGATCCCCCAGCTCCTCCCTCAGGCGCTGCGCGTCATCCGCATCCAGGGCCTCGAGGACCTCGTAGGCCTCCTCCAGCAGATTCGAGCGCAGGCTCTGGTGGGTCTGCTCCCGATCCCATGGGCACCCCTCCGGGGAACGGAGGTGAGCAATGGTGTCCTGGAAGGTCTCGAAAGCCCCCGGCCGGGCCAGAGGGGGCACATAAAGGGCGGTCAATGGGGTGAAATCTGAGCGACGGTCCAGCTGATACAGGGGGAACGTTTCCTGATGGGCCTCTGGAAGCCCTGCAGCATCGATCAACGTAACCGGATGTTCCGGTGGGTATTGATTCATCAGCGTGAGCTTGAGGTCCGCCGCCACGGTCCGGCTATCCAGCTGGGCGATCAGCGCCGGGCGATCCGGATTCAGGGGTGGATGGTAACGTTCCGCCAGTTCAAAGGCGTCCGCGATCTGAAGGCCATCGAGGGCATCCAGGCCCAGCAGCTCCAGAGCCGTTTCGATGAAGCTGAGACCGTGGACAATCCGGACGGGGATACCGGCCTCAGCGGCCAGGGCGCGAATCCGGGCCACCGTCGCTTCCCCCACAAACGGGGAGCCGGGCACCGCATAGCAGACACCTTCCGGCCGTCGACCCAGCTCCAGGATCGTGTGGGCGATCCGTTCATATACGGCTTCCAGGCTCTCCGCTTCTGCGTAGACGGCATCGAAGTCGTAAACCACCAGGTGGGGCGGCAACGCCCTCACCGCGGGATGCCGCCGGGTTCGCACATAGATCTCCTGAAGCCCCTGTAAGACCTCAATCGCTTCCCGGGTCCAGTAGCGAGGATCCCCAGGGCCCAAACCCAGGATGATGATCACCGACCTGCCTCCCAGGAGAAAAAGATGGGAAGCCGGGAAGACTCCTCGGGCAGGCCTTCCCGGCTCCTCAGGATCGTCCCCCCTTCCGTTCGACAGACGAGCCTCCTGGCCCGCCCATTCATGTATTCGCGCTCCTGTTCGTGGACGGCCCTCCCAATCCCCTATCCGCCCGCTTTCCGGAATAGGAGTTACGCAGTTGAAAGCTCTAAAGGTGGGACGG
>Ga0105160_1000778_pt1 | contig 13980 bp, 10 predicted proteins | sample GXS110809BmetaG_FD_89591 | JGI IMG/M metagenome (GOLD analysis project Ga0105160, IMG submission 89591) | Hot spring microbial communities from Gongxiaoshe hot spring, China to study Microbial Dark Matter (Phase II) - GXS 110809B | ecosystem: Environmental > Aquatic > Thermal springs > Hot... | reverse complement strand
TTTATGTACGACACATGCCAAATGGCGACTGGGGCTACGCCACTGATTTTCATGTGGAAGGTCCTTATGCAGCTACCACTAAAGCACTGGCGGTAACCACCGCTACAGCAGAGCAGCCTCATGTGGATAAGTTTGTTATCTATGGAGATGGGAGGGGGGTAGCGTATGCACCTTTTGAGTTTCTGGCGCCCATTACAGTAAAAGAAATCTATGCCAAAGACACGCAGGCGCGTTGGCCTGACTATGTCTTTGCGCCGGGCTATCCACTGCCCTCCCTGAGAGAACTGGAAGAGTATGTTCGTCGGCATAAACATCTGCCAGGGCTTCCCAGCGCCGAAGAAGTCGCTCAAAAGGGCATTCCTCTCATGGAGACGCAGCGTGCCCTCGTCCAAAAAGTAGAGGAACTGACCCTCCATCTCATTCGCCTTCAACATCAGGTGGATTCCCTGAAGGCGCTATTGTCCGCGTGTAGATAATGGAACTTCATTACCTTTGCTTCGGTTTTCAGATGGAAATGAAACCTGCTATGAGAAGGCTCTGGATAATCCCCCTTATCTCCCTTGTATGGGCACAGGATGGGAAGGCGCTTTTCCAAGCGAACTGTGCTTCTTGTCATGCTATTAATCGCCGGGTTGTTGGACCTGCCCTCAAGGGCGTTCATGAGCGATGGGGAGGTGATGAAGCCGAGCTGACTAAGTTTATTCACAACTCTCAAGCATACATCAACGGCAACTTCAAATACTCTGCATATGCCAAGAAGCTCTACGAAGAGTATAACAAAGCCGTGATGACGGCTTTTACGGCGCTTTCGGATGCGGAGATCAAGGCTATTCTTGACTACATCAAGGCGGAGTCTGAGGCGGCGGCTGCTGCCAGCGCACCTGCAGGCGGGGCGACCGGAGGCGATGCAGGCGCAGCCGCAGGCGGCGGGGGTTCTGACATAAGTCCCATTCTTTGGGTCTTAGTTCTGGCGCTTGGAGCCATAGCTGTAGCGCTTCTGGTAGCTACGATGGCGCTGTCCAGGCTATTGCGTCCCGAATCAGCGCCGCAAGCCGTCGCAGAGCCCTCCGCTTGGGAGAAGTTTCAAAAGGTCATTACCTCGCGACGATTTGTCGGGATTGTGGCTCTTATCGCTTTGGTGTGGCTTACCAACGCCACTATCAAAAAAGCCCGTTCCGTCGGACTGCATCAAGGCTATCAGCCAGTCCAGCCGATAGCTTTTTCACACAAAACGCATGCAGGAGAGTACAAAATCGCCTGCCAGTACTGCCACGTCGGTGTAGAAAAAGGCAAGTCCGCAACGATACCTTCCACCAATATTTGCATGAACTGCCATAACTACATTCAGGAAGGGTCACGCTACGGTACAAAAGAAATAGCGAAGATTTTGGAGTCGTGGGAGAAAGGCAAGCCCATAGAGTGGGTTCGCATCCATAATCTTCCTGACTATGTTTATTTCAGTCATGCCCAACATGTCAAAGTGGGTGGGATAGCGTGTCAGACTTGCCATGGGCCTGTGGAGGAGATGGAGGAGGTGTATCAGTATAGTGACCTGAGCATGGGCTGGTGCATCAACTGCCACCGCCAAACCAAGGTGGATTTGACGGCTAATCCTTATTATGCTCGGCTGCATGAGCAGCTCAAGGAGAAGGAGGTTACGGTAGAAAAAATAGGCGGTTTAGAATGCTCCAAATGCCACTATTAATCAGCACACCCTATGCGAGAGTTTGATAAGGACATACCTGTGGAGGCCCTATTTGAGGAGGGGCTGAGTACGAGTCGGCGAGACTTCCTCAAGTGGTGCGGCATTACCTTGAGTGCCGCTGTGCTTGCCGCTTGCGAAAAGACCCCTGTCAAGTATGCTCTCCCGTATGTGAAAAAACCTGCCGAACATCTGCCCAGTATCGCAGATTATTATGCGACGACCTATTTTGATGGGCAGATATTCCAGTCTGTACTGGCGAAGGTTCGGGAGGGGCGTCCCATCAAGATAGAAGGAAATCCTTCCTCGCCGCTATCTGAGGGCGGCACCCATGCGCGTGGTCAGGCTTCCGTGCTATCCCTTTACGACCACACGCGCTTGCAGAAGCCAAAGATTGACGGAAAGGAAGCTGACTGGACGGCGTTGGGCACTGCTTTGATGGAGCAGTTCCAAGCGCAGGATGCAGCTGGTAAGCTCGTATATTTGATTACGCCACCCATTCTTAGCCCTTCTCTGCAAGCGCTTATCAAAGATTGGCTTGCCGCTTTCAAAAATGCCCGTCACATCGTCTATGCCGCAGAATCTTATGACTCGCTCCTGACGGCACATGAAGCTATTTTCGGTAAGCGCGTCGCACCGACCTATCGCTTTGATAAAGCCGAAGTAATCGTCGGCTTCAACGCAGACTTTCTGGGGACGTGGTTAGATCCAACGACTTTTGCCCGCCAGTGGTCTAAAAATCGCCAGTTATATGGCGACAATACCACCATGTCCTATCATGTGCAGTTTGAGTCGGTGCCGACGATTACAGGGCTGAGTGCAGACCGGCGGGTCGCTTTATCGCCGATGGCTATTCGCCGGGCGATGGTCAATCTCTATAATCGTATTGCTGAACTGGCAGGGCAGCCTCCGCTCAACGATGACCGGTGGGATACCGAGAAAGGCGATATTGCTCATGTGGCTCAGCGGCTGTGGGAAGCTCGGGGCAAAGCCCTTGTCGTCACCCGTTCTCACGCGCCTGCACTCCAAGCTGTTGTGGCAGGGATCAACCTTCTGCTAAATGCCTACGGCAATACTATCTTTGTTCAGCCAGGCTGCCTTTTGCGGGCAGAGAGAGACAACGATTTTGAGACTTTTCTCGCTGAGGCGCAAGCTGGACGCGTCGGTGCAGTGATTTTCCACCAAGTCAATCCTCTCTACACCTATCCGCAAGCGCAAGCCCTACAAACCGCCCTCCAATCTATCCCCGTATCCGTCGCTATCTCCATGTACGAACATGAAACGGCTCAGAAGTGCAAGTATGTGCTTGCCGAAGATCACTATTTAGAGAGTTGGGGGGATGCGCAACCGTATGAGGGGCTTTATACCCTTCAGCAGCCGGCGATAGCGAAGATTTTTTCCACGAAGTCTTTTGCTGAGATCCTTTTGAGTTGGCTGGGGCGGCAGGAGTCGCATTTGGACTATCTCAGGGGTTATTGGGCGAAAAACATCTACCCAGCCTACCGAGATGCCATCAAAGCTCGCGAAGGTGGCAAAGTCCAAGCCTTTTGGGCACATACAGAGGCGCCGCTTCCGGTAGATACAGAGGAAGCTTTCTGGGTGCGAGCGCTGGAGCGAGGAGTCGTGGACATGACGACTTTCCCTCAAGCCCAGCCCAAAGCTAACTGGAACCCTGCCCAGTGGGCAGAGCAGCTGCCTCCCATGCATGGCGACGAGGATGGTGCTTTGACTTTGTATGTCTATGAGAAGGTTGCTATTGGAGACGGCACCCATGCAGGCAATCCATGGCTGCAGGAGATGCCTGATCCGGTGTCGCGTGTGGCATGGGATAACTATGCCATTATTTCCCCCGTTTATGCCCGTAAGGCTGGACTTCAAACGAATGACCTGATTCGCATAAAGGTAGGTGAGACCTCTCTGGAGCTGCCTGTGTATGTGCTGCCGGGCACTGACCCTCAGACGATTGGAGTAGCGATGGGGTATGGACGCATAGCTGGCGGACGGGCAGCTATCGGTGCAGGTAAAAATGTCTTCCCATTCCTCCCCAAGCTTCCCACTGGGCAGCGGATATGCACGGTACCAGGAGTGTCTGTGGAGAAGCTATCGGGCACTTATCAACTGGCGCGTATTCAGGAATGGGAGACTTATGTAGGGCGGGAGTATATTCGGGAGGCTTCGCTCACCGCTTATAAGGCAGACCGTCGCGCCGGCAATCATGAAGACCCTAAGCTGATTAGCTTATGGTGGAAAGAGCACCCGCAGCCTGGGCATCGGTGGGGCATGGCGATAGATCTCAACCTATGTATTGGATGTGGGGCTTGCGTGGTAGCTTGCATTTCTGAGAACAACATCCCTGTGGTGGGGCGTGATGAAATACGCCGTGGGCGGGACATGCACTGGATTCGTATAGACCGCTATTTCACCTCCACGAAAGGGCATTCTGGTAAGCCGGAGGAGTTTCCGGCAGCCCCGCCAGAAGACTTCCCGAGAGCCTTTTTCCAACCTATGCTCTGTCAGCACTGCGACCATGCCCCCTGCGAGACAGTTTGTCCAGTATTGGCTATTGCCCATAGCTCCGAAGGCATCAATCAGCAAGTTTATAACCGCTGCGTAGGCACTCGGTACTGTGCTAATAACTGCCCCTATAAAGTGCGCCGCTTCAACTGGTTTGACTACACCAACGCTGAAACTTGGGTCTTCAACCCTGTGGATGAGCTCGGACGCATGGTACTCAATCCTGATGTAACGGTCCGGGCTCGTGGCGTGATGGAAAAGTGTAGCTTTTGTACGCAGCGCATTCAAGCCGGTAAGCTGGAAGCCAAAAAGCAAGGGCGTCCGCTGCGAGATGGTGACATCAAAACCGCCTGTCAGCAAGCTTGTCCTACTGGCGCCATTGTCTTTGGGGACCTAAATGACCCAGAGAGTTTGGTCTCTAAGCGCACCGCTGAGCCTCGGGGCTATTATGCCCTTGCCGAGCTCAATGTGCGTCCGTCCATCCGTTATATGGTCAAAATCCGAAACGAAGAACTCCCACAAACCCAACACGCATAACCTATGTTCGAGAGTCCGATTCGTGAGCCGTTGATTTTAGGTCGTAAGACTTACCGACAAATAACGGACGATTTAGTTGCGCCGATTCTCGGTCCAGCGAGCTGGAAGTGGTATTTGACGACTGCCTTCACTGCAGCGGTCATGTTCGCTGGATTCGGGGCGATTGCGTATACCATATGGGTCGGCATTGGTACCTGGGGGCTAAATAAAACCGTTGGTTGGGCGTTTGACATTACCAACTTTGTCTTCTGGATAGGTATTGGGCATGCGGGGACGCTGATTTCAGCCATTCTTTTGCTTTTCCGTCAGCGCTGGCGCATGGCTATCAACCGCGCCGCCGAAGCTATGACCATCTTTGCAGTGATCTGCGCAGGGCTTTTCCCTATTATCCACATGGGGCGACCTTGGCTGGTTTTCTGGTTCTTGCCCCTCCCCAATACCCACGGCTCCCTATGGGTCAATTTCAACTCTCCGCTTCTGTGGGATGTTTTTGCCATCAGTACCTACTTTACGATTTCGGTTCTTTTCTGGTATACGGGGCTGATTCCGGACTTAGCGATGGTGCGCGACCGTGCGAAGCCGGGCAGCTTCGCTCATAAGCTGTACAGCATCTTATCCTTTGGCTGGACTGGCACTGCTAAGCAATGGCAGCGCTTTGAAGCCGTTTCTCTCGTGCTGGCGGGGCTCTCCACACCCCTCGTCCTTTCGGTGCATTCCATCGTTAGCTTTGACTTTGCTACCTCTATCTTGCCCGGCTGGCATACGACGATATTCCCGCCTTATTTCGTTGCCGGGGCTATTTTCTCTGGATTCGGTATGGTGCTCACCCTCATGATCATCACCCGTGAAGTGCTCAATCTCAAAGATTACATCACTTTGGAGCATATAGACGCCATGGCGAAAGTTACCCTGGCAACGGGCATGATGGTAGGCTTTGCGTATGCCACGGAGTTCTTTATTGCATGGTATTCGGGCTCTTACTGGGAGCGGTATATCTTCCTCAATCGCGCCTTTGGTCCTTATTGGTGGTCCTACTGGGCGATGGTGTCCTGCAACCTCCTTATTCCCCAAGTATTCTGGTTCAAAAAGCTCCGTCGCAGCCCATGGTTTGTATTCATCATTTCCATTTTTGTGAATATTGGCATGTGGTTTGAGCGGTTTGTGATTATTGTTACTTCGCTGCATAGGGACTTTTTGGCGTCTTCGTGGCGCATGTATGCACCGACCTGGGTAGAAGTGACCATCCTTGTCGGGACTTTCGGGCTCTTTCTTACGCTGTACCTACTTTTTGCAAGGTACCTCCCTGTGATAGCTGCTGCCGAAACGAAGAGTATTTTGAAGACATCTGGGGATCAATACGCAGGGCTTTCTTGGGAAGCCTATCAAGCGCAGAAGCGTCAAGGGGCCATTTCTCCCGCCCTCCAGCCTACCATGAACCCCAATCATCCTCAATCCTGAAAATATGGCGAAGTATCTCATAGGACTATACGATGATGAGGATAAGCTTCTCGCTGCCGTAGAAGCTATCCAAAAGCAAGGGGTGCCTATTCATGAAGTGTGCACACCTTTTCCCGTACATGGTTTGGACCAAGCTCTCCATCTCAAAAAGTCCCGCCTCCCGGATGCGGCTTTTGTCTATGGGGCGTTGGGGACGCTTACGGCGCTCTCCATGCAGATATACATGTACACCATAGACTGGCCCGTCAATATCGGCGGCAAGTCTCACCTGCCTTTTCCCAGCTTCATTCCCATCACTTTTGAGCTAACTGTCCTCTTTGCGGGCGTTCTTATGTTCCTGTCGTACCTTTATGTGAACCGCTTATACCCTGGCAGGAAGGCGCGCGTGTATGATCCCCGTCAAACTGACGATATGATGGTCATTGCGATATCCGATGAAAAAGTCTGGGATCAAGCCAAAGCCCTTTTCCAAAGTACTGGTGCCGTAGAAGCAAAAATCGTGGAACTATGAAAAGAGGCATTCAACTCACTTTTATAGCAGGCATAGGGTGGTTAGTCGCAGGGTGTGCGGCGAGGGATCCTCGCGACCCGGGGATTGAATATGCGCCGCAGATGTATCATTCTATTCCCTTGGAGCCGTATTCACAGACGGATTACCATCCCCATACTAAGGACGGCAAGCATGTTATAGAGCCTGTCGCTGGGACTATTCCCCGCGGGAAAGCCGATTACTTTTACCCTTTCCCTAACACCAACGAAGGCTACGAAGAGGCTGGTAAAAAACTCAAAAATCCCCTACCGGCTACACCTGAAAACATAGCCGAAGGCAAAAAACTCTACGAGTATTACTGCATTCACTGCCATGGCGAGAAAGGGAATGGACGCGGGCCTATTGTAGAAGCCGGTAAGTTTCCCCAAGTGCCTTCCTATTATGGACCCCAAATCAAAGACCTCCCCGAAGGCAAAATGTTTCACTCTATCACCTACGGCAAAAACTTGATGGGCTCTCATGCTTCTCAGCTTTCTCCGGAGGAGCGCTGGAAGGTGATCCTATATGTGCAGGAGCTTCGAGCCAAAGGGCTCGCTGAGGAAGCTCAATCACAAGCTGAACAGCCCCAGAAAGACCAACCCAAAAAATAATAAGCACATATGGCGCACGGACATTCGCATACAAGCATAAACTGGCAGGAGCGCTTTACCCTTCCTCCGCATCTGCGCAAGGTACTTCTTTATGCGGCTGGGATTGGGGGGGTATTGGTATTGATAGGTTTATTTCAAGCGATGGGCATTCACCTAAATCATGGAGAGGGGCACGGGCATCATGCTGCGCCCTGGTTGAGCCGCCTCTCCGCTAATCTGCTCATTACTTCCATGTATCTGCTGGGGGTCAGCATTTTGTCTATGTTCTTCCTTGCTGTGGGCTACGCCTCTAACGCTGGATGGTATGTGATGCTGCAGCGAATACCTCAGTCTTTTGCTCGGATGCTTCCCTGGACAGCAGCTCTTATGGCTGTGGTCGTCTTGGGATTCTCCGGCGTGATATATGAATGGACCCATGCAGATGTGGTAGCAAAAGATCCCATTCTCCAGCATAAAAGCGCTTATCTCAATCTACCGTTTTTCATCGTACGCTTAGCAATCATATTAGGAGGATGGCTACTCTTTTGGAGAGGCTTTGTGCGCAACTGGGAAAGCTTAGATGAGACAGGCGAAGTGCGATACTACTATAACCTGCGCCGCCTGTCAGCCGGATTTATCGTGTTTTTTGCTCTCAGCTGGTCGGTGGCGAGCTGGGACTGGCTCATGAGCACCTCTCCCCACTGGTTTAGCACGATGTTTGCCGTCTATAACTTTGCTAACCTCTGGATAACTACGCTCTGCTTTATCACTTTCACAGCCGTAGTTCTTAAGCTAAATGGCTACCTCTCTGGCGTAAATGATAGCCACATCCATGATCTGGGCAAGTTTGTCTTTGCTTTCAGTATCTTCTGGACCTACATTTTCTACGGGCAGTTTATGCTCATCTGGTATGCCAATATCCCCGAAGAGACCTTCTGGTTTTATGAGCGGATTCGGGCGCATGTGAATCCTCAGTACGTGCCCATATTTTACATTACCTTGGTGGTCAACTTCTTGCTTCCTCTTTTAGGTTTGATGAGCGCCAGCATCAAGCGCAACTACTTTTGGCTTGGGACGGTTGCGGGGATTCTGCTCTTTACGCACTGGTTGGATACCTTTATGGTCGTGATGCCTTCTGTAGCTGGGAAAGTTGGCGGGCTTGGGGCGATGGAGATAGGATTTTTCCTCTTGGGTGTGTCTATCCTTTTATGGATGGTGGCTAAGCAGCTTGAAAAGGCGCCTGCCCTTCACGCTCGTCATCATCCCTATTTGGAGGAGAGCGTGCATCACAGCTATGAGCCTATGTGATGGGAGCTGAGCCGTAACCTTCACTTATGCGATCTTGGGTTACCATTTCCCGCTTTTCGTGTATGGGCTTATAGTGGAGCGCTGTATTTGCTTTGTTCGGAAGTATAAAGTGTTAGTGGGTATGGGGTGTTGGGTGTGGGCGGCGGCGCCGAAGGCGCCGCCGCCCACACCCAATAAGCAAAGTAATGCGCCACTTTAGGGCCAGAGGTACCGCTTGATGCCCTTTCCCTTATACCAAAGACCCCCATTTGCTTTTCTATTGTGCAGGCTGGTGAGAAATAATAAAACGCTGGCAGAGAGTTCGCTACATGGGGTGCGGCGGCGCCTTCGGCGCCGCCGCACCCCACTCAAAAGGCAAAGTAATGCGCCACTTTGGTATTATCTCAGACGCTTTCTTGCTCTTTCGCGCAAGGCTGTACGATAAAGGCAAACACAGTACCAGAAGGAAGCCCTATCCAAAGAGAGGGCGTGGGAGACCGCCTTTCCTCCAAGCAGTGCGGGGAATTCATCGCTTTTTGAGGTCCCAGTAGCAAGTATCTATGCGATTAGCGCCGCCCTGCACTTGAAGGCGAAGGATGAGGCTATCGCGCCGCTGCTCCCCATAACCTGACACATACAAGGGCGTATCTCGAAGGATTTGTGGGGGTATCTGAATCTGATAAGGGTCCAAGAGGCGAATCTGCAAGGTCTCCTCGGCGCTGCCGTAAAAGCTGCCAGCGATATTCATAAAAAGTAGGAGACTATCATGGCGCCAGATGGTGTAACGCAAGCCGCTACGGATGCCACCACAACGCCTGCGTCCTTCCCAAGTTCCCGTAAAGCGGTCTCGTGCGTCGGACTCACACGAGGTGCCTTCAAAAGGCAGGGGACACTGGCACGCGCCATCTATGCAGGGGGCATCATAGCGGCAGGGTGGATTACAGGCTCTCTCCGCAGGGCGCTGGCAGGCTATCATCCCCATGAGCAACGCCATGCTGAGGCTCACACAGTAGATGTGTGTGCTCATCTGCTGATTCTGGAAGTGAGGGGATATTTGAGATTCTGGTAAGACTTGAGGGTCGCAGAGACGCTGCCGACAATGAGAGGAGAGGTAATCTTTACAGGGATAAGATTTTCATCGTCGGTGACCCACATGATCATCTCCTCCCGCCCGCGGAAGACTCTATCTGCTACGACAAGGGGCGTTATCTTGATACAGCGGAAAGTGCCCAAGTCAGTTTTGATGGTTTCGCGACCAAGGATCTTCATCCCCAGGTCATATACTTTGTCGTCCAAGAAGACGGGTATGGGAACGACGGTACCCGGAGGCATTTCACGGACATTCAAGCGGCGAGCGTAGTAAAAAGCGCCCAGCATATCCATAACCCATGTATTCATGGGGAAGGTGCCTTTGCGGCCGCGGATTTGATTTTTTTGATAATCAAAGACCACGGTATCAACGAAGTGAAAGTCCCCTTCATTCACCCATCGGTAATACAGCAGGGAGCGCATCTGAGCGATATCTACGTAGGAGTCCATGTTGTCGCGCACTTTATAAAACCACTCAATAGCTGACGCAGTTTTGCCGCTGCCGCGAAAAACATAGGCTGGCAGCCCATGGACGGTGTATATTTGGGGATAAACTTCAAAGGTAGCTTCGCCAGCGGTGAGCCACCCATAATGTACCCTAAATACAAGCTTCTCGCCTGGCTGGAAAGGAACTGGTTTATTGAAGGTACGGGGTGGGAAAGAAACGCGGCGCGAGGTATCGGCGAGTGTTTTGCCTGCCCCTTGAACTGTGCATTTAGCCTTGGAGGGCAGGACAAAGAGGCTGACTACAAAGCTCCATGCCCACATTCGCATATTTGGTAAGGTACAAATATCGCGCCAAATATAGCAAGGTGTCCCCTGCTGGGGCAAGTTCTCAAGGACTATTCTCGCGATAAGAAAGCGTGCTGCCTTGGTCTTTGTATTTAGAGGGGCACTTCATGAGGATTTTTTCAGCGTAAAATGCTGTATCTTTATAATAACCGATGAGGACTACCTTTTGAGCAGCGTCAAAGTTGATAGGCTTCGGGTCAGGATAATGTACCCACCGCACAGTGCCGAGGGTGTCTTTAGCCTTGAAGGAGAATAGGTCGCGCTGCGGGTCATAGTAGCTCTCTGAGCGGTCTATCCACTCAGCTACGACATGGTAGGTTTTGGAGGGATTTTTCTGGGCTGTTTGGAAGTCAGTATAAATCGTCATTTCATCGCTGAGGCTCATGAGCATGAAGGCGAGCGCCGCGCCCCCTATAAGCGCACCGATGAGGAGTCGCATACGGCGAAGTAAAACAATAAGTCGTGGAGAAAGCGTACCTTTGCCGAAAGATGCCCAGATGGCGGAACAGGTAGACGCGCCAGTCTCAAAAACTGGTGGGGGAGACCCCATGCCGGTTCGAGTCCGGCTCTGGGCACGGGTCCTTCGGAAGCTGCGGCGCTTTCTCGTAGGGGGTATATTGACGGTGGGGCTTCTTTGGATGGCCATATTGGGAGGGTTGCAACTTTTCCTCACGACAGAATGGGGACAAGCCCTTGCGCGGCGTGGGGTGGTCGCCCTCCTCACCAAAGTCTTAGATACTGATGTAGAGCTGCGGAAGATTCGGTTATCAGGGATCGCTCACATTTCCTTAGAAGGCTTCACGCTGTATGATAAAGGTTGTGAGCCTTTCTTTCACGCAGAAGAAATCCGACTGGCTTGGTATCCATCGGCTTTTTGGCGAGGCTTCTGGAAAGGGCAATTGCGCCTACCCGTATCCGACATTACCCTTTATGCGCCGCAGGTCTATATCTATACAGAAAAAGGTTCGGGGCTTACGAATGTAGATAGACTTTTCCCCAGCAGCGATACTACGAGGAAGCCCAGTCCATGGGAGCTCAGCATCAGTACGCTGGAGCTGCGAAATGGGCGCTTTCGCTGGATAGACTCCACAGCGGAAGCTCGTGACCTTATGCCCAGACGGGGATTTCTGCAATACGCACACCTATCTATAGACTCCATAAATCTGCGCGCCAGCATTGAGTGGAAAGGTGAAGGGTATCTTTTCCTTCTTTTGGAGCATCTCAGCCTGCATGAGCAGCACTCAGATATGAGGATTTCACAAATGGAACTGGTGATGCAGGCATATCCTGATAGCATTATCGTTCCATATTTACATATTCGCTTGCCGCAGACCGATCTGAAAGCATCAGTTCGCTTCCCCAAAGAGGGGCTGGATAAGCTTTTTTCCGACACAGAGACGAAACTCTTTACTGGACATTTAGTGGGACAGTTGGAGTGGGGGGAAGTGGCTGCTTTTGCAGGGGACTCTCTACCGATACGGGGAGTGTGGGAAGTAGAAACCCAGGTGAAAGGTGACTTGTATCGCATTAGAGCGGAAGAACTGCGTATCGGCTTTGCCTCTGGGGCTTATGTGGTTGGGAAAGGAGAGATCGTGCATTATGCCCGTCCGCAAAAGATGAAATGGACCTGCATCATTCAGGAAGCGTCTTTTGCGCTTGAGGATGTACAGAAGATTCTACCTGATATAGGCGAACTCCCTCCTGAGATCCGTACAGACTACCGATGGAGGGTGAGAGGTACGCATGTGGGGCGCATAGGGGATTATGGGGCAGAGCTGGCTACGGAAGGCATGCAGGTAGCTCTGCGCATGCAGTATGACACGACTTGGCGCTATGACTTGCAGCTCGCCTGCAAAGAATGGAAAGTGTCTGCTATCCTTACGGAGTCGTTGATTCATACGCTAAGCGGCGCCCTCAAGCTGAAGGGACGAGGCTTTACCCTCTCCACGCTTTGGGCGGATGTGGAAGCTGCGCTCACAGCGATGGACTTTCAGCAGCGCTCGTGGCAGCTGCATACGATTTGCCACGTAGAGCATCAGACGGCACAAGGCACTTTTTCAACCCAAACGCCTTTCGGAATGCTGGACTACACAGGCAAACTCCCCTTAGCCACAGAGATCGCCTATCAAGGCAGTGGTAGATTTTCCAACATCGCCACAGCAGAGTGGGGTAGCGTCGGCTACTTGAGCGGACGCTTTGAAGTAGAGGGCGTGGGCATACCGTGGGAGTATGGAGCAGCCTATCTCACTATTGCTGATTTGCGCTGGCAGAAGCCTGATACACTCTATTTCATGGGCGATATAAGCTTACAGGCAGCCCAGGGAACGACCTATGCTGTCCAAGGCAGTGGCTTGAAGCTTATGTACACAGTCCAAGGTGCTTGGTATAAGTACCTTCCCCTATGGGTAAAAAAGTGGCTAAGAGCAGACACTACCAGCATAGATACCCTGTACGGTTCATGGAGGGTTGAGGGACAGTTGCAAATAAGAGAACCGCTGTGGGGCGAGCTTATGGGAGTGCCCTCGGATTGGGTCTTGAAGGATTGCCGCCTCTTTCTCCACCTTCAAGCAGATAGCTCGGCACCGTATGGGAGTTTGCACTTCATCGTAGATACCCTCAAATGGAAAGATGCCTATTTCTGGTCGCCGTACATTACGCTGATGGTCAAGGGAGATGCTGTACAGGCGGACTTTGGGTCGGTACGAGGACGATCCTACTTAGCGTACGAGGGGCTCCACGGCGAACTGCAAGGCACATGGCGTACAGGGCAGGGATATTTAGAGGCGTTTCTCTCCGAGCGTCGTGATACTGTTCAACTGCGATTCAACTGGGTGTATAATACGCAGGGGGTCAGCTTGAGAGTGGATACGATGGCATCTTACTTGACGCTAGGGGGCTATAGGTGGCGATTTGCGGAGGCTATGCCCTTCACTATGGACTTCGGTGAAGGTGACTGGCAGCTACATTCGCTCCGATTGGTGGGCGGGGGGGCCCAAGTAAGCCTTTCCAAGGTCGGGCAGCGGCTCGCTTTCTCCGTGGGGCAGTTCCCCTTAGAAATAGGGATGGCGTTAGCAGATTTGCAAACGCCTGTGAAGGGATATCTCTCCCTTCTATGGGAAGTATCCGAAGCAGGACCGCGCTTTGCTCTCAGCGCCGATTCTCTCAGATACAAAGACCAACTGTATCCAGATATACGGATAGTTGGGGAGCCAGAGGGCGATTCTATTCCTTTTCAGGTATCTTTGCAGAAAGGGCAGAGCGTTTTTGCGAAAGCGCAGGGGTTTTATCGGATAGGGGATACGGTATCGCCTTTATTTCTGGAGCTGCGTTCTCTTCAAGTGCCCATTCGGTGGCTTGAGCCATTTCTGGGGGAGTATATTCAAAATCCTAAGGGCACCTTGCAAGCTCAACGGCTTACTATACGCGGCAAACCCGAAGCCCCTTTGCTTTTTGGCGAGGTCTTCTGTAATAATGTGAGCTTT
>Ga0105160_1000776_pt1 | contig 13991 bp, 16 predicted proteins | sample GXS110809BmetaG_FD_89591 | JGI IMG/M metagenome (GOLD analysis project Ga0105160, IMG submission 89591) | Hot spring microbial communities from Gongxiaoshe hot spring, China to study Microbial Dark Matter (Phase II) - GXS 110809B | ecosystem: Environmental > Aquatic > Thermal springs > Hot... | reverse complement strand
GGGGGGATAAAGGGGGGTGGGGCCATTGGCCCACACCCTCTTATATCCTCAAAACAAATCTGGATGAGGCATTAGCGGGGGCCGCAGGCCCCCGCTATGCTCAGGTTAACAACGGGAGGGAGAAAGAGATGGTCACGGTTGTGCCCCCTGAGGTCCACTGGTTCTATGCGGAGAAGCGCCCCAGCGCGGGCGCGGTCGCGGAGCAGCTCCGCCAGAGCCTGTGGTTTGTGCGCCTGCAGGAGGCATGGGTGTCTCCAGAGGATCCGACCCGAAAGGAGCCGCCCTTTCGCTATCGGGGCTACTGGCGGGAGCGAACCTTTGAGATCGAATTCGAGCCCCGGCGCTATGTGATCCTTCGGGCCGCTGAAGACCTTCCCAAAGTCGTCGAAGCATTGCAACATTCCCTGGGCGTGGGACCGGTTTTCTCTTATGTGGACGAGGAAAACCGGATGGTCTATGAGTGGCGCTGGGGAGATCGGGAGGCTCGCTGGCAGGAGCTCCAGGGGATCCCCCGTTACCAGCGGCTGCGCCGTCTGGATCGTCGTGGTTCGTGAAGCAAAGCGCTTTATCGCAAAAATGAGAAGGGCATGGGGAAAAATTAAAATATGAGGGTGGGCCGCGTACGCGGCCCACCCTCATAGAAATCCCACGGGGCCCGGCACTGGCGGATATTTCAGGACAGACGTCCGGTGAGGATGGCCAGCTTGACTTCCTCGATCGCCCGGGTGATGTTGATGCCGCGCGGACATGCCTCCACGCAGTTGAAGATGGTGCGGCAGCGCCAGACCCCGAACCATTCGTTCAGAACGCGCAGCCGTTCGGCCGCTCCCTGATCCCGGCTATCGAAGATAAAGCGATGAGCCTGGACGATGGCCGCCGGGCCGATGTATTCGCCATTGGCCCAGAAGGAGGGGCATGAGGTGGTGCATGCCGCGCAGAGGATGCACTTGGTGGTGTCGTCGTAGCGATCCCGCTCCTCCGGGGTCTGCAGGCGCTCTCGCTCTGGCGGCGGCTCGTTATTGATCAGATACGGCAGGATCATGCGATATTTCGCGAAGAAGGGCTCCATATCCACCACCAGATCCTTGATTACCGGGAGCCCCGGGAGGGGCTGAACGGTGATCACACCCCGTCCTTCCTCTATCGCCTCGCGCACCAGGACCTTGCACGCCAGGCGGTTGCGGCCGTTGATGCGCATCGCGTCGGAGCCGCAGATGCCGTGGGCGCAGGAGCGACGCAGGGTGAGCGTGCCATCGATATACCACTTGACGTAGTGGAGGGCGTCCAGGACGCGATCCACCGGCTCTGCTTCCACCTCATATTCCCCCCACCAGGGCTTTCGGTCCTTCTCCGGGTTGAACCGCTGGATGCGCAATCGGACTTTCATGGCGTATCCTCCGATGCGGGCTGGGTCTGGGAAGGTGTGGACCAGGTCCACCCCCATGGGGTGCGCTGGAACTTGCGGGCTCGGGCGGTCTCCCGCGCGGCCTCGATCAGGGCCGTGCCCCGCCCCTCCCGCTCCATCAACAGGCATCCTTCCAGCATGATCTCAAGGTAGAAGGGCTCCCCCGCCTGAACCTGTCGCCATACCTGATCCCAGGTTTTCACCAGGAGGTGAAGGTTCCCGCATGCCCGTCGATCCACCTCCGGATAGGGGACGGGCCGGGGGAACAGAACCAGCAAATCGGCGTCGCTGGTGTCCAGATAATCCCCGCGGGCCAGGGAGCCGAAAAGGAACACCGCATCGGGCTCCAGCTCGCTGACTCGCTGCAGGAAGGCCCGGATGCACACGGCCTGGGGGCTATCCTCCCAGGTTTTGCTGCACGAATTCCAGGATCCGTTCCGCATGCTCCACACATCGCTGGGCGATCTTGCGATCGTAATACTGAGCCGGATAGCCTTCCGCGAAGTGATTGGGATAACGGGATCCGGTGTAATGCCAATCCAGCTCCCTGGCCGCCTCGACGAGCGCTTCGGGAACGGTCAGCTGGTCAGCGAGCGCCTCCAGCATGGCGACCAGACGATGCCCTCGATGCTCACGATGATGAAAGCGCAATAGCGCCTTCAGCCCTTTCTCCGCCGCCTGATGGGCCTGAAAGGCCGCCCACTCGTAAAAGCCTCCATCCAGCATGGAGCGAGCGGCCTTCAGATCCCGGAGCCCCTGGGCCAGCCAATCCGAATAGCGGGAAGGCATCAATACTTCCGCTCCTTCGGTGGCCACCTGGTGATCACCACTGGCTTGTAGGCGAAGGTCACCTGGCCATCCCGTCGCCAGATCAGGGTGTGCTTGAGCCAGTTCTCATCGTCCCGCTTCGGGTAGTCCTCCCGATAGTGGGCGCCCCGGCTCTCGGTGCGGTTCAGCGCGCTGAAGGCGGTGGCCTCCGCCACATCCAGCAGGAAGCCCAGCTCGATGGCCTCCAGGAGGTCCGTGTTGAATCGATAGCCCCTGTCATCGATCCGGATATGCCGATAGCGTTCCTGAAGCTCCCGGATCTTCTCAATAGCGGTCTCCAGCCCGCTGGCCTCCCGGAACACGCTCACGTAGGTCTGCATCGTCTCCTGGAGCTCGTTCCGCAGGATGGGGACCCGCTCCTCGCCACTTCCATTGCGGATGCGCTCCACCATCTCAACGGTGAAGGCCTCCGGCTCAGGCGGGAGCGGGGCGAAGTCTGCCTGCTTGCAGTATTCCGCCATATGGCGGCCGGCCCGCCGGCCGAAGACCACCAGGTCGACCAGGGAGTTGGTCCCCAGGCGGTTCGCCCCGTGCACCGAGACACAGGCCACTTCGCCGGCGGCGTAGAGGCCCGGAACGGGCGTGTTGCGCTCATCCCGGATCACGCGACCATCCACATCCGTCGGGATGCCGCCCATCGCGTAGTGAGCAGTAGGCTGGATGGGCACCGGCTCCCGCATGGGGTCGATCCCTAGGTAAACGCGAACGAACTCGATGATATCCGGAAGCTTCCGCTCCAGGTATTCCGCTGTGACCTCTTTGCCGCCTGGAGCGCTCTTAAAGCGGTTAATGGTCTCGGGGCGGAAATCCAGGTAGACGTAATCCTTCCCGCCGATGCCACGCCCCTCGCGGATCTCCATGTAGATCGCCCGTGAGATCACATCGCGGCTGGCCAGGTCCTTCAGCGTGGGGGCGTAACGCTCCATGAAGCGTTCGCCCTTGTCGTTGATCAGCACCGCCCCTTCGCCCCGGGCGGCCTCGCTGAGCAGGATCCCCAGCTTGTAGATGCCGGTGGGGTGGAACTGGAAGAACTCCATGTCTTCCAGCGGGAGTCCCCGGCGCCAGACGATCGCCATGCCATCGCCGGTCAGGGAATGCGCGTTGGAGGTGACTTTGTAGATTCGACCGGCGCCGCCCGTGGCGAAGAGCACGGCCTTGCTGTGGAAGACATGGATATCCCCCGTGGCGATCTCGATGGCCACCACCCCGCGGACCACCCCATCCTCCAGGATCAGGTCAGTGACGAAGAATTCGTCGAAGAAGGTGACATTATGCTTGATGCACTGCTGATAGAGGGTCTGAAGGATCATGTGGCCGGTGCGGTCGGCGGAGTGGCAGGCCCGCATAACAGGCGCCTCGCCGAAATTGCGGGTGTGCCCACCGAACCGGCGCTGGGCGATCTTCCCGTCGGGAGTGCGATCGAAAGGCAGGCCCATGTGCTCCAGCTCGATGATCGCCTCAATGGACTCATGGGCCAGGATTTCGGCGGCATCCTGATCCACCAGCCAGTCCCCACCCTTCACCGTGTCGTAGGCATACCATTCCGGCCGGTCCTCCTCCATGTTCCCCAGCGGTGCCGCAATGCCCCCCTGCGCCGTCCCGGTATGGGAGCGGGTCGGGTAGAGCTTGCTGAGGACCGCTGTTTTCACCTGTTTCGAGGCGTAGAGGGCGGCCATTAGCCCGGCCCCCCCTGCGCCGACCACCACCGCATCAAATTGATGCCGATGGACCTTCATGGGGCACTCCTTTCCTCAGGATCTGGAAGCGGAGTCGGGCACAAAGAAACCCGGCCCGGCTTCTCGGAGCTTTCTTCAGACCTGCTACGGAATGACACCTGGTCTTCACCCGTATAATCCTCCCTCACCAGCAGCCTGAAGCGCCATGGCTGGGGAAGGTTGGGGTGTGGGAAGGCCACCTTCGGCAGCTCTCCCGTCCCCCAAAAGCCTCTCCACTGGAATATGGCTGTTCCATCGGCCGGGATCAGCGCGGCGGACCGCCTGGGCTTCATGGAATGATCTGCCACATTTTCATAACGAAACAAGCTGTCGATCGCCCTGCGGTCGACCGGAAGATAAACACCTGCCGCTTTCCCGGTTGAGCCCGGTGCAGGGCCTTCCATGCGTATCAGCCCTACAAGCCCAGCTCTCTCATCCGAGGGGAGGGCACCCCTCCGGCAGCGCGGTGACCCGCACGCCGCCGATCAACGCGATGGTCCCGATGAGGATGACCAGGGCCCCACCGATGAAGGCGGCCCATTTCAGCGCCTGATTCCAACCGCGATGGTGCACGTAGTCATCGATAACGTGGCGCAGGCCGTTCAGGCCATGGATGTAAGCCAGGAACAGCAGCAGGGCGTCATAGACCCGCCACCAGAACAGCACGTTCCAGCGATAATAGACAAAACACGCGTTGATGTTATGAACATTGTTGATGATGTGCATGATCGCCAGATGGCCAAAGGCCAGAGGGATCAGCAGCACACCTGAGACCCGCATGAAAGTCCAGAGCCAGACTTCCAGGCGGGGGCGGATGACGGGGACCGTGCGTGGGGCGACTTTCGGGATGGCCGCCATGATCACCTCCCCAGGATGCCTTTCTGAAGGATCGTGTTGCCCATAATGAAGAAAGTGGGGATGTAGAGGGCAAGGAAGGCGACGACCGTCCACAGAATCAGACGGGCCTGGATCTCCGCCGCCCACAGGCGGGGGCGGAAATCACTGATCGTGATGCGCAGTCCGTTGAGGCCATGCCAGAGCACGCAGCCCACCAGGATCAGCTCGCCGAGGCCGAAGAGGGGGTGATGATACAGGGCGAGGGCATGCTCGTACCAGACGGGAGCAAAGTAAACCAGCGCGGTGTCCAGGATGTGAATGGTAAGAAAGAGGAGCGTCCCCAACCCGGCCACCCGGTTGGCCACCCAGGCCCACTGGTGGATCCGGCCACGGTACTGGGGGATCTCCTGGAGCACCAACCGTAACCCGGCCCCGGGGACCCAGGCCCATTCCAGGGCCCGCCATCGCTTCCGCGCCTCCTCCGGGAGGATCACCTCTGAACCGGCCATGGCAGGCTCCTTTGGGAAAGTTTTCACTTGAAATTATAAGACCGAATCCAGCGCAGAGGAAAGCATCAGGATAGAGGGGCACGGCGCGCTTCCAGGGCCTCGCGGACCAGTTCGTTCACTCGCTGAGGATCCGCCTGACCGCGAGTCGCGCGCATCACCTGCCCGACGAACCACTTCAATACGCCTTCCTTCCCACGCAGGTAGCTCTCTACCTCTTTGGGATTCGCCTCGATGACCTGAAGGACGATCTCTCGAAGGGCTTCCACATCCCGGATCTGCGTTAACCCTTTGGCCTCTACGATGTGGCGGGGCGCTTCCCCGGTCTCGAAGGCCTCCCGCAGGACCAGCTTCCCGGTGTTCAGGTTAATCTCTCCCCGCTGGACCATGCGGATCAGTTCCACCAGCGACTCCGGAGGCACCCGGACGTCCTGAATCTCCAGATTGGCTTCGTTCATCAACCGGAACAGCTCTCCCGTGATCCAGGCGGCCAGAGTTCGGGGCTCCACCGCCGGCTCTCCCTGGCGGGCCAGCGTAACCGCGCGTTCGAAATAGTCCGCAACCCGATGATCTTCGGTCAGCAGGGCAGCTTCGTATCGGGTGAGGCCGTAGACCTGCTCGAACCGCGCCGTTCGTGCCCGGGGCAGCTCCGGCAGCAGAGCGCGGATTTCCTCCACCCATTCCCGCGAGATCACCAGGGGTGGGATATCCGGTTCCGGGAAATAGCGATAGTCGTGGGCGTGCTCCTTCCCGCGCTGAGGAACGGTCACCCCGCGCGCCTCATCCCAGCCCATCGTCTCCTGCTCCACCCGGCCGCCGGAGCGGACGATCTCGATCTGCCGGCGGATCTCATACTCCACGGCGCGCACCAGCGCCCGGAAGCTGTTAAGGTTCTTGATCTCGGTCCGGGTGCCCAGTCGCGTCTCCCCTTTCGGACGCACCGAGACGTTCGCCTCGAAGCGGATGACGCCTTTCTCCATATCCCCCGAGTTCACCCCCAGGTAGCGGAGCAGCGTGCGAAGGGCCATCGCAAAGGCCTTCACCTCCTCAACCGAATGCATGTCCGGCTCGGTGACGATCTCCATCAGGGGGACTCCCGCCCGGTTGAAGTCCACCAGGGTGACGCCTCCGATGTGGATCAGCTTCCCGGTGTCTTCCTCAATGTGAACGCGTCGGATGCGAACCCGTTTGGGGCCATCCGGCGTGTCGATTTCCAGATATCCATTCAGGCAGAGGGGGTAATCATACATGGAACGCTGATATTCGGAGGGGAGATCCGGATAGAAATAGTTCTTCCGGTAAAAGAGGCTGTATTCCGCGATCTCACAGTTTAAAGCCAGGCCGGTGAGGATCGTCCATTCAATAGCTCGTCGATTGGGGACCGGGAGGGTTCCAGGCATCCCCGCACACACCGGACATACATAGCGATTGGGCTCGGCCGTAGTGCTGTCCACCACCGGACAGGCACAGAACATCTTGGATCGCGTTTGAAGTTCAGCGTGGATCTCCAGACCGATGACTGGCTCAAACTCCACGGAGCACCTCCGGGATGGGATCCTGGGACTTTTCCTGGATCGAACTTACGCCGTCGACTTCTATCCAGGGGAGGTCGAGGGGCCCCCAAGTTTATCCTTGCGCGGCCCGGTCTGAAAAACCCAGGGAGAAGGCCAACGGCGTAGCTCCTATCATTTTATTGTATGAGCGGTTGGACTCCGGACAAGCCGGTCGATATCCAGGGATAAGACTCCTCGGCTCCCAGCCCGGTCCTCGGATGGCGGTTTTCGAGGTTCTGACCGCGGAGGTCATCACGGTGCGGGTGAGCGGGCTGGAGCTCCCGGCCAGGCGACCACCGGTGCGCCAGGCGTGGAGAAGAGTCGGTTTTGCTGAGCTGGTAGCTGGTTAAACATCCAATCGATCGTCGCCCTGACCTGGCAGGGATTGCGCCCCGGGGCATATCCATTGCGGGTTCTGGACTCTGGTGAAAGATCGTGAAATCGTTCTCGTTCAGGACGGGGTCAACTTGACCCTCCTGCTGAATCGGGCAATTCCTTCCCCCGGAGGTCCGCAGGGAGAGGCCTCTCGAAAAGGGAGGCGGGGCCGGCATCTTTCAACGCCCGGCCCCGCCTCCGAAGCCGAAGGGATCCGAAACGGCGTTCCCATTGGCCTTATGCGCGCATGGTGAAGCCCTCTCGATGGATCCGCACGCTCTGAACGAGGCCGATTCCCAGACATAGGGAAAGGAGGGCGCTTCCTCCGTAGCTGATGAAGGGCAGGGGGAGGCCGGCCACTGGCATCAGACCGACGTTCATCCCAATATTGACCAGCGCCTGGAAGGCAATCCAGGTGCCCACTCCCACGGCGATCAACCGGCCATAGGTGTCTTCAGCCCTCCAGGCGATCCGGAAAATCCTCCCGAGGACCCAGAGGTAGAGTGTTAGGACGCTTAGCGCCCCGACCAGCCCGAACTCCCCAGCCAGGACGGCGAAGATAAAATCCGTGTGGCGCACTCGAAGGAACCCCCACACGTTCTGCGGGCTTTGCCCCCATCCGGTTCCCCATAAGCCCCCGCTGCCGATCGTGATCAGCGCCTGGGTGAGATTGTAAGCCGTGTTGGGATCAGGCTGGAGACCCAGGAAATGCAGAAGGCGCCCGCGCATGTAGGGCAGCATGATCGTCCAGGCCCCAAGGGCCAGGGGGGCGCTCATCAGGCCGATGGGGAAGAGATGGCGAGGGCGGATCCCCCAGGCGAAGAGCATGCTGAGGCCGATGACCAGGATCACCACGGCCGTGCTTAAGTTGGGTTGAAGGAAGATCAATATGGCTGGCAGGAGCAGATAGGCAAAGGCCAGCAACACGGTGCGAAAGGAATCGATTTTCCCCTCGCGATCGGCCAGGAAGCGCCCCAGGCTGAGGATCAGGAGGGGCTTCGCCAGCTCTGCGGGCTGGATATTGAAAGAAGCGATCTCCAGCCAGCGGCGGACCGGGGCGATCTGGCTGCGGCCGGCGATGAGGGCCAGCATCAACAGGGCCAGTATCGCCACGTAGAGGATGTGCTGAAAGGCCCCCCAGATCCGGTAGTTCACCGAGGAGATCAGGAAGATCAGCAACATCCCCATCAGGCCATAGAGGGCCTGCCGGCGGGGCGCATCCGCAAGATCCGGCGAGCGCAACACCGCGCTGGCGATCACGGTGACGCCAATGCCCATCAGCGCCATCACCCCCAGCAGTAACCCGACATCGAAGCGACGCCACTCACTCAGCTGTCCCTGAAGCCACCGGATCATGATCGGCTATGCCGGTTCCCGAGGGGGATATCCGCTACCAGCCGGCATTCCCGGGCATCCTGGGTGACCGTGACCCGCACCTCTTCGGCGATGATCGGGACGTGGCGGGAGAGGACGGCGATGATCTCGTCCTTGATGACTTCCAGCAACCCGGGGGAGAGGTCGCTGCGATCGTGGACCAGGATGACCTGAAGGCGCTGTTTGGCGGTCTCCCGGGGTGAGGGTTGTCCCCGCAATCGATCCAGCCAGTTCATCGGCCACCTCCGCTGCGAACCAGCCGACGCAACCACCCCAGAACGCCCTGGCCGTCCTCCGAGAGGAACAGCGGGACGGCCTCGCCCATCAGACGCCGGGCGATGGCCCGGAAGGCCTGCCCCGCCGGCGATCGCTCTTCCAGCACCACCGGGGTGCCCCGGTTGGTCGCCACGATCACCTGCTCATCCTCCGGGATCACCCCCAGCAGCTCGATGGCCAGGATCTCCAGCACATCGGAGGTATCCAGCATATCCCCGCGGCGGACCATATCGGGTTTCAGGCGGTTGACGATCAACTTGGGGGTGGGTTTCCCCATCGCCTCCACCAGCCCGACGACCCGATCCGCATCGCGAACCGCGGCGACCTCCGGGTTGGTGACCAGGAGGATGAGATCCGCTGGGGCCAGGGCGGTCCGAAATCCTTCTTCGATGCCGGCCGCGGAATCGATCAGGATGTAGTCGAACTCGGGACGCAGTTCCTCACAGATGCGGACCATGTCCTCAGGCTTCACGGCGGATTTATCGCGGCTCTGGGCGGCCGGCATGAGGTAGAGGTCGGGGACCCGCTTGTCGCGAATGAGAGCCTGGCGGGTGCGACAGCGCCCTTCGACGACGTGCACGATATCGTAAACGATGCGGTTCTCCAGGCCCAGGACCACATCCAGATTTCTCAATCCGATGTCCGCATCAATGCACACCACCTTCTTGCCGGCCATGGCCAGGGCCATCCCCACATTGGCGGTCACCGTCGTTTTGCCGACCCCGCCCTTGCCGGAGGTCACCGTGATCACCTGCGCGCTCATCGTGATCCTCCTTTAGGGAAAAGCCAGGAAGCCTGCCCCTGAAAGGCGCTCTTCTCCTGAAGGTTATACCGTCTATCGGGATTTATGGGAATCAGCCGCCAAGGGGCTTCTGGCTCCCCAAGACGGCCTTCCTGGCCCTTCAAAGCCTCTCACTGGAATGACGCAACCGGTCTTCGGATGCTTCATTTCAGCCCAGGAATCGCCCCAACCATTGCTCCCATCGGGAGAGGGAGCGCCAGGGTTCGACGACGATCTGCCCGTTCTGGACCCTTGCCTGTTCCGGGATCGGCCGACGATGCTCCTCAGGAGAGCGCGCGATGTAATGCCCGATGCGGAGCTGGACCGGGCGGAGTTCCAGGGCGTAAACGGCAGCCTCATCATCCCCCGCACAGCCCGCATGGGCGGTGCCCAGCAAGCGTCCCCACACGATAATGTCCCCGGTGGCGGCGATCTCCGCTCCGGGGTGGACATCTCCGATCACGCAGAGGTGGCCTTCCACCTGCAGATAATGGCCTGCCCGCAGGGTTCGATGGATCACCCAGGCCGGCTCCAGAGGAAGCTCACGGGTTTCAGGGGCGCGTTCCATCGCCGGGGACGATTGCAATGGAAGGCCCAGCCGTCTCACCAGGGCCTGGGTCACCGGATGATCCGTCAGCACACCGGTCAGGGAGAGGCCAAAACGATTCAGGAGGGCCAGCAAACTCAACAGATCGGCTTCTTCCAGGATCCGATTCCCTAAGACAAGAACAGCCCGGCCGCCGTTGAAGAAGCCCGGGTTCGCAGATAGACGGGCTTCTAAAGCGCTGAGCGTTTCCGGCCATGGCTCCGGGCCGAAAGAGAACCATAAGGCGTCGCCAATCCCTTTAATGGCTACCGGCTCTCTGGACATCGCTACCCCATACGCAAACAGGGGTTTGAGGAGACGATCTTCGCTCTCTAAATACCGGATAGCAAGTTGAGTTATAGTGTAAACTGATTGAAAAAGCAAGCCTGGCTCTGTGGCCATGTGGGGGCCTGGGGTGATGGGGTGATTGGCGAAGCCGCCTGCCCCACCACCTGGTTTTTGTGTCCCCTAACGCCACCAAGCAGCGTGGAGGACTCGTGCTTTCGTTATGAATAGAGGCCTGGAGAGAGCGGGATCCGCGTTCGGTTGTAAACTGGGGGCTTTCAACTTTCTTCGCTGTTTCGCGGCGTGGGTAGGGGAGAGGGGCAAACGCTGAGCCCAGGCGGGCACCGCCAGGATCACAACAGAGCCGGCGTCCCCCAGAACTTTCTTCCAGGAGGTTTCCATGGCCTGGCTCATCATCCACGGGACCGTTTGCACCATGGAGGATCCGCCCCGGGTGATCGAAGACGGGGCCATTGCGATAGAAGAGGATCGCATTGTGATGGTAGGGACCACGGCCGAGGTGCGGGCGCATTATCCGGATGCGGAGGCCCTGGATGCCCGGGGACAGCTGGTCCTGCCCGGAAGCATCTGTGCCCACACTCATTTCTATGGGGCCTTCGCGCGGGGTATGCCGCTTCACGACGATCCCCCTTCGAATTTCCCCCACATCCTTCGCCGACTCTGGTGGCGTCTGGACCGGGCCCTGGATGAGAAGGCGGTCCGCCTTTCCGCCCTGGTTTGTCTGATCGATGCGATCCGCCACGGCACCACGACCCTGATAGACCATCATGCCAGCCCCTCCTGCATTGACGGCTCTCTCGACATCATCGCCGAGGCGGTGGGCGAGGCCGGCCTGCGAGCGTGCCTCTGCTATGAGGTGACGGATCGCAACGGCCCGGAGGGAGCAAGAGCGGGGATCCAGGAGAATGTCCGTTTCCTTCGACGGGTCCGGGAGTGGCGGGCCACCGGGGATGCGCGCGGTGCTTTCCTGGCCGCTTCCTTCGGGCTTCACGCCGCGTTTACAGTAGGCCCGGAGACGATGGAGCGGGCGGTTGCCGAAGCACAGGCGCTGGGGGTCGGCTTCCATATCCATGTGGCGGAGGACGCGGCGGACGAGGGCCACAGCCTGACGGTCTATGGGGTTCGAACCGTGGAACGGCTCGCCCGGGAAGGCGTGCTGGGCCCGCAGACGCTCTGTGCGCACTGTGTGCACGTCGACGCGGTCGAGATCGACCTGCTGGCCCGCACGCAGAGCAAGGTCAGCCACCAGCCCCGTTCAAATATGAACAACGCGGTGGGGGTGGCGCCGGTGGAAGCGATGCGGAGGGCAGGGGTGACGGTCGGGCTGGGCAATGACGGGTTCTCCAACAACATGTTTGCGGAGATGAAGACCGCCTACCTGGTCCACAAGGTTCATGCCCGTGATCCCCGGGCGATGGGAGCTGAAGAAGTTCTGGCGATGGCCTACCGGGAGAACGCCCGGATCGCTTCCCTTTTCTGGCCGCATCCCCTGGGGGTCCTGGCTCCAGGCGCCTATGCGGATATCATTCTCATGGATTACCGGCCCTACACCCCCTTAACAGGGGAGAACCTGCCCTGGCATCTGATTTTCGGCGTGGATGGCTCACACGTCACCACGACCATTTGCGGGGGGCGGATCCTGATGAAGGATCGGCAGTTGCTGACGCTCGACGAGGAACGGATCGCCGCGGAGGCCCGCGCGTATGCGCCTGTGATCTGGGAACGGTTCCGGGCGATCGCGGAGTCGGAGCGAAACTCCTGAGGGATCTTCTCGCTATGGGTTGTGGCGCTGGACCCTTCGGGCAAAGGCCTCCGGTCCAGAAAAGGGAAGGGAAAGGATCCCCTGACTGCTCTCGGGCAAGGGCCAGCGGGGCAGGTTCTGAAGCGCTATGGCCGGAGGGCCCGGGGAGGGTCGATCAATCGAAGGAGCGTGAGATGATCCAGCCGGAATGGGCCGTGACGGTCGGCGCGGTGATGGCCTTCCTGGTGCTGGGATGGCTGGGGTTTGTCCTTGTGATCTGGAGCGTTTCCGTGATCGGCCTGATCCGCGAGGGGATTCGTTTCCTCTTCTGGCCTTCGGAGGAGTCCGCTGCATGGTGGGAGCTTTCTGAAACCGATGCGCCGGCCAGCAGCAAAGGATCCGGAGGGCCGCCTTCGGCGGCCCTCCGGGGCCCCAAAAAGAGGGGAGGGGCCCCCTGACCTCCCCGGGATCAGGGCCAGCCGTGTAAGCCCCCTTTATCTTTGTGGAGGCGAGAGGCTCGATGCGGATTCGGGTGCGTGTTCCGGCGACCACAGCGAACCTGGGCCCGGGTTTCGATGGGATGGGACTGGCGCTGGGCCTGTATAACGAGATCGAGGCGGAGCCGGCCTCCGCGCTGGAGGTGGTCATCGTAGGGGAGGGTGCTGATCGTCTTCCCCGCGATGCCACCAATCGGGTGGTGCGCGCAGCCGCCGCGCTGTTCGAGCGGATGGGATCCGAGGTTCCTCCCATGCGCCTGCGTTGCTATAACCGGATCCCCCTGATGTCCGGCCTCGGATCCAGCGCGGCGGCCGTGGTCGGTGGGCTGGCCCTGGCCCAGGCCTGGATGGGATTGTCGGACCCGCCGGAGGTGTTGCTGGAGCTGGCCACCGACCTGGAGGGCCATCCGGATAACGTGGCGCCGGCGCTGCTGGGGGGGCTGGTGCTGGTCACACGGGATGAGGGCGGCCTGATTGCGGCTCGTGTCCCGATCCCACCGATGCGGGTGGTGATCGCCCTTCCGGGGGTCAGTGTGTCTACTGAGATGGCTCGTCGCCTGCTTCCCACTCATCTGCCCCTGGCGGACGTCGTCTACCAGATCGGCCATGTGGCCCTTCTGGTCCACGCGTTCCGGGAGGGCGATTGGAAATTACTGGGTCGGGCGATGCGGGATCGGCTGCATGAGCCCTACCGGGCGCAACTGATCCCCGGTTACGAGCGGGCGGTGGCCGCCGCACGAGCTGCCGGGGCAGCCGCCGTATGCATCAGCGGGTCGGGGCCGGCCCTGGCGGCGTTTGCGCCGGAAGGCCATGAGGCGATCGCAGCGGCCATGGCCGCCGCCTTTGAGGAAGCAGGCGTCCCGGCGCGCACCTGGATCGTGGAGGCGGCCTTTGAGGGGGTGCAGGTGGAGGTGACATCCGGTTAGGCTTCGCGGGGGCGAAAAGAGCGCTGTCGCCCTCCCCAATGCCGCTCCCTTCCCCCCGGAGGGTTGCTGAGAGGGAATCGATGTCTCACCGCTCATCCGGCCGGGTCGCCTTTGATCGGGTGGACTTTGGGGGCTGGGCCGGGGACCTGCCTGGCCTGTTATCGCTCTTGATTCGTATAGGAGTTATGCAGTTGGTTTTCTCCTGGGGGTTTTGGGGGGTCGCACGCCTTCGGCGCGCGACTCCCCCAAAAAATATATTGATCCCCCCTCCCCACGGCCCTTTGG
>Ga0105160_1000775_pt1 | contig 13991 bp, 10 predicted proteins | sample GXS110809BmetaG_FD_89591 | JGI IMG/M metagenome (GOLD analysis project Ga0105160, IMG submission 89591) | Hot spring microbial communities from Gongxiaoshe hot spring, China to study Microbial Dark Matter (Phase II) - GXS 110809B | ecosystem: Environmental > Aquatic > Thermal springs > Hot... | reverse complement strand
GGGTGGGACTTCAACTATGAGGAGGTGTTTTTCGGGGGCAAGGGGCAAGAAGCATATCTGCGTCCTGTAGGTCCAGAGCCCACCTGGGGCCCCAACTGGGACGAAGACCAGGGGGCAGGAGATTACCCCAACGCCTACTTTTTCTACCTTCCCCGCATGTGCAATCACTGTTCGCGACCTGCCTGCCTGGAGGCATGTCCCCGCGGCGCCCTCTATAAGAGGGACGACGGCATCGTCCTCAGGGACGAGGAGCGGTGCAGGGGCTATCAGTTCTGCTTGGAGGCGTGCCCTTACAAAAGGGTCTTCTTCAACTTCGCCCGTGGCATAAGCCAGCAGTGCATCCTCTGCTTCCCAAGGGTGGAACAGGGCGTGGCCCCAGCATGCGTGCGCCAGTGCCCCGGTAGGGCAGTCTGGTTTGGCTACCTGGACGATGAAGAGGGGCCCGTGTACAAGCTGGTCCGCCTCTGGCAAGTGGCCTTGCCCCTCCACCCTGAATACGGCACTCAGCCCAACGTCTTTTATATCCCTCCCCTGGCCCCCTACCCGTACAACCCTGACGGCACCCTCGATAAAGAGAACCCACGCATCCCCATCGAATACTTGGAGCGCCTGTTTGGGCCTAAGGTGAGAGAGGCGCTATCCACCCTCAGGCAGGAACTGGAAAAGGTCCGCAGCGGGGGCACATCGGAGCTTATGGATACCCTTATCGCTTACCGTTGGCACGACATGTTCAAGCCCTTCGACCGGGACCCGGTGGAGACGTCATGGTCGTGAGGAGGGCAACGTGGTGGTCGCCCGCCACAGCAGGGGCGCGGGCCCATATGTATGAGCTTCTGGCCCACGCCTATATATATCCCTCTCGGCAGTTCTTCCATCAGCTGCGCACAAGGGAATGGTTCGACCAGCTTAGGCAGGCTACATCACAGCTCCCCTATCGACTTCCTATAAGGAAAGGGTTCCGTGCCACCACTTCTTTAGCTAGGCTCCAGGAGGGATACGTAGGGCTATTTGATGTGGGGCCCAAAGGCCCTCCTTTCCCCCTATACAGCGGCCACCACTTCCGCGACCGGATGCAGGTGATGGAGGAACTGGTACGCTTCTACAGTTTCTTCGGCCTGCGCCTTGCCCCAGGCCACATGCCTGACCATCTGACCATCCTGCTCGAGTTCATGGGGCGGCTGGCCGCCTCTGAACTGCACCCACAAACGGAGATAGGCTCTTATTGGCGGGCCCAAAGGGACTTCCTGGAGCGACACCTCCTCTCCTGGGTACCGAGGCTAGCCCAGCAAGTTGCCCAACATAAGGCGCCCCTTTTCTATAAGGCCCTTTGCCTTTTTACCTGGCGCTTCCTCGATGCCGACTATCGCTACCTCTGCCAACTTTTGAATACAGAGGGGGGAGAGATATGACCCTCTTCATGCTACCCACTACTTTCCAAGATGAGCTCTTGGACGATCTGCCCACGGGGCCTCAATGGGCCATTTACGGGTCTTTACCCCACCTCACAGGTCTACGCCCTGCCCAGTGGCTTCCTCAGCCTTCCCACCAAAAGCTGGCAACCCATATAGAGGCGGCCAGGAGGCGGGGGATTACCTTCTATTATGCCCTTAACTACACTTGTTTCGGCGGACAGGAGTTCACTGCCCAGTGGCAGCGGTGGGCAGTAGAGATGCTCGCCTGGCTGGAAAGCATAGGCGCCGAAGGAGTTATCGTCGCCTCCCCCTACCTGGCCGAGCTGGTGAAGAGGAGGTCATCCCTTCGGGTCCACATATCCTTGGGCGCCCAAGTGGACAGCGTACCCAAGGTGCTCTTTTGGCAGGAGCTGGGCGCCGATGGCATCTACCTGGACGACTCCTTCAACAGGGACTTCGAGGCCCTTATGGCAGTACGGGAGAAGGCGAGTTGCCAGCTCTTCCTTTCCGTCAACGTGGGCTGCCTCCTTCATTGCCCCCTCCGCATTAATCATGGGACCTATCTCAGCCATGCCCATGAATGCCCTAAGGGCGGATACGTGGACTACTCCCTCCTTCGGTGCTCCTTAGCTAGGGTGAAGGGTCGTGCCCAGCTCCTCAAACTGCCCTGGATCAGGCCAGAGGATGTGAGTTTCTATGAAAAGTTGGGCTTTAACGCTTTCAAGATCTGGGGCAGGACCCAGGACTACCACTGGCTGCTGCGGGTAGCCACTGCCTATGCCTCTCGCTCCTACGAAGGTGACCTGAACGACCTTCTAGACCCCGTCGACAACGTGATCCCCTTTGGGCCTTTGCCGTATAGGGTCCGTAATTCGTTACTTGACGGTTTCGTCCAGGGGCTTAAGGGGAGGCCATGTAGGCTAGGATGCCTATCTTGCCGTTACTGTGACCTGTGGGCCCAAAGAGCAGTAGAAGAGATCGCCCCGCCACAGAACTATGAGCGCCCAGTCAGCACTATACTTGAGCGCATAACTAGCGGTTGCTTCCGGGCACCAATCGCCTCCCCCTCACGAACCCGAAGCCCTTACCCTGTGTGGGAGCAAATATAAGAAGCCATTAGCATCGCTCTGGGCCAGGCGATGAGTCCGGATCCATTCCCCTCGTACCCTTTCCCCCCATGCCTCCTCAGGCAAGGCCCCGGAGGCCACCATAGGCGACTTGACCCCCATCTCCCCATACTCCAAGGCCTCCCAAGAGAGGTCCAGGGGCTCTCCCGTTTCAGGGTTTAGGGGCCACAGGTCTACGTTGGTGATGGGCAGGCCGATGGAATCCTCCAGAAACCAACCAGGGTGATGGGCTACCGCCGGCCCTATCTCAGGTAAGCCGAACACTAGAAGGGCAAGGCTCGGATAGAGGAGGTTTGCCAGGCGCCGGAATTGCCTAGGAGGGGGAGGCTCCCTCACCGATAGATATACGGCCCCTATCCTGCCCCGAGGCAGGCCTTCAGCCAGATATTGCGCCCAGTCCCACCGCACCACTGAGTAATAGGCCTCCATCTCCCTAAGCATTTCTAGCCTGCCATTAGCGACATCGGCCTGAAGAATCTGGCTAGCGCGGAAGAGGGCAGACAGAAGGGTGCACAGGCCTTCCCACGTGCCCAACGGCTCCACCTGCAGGACTACGCCTTTCACGTCCAGATAGGCAGACCACGATACGGCCATGGCCAGAAGGGCCCGAGAGCTGAAACGGAATAAAGCCCCACCCTCTCCCGCCAAGTAGAGGAAGGCTTCCCCTGGGCGGCGCTGGGCCCTACCTTCAGGACGTAGTTGGTCTACCAGGACACAGGCAGACTGCCAAGGCTCAAGGAGGGGCACCCAAGCCCCCTCCTCTACTAAGACCACATCCGGCTGAAAACGCTGGAGGGAGCGCTGGACATCGCTGGGAGGCAAAGAGGGGTCTACAGGGTAAACATGGCAACGGGCCCATAAGGCGGCCAGCAACCACAGGGCCTCCTCCATTCGGCTGGACAGGACTAGGGCCAGCCTCTGGCCCTCCCCCAGAAGGGAGGGGACAAGGGCTGCCCTGGCCTCTACCTCACTTGTCAGCTCCCCATACGTTAGGGCGCGATCTCCTTCCCGCAGGGCCACGCTCTTGCCAGCCCGAGAAAGGGGCCGCCGCACAAAGGCCTCTTCCGGAGGGATGACCGGCGGGGCCAAATACCTCATAACCCCTTGTGGCCAGTAAGGTTCTACGCCGATGGCCCCCTTAGACATTCCGAAGCTCCTCCTCTTCTATTACAGGCGTCCCCTTCCAGCGTGCCGGTAAGGCCTGGGCCCAGTATATTTTCACTTCCAGTCCCAGTTCTCGCCCTATGACCTCCTTTATCCTTTGCTCCAAAGCAGATACGTTTGCCCCGGGCGGCCTTTCCATCAACACCTCCAGGTACGGAAGCGGCACCCGCCGCCGCACCACTGCCCCTGAAACTGCTACCAGCTCTTGAACCTCGTCCAGACATGTACGTACATCATAGGGCAACAAGGTGAGATGACCAACCTGCACTTGGTCCTCTATGCGGCCGTATACCTCTATCAAGGGCCAAGGCAGGCCACAGGGGCAAGGTTCAGGCAAAAGCTCGCCGATGTCGCCTGGTGCGAAACGTATGTAAAGGGAACCCTGAGGTATTAGGACGGTGCTCACTATTAGGCCCCTCTTCCCTGGGGGCAAAGGGGTTCCAGATTGGGGATCCACCACCTCCACATAGGCCGATTCAAGCATTAGATGATGGCCCAGCCGCTCACGACAGCCGTTGCTTACCACTGCCTCCGCATGACCGTAGCCTTCAAGCAGTTTACCCTCTCCTACCACCTTGTCCAGCTCCTGCCAAGCTTTAAGGGTCATGCCAGCCCCCGTAACCCCTAAGGTGCGGAAGCTGGAGAAGGCCTCTTTGGGGTCAACGCCCCTCAGCCGACATTCGGCCAGGAGGGCATAGAGCATAGGTAGGAACATGTTAACGAAGTGGGGCCTTTGATCGAGGATGGTATCTAGAAGGGGGCCGGCATATAAGGGCAAATGGGTCCCCCAAGGTACAATTACGGCCTCACACGGGATTATAAGCTCGAACACCATACGGTCTAACAGGGATACCAGGTGCCAGCTAGGGGCTACGATGAGGGCCTTCATTCCTGGCCGCAGTCCCATGTGCCAGTAGGCGCGGGCACAGGCCAGGGAACGGCGCCACATCTTGGACCACGGCTCCCACAGGAGGGCTGTGCCTACAGTGCCAGAGCTGAGCAAGAACACGGAAGGTTCCTGCCGCGCCCACCACTCCATGCCAAAGAAGGGGGCTTCCCCCTGGGCCTGGAGGGCCAACACCTCGGCCTTAGTAAGGAGGGGTAGACGTGCCAGGTCGGAGGGGGTACGAATGTCGTCGGGCGTAATATCGGCCGCCTCAAAACGCTTACGGTAGAAGGGAAGGCGCTGGTAGGCGTGCCCCAACACCCTTTTTAGGCGACGCCACGCCATTGCCCACAGCCTCTCAGTAGGCCAAAGGTCTTTCTCGTCAAAGGGTTCAGCCACTGCCATCTGGGGGCCCTCTAGGGTAGGAGAGCTAGCCGGATATGGCGAGGCCCCTGCCTACACATCCCCTTTACTATCCTCAAGGGCAAGCTACTCACATAGGATCTGTCTGGGGAGAAACGTGGGGCCGTTGCAAGGCAACCCCTATCTTCCCACACCCGATAGATGTCCGTCCAAACATGAAAGGCCCGACAACGAGAACATTGCTGGGCCATAAAGAGGGCAGCATCCAAGCGCACCAGCCCTAGCACTTCCCCACCAGAGGCCTGAGCGAGCCGGTCCAGATCGGCAGCCGAGGGCACCGCTTCCTCTGCCCCCACCACCCACGTGCGCACACATAAGCGTGTTTCTTGCAGCGCCTGTAAGAGGGGAGGCACCAGGTCACCACGCAGATAGACGACGCGGGGCTGTAAAACTTCAATCATCCTAATAGCCCTAGGGATGACAGTGCCCACGCCATCATTGCATACGGGAATGCAGCCCACCATCTCCGCAGCTCCTCGGCGCAAGAAGGGGCAATACATTGACGAAGCGAGGTAGCTAAGGGGGCTGCATCCAAAGTCCATGATCATGACCCGGTCTCCCCTCTCAAGGCCAGCAAGCCGCCAACAACGGGCTAGGGCCAAGGCATAGCCCCCTAGCTCCTTAGGCCCCAACCTCTGGTAGCGGGAGCCATCAGGTAGAGCTCTTTCCAGCTGGACAACCAGCTCCATAGCTCAGAACAGGCCTCCCAAAGGTGCTACCATCCCCCCAACCGCAGCCCCAATCCCCAAGATAAGGATAGTCAGGCGCGTCCTGTATATCCATAGGGCGGCCGTATCCCTCCTCATCCTTAGGAGGCCAAGCTCCCGTGCCCCAGGGTTCGCCTCCGGTCTAAGCCTATGGAGAACGATGGGGCGCAGATAGAAGGCCAGAAAAAGGTATACTAAAAAGGCCAAAAACCAACATGAGTACATAATGGTGATGGCCCTCCCATACCTAGAAGAGTAGAAGTTGATATCGCCCAAAATGCCCAAGCCATCGTACATGAGATAAAGGCGGAGAAGGCCTGTAACGCCTAAAAGCGTTAGTGCCCCTCCGAAGAGGTAGACCGACAAGTTTCCCAACCGCTGCTCCACCACTGCTGCCTGTGGAGGAGGGATACGGCGTAGGGTGGGACGTACCAAGAAGTAACTAAAGAACTCGCCCCCTATGAAGATAACGAAGCTGGCGATGTGGATAGCACGCAGAAGCTTCAGCCAATCGGACTCCGTCATGGAGGCACCTTGCGCACATCTACCCTGGTGTCGCGGTCATTGCCACCCGGGGCACCCGAGGGCCCTTCCATGGCGACGTTGGGATAATCCGTCCCGGTAGCTGGCGCGTACTCTACGGGGTTGAAGGGGTTAGGCATTACCTGCTGGAAATGGCGCCAGCCTGGGAACTGGTATGCCGTCCATTGATGATAGATGAGGGCCACCCCTGGAGGGACCCTTGGAGCCACCACTGCCCGCGCCTGGAAACTCCCCACATCGTTGAAGGCCTCCACTAAGTCCCCGTCCTCGATGCCGCGGGCCTGGGCATCGACAGGGCTAAGCCATAAAAGGGGTTCCCCCCGCTGTAGCTGCAGGAGGAGCGCATCATCAGCCCATACTGAGTTGATGCTCCAACGGGAATGGCCTCCCAACAGCTGTATCGGGTAGTCGCCACCAGCCTTTATAGGTTCTTTAAAGCAGGCGAACCCCTCCCCCAGCTCAAGGTACCAAGGGTGATCGATGTAGAACTGGATCCGTCCTGTAGCCGTCTCGTAGGGCACCTTGTCTCTCACGTGACGGGTGAGAGGCACGATAGGCTCCCCTAAGGAAACGTCGCCAGCCAAGGTGGTAAGGAGACCAGGCTCAGTAAAGCGTACGTGCCCTCTACGCTCCACCTCCTCCCACTCCACCAACTCGAGGTTGGTGGAGGAGAGATAAGCATCACGGGTGAGGGCCTCCTCGTCCTCCTCCGTGTAGATGTCAGCCCCGGTGAGGGCAGTATCTAAGGAACCTATGGGTATCTCCTCCCCTGTATCAGGATCGCGGACGGACACGATGCCTCGCTGACGCGCCTTCTCCGCCAGTCGGCGTACCAGCATGACGATGATCCACCAATCGCTCTTGCTCTCGTAGAGGGGTTCTACCGCCTTGAAGCTGAAGTGGAAGGCATTGAAGTTGAAGACGCCAAAGGTGGCATCGTAAGTGTGCTCATAGAACCCGCAGGCAGGAAGGACGTAGTCTGAATAGAGGGCGGAGCCGTTCCAACGGAAATCGATAGTAACCAGGAGCTGAAGCTTTGGGAAGAGCTCCTTCACTAGGTACTGGTTAGCCCGCACCCTCCGCACCACATCTCCTCCCCAAACGAAAAGGGCTCTGGGCTCTTTGCCTGGGGGAGGCCAAACCTTTTTGGCAGTGTGGGCCTGATTGCGCTCTAGCCCCTCCCGCAAATATTCCTCTAGGGGACGTTTCAGATGAGGGTCCCAGGAGTTGTAGCGCTTGCTCAGCTCTAGCTGGCCGGCATGGAAGAACCAAAGGAAGGGCGTAGGGTACATGCTGAACTCGCTTTGGGGATTCTCCCGCGCCAGCTCCCGCAGGATACGGTAGTCATCAAAGCCGCGTTCCCGCCAGTAGGGGTAATTAGGGTGGTTTACCAGCCTGGGGACTAGGTCATGGGCAGGCCTTTGCCAGGTACCTACTGCCCTATCGGGTATGAATGGCATCTGCATGGCCCCATATGATGCCCCCTTGCGCCCCAGATGTCCGCACAGGGCCCAGAGGTAGATGATGGCGCGCTCCATGAGGTTTCCGTGGTAGTACTTATTGATATTGAAGGTGGCTATGTTGATGACCCCTTGGGCAGTGGCGAACTCCCTGGCCAGGCGCCGGATCGTCTGGGCTGGGACGCCACACATGGCTGAGGCCCGCTCCGGCCTATAGTTCTGGTCTAGCATCTCCTTGAGGAGGGAGAAGACAGGACGCACCTTCACCCGCCCTGCCAGGGTCTCAACTTCGTATTCTCCCTCCAGGGCAGGGTCTATACCTCCCAGGTCTAGCGTTTTGTAGGGGGCGGGGGCTATGCGCCCTGAGGCCTGATCGTATACAAAATAGATGTAATCGGCCCCGCCACGCCTCACATCTCTCTCCCGCAAAAACCTCCCGTTATCGGTGCGCACCAGGAGGGGTAGGTCAGTCTGCTCCTGGACGAAGGCCTTGTTGTAGAGCCCCTCCTCGATGATGACTTGGGCCATGCCCAGGGCCAGGGCCGCATCAGTGCCCGGACGCACCGGGACCCACTCGTCGGCGCAGAGGGCGCTGGCGCTATAATCGGGGCAGATGACTACTACTTTGGCCCCGTTGTAGCGCCCTTCAGTGATGTAGTGGTAGTTGGTGATCTGGCTATAGGCTGGATTACCCCCCCATACCATGATGAGGTCTGTGTACATGGCGTTATCATCGGAGTGGCCAAAGCCTGAGTTGCCGAATGTCTCTAAAGCCCCTTGGTGCTCATCACCCAGCTCGATGTTGATGCTGGAGGCAGGGAAGCCGCACAGGGACCAGCCCGCCCGCGAGCCGTGGCCTTGGATGCCTCCATCGCGAAAGATCGTCTTGGGGCCGTCAGTGAGGATGATGTCCAACAGCTTTTCCGCTATCTCGTCTAGGGCTTGGTCCCAGGAGATACGTTGCCATCGCCCCTCTCCACGTTCGCCAGTGCGCTTATACGGGTGCTTAATGCGAGTAGGATCATACATGCGCTGGGCAAAAGCCACCCCCTTGTTACATCCCCTAGGGTTCAGGTCGGGGCACCTGGGATCGTTGGGGGGTGGGTAGTTAGCTGCCTGCTCTTCCCGCAGCACTACCCCCTTCCATACGAAGGCGTTGAAGGCGCACACCCAATTGAAAGCGCAGTCTATAGGGTGGGTCACCTTCACCACCCGATCCCAGCGGATGGGCCGGCGGCGCATCTCCCACACGTCGAAGTGGTCGATTTGGGAAAGCTCCTGGGGGGCCTCCAGATGGACTAAATGGAGGGAGAGCTTCATCTGGCTACTCCTAGCAGGTTATCGAGGTAGCGCAGGTCCTGGGAACAGGTATCGCGGGCAAGGGAGGCCACTGCCGAATAAAAGGGGACGTTCATACCAGCCAGATGCGAGGCTAAGGCCTGCACAAACTCCATCAGGTGGAAACGGAGGAACTCCCTTTGGGCCAATCGATAGGGACGAGGATCACCATTGGCCTCTAGGGCCGATGCCTCCTGGAAGGTGAGGAAGTGCATAAATTCCAGCTCAGTGGCTAGGAAGTCGGGGCGCTCCCGTTTCCCGTCTTCTTGAACGGGCTCCAGCTGGAACCAATCGTAAAAGCGCAGTGCGTCCTCCATCACCTTGAGGCGTCCGCCGCCATATTCCCCTTCATAGATAAAGCACGGGGCGCCGTAATGCCCTCCCACCTCGAAGGCATGGACGTAGTCCTCGGCCCTGGGGGGATATAGAGAGGGGAACTGTACCGTATAGGGCAAATGGGCCATAGCCCCTTGGGCCAAGGAGTAGAGCTGGGCCCACGACTCGTCTTCTGGGTAGCGAAAGGCACAAGCTAAGAAGGCATAAAGGATGCTCCTTGCCCCTGCCTTTAACGCCTCTGGCCTTTTTATCTCCAGCTGCGTCATTATGGCACTGCTCCCCCTGGGTCTTTAGCGAAAGGTCCCAAAAGTTCCTGGAAGCGGAAGGAAATAAGTATGTCCATAAGCTCTGAAGGCTCCTTGGGGCGTTGGCGCCTCTTCTCCAACTCCGCCTTAAGGGTGGCCAAGGCCTCCTCCACCTGGGGGCCGAATAGCTGACGCAAGTAGTCCAGGGGAATGCGATGGCCATCCCACCGAGGTGCCCCGTCCTCATCGAAGGGAGGCGGCGCAAGGGGGGGCACGTAGTAGACGTTGGGGTGAGTGCCAAATTCAGGGTGAAGCGGCAAGGCCACCTGCCATTTGCGCACTAGCTTATATACGGCCCCCTCCTCGTCGTCCAAGAAGCCTACCCATACTGCCCGCCCGGGACACTGTCGCACACAGGCTGGCGCTACCCCCTGCTCGATGCGGGGAAAACAACCTATGCAGTGTTGGCTTATGCCTCGCACTTGGTTGAAGTATATCTTCTTGTAGGGGCAGGCACGGGCACACAGCTGCTCCCCATGGCAGAGGGACTCATCGCGCAAGACTAGGCCATCCTCCTCCCTCTTGAAGATGGCGCCGTGGGGGCAGGCCTCTAGGCAAGAGGGGCGAGAGCAGTGATTGCAGAGCCTAGGCAAGTAAAAGAAGTAGGCGTTAGGCCACTCACCTCCTCCCTCGTCCTCGTCCCAGTTAGGCCCCCAGATGGGACTACCCTTGACCTTAGTGAAGACCGCTTCCCGGCCTTTACCCCCTCTTAAGATCTCGTCCCAGTTGTAGTCCCAGCCGCCCCCGAACTCTTCCTCCGTGGGGAGATGGCCCAGCTGGAGCTGGCCATTTTTATATCCTCCCCCCATGCGCTCCCAGCCCTTAGGCGTCCCCTCCCCAGGCATGGTATTGACCGTCATCCACCACATATGATCGGTGCCTTCTTCCTGAGTCCATAGGACCTTGCAGGCCACAGAGCACGTCTGACAGCCAATGCACTTATTGAGGTCGAACACCCAAGCTATCTGGCGCATCTTCGCACCTCTCTTATGGCGATACCTTCTCTACATCTACAGTAATGGCCCGGTCTACAGGGATAGGCTGCCAATGCAAGAGGCGATAGCGTAAATGGCCATATCCCCCAGCCAGGTGGAGCCACTTGACCATCCCCGGCTCCAGGTCGGACTCGCTGTACCAGCGGCGGTGGGTATACGGCTCCCAACCGTTGTAGACGATGATCTGTCCCGGTCGCACAGCAGGCGAGACCTTGGCCTGGATGATCATGGAGCCGCAATCGTTGTAGATGCGTATGTAGTCCCCGTTCTTGATCCCTTTGGCCTCGGCATCCCTGTTGTTGATGAAGGCGAAGGGCTCGCCCCGATGGGTATTGAGGATAATCTTATTGGTCTGGTTCATAGAGTGGATGCTCCAGCGATTGTGGCCGCTGGTGAGGCGGAAGGGATAATTTCCACCCATGGGAGGCACCTCCTTGTGGCAGGGCAGCTCCTCCCCCGCCTCCAGGAACCACTCGTGGTCTATGTAGAACTGGGCCCTCCTGGTGAGGGTGGCATAGGGAAGCTTATCTTCCACGTGCCATCGGAAGGGGCTAAAGGTCTCGTGGGGGCGTATATCGGCTGCCTGGCTGGGGCCATGGCCCAAGAGCCCTAGGCGACGCCAGCGCATATGGCCCACCTGGCGCAACTTCGCCAGCGAAGCATCCCCAGATAGGATGCCGATGGCGGCATCGGAGCGCAGGATGAGGTCCATCCGGGCATCTTCATCGCGGATGGCGCCGCCAAGGGTGGCCCTCTCTGCAAGCCCCTCTAGGGAGATGGCCTGCCCTGCCCTATTGGTGACCTCTTTTATCCCCCTCTGCCTCGCCCTCTCTTCCACCTTCTCCAGAAGGAGGATAGCGATCTCCCAATCGGACTTGGCCTGGTCCAGGGGAGGAACGGCCCTGTCGGCAAGGACAGTGGTGAGGTGGTGAATGGATGGCATGCTAAAGCCTACCTTCTCATAGTGCTGGGCGGCAGGCAGTATGTAATCGGCGTAAAGGCCGGTGGTGTTGATACGGTAGTCGATAGAGACGATGCACTTGAGCTTGGGCCACGCATGCTTAAGGAGCAGCTCCTGTCCCCCTCTCTGGCGACGCAGGACGTTCCCGCCAGCCTCGATCAGCACTCTGGGCTCTACCTGCTGCCAAACACGGGCCCAGCCGCTGTCCCACCAACCCTTCTCCAAGGCTTCCTGGAAATACTCGTCGAAGGAGCGCTTCATGGACGGGTCATGCCACTCTCGACGGTTCCACCGCTCCTTGTAGCCGAAGTGGTAGTACCACAAGAAGGCAGGCGGCACCATACGCCCCGGGGTGCGCGGATCGGCCATGCCTAACTCCTGTTGGACCCTTATAAGTGCCATCTCCCGGGTAAGGGTTGGGTCGAATGAGCGAACCGTCTCCAAAGCCTCGATCAGGCGACGATAGACCTCCCGTGCCTCGGCCGGGTCAGCCTTCTCCAGCAACGGAAGGAGGAACCAGGCCGTGCTCCCCCCTACAGCCCAGGAGCGGGTGCCTGTACCTTTCTTGCCCCAGTTGCCGGTGAGGGCCAGAAGGAGGGCCATGGAGCGCTCCATAAGGTCGCCATGGTAGTGCTTGCCAGGGTTCCAGCCGGAGAAGATCTTGGTGGGCCTAGTGGCCACCTTACGGGCTACCATGCGAATGAGTTCCGGGCGCACTTCGCATATCTGGGCCGCCTTCTCAGGCTGGTAGTCTTCTAGGCGGCGACAGAGCCTCTGGAACACCGGCTCCACCTCTACCTCGGTCCCGTCCTTGAGGCGCACCCGGTATGTCCCCTCTAAGGCCGGTTCGACGTCGCCCAAGGCCAAAGTAGTAAGGGGCGCAGGGACGGGGATCTGGGCCTTGGCATCCCACCAGTAAAACTGGTCCTCCCGCCCCCCATCGGCCATGTCCGCTTGGCGTAGGAAGCGACCGTTGTCCCGGCGCACAAGTAGGGGCAGGTCTGTCTGCTCCTGCACGAAGCGCCGGTCGTATAGGCCTTCATCTATGATCACCTTGCACATGGCCAGGGCCAAGGCTGCATCAGTGCCGATACGTACAGGGATGTGATAGTCAGCATGGATGGCCGAGGGGCTGTAGTCGGGAGCGATGGTAATGACTTCGCCGCCGTTATAACGCGCCTCAGCGATGAAGTGGTACCAATGGATGTTGGTGTAGACAGGGTTGGCGTGCCATATGAGGATGAGACGGGCGTGGAACCAATCGTCCATGCTGGCCACGGGGTTAAACACGCCCCACGTAAGGTAATAGCCAGGGCTCATGTCCTGGAACTCAGCGTTGCCATCGGTGGTAACATGGCCCAAGTAAGTGGCGGCAGCACGGGCAGGTATGGCCCCTATCTCCGGCGTCCCCAGCCAGATTACCGATTCAGGCCCCTGCTCGGTCATAGCATCTAAGATGTGGTCCGCTATCTCGGTGAGGGCCTGATCCCAAGAGATCTCTTCCCATTTGCCCTCGCCCCGTTCTCCAGCCCGCTTTAGGGGCCTGGTGACCCTCTCGGGTGCATAAAGAAGATGGGACCAGCAGGCCCCCTTCTGACAGCCCATGGGGTTCATGTCAGGGACACCCGCCTCTATCTGAGGAAGGGTCCCCGCTTGCTCCTCCCTCACCACACGCCCATCCCGCACGAATACGTACCATGGGCACCCGCCAGGGTAGCAGTCCACGGCATGACTACCCCATACCACCCGATCCCATCGCCACTTCTCCCGATACCGCTCTGCCCATAACCCCATCGCTCCCCGCACCTGCACCATGACCCACCTCCTTAACTTAGCGAACACTAAAATATTGCCGTTGGCCCTCAGCTTTGTCCATCGGGCAATTTCCTAGGTAAGGGTAGGGTTTTGCCCCACAGGCCGCTGAAGTTGGGAAGGGTTAACGGTGAAGGGGCCTAGAAGCTCTTGGAAGCGATAGGCTATGAGGATACGCATAAGCTCGGACGTTTGGCCTGAGCGGGCCTTCTCCCTTTCCGCCTGCAGGGTAGCCAGCGCCTGGTCCACCTGAGGCCCAAAGAGGCGGCGTAAGTATTCCATGGGTATGCGCCCCTGGCCCCATTGTGCTTCTCCGTCCTCGCCTATAGGGGGTGGCGAAAGGGGAGGGACGTAGTAGACGTTGGGCTGGGTGCCCAGGTGGGGTAGCAAAGGTAGGGCTACTTGCCATTTGCGCACTAGCTTATATACGGCCCCCTCCTCGTCGTCCAAGAAGCCTACCCATACTGCCCGCCCGGGACACTGGCGCACGCAGGCTGGGGCTACCCCCTGCTCGATGCGGGG
>Ga0105160_1000773_pt1 | contig 13999 bp, 13 predicted proteins | sample GXS110809BmetaG_FD_89591 | JGI IMG/M metagenome (GOLD analysis project Ga0105160, IMG submission 89591) | Hot spring microbial communities from Gongxiaoshe hot spring, China to study Microbial Dark Matter (Phase II) - GXS 110809B | ecosystem: Environmental > Aquatic > Thermal springs > Hot... | reverse complement strand
GCTTTTTTGCCAAAACCTCCAAGATTATATACTGTAAGACCAGCTAAAATACCTATAATGACTAAAACTATTGCCATTTCTACTAAAGTAAAACCTTTTTTATTCATATTTTTTAAAATTTTAAAGCCTCAATTGAGGCTTTAAAATTTAATTTTAATATTATAAATCTAAATTAAAAAATAAGCAAAAATTTTTGTGGATAATTATATTGCGCCTATTTGCTTGGTGAGGGAGTAAATTGGAATTAAAAGAGAGGCTTCTAAAAGGCCAATTATTCCACCTAAAACCACTAAAAGAACGGCCTGAAGTGTTTGGGTAAGATTATCGAAGTCTCGTTGAAGCTCTTTAACATAAAAATTAATAAGTTTTTCTAAAAGTTCTACAAGTCGGCCAGTTAATTCACCTACAGAAATAAACTGAATAATTACCGGAGGAAAAACATCTGGAAATTTACTTAGGGCCTCAGAAATAGAACTTCCTTTTTTAATAGCTTCAGCGCTTTGAAGGAGTGCTTCACGATAAACAGAATTAATAACAACTTCAGAAGAAACTTGTAAAGAATTTACCACGGGAATATCGCTTTTTAGTAAATTTTTAAATATCTCTAAAAATCTTGTAAGATAAAATTTTGAAAAAATCTCTCCAAATATTGGAATTTTAAAAATCAAACTATCAAAAAAATATCGACCTTCGGGTGTTTTTCTATAAATGTAAGTAATATAAGTAAGTCCAACTATAAATATTAAAATAGCCCACCAATAATTAAGGATGACAAAAGAAATAAAGAAGAAAAATTTTGTTATAAAAGGAACAGAAACATTAGCTTTTTCAAAAAGGCCTTGCATTTGAGGCATGACAAAACCAAAAATAACCAAAAGAGAAGCAAGGGCTGAAATAAGAACAATAACTGGATAAATAGCAGCACTTCTTATAGTATTTACTAAGAAATATTGTCTATCAAAATAATCAGAAAGGTACAAAAGAGAGCCACTTAAATTACCAGAAATTTCAGCTGCTTCAATAGTCTTTAAAAAATATGGAGGAAAAACATCTGGTCTTTTAGATAGAGCACTTGAAAGTTTCATACCCCCACTAATATCATTATAAAGATCATAGCAAATTTGCCTTAAAGTAGGATTTCTAGTCTGTCTTGTAAGTACTCTCATAGCCTCATCTATTGGTATTTTTGCATCAATTAAAGTGGCAAACTGCTTTAAAAAAACTGAAAAATCCTTTAAAGTTATGCCTTTTCTTAAAACAAAAGCAAATGTTTTTTTAGGAGTGAGCCTGGTAACTACTATACCTTCTGCTTGGAGTTGAGTAAGAGCAACATCAATAGAAGGAGCTTCAATTACGCCCTCTTTAAATTCTCCTAAAGGATTAACTCCTCTATATTCAAATTTCATTTTAGAAGATTTTTTAATTCTTCTACATTAGGCGAAAATTCAAATGCTCTTTCCTGAGTGATCTCGTTTGCTCTCACTAAAATAGCTAGGGACCTATTAAGTGTCATCATTCCTTCAAGAAGGGAAGTCTCGATAACAAGATCAATCTGGTAAGTTTTGTTATCTCTAATTAAATTCCTAACAGCTGGATTAGCAAACATAATCTCACAAGCAGGAATCCTACCTCCTTGAATCCTTGGAATAAGTCTTTGAGAAATAATGCCTTGCAAGGTCATAGCTAATTGAAGCCTTATTTGATTTTGTTGAGAAGCTGGAAAAACATCTATAATTCTATCAATAGTCTCAGCAGCGCTGTTTGTGTGAAGAGTTGAAATAACTAGATGACCAGTCTCAGCTGCAGTTAAAACTGTTGCTATTGTTTCTGGATCTCTCATTTCTCCAATCATAATCACATCCGGATCTTCTCTAAGAGCGGCTTTAAGAGCTCTTTTCCAACTTACAGCGTCTCTTCCAATTTCTCTCTGACTTATAAGCGCTTTATCAGAAGTAAAAACATACTCTATTGGCTCTTCAATTGTAATTATATTTACTGCTCTTTTATGGTTAATTTCATCTATAATAGCAGCAAGAGTTGTTGATTTTCCCATGCCTGCAGGTCCAACTGCCAAAATTAAACCTTGTCTAAATTCGGCAAATTTATGCACAGAAGGAGGAAGATTAAGTTCGTCAATACTTCTAATTGTAGATGGTATATATCTAAAAGCTGCAGCTAAAGTACCTTTTTGATAATAAATATTTGCCCTAAATCTTGCTTTATCTTCAACAGAAAAAGAAAAATCAACATCCAAATATTTTTGAAGTGTCTTTTTTTGAAGTTCATTTAAGAGAGAAAAAGCCATTCTTTCAATATCATCACTACTTAAAATTGGTTGATCCATTAAGGGTATTAATTCTCCATCAATTCTTAAAGTAGGAAATTTTCCGGCAATAAGATGAAGGTCTGAAGCATTTCTCTGAGCTGTTAAAAGTAAAAGTTCTTTAATTTTCTGATCCATAAAAAATTATATCACACTAGAATGTCTCTCTTAAAACTTCATAGATATCAACAAGCCCTTTAAGAGCTTTTATTATCCCATCCTGCTTTAAAGTTACCATTCCCTGCTCTTTTAAAATTTCCCTTGCTTGAGAAAGATTAAAATTACCTAAAATTAACTCTTCAAGTTCTGGTGTCATTTTTAAAAATTCAAAAATTCCTATCCTTCCTATAAAGCCTTTAAAATTACACTTTTGACAACCTTTAGGTAGAAAAATAAATTCTTCTTGTTCTATTTCTTTTTTAGCTTCTTTAGGTAATTCTTTTAAAATTTTCTCTATCTCCTCTTTAATTTCCTCTGGAATTGGACTTTTAACTTTACATTCTGGGCAAAGTTTTCTAATTAATCTTTGAGCTTCGGCTAAAATCAAAGTTGGTGGGATTAAAAATTTTTTAACTCCTAAATCAATAAGTCGAGGAACAACTCCAAGAGAGTCATTTGTATGTAATGTTGAAAGAACTAAATGACCAGTTAAAGAAGCATGAATAGCAAGTTCAGCTGTTTCTTCATCTCTAATTTCTCCTACCATAATTATGTCTGGATCTTGTCTTAAAATTTCTCTTAAACCAGAAGCAAAATTATAACCAATTTCTGGTCTTACTTGTGATTGATTAATACCGGCAATTCTATACTCTACTGGATCTTCTAAAGTTACAATATTTACACTTTCTTCATTTAATGACTGTAAAAAAGCATAAAGAGTTGTTGTCTTACCTGAACCTGTAGGGCCAGTAATCAGAATAAGTCCATATGGTTTTTCTAAAACTTCATCAATAATTTTTTGATGGTAAGAAAGAATACCAAGATCTTTTATATTTAAAAGTCCGGAAAGAGGATCTAAAATTCTAATTACTATTTTCTCTCCATTGATAGTCGGAAAAGATGAAATTCTAAAATCAATTTCTCTCCCATCGATGTAAGCTCGAAAACGACCTGATTGAGGAATTCTCGTTTCATCAAGTTTTAATTCTGATAAAACTTTAAGTCTAGAAACTATTGGCTCTCCTATGTCTTTAGGCAAAAAAACAATATCTTTTAAATCTCCTTGAATTCTATATCTCACCCTGAAGCGGTCCTGAAGATTTTCAAAATGAATATCAGAAGCTCTCTGATAGACTGCTTCTTTTATAAAAAGACTTACTAATTCCACTATTGGTGCTTGCTCTTGAGTCTCTGTCATTCCTTCTATTCTGATGGCACTTTTTTCTATAAGGAGTGGTTTTATTTTTCTGTATTCTAAAACATATTTTTTTACATCATCATAAAAGTCATGGTATCTTCTTATAATTTTATAGAAATCACCTGGTGTAATTAAAAATATTTTCCCTTCAAAGTTGTGAGTCTTTAAAAAATACTCATATGCTTGTTGAACTTGTTTTTCTTCTGGCTCAACTGCACCAATAAAGACTGTATTTTCTTTTTTATCAAAAATTGCCATTTTATAGGTTTTAGCTGCTTGCTCATCTAAAAGTTTAAGAATATTTAAATCAACATCTTCTTGGGCACTAAATATTTTGTAAGGAATATTTAAAACTTCACTTTTAATTTTTAAAATAACTTTAGGATCTACTTTTTGAGTTTGGTAAAGATAATTTTCAAAAGGAATTTTAAATCTACTTGCTTCTTGAAGCCAAAGATCAATTTCGTCTTTTTTAAAACCATTCTCTATAAGTTTTTCTACCAAAATGTTGTCTTTAAGAGCCATTATTCAAAAGGATTTGATTTACCTTTAGGAAAATCTGGAATTATTGGTGGAAGGTAGTTCTTTGAGTTTTTTAAAAATGGATGTGAAAGAATTTCATCTGGATTAGCTTTTTGAAAAGACTCGATCTGTTGTTGAGTCCTTTTTATTATCTCTGGAATAACTAAAAGTTCTTCTTTTGGTCTAAAACCTACAAGATATATCAAAAAAATCAAAAGGACAAAAGAAATAAATGAAACTATTAAAATATTTCTCATTTAAAAGTTGGGCTAAGAATTGAAAGAGACATATTTAAACTGTCTCCTTGCCCTGAAATTGAAAGATTTTTTACATCTAAAATTCTTCTTGAATTTTGAATCTTTAAAAGAAAATCATTAATTGCTGACCATGAACCACTTACATTTAAGGAAATATTAACACCTCCTTGAACTGGCTCAAATGAAAATGAGTTAATATTTACAAAAGAGTCTTGAAAAAGATTTGGAAGTAAAACTAAATATTCTTCTGGCCTATACTCTGTTGGAATTAACTCTTCTGCTCTTTTCTGGTAGTTTTTTAACTTTTCAGCCGTAAGGTTTATTTCTGTAATTTTCTTTTCTAAATTAACGTAAAGATTATATTCTGACTCTTTTAATTTTGCATTTTGATAAACTTTAGAAAGATTACCTACTTTTGGTAAAGTAAAATTAAAAATAACCCCAAGGTCGATAATCACTAAAATTAAAACTATTATATAACCTAAAAATCTCATTTTAAAAGTTTATAATATTCTGGTTTAAGATTACCAGAAATTGAAAAATTAATACCTCCTCTACTATAAGAAAAACCATCGAAATTAACTTTTTCATAGACTGGTTCTTTCTTTAAAGAAACATAAAATTTAGCTAAATCATAAAAAGTAGGTAAACTCCCAGAAAAACTAAAACTACCATTATTAAAATCAATACTCAAGGAATTAATTTTTATAAAATAAGGAAGAGTGCCAGCAATTGCCTCTAATGCTCTTGTTGGAAGAGTATGTTCTTGAATTGACTTTTTTATTTTAAAAAAGTGTTCATAAAAAGTTGCTGCTTCTTGAGCTGAAAATTGCTCAAAAAGTACTTTTTTACTTTTTATCAAACCCTCGAGTTGGGCCGTTTTTTTATTAAATTTTGAAATTAAAAAATTAGATAAAAGACCAACAAGAAGAGCAAAAATTAAAATACCAACTAAAATCATCACTAAAGTTTTAGGAAAAAGTACTAATCCTTCGTCCATAATTAAATTATAATTGGTAAAATTCAAAAGTCAATCAACTATTTAAAAAACAATAACCAGCCGCTAAAGAAGTTGCTAAAAGTAGACCTCTTTTGTTTATTATTTGCTCAAGATCTTTTGGATATTTTATTTTTAAAAATGGATTTAAAATAAATACTTTTCTTTCCTTAAAAAAGCTAGCAAAATATTCGATCATTCCCTTTAAAGTAGAGTTACCTCCATAAAAGTAAATTTTCTCAACACTAACTCGATTAGCCTTCTCAAAATCATTAATCTCTCTTTCTATCTCTGTCAAAAAATTGTTCAAAAATGAAATGACGCTCGTTTGAAGATCTTTATTTTCTGGCCCTATCTTTATTCCAAAATTTTCTTTAAAATTTTCTGCTCTTAAAAAGTCTAAAGATAAAACTGTGCTATAAAGTGAAGTCAATTTTTGACCATTCAGAGAAAGAATCTTTGAATATTTAACTTGTCCTTTAGAAGAAAAGGAAATAATTGAGTTAAGATGCCCAAAATCAACTAAGGCTACCCATTCAGGAGATTCTAACAATTTACCAATACAAGTATTTTCAAAATAAAATCCTTTTACTTTTAATTTTCCAAGATTGGCCACTTTAGAGTATTTCTCTAAAAATGTTTTTGGAAAAGCTAAAAGAAATACTGACCAATTTTCTTTCGGATCATCATGAAATTTAAATATTTCCCAATAAGTCATAAATTCTTCAAATTTTCCAGGAATATATTTTCTACTTTCAAAGTTTATAGCTTTCTTAAGTTCACGAGTATCTATAGGTGGTATTTGAAAAACCTTAGAAAAACTTGAAGAAAAGGGTAAAGTTAAAATTACATTTTTCTCGCTAATACCAGCTTCTCTGAGAGCCCAACCAATTAACTGAGCAATAACTTCGTCTTCTAGTTGAAAAGAAACAAATCCACCATATTCAAATTTTTCTGGTAAAGAAAGAATACTGTAATTTTTTAAATAATTTTCTTCTCCTTTTTTTTCTAAAAGAGTTATTTTTATATTCCTTGAACCGATATCAATAGAGACAATTCTTTTTGGCTTGAAAAGATCCATAATACAATTATAAAACAAATTTTTGGTATAATCTAAAATGTTAAGAAAAATTTTAGAAACTCTTTCCCCAACCTACTGCCTTTGGTGTTATAAAAAAAACGACCTTTTTCTTTGCCCTGAGCATTTAGAAATAATAAATTCATTTCTTTGCCCTGTTTGTCATCTAAAATTTCCTGAAATCAAAATTAAAAAAATAACTTGTCCTTCTTGCTCTCAAAAAACTTATCTTGATGGCCTTTTTCCTATATTTAGACTTAATGAACCTTTGGAAAAACTAATTCACTCCTATAAATATGATCTTTATTTTGATCTTGTAAAGACAATCTGTTTTATTTCAAAAGAGTTTATTTATAATAAATTTAAAGATTTTTACTTTATCCCTATACCATCGCATAAAAGTAAAATAAAAGAAAGGGGGTTTGATCATATAAGGTTAATTTTAGAAAATATGGATTTAAAAATATTAGATGCACTTTTAAAAATAAGAAAAACAAAGCCCCAAGCACAGACAGAATTTTTAGAAAGAAGCCAAAATATTAAAGATGCCTTTGTTCTGAAAGAAAAAAATCTTCCTGAGGTTGTATTTCTTTTTGACGATATCAAAACTACAGGCTCAACTTTAAATGAAGCTTGTAAAATCCTAAAACAAGGTGGAGCAAAATTAGTCTTTGCTTTAACTTTAGCCACAAAATAATGGAGATAAGAAAAATTTCAATTTCAAAAAATATCCAAAATCAAAACGAAGTTTTAATCCAAGAAACGCCAGTTTTACACAGAATAAAAAATGTCCTAAGACTAAAAGATAATGACCCAATTATTTTAATAGATGGAAGCGGTTATGAATACCTAGGACAAATAAAAATAAAAGAAGGAAATTTGTATGTTGAAATCAAAAGAAAAAGAAAAATAAAAAATCTAATCTCAAAAAATATTAACCTTTATATTGGCTTTTTAAAAAAGAAAGTTTTAGAAGAACTAATAGAAAAACTTGCTCAAATTGGAGTAAGGAAAATAACGCCTATAAAGACAGAAAGAACAAATTGGTTCTGTAATGAAATACCTGAAAGATGGCAAAAAATAGTAAGAAAAGCTAATGAAGTCTCAACCTGGCAAAATTTCACTGAATTAGGAAAACCACTTACCTTTATAGAAGCAATTAGTATTGCTAAAAACCAAAATATTTTCCTTTTAGATCCTTCAGGAGAAATAACTTTAAGAAAATTTAAAAAATTAACCAAAAAAATCAAAAACATAAATATTTTTATTGGTCCAGAAGGTGGTTTTTCTGAAAAAGAAATAAAATTAGCTAAACAAAATTCAGCAAAGACAGTTAAAATACCTAAAAATTATTTCAGAAGTGAAATTGCTGCCCTTATTTGTTCTATTGTAATTTTATATGATTAAGAAAAACAAAATTTTAATACTTAATTGGAAAATGCAACCAAGCAGTCTTGAAAGTGCTCTTAAAAAAGCAAAAGAAATATCATCTCTTTCAAAAAGATATAAAATAGAAATTTATTTAGCATCACCGGCAATTTATGCTCTTGAAATTAAAAAGAAATTCAAAAACATAAAGGTTGGCCTTCAAAATATCTATTTTGAAAAATCTGGAGCTTTTACTGGAGAAATCTCACCACTCATGATTTCTAAAAATAAACTTGATTTTGCTCTTATCGGTCATAGTGAAAGAAGAGTTTATTTTAAAGAAAACTACAAAGTTTTTCTTAAAAAAATTAAAGCTTGTCAAAGTTCAAAAGTAAAAGTAATATTTTGTTTTGAATCTTTAAAAGAGATAAAAAAAATAAAAAATAAAAAAGGTATAATCTTTGCTTATGAACCAAGAAAATATATAAGCAGTTTTGGAGGGAAAATAATTGAAAAAGAAAAACTTAAAAAAATTGTAGAGAATTTTAGAAAAATTTTACCTCAAGAAAAAATTCTTTATGGTGGCTCTTTAAGCCCAGAGAATGTAAAAGAACTAAATTTTGTTGATGGATTCCTGATTGGAATAAAATCTATAAACCCTAAATTTGTAAGAAAAATAATAGAAAATTTAAATTAAGCTTCTAATTTTTTTCAACCAGCCTTTATAAGGTAAGGGGAAGTTTTTTATAAAATCTCTTACCTTTTCTTTTACATTTTTTCTCTCTAAAATTACCTCTTTTATAAATTCAGCAATAATTCTCATTTCTTTTTCTTTCAGGCCTCTTGAAGTTATAGCAGGCGTGCCTAAACGAAGGCCTGAAGGAGTAAATGGTTTTTTATCTTCTGGTAAAACATTCCTATTTGCAAGAATGTTTGATTTTTCAAGAAGACTTTCAGCATATTTCCCATCAATACCTAAATTTTTAAGGTCAATAACCATCAAATGATTATCTGTTCCACCAGTAAAAAATTCAAACCCAAAACTTTTTAAAAAATTACATAAGGAAAGAGAATTTTTTAAGACATTTTTTTGATAGTTCTTAAAATCTTTCTTTGAAGCTCTCCAAAAAGCATAAGCTATACCGGCGATAGTGTGAAGATGAGGTCCTCCCTGAAGACCTGGAAAAACAGATTTTTGAATTTTTTCTTCTAATTCTTTTCTATAAAAGATAACTGCACCCCTTGGACCTCTTAAAGTTTTATGGGTAGTGGTAGTAACAACATCAGCCCATTTAAAAGGACTAGGATGGAATTTGGCAATCACAAGTCCAGCGATGTGAGAAATATCAGCTAAATGATATGCCCCAACTTCTTTAGCAATTTCAAAAAATTTTTTAAAATCTATCTTTCGAGGATAGGATGTTGTCCCAGAAATTATAATTTTTGGTTTTACTTTTTTAGCTAATTTTAAAATTTCATCATAATTTAACTGGTCTTTAACTGAATATTGAAAAGATTTAAAAAGTTTACCAGTATAACTTACTTGATGACCATGAGTAAGATGGCCACCGCTTGAAAGACTAAGTCCCATAATTTTCGACCCTGGCTCAGCTAGACCAAGTAAAACTGCAAGATTAGCAGGTGATCCCGAATAACTTTGAACATTACATCCCCATTCAGGTCCTAACCTAAAAGCTTTCAAAGCTCTTTTTATAGCTAAACTTTCAATTTTGTCAATAAATTTATTACCTGGATAGTACCTTTTCCCAACAAAACCTTCTGCATATTTTATCATCAAAGGAGAACCAACTATAAAGAGAGTCTCAAGATCAACAAAATTTTCTGAAGGAATAAGATCTATTGTTTCTTCTTGTCTTTTTATTTCTTTTTCAATTATCTTCCATAAAAATTTATCCATGTTTAAGAATTTCTTTAATTTTCTTTTTAATAACCTCGTCCTGATCCCTTCTTGGAAATTCATATTTATTAAAATCAACAAGTAAATACTTTCCTATTAAAGGAAAAAGACGTAAGATAATTTTTGCTTTTTCTTGTTCAATAAGTCTATATTCTGGATGGCCCTGAGGTGTCGTTCTTAGTTCTGTCTCCCAAAAAAATTCTCTTAAATTTTGATATTGAATAAATCTTATTTTATGAGCAAAACTAACGCTATATTGAGCAATGTCTTGGTCTTTCTTTTCTAAAATTCTATATAACTCTTCAAGTTTTTCTATGGCCATCATAAATGTTGAGTCCATCTTTATTTCCTTAATTTCTTCTGGTATCTCATAACCGTTATAAATATGGAATTTTTCATTAAATTGTGTCTGCATTCTATGTCTTTGAAGATCTCGCCAAGCTCCGATACTAGAGATGATTTCAAATCTTAAAAAGGCACTTTCAAAAGCTCTTGGAACTTTATACCATCTAAATTTTCTTGAACTTAAAATACTTTCAAGAATTTTTTCTTTTTCTTTTATTTTCATCCTTTTAACTTTTTCAAAAATTCTTTCAAATGGTTCTTTAACTAAAGGATAAATTAAAGAAGCTATAATTTTTTCTTGAGCAAACTTATCATACTCTATAAGTCTTACATTTTCATTTAATTTAATAGAGTCTTTTTTCCATTCTATCTTTTTTAAAACCTTCCTTAAAATTGTTTCTCTTTTGCTTAAATATTCCATATAATCTTCATTCTTTTCTATCCTTCTTAAAAATGAAGGGATAACTTTTAAAAGCTCTTTATAAGCAAGTCTACCTAAATTCCTTATCTCAGAAAGTTTATGATGAAGAGATCTTAAAATTAAATATTCTAAAGCTTGACCGTTGCCGTAAAAAGCTACTTGACTCAATAAAGAAAGAGGTAAGATGGCTCTAGTAACATCTAGAACTTTTGTTTTTAAAACTATTTCTTTTTCATTAAACTTTTCCTTAAGCCAATTAAAGTAAACCTCAGATATTTTTCTATAAGTTTTAAAAATTTCATCCATTACTTCAATATATTTTGGTTTTTCATTTTTTAACTCTTCAGGAATATAGTATAGTCTTTTATTTAGATTCTCTTCTAAAAGGACATATCTTGTCGAGCGCTCAATAGCACTGATTCCTATTCTTTGATTTTCAAAGTGCTTTATAGCTATTTGAGAAATTGAATTAAAAACAATATGGGTTCCGGCCATCTGAAGAATTGAGTCATCTCCATATTGAGCAAGCCATTTAGCGTAAAACTTTCTTGCTCTTGGATTTAAAAATATCCTTTGATAATTTATTTTTTGTAAAAAATTAGAAAATTTTTTAAATTTCTTGCCATATGAAGTTTTTAAAAAAGGTTTAACAAATTCTTTTAAAAAAATAACCCTCAAATCATCTTTCGATCGAGAAGCTCTTGAGCAAAGAGCGCCAGTTATCTCAGGCCCTAAAAATAAGATGCAATAAACTGGCCTGGTAAGATTAGTAAAAAATGGCCTTATTAAAAGTTTTTCCTCTTTGGTAAGTTTTAATTTTCCAGGCATTTATTAAATTTTAGCATATGCTATAATAACCTGATGGACATCTTTGAGTTAAGTAAGAAAACTCCTCAAGAAATTTTTAATTTGTATAATACATCTTTCAATGGTCTAGAAACAAATGAGGTTCTTAAAAGAATTAAAATTTACGGTAAAAATATTCTTGAGGAAAGAAAAATAGATTTACTAAAAATCATTTCTCAAAATGTAACAAACTTTTTTATGCTCCTTTTACTGGCTGCCTTTATTTTCTCTTTAATCTTAAATGGACTTAATTTTGAATCTCTAGCTATTTTATTTTTCTTTATTCTTTCAACTTTTATTGCTGTCCTTCAGGACTGGAAATCAGAGAAATTTATTGAAAGTTTAATAAAAAAATTTAAAACTTATACATGGGTAAAAAGAGGATCTTGGCAAAAGGAACTTTCAGAAAACATTGTCCCCGGAGATTATGTAAGATTTAAAGAGGGAGATATTATTTCTGCTGATATTTTTATAACCAAATCTGATGAAGCTTTTGTTAATGAATCTACTTTTACTGGCGAAGCTGAACCAGTCCTAAAAGAACCCTCATTAAAACAAGAACGTTTTCCGACAAATATAGCCCTTCAGGGTAGTTATGTAGTAAGTGGTTATTTAGAAGGAGTTGTTCTTTTTACAGGAAAAAATACATATTTAGGAAAAATATCAACTCAAGCACAACTAGCTGAAAAAGAAAGTGCTTATAAAAAAATAATGGAAAAAATTGCAAAGAATGTAGGTTATTTTTCCTTAATTCTTATATCTCTTACCTTTATTTTAAACTTGATTTTTTTAAAACATCCTTTAAAAGAGATGATAATTTTCTCAATAGTTCTTTTTGTTGCTGTTGTTCCTGAATTTTTACCACTAATAACAACTTTAAGTCTAACAATAAGTTCTCTTAAAATTTCAAAAAAAGGAATAATTCCAAAAAGGATTTCGGCAATTGAAGATTTAGGTGCTATAAAATTTCTTTGTACTGACAAAACAGGAACCTTAACAGAGAACAAATTAAAATTAATTGAGATATTTTCTGATGATAAAGAAAAATTTATAAAATTCTTTTTAGCTCCAGCAATTTTAAAAGAAGAATTTGACAGCTATGAAACTGCTTTTATTCAAAAATATGGAATTTTAAAGATAGAAGGAAAAATTGAAAAGGAGTTTCCATTTAATCCATATAAGAGAAAAAAAGAATACCTTCTTTCTCTTTCAGGTAAAAAAATAAAAGTTACAAAAGGAGCCCCAGAAGAAATATTCAAAGAATTTGAAAATTCAGAAAAAATAGAAAATCTTAAAAAAATATTTGAAGAAAAAGAAAAACTTGGCCTGAGATGTCTTGGTTTAATGATAGAGGAAGATAAAAAAGAACTCCTTGGGATTGCTATTTTTGAAGACCCATTAAAAAAAGATGCTAAAAAAATAATTAAACTAGCTAAAAATTTAAACTTAGAAATCAAGATTCTTACTGGTGATAGCCCTGGAGTCTCTAAAAAAGTAGCTTTGGAACTTGGAATTATAAAAAATGAAAATGAAATTATCACTTCTGATGAGCTTAAAAGATTATCTGATGAAGAACTTGACAAAGTTGTACAAAAAGTCAATGTTTTTGCTAGACTTTATCCCGAAGATAAAGCAAGAATAATTAATTCTTTAAAAAAATATGGTTTCGTTGGCTTTCTTGGTGAAGGAATAAACGATCTTCTTGCTATAAAAAGTGCAAATGTTTCAATCGTTGTCGACAGCGCCCCTGAAGTAACTCGACAAGAATCTGATTTACTTCTTAAAAAAAGAAGTTTAAAACCAATAATAGTTGCTATAAAAGAAGGAAGAAAGGATATCGAAAATATAGAAAAATATATCCGACATACTTTAGTTGGAAATTTTGGAAATCTTATAGCTTTTACTTTTATTAGTATCTTTTCAAAAACATTGCCACTTACACCGCTTCAGATAATCGCCACCAATATCATTACTGATTTTCCTATGATTGGAGTAATAAATGATAAAGTAAGTAAGGAAGTTCTTAGGAATCCTCCACGATTTGATTACTTTTCAAACTTAATTTTATTTTTAATCTTAGGAGTTATCCTTTCTCTTGCCCTAATTTATGCTTTTTACCAATATCAAGGAAATCTAGCCCAAACTGTAGTTTTCCTTCTTTCAAGTGTTGTAGGAGTTTTAATTTTACTTTCAATAAGAACAAAAAATCTATTTTTCAAAGAAAGAGCTTCTGGTTTTGTAATTTTCTTAATTCTTCTTTGTGTCTTTATTTCTTTTCTTTTAACTCAATTAGGAGAAAAATTTAATTTTTCAAAAATTACTTTAAAAGAAGCTATATACGTACTTGGTTTAAGTATAATAACTCTTTTTGTTCTTGATTTTGCAAAATTTATATTTTTTAGAGCTTTAAAAAAATTGGGTGGGCGACGGGATTCGAACCCGTAACCACCAGGGCCACAACCTGGTGCTCTGCCAATTGAGCTACGCCCACCACAATATAATTATACTTTAATTAAAAAATCTTCAAAGTCTCTAATTACATCTGTAATAACAACAGTCTTTTCTTT
>Ga0105160_1000772_pt1 | contig 14000 bp, 15 predicted proteins | sample GXS110809BmetaG_FD_89591 | JGI IMG/M metagenome (GOLD analysis project Ga0105160, IMG submission 89591) | Hot spring microbial communities from Gongxiaoshe hot spring, China to study Microbial Dark Matter (Phase II) - GXS 110809B | ecosystem: Environmental > Aquatic > Thermal springs > Hot... | reverse complement strand
CTGCGTAAGCAGCAGCCCAACACCGCCCGCTGCGGCGTGGATCAGCGCCACGTGCCCAGGCTTAAGCGGGAAGGTGCTGTACGCGAGGTAATGCGCCGTCATGCCTTGTAGCAAGATCGCAGCGGCCTGTTGCAACGTCACGCCTTCTGGCACGGGCACAAGACGCGCCGCAGGCACCACGGCATACTCAGCATAGGCGCCTAGGCTCATCGTCCATGCGACGCGGTCGCCGGGCTTCACCTCACCGACGCCCTCACCGACCGAAACCACCACGCCCGCGCCCTCTTGCCCGGGGATGAAGGGCAGCGGCGTTTTGTACCAACCGCGGCGTTGGTAGATGTCAATGAAGTTCAGCCCTGCTGCCTCGACACGCACGAGCGCCTCACCTGCCTTTGGCGCCGGGGTTGGCACTTCCTCATAGCGCAGCACGTCGGCGCCACCATATTCGTGAACGCGAATGGCTTTCATCGGCAACGCCCAAATTGTATGGCGGCTTTCCCGAGCTTGTGGCGAGTCAGAACGCCCAAAGCGCACGTCATGCGCAAGCTATAATCACGCGCGAGCAAGTGGAGAAGGTGCTTGGGGATGTGTCGTAATTGGCAGCCGAGCACGACTTAGGATCGTGTGCCGAAAGGCGTGTGGGTTCGAGTCCCACCATCCCCATTGTGTGAGACGACCATGGACTTGAACGTTGAATTCCTCGACACCCACGAAGCCCGCTTAACCATCACCCCAGACGAAGCCAGCATCCAAGACGCGCGCAACCAAGCGCTGCGCGCGATCAGCAAACAGGTGCGCATCCCCGGCTTCCGTCCTGGGCGCGCACCTGCGCACCTTGTGATCCAGGCCATCGGAGGGCCACAGGTGCTCGATTTTGAAGCCCAAGAGCAGCTCCTTAAGACGCTCTACCCGCGCGCGCTCAAAGAGGCAAACCTCAACCCCTACGCGGCTGGCGTCCTCGAGGAAACGCTGCAGGAGCCGCTGCGCTTTGTCGTGCGCGTGCCGCTCCAGCCCGTCGTGGACCTGAAGGACTACCGCTCCATCCGCTTGCCCTTCCCTGAGGTGAACGTGAGCGAGGAAGAAGTTGCCGAGGCGCTGGAGCGCATTCGCCATCGCCACGCCGTGCTGGAGCCAGTTGACCGCGCGGCGGAATGGGGCGACGCTGTGACGTTTGCGCTATACGAGTTGCCCGCCTCAGAAGGCGAGCAGCCGCGCTTGCTCCTCGAAGCCGAAGAACAGCCCTGGTTGCTCACCGAACCGAAAAGCGAAACTCAGCCCGAAGGCTACGTCCCGCAGATCATGGCGCTGCTGGTCGGCATGCGCAGCGGCGAGGTCAAAGAGGCAGAACTCCTCATCCCACAACGCAAATCCAACGAGGAAGCACAGCCCGAAGCTGAGCCACAACCTGATTCGCCCCGCGCGGTGCGTGTGCGCCTGGAGGTGCGGCGCGTGAACAAATACATCTTGCCCGAGCTTGACGACGCCCTTGCCCAAGTTGCTGGCGCATACGCCACCCTCGACGAGTTGCGCAACGCCGTGCGCGCGCAGATGCTCGAGGAGAAGCGCCGACTTGCAGAATCTGAGTATGAGCGCCAGGCGCTCGACGCTTTCACCGCACTGGCGGAGGTGAAGTTCCCACCCGTGATGCTCGAGAACGAGTTGGCGCAGGTGCTGGAGGAGTTCAAGCAGCAAGTGCAAGAACAGGACCAGCTCCCCTACGAAGAATGGCTCAAGGTGCGCCAACGCACGGACGAGGACGTGCGCGCGGAGCTGCGTCCGCTTGCCGAGCAGCGCCTGCGCCGCGCCTTGGTGGTAGGGGCGCTCCTGCGCCAAGAAGGGATTCAGGTCAGCGAGACGGAGCTAGAAGAAGCCATCGAAGGCATCAGCGCGTTCGCGGCGCAATTCGGCGAAACACGCGCCACAGTGCGTCGCCGATACGCTGCCGGCAGCGAGGCGCGCAACGACCTGAGAGCGCGCATGCTCTACGAGCGCGCCCTCGAACACATGGCGCGCATCGCGCGCGGCGAGCTTGATCATCGCCAAGAGCCAGCAGCCGCCCCCACCGAAGCTGAGCCTGCACAAAGCTAACGCAACGCTAATGCCTCGCTGGTAAATTGCCACCCAAATGGGAAAGGAACTGCCAGTGCCCCCCGCCTTCTTGGAAGCGCAAGTTAACGCCGTGCGCAATGTGATCCCGATGGTCATCGAGACCACGGGGCGCGGCGAGCGCGTGTATGACATCTACTCGCTCTTGCTCAAAGAGCGCATTGTGTTCCTCGGCACACCCATCAACGACCAGGTCGCAAACCTGATCGTGGCGCAGTTGCTCTTCCTCGACCGTGAGGACAACGAGAAGGACATCAACTTCTTCATCAACTCCCCTGGCGGCTACGTTTACGCAGGCATGGCGATCTACGACACTATGCAGATGATCTCCGCGCCCGTTGCCACATTTGCCGTCGGGCTTACGGCAAGCTTCGGCACGCTGCTGCTCCTCGCAGGCACCAAGGGCAAGCGCTACGCGCTGCCGCACGCCACGATCCACATGCACCAACCCATCGGCGGCGCGCAAGGACAAGCAACCGACATCGAGATCCAAGCGCGCGAGATCCTGCGCATCAAGGACATGCTCAACAAGATCATCGTGCGCCACACCAACATGACCGAGGAGCAGGTGCTGAAGTACACCGATCGCGATGTGTACCTCACCCCAGAGCAAGCAAAAGAGCTGGGCGTGATTGACGCCATCACCGAGCTTGACCCACGTAAGGCGAAGATGCTTGACGGGAAGTCGGCATAGCCCCAACAGCAGCACGTTCACAATGCCCCGCAGCCCACGCGGGGCGTTTTCTTACCATGAAGCTCGTCGTTACAGGTGCGAAAGGAACCATCGGTCAAGCAGTGGTGCGTTATGCGCTCAGCCAAGGCGCGCAGGTGCTGGCTGTGGACAACGTCGGGCGCGGCGATGGCGAAGGACACTACCTCGCAGCGGACCTCACCGATCTAGGGCAATGTTGCGAAGTGCTACAAGGCGCCGACGCGGTGATCAACTTGGCAGCGATCTCCGCAGCACTGCAACGCTCCAGCGCTCAAACGCTGATGACCAACGTGGCGATCACCTACAACGTGTGTATGGCTGCGGCGCTTGTCGGTGTGCAACGCGTGGTGTGGGCTTCGTCCGTGCAGGTCTTCCATAGCTACCCCACCCTGCGCCGCGCCCAATACCGCTACTTCCCCGTGGACGAGGATCACCCCAACGACCCACAAAACGCTTACGCGCTTTCTAAAGTGCTGGGCGAGCAGATCGCTGAGTACTTCGCCCATCAACACGGGCTAACTACCCTCAGCCTGCGCCTGCCTGAGGTAGTGCCGCCCGAGATATGGTCAGAGCTGCCGCGACCTATTGAACCCTGGGAGCACTCGCCCTTGCCGCACTACGTGCATCTTGAAGACTGCGCACGCGTGTGCTATCTCGCTGCCACTGTGCCGCTTCCCCCTGCGACGCATCATGTGCTGCTCATCACCGCCGAAGACACCAGTGCAGACCAACCGACCCTCTCGATCATCCAGCGCTACTATCCCGACGCGGAAATACGCGCCGAACTTCCTGGCTACGCTGCCATGCTGAGCGGCAAGCGCGCCGAGAGACTGCTCGGCTTCCAACCACAATACCGTTGCCACCAGTAGCGCTACACTTTCGACAAGCCCAGCGTGCTTGTGGAAAACAATGACGTGCAATGCTTGCTGCGCTGTTTACGCGCGCGTGTTCGGCAAGGAACTCGCGCAGTTTGAGGCGTGGCTTTACCGACGCCGCGGCCCTGCACGCGCCACACGCGCCTTGCTCGAGTTGGTGCAAGCTGCTCACCCGGCTCGCGGCGCGAGCGTGCTCGACATCGGCGCTGGCGTCGGCGCCGCGCATCTCGAGCTGCTCAAGGCTGGCGCAGCAACCGCCACAGACGTGGACGCCTCGCCTGCTTACCTAGACGCCGCGCGCGCCGAAGCACAACGCCTGGGTCTTGTCGAGCGCGTGCACTATCACTACGGCGACTTCACCCAGCTCGCTGAGACAATCCCCACTGCGGACATCGTGGTGCTCGATCGCGCCATTTGCTGCTATCCCGACATGCCCGCGCTGCTCGGCGCCGCGGCACCAAAGGCGCGTCACGTGTTGGGGTTAGTTTGGCCGCGCGAAGTGTGGTGGGTAAAAGCGGCTGTGCGCGCGTTCAATGCCTTCGAGCGGCTCACTGCGCGCTGCCCGCTTATCGTGTACGTGCACCCCGTTGCTGCTGTGGATGCAACCGCAGCACGCCATGGGCTGCACCTCTACGCCAAGCGCAACGCTGGCTTCTGGCACGTGCGTGTCTATACGCGAGACTTTTAGCGGAGGGGCAACACCCGAAAGTTATCGAACGCAATGTCCACCCCTGGAGCATCGAAGAGCGCTGCCGCCATTAGCCCTGCATCGCCTACTGCGAACGTCTCATCCTCGCGTGTGCCGACGAGCTGCTCGTTGACGTAGAACGCAAACCGCTTGCCCTCCATCGTCACGCGCAGCGCGTTGGGCGCCTCGTCCGTGTGGATGGCGGGGTGGAGTTGCCAAGTGGTCCATTCTTGCCATTCCCCGTCCTTCACCATCCCAGCGCGCCAGTAGCCATCCGAGGAAATGTTGAAGAAGTAAAAATTCTTTCGGTCCTGCACACGAAAGATCACACCAAAGCCGTTGTCCATCGGACCGCCGAGACGACGTGCCTCGACCTCGATGATGCCGTCCTTGAAGCGTTTGCCGCTGACTGTCCACTGGGTGGTGCTCGCTTGCTTAACGAGGATGCGCAAAGCGCCGTCCGCGTAGCGCACTTCTGCGGAGAGATCATCGGCAGTTTCCCAACCACTCGCGGGGTCGCTGAAGTCGTCCTGATAGGGCAGCGGCGTGAGCGCTTCCCCACTCCCTAAACCGCATCCTACCATCCCCATCACCGCCAGCACAATCATCATCCGTCTCAAGCTGCACATAGCGCTCCTCATGATAGCGGGGTTGTGTGATAATTATCGTTGCGCTCGAGCCTGCTGGGCAGTCGCGCCCTGCAACGCAGGGTGAGGAAAGTCCGGACTCCACAGGGCACGGTGCTGGCTAACCGCCAGGCGGGGCAACCCGACGGAAAGTGCAACAGAAAACACACCGCCACGCAGGAGCCATCATCCTGCGGGGTAAGGGTGAAATGGTGCGGTAAGAGCGCACCGGCGTCGCAGTGATGCGGCGGCCTGGCAAACCCCACCGGGAGCAACGCCAAGACGCGCAGATGAGGCGGCCCGCTGATGCGCAGGTAGGCGGCTTGAGGCGGCTGGTAACAGTCGTCCCAGAGAGATGACTGCCTCGGATCCTTTGTGGGATCTAAGACAGAATCCGGCTTACAAGCAGACTCGAGCGCGCCCCTGCTAGCCGATCCCCACTTGTCGCAGGAACTCGCGTGCGCGCTCGCGCACGTCGTTGGGCACTACGGAGGTCGGCGCGATCAGGCGCTGCACGCGTGCAGCGTCGGTGCGCGCGCTGTTCAGCCATTCATCGAAGCGAGCGCGCTGCTCCGTCTGAAGATCGAACGCCGAAAGCTCGCGCTCCTCGCGCCCGAGCGGCAGCAACACGTAGTAGCTCCCTGCTGCGGTGATGACCCCGGTGGGTTTGCTCAACTCGGCATTGCGCAGCGCGGCGAGGATCTCGAGACCGTACTGCCGCTCCACGTTTTGCACGCTGATCCAATCGCCGAGCGAGACACCAGTGCCGATAGGCGCTGGCTGCGTGATGGCGTTGGTCTCGGAGATGAGCGCATCGAAGGTGATCTCACCCTTCACAAGGCGCTGAGCGGCGCGCTCCGCATCCGCAAGCTGATTGAAGCGCACGTAGTCAAAACGGAAGTGAAGCGCGCGCGTTGGCGTCTCGCGCGCGAACAGGTCTTGCAGCCGCTGGCGGTAAAGCCCATTGCGCACCAGTTCGCGCAGGTCTGCTTCGCTAATGCCAATCGCCGCATAGCCTTCGAGCGTGCGCTGATAGAGTTGATTGAACTCCGCCTCGCTGATGGAGGTCGGCTGCGCGCGAGGCGTCGGCGTTGGGAACGGCGTAGCTGTGGCGGTGAGTGCTGCGGAGGCGTCGGGGGTAGGCGTAGGGAACGGTGTCACTGTAGGGAAAGGCGTCAACGTCTTGCGAAAGAAGCCGAAGTCGCGCTCGAGCGTCTCTTGCACTTCTTCATTGGTGATCGTGACACCACGACGCTCTGCTTCATGGCGGATCAGCGCTTCATCAATGAGCGCATTAAGCGCGGTGTTGGCGATGGATTCAGTTGTTGCCTCTTGCTGAAGGCGCTGCAATTGTTGCTGGTAAAACTGCACCAAGAAGCTCGCCGAGGCATCATTGCCGCCGCTGGCAGCAACCTGCTGCGCTTCGGCGCTAAGCTGCTGATAGCGGTTGAGCACCTGGAACTGGGTGTAGCGCATCCGCGCTTGCACCTGATTGACGCGAATCGGCTCGCCCTCCACTGTGGCGACTACGCGCTGCGGCTCGAAGACCACAATTTGCAGCACAGCTGCTGCGATCAAAATCACCACCAAGACGCCGATGACTATGCTGCCGATGGTGACCCACTGTCGAATTCGTTGTTCGCGCTCGTAGCGCGAGGATGAAAACCGAGGTGGTGTTGGAGGAACAGACGATTTCGGCATACAGGCAGAAAATGCTCTCCCTTGCTAGGGACTGCTTTGCTTGGCTAAGCTGGGCGCATGAGCGCGTGGGCGCTTACTGTGAGATGCGCGCGCGCTCGCCGTCGGCATGAGCGAGGGCAGCCGACTCGTGATGCCAGCGTCGTTCGCCAAGCATCACCATCTCGTTCGCCACGATCTCCGTGCGGAAGTGTCGGCGTCCCTCGTCGTCTTCCCAACTGCGCGTCTGCAATCGCCCTTCGATGAAGATCTGCTGGCCGCGCGTGAGATGCTGCTTGCAAATCTCAGCGAGCGCTCCCCACGTGACCACGTTGAACCACTCCACTTCCTCTTGCCGCTGCCCGTCCGCGCTCACCCACTCTCGGCGCACCTCCAATGGGAAGGCAGCAACAGCTTTGCCGCTGGGGGTATAACGCAACTCTGGCTCGCGCCCTAGCACGCCAATTAACAGCACCTTGTTCAACCCTCGTGTCTTGTGCATAAGCCACACTCCGCTTCAGCCACTCACAGGCTAGTGTAGCGCGAACACCTCTGCGTTGCAAATGCGCGCCTCACAGGCGAATCACACGTGCTCAGGCGCAGCAGTTGCTTCGCTCGTCGTCTCGCTGGCTTCTAGGTCCTCCTCGTCTTCGTCCGTGCGCACGATGAGATAGCGCAACACGTCCTCCATCAAGCGCAGGCGCTGCTCGAGGCGTGCAACTGCCGCTGCGTCGAGCATGAAGAGCGTAAACACGTAGTAGCCTTCGCGCTGCTTGCGGATCGGATACGTCAGCGTGCGCAACCCCCACGGCACAACTTTGTTCACCACGCCACCTTCGGCGGTGATGTAACCGTTGACGCGCTCGACCAGCGCGTTGATGGCGCCCGCCTCAAGATCGGGGCGCAGAATGTAGGTCAACTCGTATTGGCGCATAGACTGCGGTGCTCCTTTCCTCGGTATTGCTGCCTTTGCGCATCGCAGCAAAGGCGGAAAGCAATCATGCGGGGGCGAATATATCACACCTGTCGGCTAAACGTCCTCAGCGCAGCCGTGTTACGCGCCGGCGCTCATGCCGACGCCTCAGGATCGATCCCCAGCGCGCGCAGGCGCGCTGCGAGACGTTCAGCACGTTGGCGTTCTGCCTCAAGGGCGCGCCGAGCGTCTTCCAGCGCGCGCTCCGCCGCTTCGGCGCGTTCCTCGCCCGTGAGCAATACGTTCCCCGAAGCATCGCACCAGCGCAGCCACACCGCCTCGACGCCCTCGTACGTCCCTTGCCACGTCTGCACACCCAGCCCGACCGCTTCCATCCACCCCTCTTGCAAAGCGCGGAATCCCTTCGCGGTGTTCTCGTACACGCGCAGGCCGTCCTCCACCAGCAAGCGCTGGGGGTCATAGACGACGTAGTACAGCACCCGCATCCACTCATAGACCGCCAACTTCTCGCCTAGCTCACCGCCCTCTCGATTCGACACCACTTCCACCACAACATCGGGCGGCTTGCCGTACATCCACACCATGTACGAGCGTCCTGCCTTGCTCCACAGGTCGGCGATGGGCGTCACCCCCACGCTCACGAAACAATCGGGCACCACCACGGCACCCTGCTCGAGGCGATAGTAAACCCCCACGTTGGCATCGGCGAGAAAACGCTTGCCGAACGTCGGATGCTGCCATGAGGCGTAGAGGGAGTCCACGAGCAAGCGCTGCTGTTTTGCGGAGAACAAGTTGTCCAAGGGCGTGTCGTCTTCGGTAACGAGTGTCTCCATGCGGCGCTTGAACTCGGCGATCATTTCGGATGTGAGCACCCCCTCGCCTTCCGCAGGTGCGTCGTTGGTGCCCCTACTTTGCTCAGGCAATACCTGCTCCGCTGTGGGCGCGATCGCCGGCTGCACGTCCGCCATGGTGCTCTCAATTGTAGTGATGTTTCGTCGGCGCGCTCGCTCCGTATAATCAGCCGCGATGTCAGCGCCTCTCCCGTCGCTCTCCCTCGATGAGCAAGTTGCGCTGCTCATGCAAGGCACAAACTACGGCGATGAAAGGCTGGCGCGGCGCATGGCGGAAGAGCTACGCGCGCGTCTGCAAGAAGGGCGCCCGCTGCGCGTGTATTGCGGCTTTGACCCGCGCACCAGCGACCTGCACCTCGGGCACACCATCCCGATGCGCAAGCTGCGCCAGTTCCAAGAGCTGGGGCACGAGGTGACGTTCCTGATCGGCAACTACACCAGCTTGCTGGGTGACCCTTCCGACAAAGATAAGCTGCGCCCAATGCTCACCGAGGAGCAAGTCGCCGAAAACGCGCGCACCTACGCGGAGCAAGCGTTCAAAATCCTCGACCCCCAACGGACGCACATCCGCTACAACGCGGAATGGCTCAGCAAGCTCTCGTTCCTCGACGTGATCCGCCTGGCGCAAAACTTCACCGTGCAGCAGTTCTTGGCGCGTGAGAACTTCGCCAAGCGGCTGGAGCGCGGCGAGGCGATTTACCTGCACGAGACGTTTTACGCGCTGATGCAAGCCTACGACGCCGTCGCGCTGCAAGCTGACGTGCAAGTCGGCGGCAGCGACCAGCTCTTCAACATCATCACCGCCGGTCGCAAGCTGCAAGAGGCGATGGGTCAGCGCCCGCAGATCGGCATCATCATGGACATCTTGCCCGGGACGGACGGCGTGGTGAAAATGTCCAAGTCGCTCGGCAACCACATCCCCATCACCGCGCCGCCAGAGGACATGTACGGCAAAGTCATGTCCATCCCTGACAGGGCGATGCTCACCTACTTCAAGCTCACCACGCGCTACACGCCGGCGATGATTGCCGATGTGCAACGCCGCCTCGAGGCAGGCGTGAACCCGCGCGACATCAAGATGGAACTCGCGCGCGAGATCGTCAGCATCTTCCATGGTGAGGAAGCCGCGCAGCGCGCAGAAGCGCATTTCGTCACCGTCTTCCAGCAGCGCAGCGCGCCCGAGGAAATGCCTTCGCTCACGCTGAGCGATTCCATGACCATCGTGGACGTGATCATGGCGCTAGGGTTCGCCGCTTCGCGCAGCGAGGCGCGCCGCTTGATCGCGGCTGGGGGCGTTTCGCTCGACGGGCGCACCGTCACCGATCCCTTCGAGCGTCCTTCCGCACCAGCCGTCCTGCAGGTCGGCAAGCGACGCTTCGCGCGCCTCGTCGCGGCGAAATGACACGCACGCATGCCGCCTTACCTCTCTGTCGTCATCCCCGCCTACAACGAGACTGCCAACATTCGCGCAGGCGCGTTGGAGTCGGTGGCGCGCTACTTGAGCCAGCAGCCGTACGAGTACGAGGTGATCGTTGTGGACGACGGCAGCGTGGACGAGACTGCCGCGCTTGCAGAGGCGTTTGCAGCCGAGCAACGCGGCTTCCGCGTGATCCGCAACCCGCACCGTGGCAAGGCATACACCGTCGCCACTGGGCTGCGCGCGGCGCGCGGCGAGATCGCGCTGTTCACCGACATGGATCAGGCTACCCCTATCCACGAAGTGGAGCGCCTGCTGCCCTGGTTCGCGCAAGGGTATGACGTGGTGATCGGCTCGCGCGGCACCTATCGGCGCAACGCGCCGCTCTGGCGCAAGTTCATGTCGCGCAGCCAAATTCTGCTGCGCAACTTGATCCTCGGCTTCCGCGAGATCACCGACACGCAATGCGGCTTTAAGTCTTTCCGCGGTGCAGTCATCGCGCCCATCCTCGATCACCTTTACCTTTACAACTTCAATCGTCCCGTTGAGGCAAAAGGCGCAACAGTGACGGCGGGATTTGACGTGGAGGTGCTGTTCGTCGCCAAGCGGCTTGGGTTTCGCATCAAAGAGGTGCCTGTAGATTGGGACTACCGCCACTCGCGGCGCGTCAACCTAGTGCGCGATAGCGTGCGCGGGCTGCGGGAGCTGATCGAGATCCGCGCAGCCGACCTGCGCGGCGCCTATGCTCGCCCGGCGCGCACGTCCTGAGGCGCCGTCTGCGCCAGCAGGCGCACCAGCTTCGCCTCCATCTCGCTCCACCCCACTGGTGAAAGCCCAAACTTGTATCGCATTGCCTCGGCGTCCAGCTCGCCTGCGCGGTAATCGCGCACGGCGCACGTCCAGCGCAGCATCTCGAAGGTGAGCGAATCCAAGCCTGCTGGCGGCGCAATGCGGCGGTTGAAGATGTACTCCAAGTTACGCCCCGTACAGGTGAACAGCCGCACTTTTGGCTGCGTGCGCGTGATGTGCAGTTCGAGCGCCTGCGCGCATCCCCGCGAGATCGGCAACGAGCGTTCTTTGAACTTCAGGCGCTGCTCGGCGTAACGCACATGCACCAGGCGCTCTCCAAGATCAACATCGTCCAGCGTGAGGCGCAAGCACTCGCTCTTTTTCATGCCCGTCTCGAGGATCAGGGCGATGATCGCCAGCGGGCGCGTATCGGGCTTGGGCGCACGCGCCAGCGCCTCGGCGGCGCGCATCACCGCCTCGACTTGCGCGTCGGTGAGGTAAGCTGGCAACGGCTCTGGCGCAGGACGATAGGGGATGCCATCGGCGGGGTCTTGAGTGATGTAGCCCGATTCGCGCAGCCAGCGAAAAAACACCTTGATCGAGGTCAAGCGGCGTTCCAACGACTTAGGGCTGTTGGCACCTGGGCGATTTTCTTCGTGCTGCAAGAAGGCGCGAATGTGCTCCGTGCGCAAATCGGCAACGCGCCAACGCGCCGTCACTGAGGTGTCCTCGCGCGTGATGAAACGCACGAACAAGTTGAGGTCACCCCAGAACGCTTTGCGGGTGTTCTCGCTGATCGGACGCCGCTTTAGGTGAAGCGCATAGCGCGCCAACGCTTCATCGAGGCGCAACACCTCAGCCATACGTTTGAGTGTAATGCAAGGCAAACGATGTAACGTCCCCCGCGCGCGTTGAATCCTAATATGTCGGAAATCATCAATCCCGTGTTAGGATCGCACACAAGGAGCGTGTTTCAATGACCACCTTAACCAGCAAACCCTTCGCCGTTACGGATGCGACGTTTGCCCAAGCCGTGGAGCACGCACAGGGCTTGATCTTGGTTGACTTCTGGGCGGCGTGGTGCGCGCCATGCCGCATGATCGCGCCGATCCTGGAGCAGATCGCCGCAGAGTACCCCGACCAAATCAAAGTCGCTAAGCTGGATGTGGATAGCAACCCAGCGACCGCAATGAAGTATGGCGTGATGAGCATCCCCACGCTGATCTTGTTCAAGGACGGCCAGCCTGTGGAGCGCCTAGTGGGGTACATGCCCAAAGAACGCCTACTGATGCGTCTGCGCCCGCACTTCTCAACGCCCAAGGCATAGGTTGGGAGGCGTGTGCGTATGGCTGAGCGACATCACACGCTAGCGCGCTGGCGCGAGCGCATGACCTTCGACGCCTACACCACCACAGGACATCACCTCATCTTGGACGCCTCGCCGCCCAACGGCGATGATCGCGGTCCGCGTCCCATGGAGCTGCTGCTCACGGCGCTCTCAGGATGCACAGGCATGGATGTGCTTTCGATCCTGCAAAAGAAGCGCGAGCCTGTGGAGGCCTTCGAGGTGTATGTCGAGGGCGTGCGCGCGGAAACACACCCCAAGGTGTTTGTCGAGATCGACGTGCTGTATCGCGTGACGGGCAACGTGAAGCCAGAATCGGTGGAGCGCGCCATTGAGCTTTCGCGCGATAAATACTGCGGTGTCAGCGCGATGCTGCACGAGATCGCGCGCATCAACTATCGCTACGAGATCCTCGCAGGCAAGGGCGAGCAAAGCGAGCCTGCGACGAACTCAGCCGCATAACGCTCCTCATCGTCAGGCGCGATGCTTGGGGCGCAGGTTGCCCCCTGCGCCCCACCCTCCATAAACACCGCTCCACTCCGCAGCTCTCTGGGCATCATGTACGAGACCCTCGACGCGCTGCGCACTGTGCACTTGTGGGCGGTGCCCCCGCTCTACGACGGCGAGCTAGCGTTGGTGCTTGCTGAAACCACGCCGCTCCACGAGAGCGCTGAGCTTGCACCAACCTACCGCTTCCACATGCGCTTGCGCGAGAGCAACATCACCGTTGGCGAAATCTCCTTGCGCATCGGCAACTTGCCCAGCCTCGTCGTTTACTACGGGCACATTGGCTATCACGTCGATCCGCCGTATCGCGGGCGGCGCTTCGCTGCGCGCAGTTGCCGCCTGCTTTTCCCTTTGGCGCGCGCACACGGCTTAGACGTGCTCTGGATCACGTGCAACCCCGACAACTGGGCCTCTCGACGGACGTGCGAATTAGCGGGCGGCGTGCTGTTCGACGTTGTGGATATTCCGCCAGGGAACCCGCTCTACCGGCGCGGCGAGCGGCAGAAATGCCGCTATCGCTTCGATTTGCGCAACATCGAGCCGTTGCATCTCGACTAAGCCCGCTGCATCGCGTGTTGTGCCAGCATCCACACTCGGCGATCGCTGCGCGTGAGCGCAAGGCGCGGCAGCTCCTCGAGCTGCACCCAAGCAGTTTGCGCATAACCAAGCGCTCGCTGAGGCATCACGGGCGACTCGAGACGCACTAGCCAAACCGTGCGCACCAGCCGAAAGTGTGTGAAAGCGTGCCGCGTCTTGCCGAGCATCTCGTGATGGGCAGCGCTTAGGTCTAGCCCCACACGGCGCGCAACCATCTCGACCAGCGACTCTTGGGGCGGGTCGCGCAGCTCACTGCTGATGAATTCCCACAGGCCACCAAGCAGCCCTTCAGCAGGGCGCTTCCCCATCAACACAGCCCCATTGGCGAGGATCACAGCGGTTTGCACATGCACCTGCGGCGTTGCAGGAGTGCGCCGCGGCGCAGGAAAAGCTTCAGGGTTGCCGTTGGCGCGCGCAGCACACAGGCGACGCAACGGACAAACGTCGCAACGCGGCGCGCGCGGGGTGCAAATCAGCGCGCCCAACTCCATCAACGCTTCGTTGAACGCGCCTGGGCGCTCGTGTGGCACGAGCGAAGCCGCAAGCGCCCACACGTCAGCATCCTCTGCGCGCGCGAACAAGCGACACAACACGCGGCGCACGTTGCCATCCACCACAGGCACAGGCTGGTTGAAGGCAATGGAAGCGATCGCGCCAGCAGTGTAGCGCCCAACGCCGGGCAGCGCCCGCAATGCCTCCGCCGTTTGCGGCAACACGCCATTGTGGTGCTCGAGGACGTGGCGCGCGGCGCGGTGTAGGTTGCGCGCACGGCTGTAGTAGCCCAGCCCCTCCCAAAGCTTGAGCACTTCATCAAGAGACGCCTCGGCGAGCGCCTGCAACGTTGGGAAACGCGCCATCCAGCGTTCAAAGTAGGGG
>Ga0105160_1000771_pt1 | contig 14033 bp, 13 predicted proteins | sample GXS110809BmetaG_FD_89591 | JGI IMG/M metagenome (GOLD analysis project Ga0105160, IMG submission 89591) | Hot spring microbial communities from Gongxiaoshe hot spring, China to study Microbial Dark Matter (Phase II) - GXS 110809B | ecosystem: Environmental > Aquatic > Thermal springs > Hot... | reverse complement strand
GAGAAAGGGGGGTGGGGCCATTCCGTCCCACCTTTAGAGCTTTCAACTGCGTAACTCCTACACCTCAGTTAAACTCAATAGGGAGAAGCCTCCTTCCAGGACATCGGCTATGCCCAGGCGGATCGCGATCATCGCCCATGATGGAAAAAAGGCGGAGCTGGTCGAGTGGGCCCGGCGCGAGCGGGAGCGCCTGGCCCGCCATCACCTGGTGGCGACGGCCACCACGGGGCGCACGTTGCAGGAGGCCCTGGGCCTGGAGGTGGCCTGCGTGCGCTCCGGCCCTCAGGGCGGGGATGCCCAGATCGCGGCGATGGTGGTGGAAGGGCGCATCGACGCGGTGATCTTCCTGGTGGATCCCCTTTATGCCCATCCCCACGAGCCGGACATCCGCACGGTGATGCGGCTGTGTAATGTGCATAACGTTCCACTGGCCACCAACCTGGCCACCGCCTCAATGGTCCTCCGGGGGCTGGAGGAAGGATGAGCCGACGCCGCCGCTGGTTGTTCTGGCTGGTCCTCGACCTCCTGGCCCTGGTTGCCCTGGTGTGGATCGACCGATCGCTGGGGGCGAACCGCTCGCCTTCTATGGGACGCCCTTCCCCCTCACCGACGCCCTCCGCCGATGATTACATCCGGCAGGCGGAAGCCGCCTATCGCGCGGGCGATCTCCGGCAGGCCGAGGAAGGCTACCGGCTGGCCCTTTCCCTGGAGCCCGAAAACCCGGCCCGCTATCCTCCCCTGATTCGGCTGCTGGCCTTCAGCAACCGTCTGGACGAGGCGGCTGCCTGGCTGGAACGGGCCCGCCAGCTGGCCCCGGAGGACCCCGCAATTCTGGGGATAGCGACGTTGATCCTCGACTGGCAGGGAAAGATCCCGGAAGCGATCCAGGTCGGGGAACAGGCCGTGGCCCGGGCTCCGGACTCCGGCCCCCTTTACGCCTACCTGGCGGAAGCCTATGCCGACGCTCACCGCCCGCAGGCCGCTCTCGCGGCCGCCCAGAAAGCCCTGGCCCTGGATCCGGAGCATCCGGACGCCCACCGCGCCCTGGGCTATGTTTATGAGACCCTGGGGCGATATGCGGAGGCGATGGCGGCCTATCGGGAGGCCCTGGCCCGGGATCCCAACATGGTGATCGTCTGGCTGGCCCTGGGGCGCAATGCCCTGGCCCTTCGCCAGACCTCTGTGGCCGTTGAAGCTTTCCAGCGGGCTGCGGCCCTGCGACCGGAGGACCCGCAGGTCCTGGATGAGCTGGGCTGGCTGTATTACAACATGGGGCGTCTGGAGGATGCGCAACAGACCCTGGAGAGGGCGCGGGAGCATGGCCCTGAGGACTGGCGGATTCTTTACCATCTGGGGGTCACCCTGTATGCCCGCCGCCGCTATGAAGAGGTGGTTCAGGAGGACTCCCTTTCCCGGGGGATCGCCCGGCTTCAGGAGATCTTACAGCATGAAGGGAAGGCATGCACGCCGGAGACCCTGAGCGTGGAACCTCGCTGCGCCCGGCTGGTGGAGATGGCTTACATCCTCGGGCTCTCCCAGTATTATCTGGGGAATTGCGAATCGGCCCGCCCCTGGTTCGAGCTCGCGCTTTCGATTTCCCCCCAGGAAGAAAACGCATTGAAGGGGCTCCAGTGGTGTGAGAAAGGCTCTGGACGGCCATAGAACTTTACTTCGTTATGCAGATTTCTCTCTGAGGGCTTTAGGGGACCAGGCTGAATCGTTGCAGTTTGTCCAAAGTCCAGTCGGTTTGGGAAAGGCAGATGGAACCGCAGCGCCGAAATGGATCCTCTTCGATCCCTTCCACCGCAACCGGGAGGTGGGGATCCCGGGCGATCTCCCTGGGGATCCTCGCCCTTTGTTTTGCGTTGTATCTGGTTGCACTCCCCCCGGCCTTCGTGCACAACGATGAGGCCCATGGAGCGATCGCGCTGATCTATAACCTCCCGGACACTCTGCGAGCGGTAGCGCAAGACAGCCATCCGCCGCTTTATTACGTCTTGCTCTGGGGGTGGCTCCGGCTCGCTCCGCATCCCTTCGCCCTGAAATTCGTTTCGCCGTTCTTCGCCCTCCTGGCCCTGGCGTTCACCTACCGTCTGGTGAAGGCGGCCGCCGGTCCGCGCATGGCGGCGCTGGCGATGCTCCTTCTCGGGCTGAACCCGCTGTTTTTTGCCCTGGCCACAATCGGCCGGATGTACACCATGGCCATCGCCTGCAGCGCCCTGGGGGCATGGCAGGCCCGGCGCGGACGCGATCGGGAATGGCTGCTCAGCGCCTGGGGGTTAACCCTCACGCACTTCTATGGAGCGTTCTTTCTCCTTACCCAGCGCTTGCTGGTTCGAGGTCCGCGCTCCTGGTTTCGAGAAGCCCTCCTCCTGGCCCTGGGCCTCCTTCCCCTGCTTCTCTGGTCGATCGGCGCGCTGGGGCCTTCGCTGGCGCACACGGTGCGCACCCTGACCCGGATCCCGGTCCGCCCCACACCGCTCGAGGTTCTGGGGAACCTGATGGGGGCGCTGGGCATCGGCATCGGGGCCAATGGATCGCTGGGCTGGATCGGAGCCGGGGTCACAGCCCTGGGGATCGGGGCGGCGATCTCCCCTCAAACCCGCCGCCTCGGGCTGGCGATGGTCATCCCCGTCGGGATCGGGCTGGCGCTGACGGCGCGCTTCCCCTTCTATGCGGCCCGGTATTTTTCCCCGATATTGCCTTTTTATGTGTGGGCGCTGGCGGTCGGCTGGCGCCGGCGGTGGCGATGGATCCTGGCCCCGCTGTATCTCATCCTGGGGATTTACGGCATCGGGCGGACGTGGACGGCGTATGCGAATGCGCCGATCTATGTGGAGGCCCAGCGGGAGCTCTACGCCACCCTCCACGCCCTTGCTCATCCCGCCGATCGCTTCGCCTTCCACGGCTACTGGAACCAGGCGGAGATGGCTCTCTTCTACCCGGAGACCCGCCCGCGTCTGATGGCTCTGGAGGATCTCAGCAACCCGAGAGAGCGTCTCCCGGAACCGACATGGCTGATCGGTGTGACCTTCTTTCAGGAACTTTACCGGCCGGTGGCGGAGGCGCTCGCCCGACAGGGCCCTTTTGACCGTCATGCCTGGTATCCGATGGCGGAGATCTTCCGTTTCGTGCCCTGGCCCGACGTCCCATCCTGGCAACCCATCCATATCCGGTTCGAGGATGGCATCCTCCTGGAAGCAGTGGCCCTGCCAGACCCGGTCGCCGAGCCCCGGGGCACCGTCCGGGTCGGCTTGCGCTGGCAGGCGGAACATCCCATTGCCCGCCGCTATGTGGTCTTCGCCCATCTCTGGGACGATGCCGGGCGCTACCGGGCCGGGACGGATCGGGAGCCGGAGCCCCCAACAGCGATGTGGGAGGCGGGGTCGCCGATCACCCAGACGATCGCCATCGCCGTGCCCCCCTTTCTCCCGGCCGGCCGGTATCGGGTCATGGTCGGCCTGTACGAGCCGGCGGGATCCGGATGGCGGCGTCTGCGGACGGAAACGGGGGCTGACGCGGTGCCGATTGGCTCTGTCGAGATCCATCCTCTCAAAGGTATTACCCGAATCCGTACGGTACCTTTCCTGGAAACATCCTATCGCCCGGGGCGCGCGCTTCCGAATGGGATCACCTTGCTGGAAAGCGAGGCGTGGCACACCGAGATCGACGGCGTGCCGCGATGGCGAGTACATATCCTCTGGCGGGCGGACCAAGCCATGGGGGATGATACCCACCGCTTGCTTCTTCGATTCCCAAACGGAACGGTCGTAACGCTAACACCCCCTGAGGGATGGTTCCCGGGAGCTCGATCGGCCGGGGAGATCGTGGCGGAGATCTGGGAATGGGGGGAGCTGCTCGCGCCAGGACGCTATGAGGTATTCTGGGAAGGGGGAGGCCTTTTTCCTCTCCTGACGTTTCGGGTTCCGCCAAGGGGCTACCAGTGGAATTATGACTGGATCTTCCTGAATCGCCTTCCCTGGTGACCCATGGGGCTCGCCCTGGTGCCGTCCGCTTGGACCTGGTCAACGCTCCGGATCTGATCCCAGCCCGCTACCCTGGATCTCCGGGCTCGCGGGAGGGCCGATGACATGGGTGAAGCGCGCGATCTCCGGGGTTGAAGGGGGCGTCTGCGGCGTCTCATCGGATCTGAGATCTTATAGGGGGCCATGGAAGATGATCCGGGATCTGTTGATGAGCCAGGAGCCGGCTCTGCGGTTTTTCGCTGGCCTTGTTTACTACACGCTGGGTCTCAGCCTGCTCCTGCAATCCCGCGGGCATAGTCGCCTGCGCCTGGCCCGCAGCCTCCCCTGGCTGGCCGGCTTCGGGATCCTTCACGCGGTATATGAATGGAGCAGCGCGTTCCTCCTGCCCCTTCGCTCGCCCGTTGCCACAGAGGCCGGAAGCCTCCTGATGATCGGTCGGACCATGATCCTGGCCCTGGCTTTCCTCTGCCTTTTTGAGTTCGGCGCCGACATTGTGGCTCCCCTCGGACCACGCTGGCAGTGGCTGCGGCCCATCGGGCTGATCCTTTTCCTGACCTGGGGGGCAGGGGCCTTCGCCCTCGGGCTTCTCTCCGCCTTTCCTCTTCCGCAATGGGAGGGCTGGGTGGAGGCCGGGGCCCGCTATCTCCTGGGCTTCCCCGGCGGGTTGCTGGCGGCCTATGCCCTGCGTCGGCACACCTTCCACCTTCTGATCCCTCTGGCCCGGCCGCACATCATCGGGATGTTGCGCATCGCCGGGCTGGCGATCGCCGCTTACAGCCTTCTGGCCGGGCTGATCGGGCCCGCGGTTCCCATCTTCCCCCTGAATCTGATCCACGAAGAAGCGGTGCAGAATCTCACCGGCGTGCCCGTTTTCCTGTTGCGCAGCCTGGCCGGCATTGTGCTGGTGGCCGGCATACTGCGGGCTCTGGAGATCTTCGAGATCGAGCTGAGCAGCCGGCTGAGCAGCCTGGAGGAGGCCCAGATCCTGGCCAGCGAGCGGGAGCGGATGAGCCGGGAGCTGCATGATCGCACGCTCCAGATGATCTACGGCGCCGGCCTGCTGGTCCGCAACATCCAGGCCCAGGCGGAGCCTGCCACCGCCAGCGCCCTCGACCCGGTGATTCGCCTGCTGGATCAGGCGGTGCAGAGCTTGCGGGAGATCCTTCAGGAGCTCCAGGCCCGCCCGGCGATGGCCAGCCTGATCGATGGGCTGGAGCGCCTCATCCGGGAATATGGCCTTCCCGCCCTGATGGATGTGCAAACCGACTGGCAGATCCCTTCGGATGCCCAGCTGCCACCGGCCCAGTTGCGCCACATCCTCGCCATTGTATCGGAGGCCCTGAGCAATGTGGTCCGCCATGCCCGGGCCCGACGGGTTCATATCACCGCTACCCTGGACGATGGCCGGCTGCAGATCCGGATCGCCGATGACGGCCGCGGGTTTGGCCCGGAAGTTCAGCCCGGCTTCGGCCTGCGCAATATGGAGGAGCGGGCTCATCTACTCAATGGACGTCTGGAGATCCAGAGCCAGCCCGGCCTGGGGACCACGGTCATCCTGGAGGTTCCCTGGTCAGGGATCCGCCGGGAGGCCCTCCATCGCCCGCTGGTGGCGAGCCAGCCCCAGCCGGAGGAAAGCCACTGGCGCGCCCCAGGTCACCCAGAGTCCGACCCCCGCATAACGCAATAACCGAAGGGCCGGCTCATTGGGAAGGGGAGGCGGGAGGAGCGAAAATCCTACCGTCAAACCCCCGTAGACGGCTCCCAGCATCAGCAGGCCGATGATTAGACGCCATCCTCGTTGTCGCAACGGCCCACCCGGATGGAATCCGTTTCTCCAGGACTCCCCTATGGCTCCCCATGCCATCCCCAGCCATGCGCCAAGCGGCACAGCGGTTTCCCGGGTTCCGTGGGCGAGGAAAAGCAGGAGGACCCCTCCCGTCGCCAGGAGGACACCCTGTTTGCGAGAGGCCCCCAGACGGGGGACCAGCGGAGGGATAATCCGCACCATCAGGAGGGCCACCAGGGCCCCGATGGCCCAGCCCGCCAGCACATCATGGATGAAATGGACACCCAGGACGATCCGGGAGAGGCCGATGAGAAGGACCAGCCCGATGGTGAACAGGGTGAAGGGCGGCTGCCCGATCATCCCGGCCAGCGTCCCCCATAGCGCCGCAGCGTTCAGGGCGTGCCCGCTGGGAAGCCCATAGCCCAGCGCCTCCCCGCCGGGCAGAAGGACTCGAACCTGGTCCGGGGCGACCTGGAAAGGACGGGGCATGGCGAAGAGATCCTTCAGGACGAACGTAAGGTAACTCCCCAGCAGAAGCGCGGTCACAGCGTAGAGAGCCTCTCGCTTTCGGTAACACCAGAGCAGCGCGGGAAGGATCAGAAGGAACGCCTGCTCCTCCCCCAGAAATGACACCAGGCGCCAGAAGGGGATGGCCCATGGCGGTTGAAGCGCCTGCAAACGAGCGATCCCTTCGATCTGCCAGCGCATCCAGTCCGGCATTCTGACCCTCCTGAGCAGGGTGGACCCTCCAGCCTCCCGGACAGGGCTTTTCAATGTTCTAACCCTTGGGGGAAAATTTCTCTCCCCCCTCCCCGCGGCCCTTCGGGCCACGGAGAGGGGGGAGGGGTTACCCCTTTCTTCGCCGTTCTGCCATCTTTGTTAGAACTTTGAAAAGCCCCACCTCCCGGATTCAGCACATCTCAATGGATCCGGTTATCATGAAAAAGAAAGGCCAGCTTGCTTTCCGGCCACTCTTCGGAAAGGAGGTCCCCATGACGGTTCGAGTCACCTGGTATGGCCATGCGGCCTTTCTGATCGAAAGCGATGGCAAGCGTATTCTGATTGACCCCTTCCTCAGCGGCAACCCTCTGGCCCCCGTGAAAGCGGAAGAGATTCAGGCGGATGTGATCCTCATCACCCACGGCCATGCGGACCACGTGGGGGATGCCGTGGACATCGCCCGACGAACCGGAGCCCTGGTCATCAGCAACTACGAGATCGTCTCCTGGTTTCAGAACAAGGGGATTCAGAACACCCATCCGCTCCATATCGGCGGGGGCCGCGATTTCGACTTCGGCCGGGTGAAGCTCACCCCCGCGCTCCACGGCTCGGTTCTCCCCGACGGATCGTATGGCGGTAACCCGGCGGGGATCCTCCTCTACCTCGGCAGGTATCGCATCTATCACGCTGGCGACACAGGCCTGTTCGGGGACATGAAACTCATCGGCGCCGAGAAACTGGATCTGGCCCTCCTGCCGATTGGAGACAACTTCACCATGGGGCCAGCGGACGCCCTCCAGGCAGTGCGGCTTCTGAAGCCGAAGGTTGTGATCCCGATGCACTACAACACCTGGGATATGATCCAGCAGGATCCTCACGCCTGGGCCCGGAAGGCCAGGGCGGCGGTGAAGGGCATGAAGGTGGTCGTGCTGGAGCCCGGCGGGACCTTTGAGTTGAAGTAAGCGAGGCGGGGCGGGCAGGCCAGAAGCCTGCCCGCCCAGAACCGCTGGCGCATGATCATCCTAACCGGGCTCTGCGCCAGCCCGGCGCCAGTGGCGGCGGCGCAGCCACGCCAGGTAGCGAGGGATCAGTTCCGTATAGAGGCGATAGAGCGCCGGCCAGGGCGCATAATCCCATGTCCCGATAAACCGCACATATCGTCCCCCGAAGCCCCGCTTAAAGCGATATACTCCCCACATTGGGTCGCTCTCGGTCGGTGCCGCCGGGGCTCCCCAGAAGTCATATCGCCGGCATCCGACGGCCCGCGCCCAGCGGATGGCTTCCCACTGCAGCCGGTGGTTGGGCATTTTCTCCCGGTGTCGATCTCGCGAGGCCCCGTAGAAATACCAGGCGGTGGGCCCGAAGCGATAGATCACCACCATGGCCACCGGTTCCCCCTCCACTTCCGCCAGCAGCGGATACGCATACCCGGCCTCATAGAACATCGTCCACGCTTGCCGGTAATACGCCCGAGGACGGATCACGAAGCGATCCCGCAGTGCGGTCTCCGCGTAGAGATCGTAAAGGAGATCGAAAGACTCCGGGCCCACCGGGCGCACGCTCACCCCTTTCCGCTCCGACAGGCGGATGTTATAACGGGTTTTGGGGTGCATCGCCTGCAGCAATGCCTCTTCATCGGCGGTCAGATCCAGCCACAGGCTGGCGGGGAATTGAACGGATTCCGGCGAGGATCGCCAGCCCCGACGCTGGAGCACCGTTTTCAGCGGTGCCTCTACCGGATCCCGGGGGCCCTCTGCTGCCGGGCCCTCAGCCTCCACCACCTCCGGATCGATCCGGACGAGGATCGCACGGAGACGATGCGCCTCTTCCTCCAGATCATGAAGGACGACCTCCGCCGCCTCGATGTCCGCGGGATCCAGCAGAGGTCCCCGCGGGAGGTAAAGAATCCCCAGGAGGCCCCAGCGATCCCGCCGGTAGAGCGCCTGGGCAAGCGCCCGGATGCGCCCCCGGTCGTCTTCCCACACCCATCGGAATGGCCGCCAGCCATATCCGGTTTTAAATGTCCCCCAGAGCCATGTTTGGAGGATGTGTGGGAAAGGCAACTGTAGCAGCGCCTGATCCCAGGCCTTCGGATCATGAACGGAGAAGCGCCGGATCATGCGAAGCCCAACCTCCGGACGAGGCGGTAAAGCGGAGGGAAGTAGACTCGATCGAAAGCCCCGGCCCAGCGCACCACCCGGCCGCCGAATCCTCGCTTGAAGCGATACACCCCCCACAGCCCGTCCCGCCGGGTCGCGAACTGCGCCTCCAGGACCTCGGGGTCCTCGTCCGGGATCCCCCACAGATCATACCAGCGGCAGCCGCGCGCCTTCGCCCATCGGATCGCCGTCCACTGGAGGGCATACGTCGGCATCTTCTCCCGGTGTCGATCGCCCGAGGCGCCGTAGAAATACCAGGTCCGTTCCCCCCAGGCGAAGGCCATCAGGGCCGCGATAGGCTCCTCTTCATAAAACGCCAGCCAGAGGCGGGCCAGATGAGGGACAAACCGTTCATAAGCCGCCCGGTAATAATCGAACGTGTGGATCGCAAACCGATCCCGGGCTGCTGTCCGCTGCAACAGCTGATAAAACAGGGGAAGCTCCTCCGGCCGGGCCTCGCGGACCTTTACCCCCTTCCGCTCCGCCAGCCGGATGTTATAACGGGTTTTGGGGTGCATCGCCTGCAGGATCGCTTCCTCCTCCCCTTCCAGGGACACCAGGATTGTCCGTCGGGGCTGGATCGGGGGGGCCGGCCGAAATCCAAAGGCCGTCAGGTCCAGCTGGAGCTCCCCCTCCATGACATCCGGCTCGATCCGCAACCAGACGGCGTGGGTTTCCTGGGCGAGGCGATCCAGCGTGGTCAGGAGGGCATGGAAGGCCTCCGGACGCTGCCAATCTCCGACCGGCCCTTTGGGGACGTAAAGGATGGAAAGACCCAGGGGAAGAGGGCGGATGAGGACCTGAAGGCCAGCCCGGTGCTCCCCATGCTCGATCAGCAACCACCGACGGGCTCGCCAGCCGAAGCCCGCCTTCAGGTCCCCCCAGGGAGCGGTCTGGAGCACATGGGCCTCGGGATGGCCCTCCAGAAAAGCCATCCAGGTTTGGGCCTCAACCTCCTGGACGTCCATAGCCTACCCGAGCGCGAACCGATATCCGACCCCTCGCTCCGTGAGCAGAAAGCGCGGCTGCTCGGGATCCGGCTCAATCCGCTGGCGAAGTCGCCAGATATACCACTTGATGTTCTGGGGGTCCACGCTGCCATCCGGCCATACATCCCGGGCGATCTGCTCCGGGGTCAGGGTTTGACCAGCCCGTTCGGCCAGATAGCAGAGGAGGCGGTGCTCGGTTTCTGTCAGAGGGCGTTCCTCGCCGTTCAGGATCACCCGGGGATACTGGGGATCGATCAGCAACGCGCCCTCTCCAAACCGCCAGTAAACCCGCTTCTCGGGTGGCGGGAGACGCACGCGGCGCAGGTGCGCTTCGATGCGGGCCAGGAGCTCCTCCATCGCAAAAGGCTTCACGATGTAATCGTCGGCCCCCAGCTTCAATCCCTCTACCCGTTCCTCCACAGCCGTCCGGGCCGTGAGGATCAGGATCGGCACCGTCGATGCCGAGCGGATCTGCCGGCAGATCTCCAGCCCATCGACATCCGGGAGCATCAGGTCCAGGATCACCAGATCCGGCTGGCTTTCCTGGAACCGCTGCCAGCCCTCGGTGCCATTGAAGGCCAGCGTCACCTGAAATCCCCGGCGTTCGAGAAAGAGACGAATTAATTCCGCGAGCTCCACTTCGTCTTCAATCACCAGGATCGTCTCCGCCATTCAAACCTCCTCGGATTGAAGGAAATCACAAATGCCGGACCAGCCACCTGCTCGGGGTCCTGGGATGGCAGGGTCACGACGCTGGATCCCTCCCGCTCCGCTTCGCGATGTATGGGGGGACAAATTCCGAAATCCTAACAGGATAGCGAGAGGACCATTCTGTTATAGAAAAACCGACTTTCGAATCCGCAGCGATCTCCGTCTTCGTGGGGATCGAAAGGGATCGCCCACGGGACCAATCCTCTTCCAAGTATGACACAAAAACGGGAGTTTGAGCAAGGTTGGCTCAACAAAGGGGCAGGACAATGGGGAAGAGACCTGTGGTATCATTGCATCAGACTTGCGCTGGCCTCTATCCACAAGGGACCGAAGAGTCCTCCTTTTATTCCCGGGGAGAAAGTTGAGGATGTAACCCCTTAAGCTCGAGCGGGCGAAGCCACCTTTCGCAGCCTCGCCCGCTCGCAAACCTCTACGGCTTTCCATATGTATGATCTGGAAACTACCCGATGGCTGGATCCTCCCCCTGGCTTTCAGGCTTCTTCTTCCTCCCCCAGAAGGCCAGGCATCAGCCAGACCACCATGCGGTTGGCTTCCACATCGATCTCCCGCACGACATCCCGGATCGCGGGGATCAGGACTTCACCGAAGGGGCCGAGGACCACGTAGACATCGTTGGCGCGGGTGTAGAGGATCTCCTTCACCCGGCCCAGATACATCCCTTCCGTGGTATAAACCTCCATGTCCAGGATCTCATGCTCGTAGAACTCGCCCGGGGGGAGCGGGACGGCCTCCTCCCGGTCGATCAGGACCAGGCGTCCTCGAAAGGCCTCCGCAGCCTCGCGGGTTTCACAACCGGGCAGCCGCATCAGGACCATCCCCTTGTAATAGCGGAAGCGAACGCCCTCGTAGGGGATCGCTTCCTCCCCGATGTAAACCCGCTTCAGCCGCTTCAACCGTTCCGGGAAATCGGTGAGGATCTCCAGCTTCATCTCCCCCCGGACCCCCCATGGACGGGTGATCCGGGCCACGGCCAGGAAGCGAGGAAGCGGCTTCCGCATCGCCAGGGTCTCAGAGCGCTCGCTTAATCCAGGGACTCAATCCGCAGATCCACCTTCCGATGCGGCGGGGCGGCGGCCCGCATCACCTGTCGGATCGCCTCCGCGAGGTGCCCATCCCGACCAATCAAACGCCCCATCTCCGCCCGGGGCACCTTCATGAAATACTTCACCACTGGACCCCGGCGGATCTCCTTAATCTGAACCGAGGAGGGATCATCAAGCAGGGCGTGAGCGATGAACTCCAGGAAGGTCCGCATTGGCGGCTCCTCAGCGGGTGGAAGTGCGCGTGCCGGCCTGAAGGGCCGTGGCTTCCGCCACAAGGGCCTCCAGCGGCTCGCCAGCCTTCAGACGCTCAAATCGAGCCAGGGTCCCCGTCTTGCGGAACAGGATCTGCACAGCTTCCGTAGGCTGGGCGCCGACCTGCAGCCAGTAAAGCGCGCGGGCCTCGTTCACCACGATGGTCTCCGGCTCTGTGCGGGGGTTGTAATGCCCGATGATCTCGATGAACTTCCCATCCCGCGGCGCCCGCGAATCGGCCACGACGATCCGATAGGTTGGTTCATGCTTTTTGCCCATGCGTTGCAAACGGATCCGAACCATTCTCACCTCACATGTCAGGTTTGTAGGATAAGGGTTGCACGGCTCGCCTCTATCCAGGCGAGGCCGAGGGACCTCTCCCCTTTTTCAGGCCGGGCACCTTTCCGCGCCCAGCCCATGAGGATGGCTTTCCCCTCCCTCTCCTGATGCCCTCTGGATCTCAGGAGAAGAGAAAGGATAGGCAACGATCTACCGGAAGAAGGGGAAGGGCAAACCACCCCGGCCGGATTTCATCTGCTTCATCAGGCGCTGCAGCTGGCGGAACTCGTTCAGCAACTGATTGACCTCCTGCACCGTAGTGCCGCTGCCGCGCGCGATCCGCCGCTTGCGGCTGGCGTTGATGATCTCCGGATTACGACGTTCCTCCGGCGTCATCGAGTTGATGATGGCCTCGATGCGTTTGAACTGGCGATCCGCTTCCTCCGGCGAGATCATACGGGCAAGCTGCTGGTAGCCAGGCAGCAGCTCCAGCAGCTGCGAGAGCGGGCCCATCTTCCGCATCATCCGTAGCTGTTCCCGGAAATCCTCCAGTGTGAACTCAGCCCGCGTCAGCTTGCGGGCCATCTCCGCCGCCTTCTCCGCCTCCACCGCCTCCTGGGCCTTCTCAATCAGGGCCAGCACATCCCCCATGCCCAGGATCCGGGAGGCCAGCCGCTCCGGCTGAAATGGCTCCAGCTGGTCGGGCTTCTCCCCCACCCCAATGAACTTGATCGGCACCCCGGTGACCGCCCGGATGCTGATGGCTGCCCCACCCCGTGCGTCGCCATCCAGCTTGGTCAGGATCAGACCAGTCAACCCCAGACGCTGATGGAAGGCCTCGGCAGCTCGCACAGCATCCTGCCCGGTCATCGCATCGACCACCAGCAGGATCTCCCCCGGGTGAATCGCATCCCGAATGGCCTCCAGCTCCCGCATCATCTCGTCATCGATGTGGAGCCGGCCGGCCGTATCCAGGATCACCAGGGTGTGCCCCTGATCCCGGGCGAACCGCAGGCTATGGCGGGCGATGGCGACCGGATCCGCCTCCGGCCCTTCCTGATAAACCGGGATGTTCAGCTGCCGACCCAGGACCTCCAGCTGGGTGATCGCTGCCGGACGGTAAACATCCGCTGCCACCAGGAGCGGGCGCTGTCCGGTTTTGCGCAAACGCAGGGCCAGCTTCGCCGCCGTGGTGGTCTTCCCGGACCCCTGGAGGCCTACCAGCATCACGATATGAGGTGGCGATCCAGTCAGACGGATGGGGGCCGGGCTCCCCAGGGTTTTCACCAGCTCTTCATAGACGATCTTGATCACCTGCTGTGCGGGGGTGAGGCTCCGAGTGACCTCCGCTCCGACGGCGCGTTCTCGGACCCGGGCCAGAAAGTCCCGGACGACGGTGTAGTGAACATCCGCCTCCAGGAGAGCAAGCCGGATCTCCCGGAGAGCTGCATCGACATCGGCCTCCGTCAGCACCCCCCGCCGCCCCAGGCGATCGAAGATCTGCTGGAATTTCTGGGTCAGCCCCTCAAACATCCGGTTGCTCCATCTCACCCCCGATATGCACACCGAAACATTATATCACAACCCCCTGGCTACGCTGTAAGGAGGCTTTAAGGGGCTGAGGGCTATCATTGGTGTCTCACGGGTTCCTCAGCCTGGTCCCCTTCGATCCGGAGAGCTTTAAAAACGATTTTTCTCCCCTCTCCCTCTCGCAAACCATCCCGCTCGATCCAGACCCGGGAAGGAGACCACCTCGCTGAGCAAACCGGGTTAAAATAAAAAGCGGTCGCTGGCCTGATCTGCATCCAGCGCCCAGAAGATCCATGCGCATGGGAGGAACCATCCCTCCCAACGGCCCCATCGTCTAATCCGGTTCAGGATACCGCCCTCTCAAGGCGGAGATGCGGGTTCAAATCCCGCTGGGGCCACTGGAGGCCCCCGTCGTCTAGTGGCCAGGATATCGCCCTTTCAAGGCGAAGACAGGGGTTCGATTCCCCTCGGGGGCATGAAAGCCGGATGCCACAGATCATTAGGAGTTACGCAGTTGGTTTTCTCCTGGGGGTTTGGGGGGAGTCGCGCGCCGAAGG
>Ga0105160_1000770_pt1 | contig 14035 bp, 14 predicted proteins | sample GXS110809BmetaG_FD_89591 | JGI IMG/M metagenome (GOLD analysis project Ga0105160, IMG submission 89591) | Hot spring microbial communities from Gongxiaoshe hot spring, China to study Microbial Dark Matter (Phase II) - GXS 110809B | ecosystem: Environmental > Aquatic > Thermal springs > Hot... | reverse complement strand
CGGTACGAATAGGAGCCTGCGCGTGTCGGATCCATCATTGTCCGATGCCGGAGTGACGGTCGGTTACGGTGTAGGTGAACGCCTGTTCCGTTGTGCAGTCTGATGGATTCACGGTGCCCCTACTCCTGACGATGCTGGTCAGGAGCAGAACCAGTGCAGGCTGGGGGGAACCGCCGCTCGTTGTAGCTTTGCCCTTGGAACGGTGCTGGGCCGCTGCAGCAAGATCCGGTAGGCAGTTCGTCTCGCGAGCTCCTCGGAGAGTCCATTCATGGTGCTCCGCGCGGCGCACTCCTTGAGAAATGCTTCGACTCTGCTCGGTACAGAGGTTGCTCGTCATTTGGTACGCTCCGTCGGCATGCGGCGTGCAAAGAGGAGCGCCAACGTGCCAAAGAGAAGGGCCAGCTCTGTCGTTCCTGGCGGGAGACCCACAGGAGGCAGCGGACCGAGCCAGAGGAGGTCACTACTCCAGGCAAAGCGCCAAAGCCAGAGAGAGACGGGACCGCTCATGCCCAGGGCAGCGAGTCCTACGGCCAACAAGGAGAGCACGGACAACGATGTCCCCTGCCAGAGGAGAAAGGCGTTCGTGCTGGCCAGGAGGGAGAGGAGCCCGGAGACGAGGGCAACAAGCCACTCGGGCCATGCAGCAGTTGGACGAATCCAGGACGGTGCCGTAAGGAGCCAGCCGCACCACGCTGCAAGCCAGCAGGCCCAGCCAAGAGTGATGAGGGCGGTGAGACGCTGTGCCACCCTGAGAGCCATTCCCATGTGTCTCGCTCACCGGTCATGCACGGATACGGGCGTGCCGGGGGGTGTCTTCTTACCTACGCCCCAAGCTGCAGAGAGGAATGCGTGGAGCGCCAGCACGAGCTGGCTCCACAGGCCCCAAGCCAGCCAGCCAAGCCAGTCCCGCCAGCTGAGCGGCCGAATGAGGAAGTTACGGACCCAGTCCCAGGTGAGGAGTGGTGCAAAGACGCCGTCCCAGCTGCCGGTGCGGAAACTGCTCACGAGCGTGACGGCCAACCAGCTCAGCGCAGGACTCGCGAAGACGAGCAGGCTAAGCACGCCAAGACCGACCCAGAAACCGCGCGACCGGACACTTCGCCATCGTGCGACTGTGGTCAGGAACGGCGCGACCCCGAGTACAGCAAACCAGAGGGCGATGAGTCGAAGGTCAGTATCGCCACGTGGTCCGCGGAGCCAGGTGAACAGGAGGCCAACGGCCCAACCCCACAGCCATGCGGCCCATGCTCCAATGAGGAGCGTGAGAAAGTGAGAACCCCTTGAGACGAACTGCATGGCTCTCCCTCCTTCCTACCTGCTCTAAGAGATAATCTGGATCCCAAACCAGAAGGTTTCACCGCCGGCAGGGCCAACCGCTTGAACGCCAACTCGGTAGGTTCCGGGTGCTCGCGGGAGAATCCAAAAGGAATGGCGGACGAGTTTGCCCTGTTGTACGAACACCGTTGGTCCGAGTGGCTCCAGGTGGCGGTCTTCAAGCACAAGACTCACTCTCACCAGCGGCGGAGAGATCGAGGAGCGATTCCAGGCAAGGACTGAGAGACGAAAAGGTTTGCCCTCTGTGAGTGGTCCTTGGGGAAGGCTGACGCTAACGCGATATGTGGGAGATGAGGTGGGCAGAGCGGCGAATCCTCCTCGTAGCACGTGGAGCGAGCGCAGGGACAAGAAGCCCTCACGTGCATAAACCAGGGTGAGGGTACAAGGCTTATGCCCCCAAAGATCTGGTGTGATGTTGCGAACAGTGATCCGCAGATGCTTTTCCATGACGTAGCCGACACGAATACCAGAAAACAAGTCAAGCGTATCCCAAGTGATGACTGGTTGTCCTGCTCGATCCCGGAGCAGTCGCAGGCGGAGATGAGTGGCGCTCCAGCCATGACAATCGTCCCAGAGTCGGAGTTCGCCAACAGGGCCCGTGATGCTCAGCTCTAGCTCGTACTCGAGCCAGAACAGGTGCATCGAGGAAGCCTCGAACGGCGGTCTTCGGCTGACGGTTCCCAGAACATACCGACCGGTTGCTGGAGCATCGATGTGGAGAGGAGCGTCGAGCGACCAGATGAGGTCGCTCGACGCTGACTCAGCATGGAAAAATGCTGCCTGTGAAGACAGGAAGGCCAAGATGAGCAGGAGGGAGGTCGTTTCTCCCCCTCCTCCACCATGAAACAGCGATTTCTTCAGGGAGCCGAGAATCTCATGGAATGCTAACAAACGTTGCATAACCGTTGTTTAGGTAATAGTGGTTAGATGCCCATCGCCCAGAAGGCCAGCTGTCATTATTGGCGAGCCAATACGCGTCTTCACTCACCGAATAGCCTCGACTTCGGAGACGCGCGGCGAACCACTCTTCAGCTGTTTCGCTCCAACCGAATTGAGCGGATGGCCAGCCTTCGTCGACGTCGATGTGGGTCGTGGCAAGGACATATCGTCCCCAACTCGTGTTGTAGTAGTAATCGGTTGCTGGAGGAGCGTAGAAACGCATATGGTAGTAGTCCCAGCGCCCAGGTTGACCTGCTCCATCAAACTGGGCTTTCAAGCCGCTGTCGCTATCCCAGAACCAGCCAGCACCGTCGTTGCCCCGATGGTACATCGGTGATCCGACCAGACTGAGCCCGACGGCGCTTTTCGCACTGTTGACTGAAGCGTTTTGCCGAAAGATGACAGTCACCGGCCAGTCTACGTTGTTGGAGCAGGCGCAGGAGGTCGAGAGGTTATCCCAGTTGTAGAACTGGTCGCCTCCGACGCTGATCGTCGTAAAAGTGCTCGTGGAACCTGCTTGCCCAGTCGCCAAGCCGAGCGTGAAGAAGAGAGCCATTGTCCAACCAAGGATCGCTAGCCGAAGCAGCATCATTCGACCCTCCTCACCGCCCAGAGCCGATGAAAAGGTATGCTTCCCCCCGTTCCAGGTCCACTATCAGGGTGAGTCCACTTTCGAACGTAATGCCTCCCTCCGCTTCGATTCGGGCAAGCTCATTTGGATCTGTGGCTTTAAGCCACTCGCGGAAGGTGGTGACAGTTGGTGGCCACGGTGCTGTACCGGCTCCCCAAGGCTCGAGCAGAGGTGTCTCAAGCGGAACCGTGACAGGACGTGACAGTGTGAGGTCGACCAGGGCAGCCTTGCCCGTGAGCTGCCACCAAATACCGGTCACGCGAAACTCCTGGCCGGCAAGCAGTTGCTCCAGCCACGTGGTCTGCTGGACAATTGTCATGATTCGTGAGCGTTCCGGCTCGTGGACATAATCAGGAAGTTCCGCCGGATCTTCGGGCTCATAGGCCGGGAATGGCGTCGGCTCGAACCAGCGGAGCTCGTACTCCGGCAGGCGAAAGGCCGCCCAAATACCCCCGACGTGACGAAACGTTGCGGTATAGCTCCGTCCTGATCGGTCGAGCCACTCCGCACGGATCCGTTGCGGAGTCGTAAAGTCGAACTGGATGTAGACGCCATCCAGCTGGGTTGGCAGTGTGCCAGATTCATTGGCAACGCCGACAACAATACCGCGAATGTGTTCCTCAGGGATCTGTCTCAACGCTGCAGCGATACGCGGGTGAAAACGAGCGGTCTCAATCGCTGTCTGCTGAACAGTGCCTGGGATCTCTGGTACTGCCTGGATGGGAATATTGGCGAGCACACGGTGCTGCCTGAGTCCGGCCCATACCCCGGACAGAAAGGCACTGGCGAGCAGCACCGCGACAAGAATGGGGGTCATCCATCGTCGCAATCGCTGCTGCATGAGTGACCTCCTTCCTTGACAGTGGTTGCTGCTATCGCCAATGTAGCAAAAAAAAGCCAAAATCAAGTCACCTGCCGTGAGTCGAGAAAGTCAATCTCGGCGGAATAGAGCGGGGCTCCTGACAGGGGCTCCCGCCCCGATGACATGATCGCTGTTTGAAGGAGAGCACACTGTGTTCTGGAATGATCTCGCCCAGCGCCCAACAATTGCGCTGTGCTCTCGCCCCCTTTGACGTCTTGCGAATGTCCATCCAGAGCATCCGGCACCTCCACGTGAGGTGAGATGCGGAGGAGTCAGGCGGTTGCGCCGAATGAGGTAGTTGTGGGACACCTCGTTCCTGTTGCGACGTACAGGTAGTGTCTGAGCTGCTGGCGTCGGTCCCTTTGGTGGATTGATGCCGAAATAGATTGCCCAGGATCAGCGAGACTTGCTTTGGGAGAGGGACTGTCACAGCGGTGATTATTGGTCACCAAAGACATCTGGACGACGACGGCGAGCCTGCTCTCTGCGGCGCAACGAAAGCACGCGGGATTCGATGGACGTCGGTTGTGGCCGGCAGGATGAGCACGTGTTGGAGCGCATCACACTACAGACGTGTCCGGACAGTCTGTACGAACAGCGGCGGTAGTAGACAGAAGGTGCTTGCGCGGTGGGGTGTCCGTGCATATGCTTGTGGACAACTGTGGGGGAAGGTGGGGATAAGTGGGGGCTCCTGTGGAAAAGTACCCGGCGATCGTTCCCCCGCAGGTCTGAGCGACGAGGGCAGCAGTCGTGTTCCTCGGGCGATACACCCACGCGATCGACGAGAAAGGGCGGCTGGCCATTCCGGCTCGCTTCCGCGAGGCGTTTCGTGGTCAAGGGGTACTCACGCGCGGGATCGATCGCTGTCTTACGCTCTACCCAATGGCCTCCTGGCAGCCGCTGGCCGAGAAAGTGTCCTCACTCTCCATCAGCGACCCGGACGCGCGCGCATTTCGTCGTATGGTCTTTGCTGAGGCGACAATCGTCGAGTTCGACCGTCAGGGGCGCATTCTCATCCCACCCGAACTCCGGGAGTACGCCGGGCTCGACCGTGAAGCCATCGTCGTGGGAGTGCACTCCTATATCGAAATCTGGAGCCCGGAGGGATGGGCTACGCAGGCCGAACTTCTGGCAGCTGAGGGCCCATCGATCGCTCAGCGCCTGGCGAGCCTGATCTGATGCCGAACGGAGCCGGGCAAGCCATGCCCGAAAACGCTCTTCCCCTCGCAGACAAGTCGGCGTCGATGACGATCCATGAGCCGGTACTCTTGCACGAGGTGTTGACCTACTTGGCACCGCGTCCCGGCGGACGCTATATCGATGGCACGTTCGGAGGCGGCGGCCACGCTCGTGCCATCCTCGAAGCGAGTGCGCCGGATGGTCGTCTGCTTGCCCTGGACGCTGATCCAGCGGCTGTCGAGCGTGCTCAAGCCCTTGCCGCGCGATACTCTGGTCGGCTCATTCCTTGTCACGGAAATTTCCGTGAACTGGCGCGATTGGCCCGTCAATACGGGTTCGATGCAGTCGACGGGATACTCTTCGACCTTGGCCTGTCTTCCGACCAGCTTGCCGACCCGCGGCGCGGGTTTTCGTTCCAACTCCCTGGCCCCCTCGATATGCGGTTCGATCCGACAGAGGGGACTCCTGCGGCGGTGATCGTCAATACCTGGTCGGTCGAGGAGCTCACTGACCTTTTCTGGCGTTACGGTGAGGAGCCTCGGGCTCGGGCCATCGCGCGTGCAATCGTCGCGGAGCGGGCACGCCGACCGATTGAGACGACGACGCAGCTGGCTGAACTCATTGTGCGGGTCGTGGGTGCGCGGCGCGAGCGCATTCATCCAGCCACACGGGTCTTTCAGGCACTGCGGATCGTGGTCAACGATGAACTAGAGGCCCTTGTCGCCGGTCTCGAACAGGCGGTCGCGTTACTTCGTCCGGGTGGGCGGCTGGTTGTGATCGCCTTCCACTCGTTAGAAGACCGAATCGTCAAACAGTTCATGCGGCGGGAGGCGGCGGCTTGTCTCTGCCCGCCGGGAACCCCAATCTGTGTCTGTGGGCATGTTCCGCGCTTGCGCATCCTGACGCCGCGGGCAGTACGCCCGTCAGCGGAGGAAGTCGTACGAAATCCGCGCAGCCGGAGTGCCCGACTGCGTGCTGCGGAGCGGGTGTGAGGTGATGGTGGCGGAAGGTGTACGGTCGGTCACGGGCCCTCGTCCACAACCGGTTGGCCGTCCATTGGTGCGACGGCGCGGTCGGTCTTGGCTTGCGTTGACGCTGATCTTGGTGGGAGCTCTGGCTGGCCTAAGCCTCCTCTACCTAGAGCAGACGAGTCGCGTGGTCGAGCTCGGCTACGAACTCACGGCACTCCAACACCAACGCGATTCCGTCGCGCTTGAGGCGGCGGCCCTGCGTTACGAATTGGCCCGACGCCAGTCCCTCGCCCGAATTTACGAGCTTGCCACGCGCGAGTATGGCATGGTGCCACTCCGGCGAGTCGAGCCGCTCGAGGTTGAGCGCTCGCCCGCACTACCGACCCCGACCCCGACCGAACCTCCACGCGCACCGTGGTGGCAGCGAGCAAACGACGCGCTCCTTGGTATCGGACGCGCACAAGCGGGGGATGAGCCATGAACGGGCTGTCGGCGCGCCGTCTTCGCGTGCTCTTGGCTGCCTTTGTGCTGTTCAGCGGCGCGGTCAGCTACCGGGTGGTGTCGTTTGCTGTGCTCCAGGGGCCGGTTCTCGCGCAGCGTGCCGAAGCGTTCCGCTATCGTGAGGACATCGTGCCGGCGCACCGCGGGGATATCCTCGATGCCAGGGGACGTGTGCTGGCGACGGATATACCGGCTGATCGTGTCTCGGCAATCGTCCGTCAGGTGGAGGATCCACATCGGACGGCGCAACTCCTTGCACCGTTGATCGGCCGTTCGGCCGAGGACATTGAAGCGGCGCTGACACAACCCGGCCGGGAGTGGGTCGTGCTTCAACGTCAGCTCGATCCGGAGGTCTCGGCCCAAATTCGTGCTTTGGAACTCCCAGGTATCGTGTTGGATCCAGAACCGAAGCGAGCCTACCCGATGGGTGATTTCGCCTCGCAGGTGCTTGGCTTTGTGAACTGGGAATATCGCGGAGCCTACGGACTAGAGGCGGCATATGACAGTGTCGTTGGGGGCATTCCAGGCCAGCTCGTTGGGGAGCGCGATCTTGCTGGGAATGTCATCGCGTTGGGGCAAAGCTCCTGGAACCCACCGAAAGACGGCGCAACGCTCGTCCTGACGATCGATAGTGCGGTGCAATATCTTGCTGAATCGGTGCTCGAGCGCACGATCCAGGAGCAGCGGGCGGCTGGAGGAACCATTATCGTCATGGATGTTCGGACTGGGGCGATCTTGGCGATGGCTAATCGCCCCTCATTTGACCCAAACCGGTTTACGGCCGTCAGTGATCCGGCCCTGTTTGTCAATCCCTCGGTCAGCGCGACCTACGAACCGGGGTCTACTTTCAAGGTGATCACCATGGCGCTCGGGCTCGACGCTGGCGTTGTGACCCCGCAGACCGTCGTCGATGGAGGTGCCTACCGGGAACTCCCTGATGGGACACGTATCTACAATGCGTTGCTCCAGGAGTTCGGTCCGGAAACGATGACAGAGGTCTTGATTCACTCGAGCAATGTCGGCGCCATGGAGGTCGTTGACCGGCTTGGGCCTGAGAGATTCTCTGACGGAGTCGAGCGGTTTGGCTTCGGGCAACCGACCGGAGTCGATTTACCGGGTGAGGTGGAGGGGATTGTCAACCGACCGGGGACAGCGGGCTGGTCGTTGACGACCTTCTATACAAACGCGTTTGGGCAGGGGATTGCGGTGACGCCATTGCAGCTGGTAGCTGCTGTTTCGGCAATCGCGAACGGTGGCGTGTTGATGCGGCCCTACATTGTGCAGGAGATCCGGGATGGGCAGCGCATCCAAGTGACTGAGCCGACCCCGGTACGACGAGTGATCCGTGAGGAGACAGCACGGACGCTCAGTGAGATGCTCGCGGAGGTGATGGACAGCTACTCGACGCGCTTTCGTATCCCGGGGTACCGGATCGCTGCGAAGACGGGAACGGCGGAAATTCCAGGGCCACATGGTTATGAGCGCGGTGAGGGGGCAACCATCGCCTCGGTGATCGGGTATGGACCAGTCGAGAACCCGCGGTTCTGTGTGTTGGTCAAGATCGATCGACCCAAGGGATCGCCTTGGGGTGAGCGGGCCGCCGGTCCAGCGTTCGCCGAAGTTTTTCGGCAACTGCTCTTGCTGTATGGGATTCCACCGTCCCAGCCAATTGACAGCGTGACGGGAGGAGGGGGACGGCCATGATCGGCCTGCGGGACGTGCTCGAGGGGACAAAAGGCGTCTTGCGAGGTTCGGCCGCACCCGACTTGCTCTTCCGGCGTGTCTGGCACGACTCGCGCTCGGTCGAGCCAGGCGATCTCTTTGTCGCGCTGCGGGGCGAGCGGCATGATGGTCACGATTTCATCCCCGATGCCGTGCGGCGGGGTGCCGCCGCTGTGCTTGTCGAGGCGCGGCGGGCGAATGAGTTTGCACCTCTCGGTGTGCCGCTGATCGTCGTGGACGACTCCTTGGCTGCATTGCTCCGGTTAGCGAGCTACTGGCGTCGACTCTTTGCTGTCCCAGTGGTCGCGGTCACGGGGAGCGTCGGCAAGACCAGTACGAAAGAGGCCATCGCCTCAGTCCTCGCCCAGCGTTTTCAAGTAGTACGCAGCCGAGGGAGTTTTAACACCGATGTGGGGGTGGCCCTCGATCTACTGGACATCAATCCCGATACGGATGTCGTCGTGCTCGAGTTTGGCGAAGCGTATCGGTTGGGCGAAGTGCGCGAACTGTGTGCACTGGCAGAGCCGCGGATCGGTGTCGTGACCAATGTGTCACACGCGCATCTGGCACGCATGGGAACGCTGGAGCGCATCGCGCAAAGTATCGCCGAGCTCCCGGAATCATTGCCGGACGATGGTGTTGCTGTCCTCAATGGGGACGATTTCCGCGTCCGGCTGATGGCTGAGCGGACGCGAGCGCGGGTCCTCTGGTACGGGCTCTCCCCAGATTGCCATGTTCGGGCGGAGGACATTGAAAGCCGTGGACTCGAGGGAATCTCGTTCGATCTCGTCGCCTACGGAGAACGGAATCGGGTGCGCTTGCCGCTGCTTGGGCAACATAGCGTGCATCATGCCCTGGCTGCCATCGCCGTCGGCTACGAGTTTGGCTTGACGCTCGACGAGATGCTCTCTGGTTTCCGTGAGCCACGAGTGCAGGTACGGCTTCTAACCGTGCCAGGTGTCAACGGCGCGACGTTGCTGGATGACACCTACAACGCGAGTCCAGCGTCCTGCATGGCGGCGCTCTCGCTGTTGCAGGAAATTCCGGCCCAGCGCCGCATCGCAGTCTTTGGGGACATGTATGAGCTTGGTTGGTACGAGGAAGAAGGGCATCGGATGGTCGGGCGGCGGGCGGCCGCGGTTGTCGATCGTCTCTACACGCTGGGACCACGCGCGCGCTGGATCGCTGAGGAGGCGATTGCCTCAGGGCTTGCACCAGAACGGGTCTCCGCGACGGAGGACCGTCGGGAGCTTGTCGCGGTGTTGCGGGAGACGTTACGGCCGGGGGATTTTGTGCTGGTCAAAGGAGCACGTGGGATGCGAATGGAAGACATTGTCGAGGCACTGCGAGCACCGAGCGAGGAGCGTGAACGGTGACGGAGTTCCTCGAGCTGATGCGTTCGCGGAGTGTTTTGCCGCGAGATCCGGGAGAAAACCTTGCGCTCTCGCTCGCACTCTCTGGTGTCGCCTTCGCCGTGACGGTCGTTGTCGGGAAACCGTATATTGCGTGGTTGCGACGACACAACATCGGCAAGCAGATCCGCGTGGAGGGACCGGAGGGGCACCGGACAAAACTCGGAACGCCGACAATGGGCGGTTTCATGGTCACCGTCCCAGTCGTCGTTCTGACGGTAATCTTCAACCTCGCTGGGCGACTCTCCATGCTCTTGCCTCTGGGGGTACTGATTGGGACGGCGATCCTCGGTGCGATTGACGACCGGTTGAGTCTGGTGACGACGCAACGGGGTGGAGTGACGGCGCGCTTTAAGATGGCGTGGCTTCTGCTGTTCTCACTGCTCGCTGCGCTTGTCCTCCACTTCCCACTTGGTTTGCGCAGCATCTACGTGCCGTTCTTCGGCAAGTTCGATATCGGACTGTGGTACATCCCCATCGCCGTCCTTGCGATCGCTGGAACGGCTAATGCCGTGAACTTGACGGATGGGCTGGATACCCTTGCGGGTGGGACGGCCGCAGTGGCGTTCACAGCTTACGGGATCATCGCGTTCCTCCAGGGGCAGATTCAGGTGGTGACCTTCTGCTTTACGATGGTCGGAGCGATTCTTGGGTTTCTCTGGTACAACGCCCATCCGGCGCAGGTCTTTATGGGAGACACCGGGTCACTCGCGCTCGGTGCGGCGCTGGCCACGGCTGCCTTCATGACTGGGCAATGGTTGCTGTTGCCACTGATTGGAATCGTCTTCGTGGCCGAAGCGGTATCGGTCATGCTGCAGGTTGCCTACTTCAAGTTGACCGGTGGCAAGCGTCTCTTCCGGATGGCTCCGTTACACCACCACTTCGAACTCCTTGGCTGGTCGGAGACGCAAATCACAATGCGCTTTTGGCTGGTGAGCATGATGGCAGGCTTGCTGGGGATCGCCCTGGCACTCGTCTAGGCTTGGGGGCGGGAGCACGGGCATGACCGGTGAGCAGCGACTCGATCTCCGTGGCAAGCGCGTCCTCGTGATGGGACTCGGGACGCGTTCTGGCGGTCTGGGCGTCACACGCTGGCTCGTCGAGCAGGGTGCGGAGGTCACAGTGACCGATCTACGGTCTGCCGAGGAGCTCCGACCCAGCCTCGAGGCCTTACGCGGTCTCCCGGTGCGCTTTGTCCTCGGTGAGCATCGTCGTGAGGACTTCGAGGAGGCCGAGATTGTGGTGCGAAATCCCGCTGTTCCTCGAGAGTCCCCCTGGCTTGCGCTCGCGCGCGCTGCTGGCGCACGGATCGAGATGGAGATGACCCTCTTCTTCCGCGTTTGCCCTGCACCGATCATTGGCGTGACCGGTACCAAGGGCAAGACGACCACTGCGACACTCTGCGCGACGATCTTGCGTCAGTGGAAACCAGAGACCGTTCTGGCCGGTAATCTCGGGCGCTCAGCATTCGAACTGCTTCCAGCAATCGGCCCAGAGACGCCGGTGGTCCTCGAGTTGTCGAGTTGGCAACTGGAAGGACTCGATGAGCAGAGAATGAGCCCGCACATTGCAGTGCTGACGACGATTTCACCTGACCATCTCGACCGCTATCCGACATTTGAGGCCTATGTGGATGCGAAGCGCGCCATTGCCCGCCACCAGCGTCCCGGCGACTGGTTCGTTGTCAATCGTGACGACCCGGTGGCCTGGTCGTGCCGGGATACTGGCATCGGCCGCGTGATCGCCTTTGGGCAGGATGATGGAGAAAGCGAGGGGGCTTTCCGAAGGGGTGATCGTCTGGTCTGGCGGTTTGCTGGCCAAGAGGAGGAGCTCCTGCATCGTCGGGAGATACCTCTGGCCGGTGACCATGCCGTTTCTGATGCTTTGGCCGCGGTGGCCGCAGCACTCCTCCGCGGTGCAACGCTCGAGCATGCCAGAGCGGGATTGCGGGGGGCGCAGCCAGTACCGCACCGGCTTGAGCTTGTGGCCCATATCGATGGTGTCGAGTTCGTCAACGACACTGCAGCCACGGCGCCGGTCGCGGTGCTCGCTGCACTTGAAACGTTCCGCGGGCGGCCAATCGTCCTCATTGGGGGTGGTGCAGCAAAGGGGGTGTCCCTGGGGGAGCTCGCTCAGGTCGTTGCGGCACGCGTACGGGCGGTCGTACTCCTTGATGGGACAGCCACACCCGAGTACAAGGCTGCGCTCGAGCATGCAGGCGCGCGCGTCTTTGGCCCATACCGGTCGATGGAGGAGGCGGTCCACCAGGCGGCGTGTTTGGCTGAGCCTGGTGGGGTTGTGTTGCTCTCGCCTGGCTGTGCGAGTTTTGGGCTTTTCCGGGACGAGTTCCATCGCGGCGAGGCGTTCCGCGCTGCGGTCAGGCACTTGGCTAGCCGCCGGGGAGTGGAGCGATGAGGCGTCTGGTCCGTGCGTTTGCTCGACTCCTGACTCCTCCGGGGGAGCGGCGTGCCCTCCACGAACCAGACCTCGCACTGTTACTCACGATTCTTGCGCTCAATACATTCGGGTTGGTCATGGTGTTCAGCGCCAGTGTCGGGAGTGACAGCAGCTACGCGGTCCGCCACGCCGTCTGGTTAGGATTGGGATCGCTCGCGGCCGTGGTGACCACAGCCTTTGACTACCGGATCTGGCGGCGTCTGGCAGTACCAGCCCTGGTAGCCACGATTGTCCTCTTGACAATTGTTCTGCTCCCCGGGCTCGGTGAGACGCGACTGGGAGCCCAGCGGTGGATCGATCTCGGCCCGCTCTCCTTCCAGCCATCGGAGCTGGCAAAGCTGGCGCTTGTCCTGTACCTTGCAAGCTGGCTTGCTGGAAAAGGGGACCGCATTCGCCAATTCGGCCATGGTGTGGTGCCGTTTGTCGTGCTGCTCGGAGCGCTCGTTGGCCTTACGATGCTCCAGCCGGATCTCGGTACATCGATGGTGCTTGTCCTGACCGGGTTCGCGATGTTCTTCACTGCTGGCGCGGCGCTCTCACATTTTGCCGTGCTCGGTGCAAGCGGATTGGCCGCTGCCCTGGTCATGGCACTCGGCGCCTCGTACCGACGCGAGCGGATTCTGGTCTTGCTGAGTTCCGACCAAGAACTCTTCGACCCGAATGGGCTCTTGCGCACGCTTGGCTGGCAGATCGCACAGGCACGCTTGGCCTTTGGTGGGGGCGGATGGTTCGGAGTCGGCCTTGGTGCAGGGCGGCAGAAGTTCCAGTGGCTCCCCCACGCGCACAATGACGCGATTTTCGCGGTCATCGGCGAGGAGCTCGGTGTTGTTGGCTGTGCCGTGATGCTTCTCCTCTTTCTTGTCTTCGCGTGGCGTGGACTGAGTATCGCCCGGCGTGCTCCCGATCGCTTCGGTGGTTTCCTGGCAGTCGGGATTACCAGCTGGATCGTCGGCCAAGCGTTGATCAACGTCGGCGGAATCACCTCGACGCTTCCGTTTACTGGGATCCCCTTGCCGTTCATCAGTTATGGCGGATCGGCGCTCGTCACCTCGCTGGCAGCGACAGGTATCTTGCTGAGTGTCTCGCGGGCAACAGTGCCCCGCGGTGCTGAGCCAGTGGTCTCCAGGTCGGTACCGGAACGCCGGGCACGGCATCCGGCACTTGCGCCTCTGCTGCGCAGTTTCGGCCGGAATGCTCGACGTCGAGCCGCTCCGCGAGGAGGCCGAACACGATGAGGTGGCCGCGTCATCTCGACTGGCTGACCGCTGGAGCTCGGGTGCACTTGCTCGGTATCGGAGGCAGCGGCATGAGCGGACTCGCCGAGCTCTTGGCCGCGGAAGGCTACCGTGTCTCCGGATGCGATGCAGTTTCGAGCCCGGTCTTGGAACACCTCGCTCAGCGCGGTATCACAGTCACCGTTGGGCATAACCCCGAGCACGCCAAAGACACGGACCTTCTGGTTGTGACGAGTGCAGTCCGGGCTGCTCACCCAGAAGTCGCTGCCTTCGCGACCCGGCATCGACCAATCGTCAAACGGGCAGCGCTCCTAGGTTGGCTCACCGCTGACTACCTAACGATCGCAGTCGCGGGAACGCACGGCAAAAGTACGACCAGCGGGATGATCGCGCTCGCGCTCGAGGTTGCGGGACTCAGGCCGGGATTCGCGATCGGGGCAACGGTTCGTGATCTCGGGGGTACGAGTGCTCAGCCGAGTCGAGGACCGTTCTTCGTCGTTGAAGCAGACGAGTACGATTACAGCTTCCTTGCCCTCGAGCCATACATCGCTGTTGTGTTGAACGTCGATCACGACCACCCTGATCTCTTCCCGAGTCACGGTAGTGTTGTGCGTGCCTTCCGACGTTTCCTGGAGCGACTGCGTCCGGATGGGGTGGCGGTGCTTTCAGCAGACGACCCGGTGACAAGGGTATTCGCCAGTGAACTCTCGGCTGCTGGCCGGCGGGTTTTCACGTTTGGCACGGCTGCTGATGCGCAGTACCGCGTGCTGCCGGACGGATCGCTCAAAGAT
>Ga0105160_1000769_pt1 | contig 14037 bp, 13 predicted proteins | sample GXS110809BmetaG_FD_89591 | JGI IMG/M metagenome (GOLD analysis project Ga0105160, IMG submission 89591) | Hot spring microbial communities from Gongxiaoshe hot spring, China to study Microbial Dark Matter (Phase II) - GXS 110809B | ecosystem: Environmental > Aquatic > Thermal springs > Hot... | reverse complement strand
CGCCCAGCTGGGCGTAGAGAAATGCATCTTCTGGCTGAGGCCAGGGCCGGCAGAGGAGACCTTACCGTACCTAGATCGTTGCGCCGAGTTAGCACGGCAGTTCAGCTAACGGCGCATACCCTCGGCGACGATACGGACTTGCAGCCTCTCCAAAGAGGCTATGGGTATGTTAGTGCTCCCCAAGGGGCAGTACGCTTCCTGCTCTGATAGGTGACACAGGTGCCATACTTCATCACCTGAACCTGGGAAGCTTACGAATACTCTGCTCGTGGCGTCTAGGGGGGCCGCCCACACCAAACGTATCTCCAACAGGCGGGTCGGATCCATGGGGCTGACGCGGTAGCTGACTGCGGACACAGCCGTTGGCAGCGTGTAGAGTGAAGAGGACAAAGGATAGGCATGCCCCCACACATAGGCAAGAGACGCCGCTACCACCACAGAGGCGATGCCACAAAGAACCTTGAAACCTAACAATCCCTCTCCCCCTAGAAGATGAGTGTCTCAAAGCAAGACCCCCGTTCCATAATCGGAGTCGTCTACAGCGATTCCTGTGACCTAACCTTCTAGGCCATATCGCACAAATGAAACGTCCACTTGGCCAAGAGCGTCATATCTAGTGGCGATATGGCGCACAAAATCTTCCCACAGGTGACTGAGCCTCCAAGGGTTCGAGGGGCATGGCAAAGGTTACTTATGCGATGGCGCCATCGTCCTAGTCAGGAGGCCGGAGTCAGGCCTCTTGTGAGCAGGGGACAGTTTTGCCTCCTTCTGCTTTTAACCCTCATCGGCATTTTCGAGGTGGGTGTAATTGTAGCTAGCACAGGGGGGCTACCCAACGTATATATAAACCTGTACTACCCCCTCCTGGCCGTAGCATCCTTCTCCTCCCCCTTGCCTGTATCTGTGGCCTTGGCCTTATTAGCCGGGATGGTGCCCAGTCACCAAGGCTTCCTCAACGCCCATCTTCTCGGTGAGGAGCCAGCCAGCATCTTGCGCCCGTTGAGCTTTATAGCCATGTCTAGCTCTATATCCCTTATGAGTAGCGCCCTGCGGCACGAGCTCCGACAGATAACCGCCTTGGCCAAGCGCCTGACAGAGGAGGTAGCGGCCAAGGAAAAGGCCCAACGGGCCCTCAAAGATTCCCAAGACCAGCTACGGCTCTTATTAGACCATGTCCAAGACATGGTCTTGCTCATAGACCGGACTGGGCAGATACAGGAGGTGAACCCAGCTGTAGAGCAGCTCATGGGATATAGCCGGCAGGAATTGCTAAAGCGTCACATCTCCACAGTATTGGAACCGGCAGTATGGCGGGAGATCGTTAACCATGAGGGTAGAAATGGGCCAGAGGGGGCAAAAGTGGGGCCTATGGATGTCCAGATCGTCGCTGCCGAAGGCCGTCGCCACATCATAGAAGTCACAGCTGTGCCAGCCCATCAGCAGGGACAGATTCAGAGCTGGATCATCACCGCCCACGACGTCACCCCCCAACGCCAAGCGGAGGAGATGCGGACAAAGACATGGCTACGACTCCTTGCCACCCAAGAGGAGGAGAGAAAGCGTGTGGGATACGACTTCCATGACGGCCCTATGCAGCTTATAGCTTCTGCCCTCTCCCTTATGCAGTCCTACATGCACCGCTCTGGCCGAAAAAGTCCCCTGTTAGAGCGCGCATTCAACCTCCTGAGCCAGGCCCTGGAGGAGGCTCGCGACATCATCACCCATCTCATACCTAAAGAGCTGGCCGAGAAGGAATTCCCTAAGGCCATAGCCTCCCTACTAGCAGAAGTTGAAAAGCGTCACAACATCGGAACGGAGTTGGAAGTAGGGGAAGGTCGCTGGGAGATGAGCCCCTTAGTAGGTGCTCACCTATTTCGGATTGTCCAAGAGGCGATAAATAACGCCGTAAAACATTCCCAAACGCCACGCATAAAGGTAAGGCTGTGGCAGGACGAGGAGAAAATGTGGGTGTCCGTCCAGGATTGGGGGATCGGCTTGGTTGAATCGCCGCAGAATGGCACCTTAGGCCTCAAGTGCATGCGTGACCGGGCCAAGATATTGAAAGGGGAGATGGAGATTATAAGCAGCCCCGGGATGGGGGCAGAGGTGAGGTTTAACATCCCCCTGGCGGCACTAACCCAGAATCAGGAGCTGAGCTCGCTATCTCCAGAAGTCTCGCCTTAGAGCCTCGAACATAAGATAGGCGGTATACTGTTTCCTCAGGAGACACCCTGCCGAAAGGTCATGGATGGCATCCCCCTGGCTACAGACCTTTACGAGCTCACTATGGCCCAAAGCTACTGGGAGCACGGCATGACTGGGGAGGCGACCTTCAGCCTTTTTGTGCGCTCCCTTCCCCGAGGACGGGGTTACTTAGTGGCCGCAGGCCTCCAAGATGCCCTCGACTATCTTCAATCGCTACGCTTCACTTCGCGCGACATCGATTATCTCCGCCGCACAGGTATCTTCGCCGATGCCTTCCTTGAATACCTGGAGGGCCTTCAGTTCACGGGGGAGGTATGGGCAGTACCTGAAGGCACCATCATCTTCCCTCAAGAGCCCTTTTTGGAGGTCACTGGCCCTCTCCTTGAGGCCCAAATAGCGGAGACCTACTTAATCAATCAGGTCCATCTTCAAACGGTGATCGCCACAAAGGCATCTAGATGTGTAGTGGCAGCTAAGGGAAGAGTACTTGTAGACTTCTCGTTTCGTCGCACCCATGGTTTGGACGCTGGCCTAAAGGTCGCCCGCGCCTGCTACTTAGTGGGGTTTGCCGCCACCAGCAACGTATTGGCCGGCCACCGTTACGGCATCCCCATAGCGGGTACTATGGCCCACTCCTACATTATGGCCTTCCCATCGGAGCTGGAGGCCTTCCGTGCCTTTGTCTCGTCCTTCCCTGAGCGCTCCATACTCCTTATTGACACTTACGATACCGTACAGGGAGCGCGGATAGCTGCCCAGGTGGGCCAGGAGCTGAAGGCCAGGGGACTACGTCTTCAGGGGGTAAGACTCGATTCAGGGGACCTTTTGGACCTTAGCAAGAAGGTGCGGGACATCCTTGATGCGGCAGGCCTTAAGGATGCCCTCATCTTCGCCAGTGGGGGGCTAGATGAGCATGAAATCGCCTCCCTTATAGAGGCTGGCGCGCCTATCGATGCCTTCGGGGTAGGCACCAAGATGGGGGTGTCTGCAGATGCCCCTTGGCTGGACATGGCATACAAGCTGGTCTCTTACGAGGGACGACCGGTGCTAAAGCGCAGCTTGGGGAAGGCCACGCTGCCCGGGCCCAAACAGGTGTTCCGCCTTTTTGGGCCAGATGGACTTATGGCTGGCGATATCCTGGCCCTTAGGGGGGAAGAGGTCACCACAGGCGAGCCCCTTCTGACCAAGTTCATGGAGGGAGGAAGGATGGTTTGCCCCTATCCCACCTTGGAAGAGCTACGTAACCGCTTTCAAGAGAACTTCGCCCGTCTCCCCCAGGAGTACAAGGATCTTAATGCCCCTGCTTCTTATCCCGTCCAACTGAGTCCCTCCCTCCAACAACTACAAGCGACCCTGGCAGCCAAGACCTGAAGTTGCTCCCCTTTCTACCCCCTAAGGGCCAACAGTGATAAACTTAGGCACCGCGATGCCTGTACTTATAGTTGGGCCCAGTGGCAGCGGCAAAAGCACCGTGACGCTGGGTCTCGCCTTGCGATTACAATCGGCAGGAAGCCCTGTCCCAGCTTTTCGATGGGGCCAAAGCCCAAGGGCCATCGCCGACGCCCAACTCTTCTACCGCTTAGGCCTCTCTCCCGTTACCACCCCAGTCATGTCATTGGAGCCACAGCTGCCCGAGGCGGCCTTGCTAGAAATGGAAGGAACGGAGCTCCCCAAAGATTGGAGGGGGGCCCAGGTGCGGGTGCTGGGGGTGACCAGGTACCCTGCTTTGGCCGAGCTAGAGGCACTGAAGAAGAGCACTAATGACGCCTTCTTAGGAGCTATCGTCAACTGTGTGCCCAGGAGACGCACTGAAGAGGTCCTGAGCTACCTGAGGAGTCAACAGATACCCTTGCTCGCTCTCCTGCCCGAGGACAAAGTCCTTGCCCACCCTACCGTAGGGCAACTGGCGGAAGCCCTAGGGGCACAGTTGCTCTTCGCCGAGGGACAGGAGGAGATGGCACTAGAGACGGTGGCCATATCTTCGATCGCCAGCGATCCGGAGCAGTACTACGTGGCCCGCCTTGCCCCCAAGGCCATCATCGTCCGCAGCGACAAGCCAGATCAACAACTGGGTGCCCTCAACGCCGGCATCTGCTGCCTCATCGTCACAGGGGACATGCCCCTCTTGTCATATGTGCTGGAGAGGGCAGAAGAGGGGCAAGTGCCCGTCATCGTCACCTCCCTAGGCACAGCAGATGTGGTCCATCGCCTAGAGAAAGCCATCGCCCACCTTCCCATAGTGGGCAAGGAGAAGGCAACAAGGGCTGCCCAGCTTTTAGCAGCAGCTGCGCCAGCGGAGAGCGTGTTGGCCCTCTTGGGGTCTTAGCCTTCCCAAGAGTTAGCTGGCTGAGGGGAAGAGCCAGGTTGTCCGGCTATCACCTGGGGAGTTCTTTCTGCCCCTTTGGGCACGCCGCAGTAAGGACAGATCACCCAGAAAAGGCTTAACGGCCTTCTGCACGCCGTGCAGGGCTCCCGTAGGCGCGCCCGGCAGTAGGGGCAGAAGAGAAAGTCGCTGCCCACCGGCTGACGACATTCATAACAGACTGCCCCTTCCCCCACCTCCCGCAAAAGGACCTCCTGCTCCAGCTGCCGAGAGTAGACCTCAGCTAGCGTCTCCCTAGGCCTTATAAGCAGGTACAAAAGCAAACCCGGTAGGTTAAAGCCTGGCAACAGAAACGCCACCAAAATGACCGATATAAAGCGCAAGACCAAGTTCTCCGTCCTTTCCCGAATGTCATTGAAGGCCCACACGCAGATGGCCGTCCACGTCAGGAATAGCCAGATAGCGCCAACTAATGCCCCCACAAATATGGCAGACTCCCTATCCATGTCTCTAAAACTCTGGCGTTTGGCGGCATTATATCACGAGAGGGGACGAGATGCCATGACAGATGCCCCCCTCCTGCCCTAAACTAGCCCTTCGGGACTCCCATGGTAGACAAGGCTCCGCGTATCTCCATCACCCTGGTAGACATGGCCTTCCAAGGGGCAGCTATTGGGAGGCAGGATGGCAAGGTCATCTTCGCCGAATATGGCATCCCTGGGGAAGAGGTTGTGGTGGAGCTGGAAAAGGAGAGGCGTGACTACGCCTTAGGACGGGTAGTAGAGGTAATATCCCCCTCCCCTTGGCGGGTGGAACCGCCGTGCCCTTACTTTGGGGTATGTGGAGGATGTCAGTGGCAGCATATAGCATATCAGGAACAAGTGCGCTTGAAAGGACATGTGGTGGCCCAGCAGCTTATACGCATTGGTAAGTTCGTCCAGCCTCCCGTCTCCCCCTGCATACCTGCCCCTGAGCCCTTGGGGTACCGTAACCATGCCCGTTTCTCGGCCGACGAAGAGGGCAACCTAGGGTTCGTCTCCAGGGCAGGGTCCGGCTACCAGTTCATACGCATAGAGCGCTGCCTCCTTATGCACCCCTGGATCAACGAAATGCTGGCCCAGCTCCAGGGGAAAGGCAAGGGACAACACCAAGTGGCCATCCGCTACGGTGTCAACACAGGGCAGGGCCTCATCCACCCAGACCTTAGACACGTGGTGCCCTCAGTGCCTTCGGGGCAGAAGTTTTATGAAGAAGAGCTCCTTGGGCACCGCTTCCGCATCTCTGGAGCCTCCTTCTTCCAGACCAACACCAGAGGGGCCGAAAAGCTGGCGGGGGTGGTGAGAGAGCGCTTGTCCCCCTCTGGGAATGAAACAGTTGTCGATGCCTACGCTGGTGTAGGAACCTTTTCCGTTCTGGTAGCACCCTTCGTGCGCAGGGTGTTGGCCATCGAGGAGTCGAGTGCGGCAGTGGAGGACGCCCTCTACAACATTGCTGGTCTAGACAACGTTATCTACCGTAAGGGGAAGGTAGAGGCCCTACTGGGCGAGCTAGGCATCGTGCCAGATGCCATCATCCTTGATCCCCCCAGGACAGGATGCCACCCGAAAGCGATAGAGAGCATCCTAAAGCTGAAGGCACCAAAACTCGTCTACGTCTCATGCAGCCCAGACACCTTGGCCCGGGATTTACGAAGGCTTTGCGACGGGGGATATCACCTCGTGGACGTCACCCCCATAGATATGTTCCCCCAGACCTACCATGTTGAATGTGTTGCCACGTTGGAACTTCGGTGATGCCGTTGATCTTAGCCTCCACCTCGCCTAGGCGCAGGGAGCTACTCGGGCTTCTAGGCGTCCCCTTTTCTGTCGTGACACCCACATGGGAGGAGAAGAGCCCTTCATCGGGCCTTGTGGCTGCAAGGTTGGTCAGATGTTTGGCCCTTTCCAAAGCACAGGCGGTAGCTTGCCGACAAGGTGGCCAACTCGTCCTGGCCGCAGACACGATGGTCGTGTTCCGGGGCCAGGTGTTGGGTAAACCCGCATCTTTGGAAGAAGCGACCCAGATGCTTACCAACCTTAGGGCCCGCTGGCATCGGGTGATAACCGGCGTAGCCCTGTTGGGCGAGGAGAGGATGAGCCTAGGCCACGCCCAGACCTGGGTGCATATGCGCCCTTATACCAGAGACGAGCTAGAGCGCTACCTGCTCAGCGGCGAGCCCTTAGACAAGGCCGGCGCCTATGCTATTCAAGACCCCCACTTCCGCCCTGTGGACCGGTACCTGGGGTGTTATTGCAATGTGGTAGGTCTCCCCCTAGCCCTGGTTGCCTCCATGCTTCGCCGCCGAGGAGTGCCAGTAGGACGCAAGCCACCCTTACCCCAATGCCACCAGTGCCCCCTTTGGGCCAAATTGTAGCCAGGAGAACGAGCGTGCTACAATGCAGGTCAGACGATGACTTGCTGCGACCCCATATTGGGCCCCCTGAATGAGCGTCAGAGGGAGGCCGTCGTCCACGTTAAGGGCCCTGTTCTTATTATTGCTGGCCCCGGTTCAGGCAAGACGCGCGTCATCGCCCACCGTATCGCTTATCTGCTGGCCCGGGGTTTGGCCCCTCCCTGGCGAATCTTGGCAGTGACCTTCACCAACAAGGCAGCCCGCGAAATGCGCGACAGGATCCTTAGCCTGGTAGGGAGCAACATAACTGCAGAGCTGGTAATGGGCACCTTCCACTCCATTTGCGCCCGCCTTCTGCGAATAGAAGGCCACCATATAGGAGTACCTAGAGACTTCGTAATCTATGATGAAGAGGATCAGCTGGCAGCGGTGCGCCAGGCCCTCTTAGAGCTGGACTACGAGCCTAGACGCTTCCCCCCAGCAGCAGTAGCAGCAGCCATCTCCAAGGCCAAGGCGGAGTTGAAAAGCCCAGAAACGGTAGCTGTTACTGCTTCCTCCCCTTTCCATGAGGTAGTTGCCAAAGTCTATAAGAAATACCAGGCCCTCCTTGACCATAACAAGGCCTTGGACTTCGACGACCTCATAGCCAAGGCCGTCTACCTGCTAGAAGAGACGGAAGCTGTACGCAAGAAGTACGGTGAGCGGTTCCTCTATCAGCATGTGGACGAGTTCCAGGACACCAACGTGGCCCAATACGCTTTCATCCGCCTCCTGTCTGAGCCGTACCGCAACTTGTGCGTAGTGGGAGACCCAGACCAGTCTATCTACACCTGGCGATCGGCCGATCTGCGTAATATCCTCAGCTTCGAGCATGACTTCCCCGACGCCAAGGTGGTCATCTTGGAGCAGAACTACCGCTCTACCCAGACCATCCTCGATGGCGCCCTGAACGTCATCTCCAAGAACAGACTGCGCAAGGAAAAGAAGCTATGGACAGATCTGGGGCCAGGGCACCCCATAGTTGTCCACGAAACCTATGACGAGATGGAAGAGGCTGCCTTCGTCGCTTCCGAAGTGGAAAGCCTGGTAGCTACTGGCCAGTACACCTTTAGTGATTTCGCGGTTATGTATCGCACCAACGCCCAGTCCCGCCCCTTGGAAGAGGCCTTCATGATAAGAGGCATCCCCTACCGCGTGGTGGGAGGGCTGCGCTTCTATGAACGGAGAGAGGTGAAAGACCTTATAGCTTACCTTCGCCTGGCCCATAACCCCTTCGACTCAGTCTCCCTTCTTCGGGTTATCAATGTCCCGCCAAGGGGAATAGGGGAAAGGACAGTACAAGAGCTGCAAACGTGGGCCAAGGAGCTCAACTTGCCCCTGTACGCTGCTCTCACTGTCTTGGCCGAACAGGAGAAGGACTTACCCAGCTCACAAGTCGCTAACCTCCCGCGTCCCCCTTTGCAGCGGCGAGCTGTAGGAGCCCTCCTCTGCTTCCTTGGGCTCCTCAACGAGATCATCCAACTCGCTTCTCAGAAGCCCCCATCCCATCTCCTGGACGCCGTCATTCAGCTCACCGATTACAAGGCCTACATCTTGGCAGATTCCCAGGGGGAAGATAGATGGGAGAACGTGGAGGAGCTCAGGGCTGTAGCCGCCACATACGATTCGCTGAATCCAAGGGAAGCTCTGGCCCACCTGATAGAGGACGTAGCCCTTATCACCGAGGTGGACAGGTACAACGAGAAGGCCAACGCCGTCACCTTTATAACTCTCCATGCCGCCAAAGGCCTAGAGTTCCGGGTGGTGTTCATGGTGGGGATGGAGGAGGGCATCTTACCCCATGCCCGCTCCTTCGAGGACTTGGCCCAAATGGAAGAGGAGAGACGTCTATGCTATGTGGGCATGACCAGGGCCAAGGAGCGCCTCTACCTAGTAAGGGCCCGACGACGCTCCCGCAGCGGCCCCCACCTTCCATCCCGCTACCTGGCCGATATACCTGCCGAACTGAAGGTGGAAGCGTTGGGCAGGGTTGCCCACACCCCCCCTGGCCCTTCTTCTGGCCAGACGGGGGCAGGGCCCTTCCGGGCAGGGGATAGAGTGCGCCACCCCATCTTCGGCGATGGCGTAGTAGTGTCCTGCGTCCCCTCAGGCGATGACCAGCTTGTAACTGTGGCCTTCCGCGGCCCTGCAGGGCTAAAAAGGCTACTAGCCTCTATGGCCAACTTAGAGCCTCTGCCCTCTTAGCTAGCCCTTCACCACACCTATGGGGCGCATGCGGGCCACCTTTAGAGAGATCCCTGCCTCGTGCAAAACCTCTACCACGTCGGCCACATCCTTGTAGGCCTCGCTAGCCTCCTCGGCCAGCAAGGCACGGTTCTGGGCCCGCACGTATATGCCGCGACGCTCCAACTGTTGGGCAATGTCTACTCCCTTCAGGAGGCGTTTGGCAGCAGCCCGGCTCCGCACCCGGCCAGCGCCGTGGCACGTAGACCCCCACGTCTCCGCCATGGCCCTCTGGGTGCCCACCAATAGAAAGGAATAGCGCCCCATATCCCCAGGCACTAGGACAGGCTGGCCGATCTCACGGTACTTGACAGGGATGTCAGGGTGACCAGGGGGGAAGGCGCGAGTAGCCCCTTTGCGGTGGACACACACAGTTATCTCTTTTCCCTCCCAGCGGTGACGCTCGATCTTAGCGATGTTGTGAGCCACATCGTAAACCAGGTGCATCTCCAACTGGCGAGGATCCTTCCCTATCACCCGGGCGAAGGCCTGGCGTACCCAGTGGGTGATCAGCTGGCGGTTGCAAAAGGCGAAATTGGCCGCCGCGGTCATGGCCCCTATATAGTCCTGCCCCTCCGGCGACCTGATGGGGGCACAGGCTAGCTGTCGGTCAGGGAGGTGAATGTTATACCGGCGGGCGCTTGCCTCCATCACCTCAAGATAATCCTCACACGTCTGGTGGCCTAGGCCGCGGGAGCCACAGTGGACGAACACCACTACCTGCCCTACGCTATGGATGCCCATTACCGCCGCCTTCTCGGGGTCGTAAATATGGTCTATCGCCTGGATCTCCAGGAAATGGTTGCCCGAGCCTAAGGTGCCCAACTGAGGTGCGCCTCGCTCTTTAGCCTTACGGCTGACCTTCTCTGGATTGGCACCAGGCAGGGCGCCTCCTCCCTCGATCACCTCCAGGTCTTCCGGCCACCCGTAGCCCTGCTCCACCGCCCAGCGGGCCCCTTTGGTGAGCACCTGGTCCATCTCCTTGATGGCCACCCTTATAAGGCCCTCCGACCCTACCCCTGAGGGGACATCACGGAAGATCTGGTTCACTAGCTCCTTAAGCTTGGGGCGTATATCCTCCTCGGCAAGGTTAGTGCGTATAACCCTGGTGCCACAGTTGATATCGAACCCGACCCCACCAGGAGATACAACCCCGTCCTCTAGCCCCATAGCCGCCACACCACCGATGGGGAATCCGTAGCCCCAATGGATGTCTGGCATGGCCAAAGAATAGCCCACTATCCCAGGCAGGAAGGCCACATTGGCCACCTGCTCTATGGCCATCTCCTCTCCGCTTATCTGCTCTATCATCTCCTCAGAGGCGTAGATGAGCCCTGGCACCCTCATCCCCCTTTTATAGTCCTGGGGTAGGAGCCAGCGCCAATCATCCACCTTCTGGAGGATCGTCTTCCAATCCTTACCCACCTCTTTCACCTTCCCTCAAACCGTCCACCGCCCGCAAAAAACGGTTTACTGCCAATCGGGCCTCTTGGCTGGCACCCAAGATGCCGTGGGGCGCCCCTTCTATCAATTCTAGCCTAAAGTTGGGGTTGGCCCTGTGGAGCTCATAAGCTGCTTCCACCGGCACCACCCTATCTACTGTGCCGTGGACGATGAGCACGGGCATGGTCAGTTGGCCCAAGTAAGGCCTGAGGTCCAGGCCCAGATAAGCAGCCAGGTTGTGCACCTCGGCGCTATATAGTTGGGCCCTCTCCTCCTCTGGCAAAGAGGAGGCAGCCTCTATCAAGCGTGCCTCGTACTGTTCCCACTCCTCAAGCAGGCCAGCCGCTTTGGCCGCCTCCCTCTCCCAGGGCACCAAGACCGACAGAGAAAGGTCAGGCGGTCGCGTCTGGAAGGCAGCCATGACGCCTTTCCTTTGTACAGCCTCTAGCTGGCGCCTAACAAGATGGGATAGTGGGCTGTCGGCCGCTAGAAGGCGCGCTGAGGTATTAGCTAGCACGAGGGAGCGCACCAACTTCGGCCTCTTAAGGGCAAGAAGGATGGCTATAGGCCCTCCCGCTGAGCTGCCCACGATATGGGCCTCCTGTATTCCTAAATGAGCAAGGAGGGCCTCAGCGTCCTCCACCTGTTGGTCTAGGCCCCATCCCCCCTGGGGGCAACTCGACCAGCCACATCCGCGCCTATGGTATACGATGAGGCGATAGCCCAAGGCCATGTCTTGGAGCCAATGGTAGTCTTTAGGCTCCAGCCGTGACGGAATACCGGCAAAGCCCCCATGGACGAACAGTATGGGGAACCCGGAGCCCCTTACGTCGTACCACATGCGGAAACCGTTAACCTGGAGATAGGCCATAGCTTTAGATATCAAAGATCACCCTGGCCCACCAGGTACCATCTTCTTGGCCCACAGCCAACATGTGGCGTGTCACCCCTTTTATGCCCATGTGGAAGGAGTGACGCTCCTTGTCCATACGTTCGCCATAGGCCAAGGCCCGTAACTGGTAGGGTGTGGGAATCTCCACTTGGAAGCGGCGAAAGACCATCCCCTCAGCGTCGACATAGTAGAGCAACTCTACTAACCAGTGGACTAATAGGGATTCCCAGTCGTGTCCCTGGACCCTTATCTCCCGTTCCTCTTTCTCTTCTACTTGGTCCAGCCCCACCATAAGGGAGAACATGGCCAGCGCGGCGTTCACCATCATCTCCTCGGGAGTACGCCCGTAGGCTATCACCCCAACGTCAGCAGTATGCTCAAGGACCTCGAAAGGAGGACGCTTCTGCACGGTTCCGGAAAGATTATATGTCAGACGCGGACAGAGGACTTAAGGAGCTGCACGAGTTCCCGCACCGTCTCCTGACGCCAACGTGCCCAGATGGGTCCCCTCTGGAAGGCCTCATATTCCTCCCGGAAGCGTTGGGGATCCGTCTGGCGTAAATCCAAGATGCGGGCCAGCAAGTCTAACTCCTGGTTGGCCAAGGCGGGCCGTTCTATCCAGTGACATATGTACTGGAGGTCGCGCGTGTAGAAGACGAATGTGGGTATGGATCGGTATTTGCCGTCCTTTAGGAACTTGTCCATAATATCTAGGTTCTGGTCACGGAAGAAGATGCGTAGCTCCATGCCAGTTGCATGGGCCAATTTCGCTAGCACTGGAAGGCCCCGGAAGACGTCCGGGCACCAGTCTTCCCCCAAGGCCAAAGCCTTAGCCGGCCCCTGGGGTAGAGAGACCAAGCGCCGTACTTCCTCAACGTCCTCAGGGGAGAGAACAGTCTCGTCGTAGTTATAGATGAACTTATCCCTGTTCCGCTGGATGGAGGCCAACCATTGCTCCCAGGTGAGACCCTGAGAGAAACGCTCTGGAGTTACTACGTCTTGATCGCTTGGGGTCATTATCTGCCCTCCCTGTCTCGTATATCCTGCGCCCAATTTTAGCACGGTTGAGGCCCTATGCCTCCTTCACCCGTTTCCAAGCGGCCAACAACTCTTCCAAGGGCATACCATCAAGGGATTTCCCCTCGGCCTTGAGCACCGTTTCTAGGCGGTGGAAGGTGGTTCGGAAGCGCCCGCACGCAGCCAGAAGGGCGTCCTCGGCATCGACACTCAAGAGGCGAGCAAGATCACATATGGCAAAGAGAAGGTCCCCTAACTCATGAAATCGCTCTTGAGGGGTACGTGCCTCCCTTAGCTCAGCCATTTCCTCTAGCACCTTTTGCCAGGCACCATCTGGGGAAGGCCAAGAGAAACCTCTACGTGCTGCACGGCCCTGTAGCAGTTGGGCTTGAGCTAAAGCAGGCATGATTGGGGGGACGCTGCCCAGCGATTCCGCCTTATCACCTTTTTCTTGGCGCTTCAACTCCTCCCACTGTGCCACCACTGCTTCAGGGGTTTCTGCGTGCGCCGAACCGAAGACGTGGGGATGCCTACGCACTACCTTGGAGGTGATGCCATAGACCACGTCTTCAAGGCTGAAGGCCCCTCTCTCTTGGGCGATCTGGGCATGCAAAAAGACCTGCAGAAGCACGTCCCCTAGCTCTTCTGCCAAGCGTTCGTCATCTGCAGATTCAATGGCCTCCAAGGCCTCGGCTGCCTCCTCGCGCAGGTAGTGTCGGAGGGACTGATGAGTTTGGGCCCGGTCCCAAGGGCAACCGTGGGGTCCCCTCAAAGTCGCCACTATACGGCGGAGCCCCTCTAGGGTGCGCAGCTCTTCTTCGCTAGGTGTCATCTCTCCCATGGTATAGTCTCCAGCCTTTTTGAGTCAGCCCTTGTTGACCCGCCCCATGGGGGAGCTTAGCATATGAGCTGGGTGGGTAAGAGTTGCGGATCACCATGCCCCCCGCGCATCCCCCTGGAAGAGGGCCCATCCACCTGCTGGCTCTCTGCCTTTTCCTCATCGCCCTTCCTATAGCCCTTCTTACCGCTAACATCCGCGTGGCCTTTAACGCACCCTCTTTGTACGATTACTCGGTACGCAAGTACGACGCTCCTGCCCTTGCTGGGGTGCCTAAAGAGGAGCTGCTGCGGGCCAACCGTGAGCTCATACGTTACTTTAACGACGACCGTACCGTCTTCTCCTTGATGGTGAGGGATGGCCAAGGGAACATAGTGCCCCTTTTTAGCCCACAGGAAACGGCCCACCTGGCCGATGTAAAGGCTTTGCTTAGGCGCCTTTATGCCGTGCAGGAGGGGGCTTTGGCCTATGTCCTTATGTTTGTGGTAGGCGTAGTGGTGTGGGCCCGTGAGATCTCGGTACGCCAGCTAGCTTGGGCGATCATGGCTAGCACCGCTTTAACCATACTGATAGCAGGGCTGATAGCAGTCACTGCGCTCGTAGGGTTCGATTCAGCCTGGGCGGCCCTGCACCAGGCCCTATTT
>Ga0105160_1000767_pt1 | contig 14041 bp, 12 predicted proteins | sample GXS110809BmetaG_FD_89591 | JGI IMG/M metagenome (GOLD analysis project Ga0105160, IMG submission 89591) | Hot spring microbial communities from Gongxiaoshe hot spring, China to study Microbial Dark Matter (Phase II) - GXS 110809B | ecosystem: Environmental > Aquatic > Thermal springs > Hot... | reverse complement strand
GCTCCGCCCCCAAAGCCCCCAGGGAAACGAACTGCGTAAGTCCTAATTGTGAATGAAGCCGGGGATGGGGGTGTGAGGGCGCGCCTTCGGCGCGCCCCACTCCCCACATTCTTTTCTGTCAGCGGGGGAGCTGATGAAATGGAGGCTCCCGCCGGCGAACCTTCGTCAAAAGGTCCTGAAGAGCGGAGCGGGCGGCTTCATATGCCTGTGGATCCTGCTCCTGCAATCCCAACGCCTCAAACTCCTCCTCGTCCAGAATGAGCGTCTCCCCAGCCGGCGTCACAAAGAGATCCAGCGCAAGGTCGCGGATCTCGATCTCGCCTTCCGAAATCCGGGGAGGATAGATGATATCGCAATACCATCCTTTCAGCCGGTCATCCCGATGGTGGTGGATCTCATAGATCACGAACCAGCGATCCCGGAAGAAGTATTCCACGAAGCGATCCGCCGGCTCCAGGACGGCATACCCCAGATCGAGAGGAGGGCGATCCCAGTAAGCCTCCAGGACGATCCCCTCCGGCGAGGCCTGCAACAGGCGTCCGGTGTAAATGATCCGGAGTTTCCCGTCGACAGCGAGCCGCCGCACCTGGATCGAGGGCATGGACTTCGCCTCGTTCAATCCGGGCCCCACCCCCGCTCCTCCACGGCCTGGAAGATGTCGGTATCACTCACAATGCCGACCGGCTTTCCATCCTGCATCACCACTGCCCGCCGGATGTTGGCATCCAGCATGATGATGGAGCACTGGCGAATGGTGGTGTCCGGGGAGACGGTGATCAGGGGCGCGCTCATCAGGTCTCGAACTTTTAACCCCTTCAAGGGCCGATCCGCGGCGACCACTTTCTTGAGGATGTCCCGCTTGGTCATAATCCCCCAGGTTCCGTGAGGCCCTTCGGGCTCCACCACCACGCTGGAGATGCCCTTCTGGACCATCAGGTGCAACGCCTCCTCCACCGGCATGTCCGGCGGGACGGTCACGACCGGCGAGGTCATAATTTCGGCCACCGTATATGGCTTGGGCTTGCGCTCCATCGTCACCCCTCTGAGCAAAGTATGCTGCCTCCCGGGAATCGAACCGGGCGCAAAGGACATCCGGCCCAGCCCATCGTGAGAAGAGGCTTTTATAAAATTATGGCTCATTTAGCAAAATGCGGTAGTCCCTCCCAGGCCCCCTGTTCCCCACCCCAACAGCGCCGGGCGATAAAATAAAGAGCCGAGGCGCGATCATCCTCAAAGAGGAGAATCCATGCGTTTACGGATCCGGCCTGCCTCTCCGCTGAGTGGCATGATCTCCGTTCCGGGGGATAAATCCATATCCCACCGGGCACTGTTATTCGCAGCCCTCGCCGATGGGGTTTCCAACCTTCAGGGCTGGCTTCCGGCGGCCGATTGCGAAGCGACCCTCCGCTGCGTCCGTGCCCTGGGGATCGAGGTGGAACGACACGCGGAGGATCACCTCATCGTCCACGGGAGTGGCCTGAAAGGTCTTCGGCCAGCCTCCGGACCACTGGATTGCGGCGGCTCCGGGACCACGATGCGGCTCCTGATGGGGATCCTGGCCGCGTTCCCCTTCCCCAGCGTGCTGGTGGGAAACCCGCAACTCTCCCGTCGTCCGATGGAGCGAGTCGCCCGGCCATTGCGCCAGATGGGCGCAGACGTAATTACCACAGAGGGTCACGCGCCCGTCTATGTGCGGGGTGGCGCACTCCGGGGCATTCGCTATGAGCTTCCGGTAGCCAGCGCTCAGGTGAAATCGGCTGTCCTGCTGGCCGGGCTTTATGCGGACCGCCCGACAGCGGTGATCGAGCCGGCCCCCTCACGGGATCATACGGAACGCCTGCTGAGGGCAATGGGAGCTTCCGTGGAGTGGGACGGGCACACCATCACGATCCATCCGGCAGAGCAACTGCTTCCTATTTCCCTGAGGATCCCGGGGGATCCGTCTTCTGCAGCCTTCCTGATCGCAGCGGCGCTGCTGATCCCCGGCTCAGCAGTTCAGATCCATGGCGTTCTGCTGAATCCCACGCGTTTAGGATGGGTAGAGGCGTGGCAGGCAATGGGCGCGCCCATTCAGGTGATCCCGGAGGGTGAAGCGGGCGGGGAGCCGGTGGGACGTCTGCACGCGACGGCGGCCACCCACCTGCAGGCGATCGAGATTGCCGGGGCGATGGTTCCCCGAATGATCGATGAGTTCCCGATTTTCGCGGTGATCGCCACCCAGGCGGAAGGTGTCACTCAGGTCCGCGATGCAGCGGAGCTGCGGGTCAAGGAAAGCGACCGCATCGCCGCGCTGGCCATGGAGCTGCGCCGTATGGGCGCACGGATCGAGGAGCATCCGGACGGCTTCACGATCTATGGGCCCACCCCCTTGCGAGGGACCGTTGTCCACAGCCATGGGGATCACCGCCTTGCCATGGCCCTGGCGGTCGCCGGGCTGATCGCCCAGGGGGAAACCATCGTCGAGGACGCGGCATGCATTGCGGACAGCTTTCCGGGGTTCGTGGAAGTTATGCGGGCCCTCGGCGCGGAGATGGAAATCGAATAGAGGAGTGTTAGCTGGTTGCCCCTATGATCATGGTGGTGCATGCCATGCGTTCTCCATTGGACGCTTTCCCGCAGCTCCCCCTGCCTCAAGGCTGACCTACAACCCCTGAAACAGATCCGCTGGAGCAGTGGGGGGGACCAGGATCCGAAGAGAGCGGGGGATGATCTCGAAGACCATCGGGGTATAGCCAATGGGCTCTCCATCCACCTGGACCGGGACGACAGGACGGGTTTCGACGACGACCCGGCGCCCGGTGAAGAACTTCACGGCCGGATCTTGAAGGTGACGACCCCCGAAAACATTGAAGAAATGCCGAATCGCCCATGGGAGCCCCATCCCCCGGAACACGCAAATGTTGAGATAGCCATCATCCAGCACCGCCTGTGGGGCGATACGGACCAGACCGCCGTAAAGCTGGGCGTTCGCCACCAGGACTACGAGGGTGCGCCCCTTTACCCGGCGGCGGCCGTCCACGATCACGGTGGCCCGCATGGCCGGGAAATCTTTTGCGATCATCGCAGCGGCGATCAGATAAGCCAGGGCCCCCAAACGCTTGGCATTGCGGGTCCGGGGTTCCATATGCTGGGCCACCTGGGCGTCCAGGCCGATGCCTGCCCACAGGAGGAAATAGCGACCGTTCGCCCGTCCGACATCGATGACATGCTCCCGGGCGGCCTCCAGCAGGTGGGCAGCAACCTGAATTCGAAGGGGATGGACAAGGGGATACACCGGGAGTCCCAGCTGTCTGGCCCATACGTTGCCGGTCCCCACCGGCAGGACACCTAAAGCCGCCGGCATCCCAACCAGGCCGTTGGCCACTTCGTTGACGGTACCATCTCCCCCCGCAGCGATGACCCAGTCGAACCCCTCCAGGGCAGCCTCGTGAGCCATGTCCGTGGCCATCCCCGGGCGCTCGGTGACCCGCAGGAGGACGGACCATCCCAGTCCCTCCCATTTTCGGGCCACGGCCTGGACCTCCCGTAGCATCTCCCGTGGGCCAGCAACCGGGTTATAGATGATCATCACCTGACGTAGGCGCCCCATCGCGTAACTCTCTCATGGAGATCGAGGATGCCGTCCGCGTCGCCGTCCCTGGGCGGGAGTCGGTTTCACCGGGGCAGGAGCTGTTCCTTCCCCTTCTTCCTCTGCGATCCGCTCCAGCTCGACCAGCCGGCGGAGCCGCGCCTCCGGCGGGGTCTCTGCCAGCTCGATCATCCGTAGCTGCTCGCGCAGTTCGAAGATCTGGTCCCGCAGGGCGGCGGCTTTTTCAAACTCCAGGGCCTGGGCAGCCCGCTTCATCTCTTTCTCCAGCGCGCGGATCAGGCGCTGCAGCTCATCCTTCGGCATCACTGGCAGCCGCCCAGGCACCCCCACTTCCTCCGCCACCATCTCCCGAACCCGATCGGTGAGATCCCGTACGGCCTTCACAATCGAACGGGGCTCGATTCCGTGCGCCCGGTTATAAGCCTCCTGGATCACCCGTCGGCGGTTGGTCTCCTCGATCGCCCGGCGCATGGACTCCGTGATCGTGTCCGCATAGAGGATGGCCGTCCCGTTCACGTGACGGGCAGCCCGCCCGATGGTCTGGATCAGGGCGGTCTCGCTCCGCAGGAAGCCCTCTTTGTCCGCATCCAGCACCGCCACCAGCGAGACCTCTGGGAGATCGAGACCTTCCCGCAGCAGATTGATCCCCACGACCACATCGTAGACCCCCAGCCGGAGATCCCGCAGGATCTCCACCCGCTCCAGGGTCTCGATGTCGGCGTGGAGATAATGGGTGCGGATCCCCATTTCATTCAGATAATCCGAGAGCTCCTCCGCCAGGCGTTTCGTGAGGGTGGTGACCAGCGCCCGTTCGCCCCGGGCGACGCGCTTCCGAATCTCGCCGATGAGATCCTCAATCTGGCCCTTTGTCGGCCGCACTTCCACCACCGGATCCAGGATGCCGGTCGGGCGGATCAGCTGCTCCACGATCTGCTCGGACTTCTCCAGCTCATAAGGCCCGGGGGTGGCGGACATAAAGATCACCTGACGGACCCGCTGTTCGAATTCCTCGAAGGTGAGCGGGCGGTTATCCAGAGCAGAGGGGAGCCGGAAGCCGTATTCCACCAGGGTCTCCTTCCGGGAGCGGTCGCCATGATACATCCCGCGCAACTGCGGGATCGTCATGTGGGACTCATCGATGACCACCAGGAAGTCATCGGGGAAGTAATCCAGAAGAGTCCAGGGCGGCTCGCCCGGAGCCCGCCCATCCAGGTGGCGGGAGTAGTTCTCAATGCCGTGGCAATAACCCACCTCCCGGAGCATCTCCAGATCATAAAGGGTCCGCTGGCGGAGCCGCTCCGCCTCCAGGAACTTCCCCTGAGCCCGGAGCTCCTCCAGCCGCTCATGGAGCTCCCGCTCGATGGCTTCGATGGCCCGGCGCAGTTTCTCCTCCGGGGTCACGAAGTGTTTGGCGGGGTAGATTTCCACCGATTCATGCAAACGCAGCACCTCCCCGGTGAGGGGATCGAACTCCACCAGGCGGTCAATCTCATCCCCCCAGAACTCGATCCGCAACGCCGTATCCTGATAAGCGGGAAAGACATCCACCGTGTCCCCACGTACCCGGAAGGTCCCTCGGCGGAAGTCCACATCGTTGCGCGTGTACTGGATATCCACGAGGTGGCGCAACAGGTTGTCCCGGCGGCGGACCTGGCCCCGATGCAATCGGATCACTACCTGACCCCAATCGTGAGGGTTGCCGATGCCGTAGATGCAGGAAACCGAGGCGACGATGATCACGTCTCGTCGGGTGAACAGCGCCTGGGTGGCCGCGAGGCGCAAACGTTCGATCTCCTCATTGATGCTCGTCTCCTTTTCAATGTAGGTATCCGTTTGGGGAATGTAAGCCTCCGGCTGATAGTAATCGTAATAGCTGACGAAGTATTCCACTGCATTGTGGGGGAAGAACTCACGGAACTCCGCATAGAGCTGGGCGGCCAGGGTCTTGTTGTGGCTGATGACCAGAGTGGGTTTCTGGATGCGGGCGATGACATGGGCGATCGTGAAGGTCTTCCCGGTGCCGGTGGCCCCCAGGAGCGTTTGATAGCGATAGCCCTTACGCAGGCCCTCGACCAGCTTCTCGATGGCCTGAGGTTGATCTCCTGTGGGTTCAAAGGGCGCAACAAGCTGGAAGCGTTCCATTTCAGGCCTCTTCCCCAGGAGCTCCCAGGGCTCAAACATGAACCCTGCTATCGACCCATGAAGCTTCGAGCGGACGTGTTCAGCGGAGAAAGGAGGTCGCCTTTTTCCCTGCAATCGCTCCTGTCTTCAGGGATGGGCATGCCGCAAGAGAGAGCCCATCCATCCCTGAAGATCCCGAGAGAGGACCCCGCTCTTTTCTTATGAAGTTTACTACCTTAGAACGCGCTGGCGCCACCTGGCGACCCCAACCGCTTAAACCTAAAGGGGTCCGCTGGAGGCCACAGCCCTTCGGATCTCCTGTGCCATGGCCCGCGCTCGTTGTGGAGCGTCGCCGATATGGGTATGGACCTCCATCAGGCGCTGGAGGGTTTCAGGGGAAAGCCAGCGGGTGATCTCCGGATCGGCTGCCAGGCGCTCCAGCAATGGGTTGGGGACGCCGGACCGCACAGCCTCCCATGCGGCCATGGCATGATCCCGCAGGCGGGCATGAAGCGCCTGGCGATCCGCGCCCGCGCGGGCCGCTGCCATAAGGATCGGCTCCAGGGCGGCGAAGGGGGCATACCGCTCCAGGTTTCGCCGCAGCGCTTCCTCATGGATCTCCATGCCCCGGAGGATTCGAAGCGCCAGCCGGAGGATCTCGTCCGCGGCCAGGAAGGCCTCCGGCAACAGAATCCGCCGGATCGCCGAATCGTCCAGGGTGCGCTCCAGGAGGGAATGGGCGGCGGTTTCCCACATCATCGAAGGCAATGCCCCCAGGTAGCGGGCGAGGGCGTTGATCCGTTCGGCGAGGACGGGGTTGCGCTTGAAAGGCATCGCCGATGAGCCCACCTGACGAGCGCCGAACGGCTCCGACCATTCGCCGAACGGAGGGGATTGCAGCAGGCGCAGGTCGAAGGCCATTTTGTAAAGCGACATGGCCAGCCCCGCGAGCGCCGCCAGCACCCGCCAATCCTGTTTGCGGGGATAGATCTGACCGGTCACCCGAAAAGTTTTCAGGCCCAGCTCCGCCATCGCCCGCTCTTCCATCCCGGAAGGTGTCACACCCGTTCCATCCAGCAACGCTGCATAAGAGGCCCCCGTCCCAACCGCCCCCTTGAAGCCCTTCCCCCGGATTGCGGACCGACAGCGGGAGATCTCCTCCCAATCCATTATGAGATCCTGGCCGTAGAGGGCCAGGCGATAACCGACCGTAGTGGGCTCGGCCGGCTGCAGATGGGTCCAGGCCATACAGGGCACATCCGCCCAGCGCTCGATGGCATCCGCCAGGGCTTCCAGAACTTCCCGCAGGCGAGCGCAGATCAGATCCAGCGCTTCCCGGATCCGAATCGCATCCGCGTTGTCCTCGATGTCCGCGGATGTGGCGCCCAGATGGAGCGCCGGGCCGCCCTGAGGGGCCTGTTCGGCAAACGTGAGGAGCTCGGCCATGAGATCGTGCCCGATCTCCTGCTCGATCTGCTCCGCCCGCTCCAGATCGATGTCCTCCGCGTGGGCCTCCAGGTCGGCCACCTGCTCCGGGCGGACGAGGCCCGCGGCCATCTGAGCCCGCGCCAGGGCGATCCATATCCGCCGCCACAGCCGCCGGCGATAGGCCTCCGACCAGATCCGGCGCATGGCCGGGCTTCCATACCGCCAGGTGAAGGGAGAAAGAAAAGTGTCGTGCGTGAACATCTCACTTTATCCACGGATCGAAATCATGCTCAGTCCTTGACCTCCAGGATCTGGTCACGGGCAGGGCCCACGGAGACATAGCGCACCGGGGCGCCGGCCAGCTCAGTTAGACGACGCAGATACGCCCGTGCTGCCTCCGGAAGATCCTGCCAGCATCGCGCGGTGGAGGTGGGGCCGGACCATCCGGGCAGGCGTTCATAGACCGGGGTTACCTGCTCCAGAACCGGCGTATCGGGGACGTGAGTGAGGACCTCCCCCGAGGGAAGGCGATATCCAACGCAGAGGGGGATCTCCTCGAATCCATCCAGGACATCCAGCTTGGTGACTGCCAGGGCGGTGAAGCCGTTCAGCCAGGCTGCGTGCCGCAGCGCTACCCCATCTGGCCAGCCACATCGACGGGGACGACCGGTTGTTGCCCCGAATTCCCATCCTTCCTGAGGGCCACCCCGGCGCAGACGCTCCGCCAGCTCTCCGTGCACCTCAGTTACCAGCGGGCCCTCTCCCACAGCCGTGGCGAAGGCCTTCACCACCCCGATCACCTCCTGGATCGCTCGTGGTGGGATCCCCGCGCCGACGGCCGCATATCCGGCCAGGGTGTTCGAGGATGTCACATAAGGATAAATACCCCAATCCAGATCCCGCATCGCCCCCAGCTGCCCCTCCAGGAGGATGCGGGCATCTCGCCGCAGCGCCTCCTGGAGCACCGGGATGGTATCGATGATCCGATCCTTCAAGCGTTCCCGCCATATCTCGCAGCGAGCGATCAATTCTTCCAGGGAAGGGGGCTCCCCATTCAGGGCAACGATACGCGCAGAGATCGCCGCGTAAGCCTGCTGGAGGCGCCGGTGAAGCCAGTCTCGATGGAGGAGATCGCCCATCCGTAAGCCGAGGCGGGCTGCCTTGTCACTGTAGGCCGGGCCGATGCCGCGGCGCGTGGTGCCCAGCGGACGATCCCCTCGTCCTCGCTCCTCCAGCTCATCCCGCTGCCGGTGGTAAGGGAAGACCAGGTGGGCGCGATCGGAGACCCACACGCGGGAAGTATCCACCCCGGCGGCTTCGAGCCCCTCCAGCTCCTGCAGCAACGTGTCAGGGTTCACCACTGTTCCCGCGCCGATGATGCAGGTCGTTCCCGGGTGGAAGACACCGGAGGGCACCAGATGCAGACGAAAGGTCCCATATTCGTTCACCACCGTGTGGCCCGCGTTATCGCCGCCCTGCACCCGCATCACGATCTCGGCCTCGCGGCTCAGGTAATCGACGATGTGGCCCTTCCCCTCATCGCCCCACAACGCGCCAATCACTGCGATCACCGGCATGATCCTGCCTCCAGCCAGGATGGATCAAAACCCTGATAACCGCCCGGGCCATCTCTTCCCTGCCTGACAGCCCCATGGCTGTTCCATCACGAAGCGAACCCATGCGACCACTTCAAACTCGGCAGGCCGAACTATAAGCTGGACTGTGGACCGACTTTCGGATCCTCGCGTCCAGGGAATTTTGGGGAAGGGGCTTACCTCCCATCCGGGGAGAATCCAGACGGCCAGCCCGCCTGGTCCAGAGTCCAGCATCAGAAAAAGATAGACCTGCGCCGCTGGCAGCTATCCGGGTGGAGTCGAAGACCCTCTCGCCCACTGCCCCGCCCAGGCGAGGCCCAGACACAGGAAGGATGATCGGCTGCGCCCTTATATAGGGGCGCAGCCATCCTCACGCGAATCCCTGCTTGTATTTGCGTGCCCTACATGCTCTCCTGCGGGCTGAGGTCGATCACCCGCCCCTCTCGCTCAGACGGTTCCGCGCGAGGGGCTTCCAGCATGGGGAATTCCGGCTCGGCACCGGGCATCATCGACTGGCCCCGGAAATATCCGCCCTCGTCGATGACCAGAGAGCCTGCATGGATCTCCCCCCATACTTTTCCGGTGGAAAGGATCTCCACCCGGCCGGAGGCATGGATTTTCCCGATCAGCAGGCCAGCCACCGAGACATTGGTCGCTCGCACCTCTGCCCGGACCCGACCGTTCTCACCGATAATCAGGTTCCCACTGATCTCCATGGCACCTTCAAAGATTCCCTCTACCCGAATGGTCCCATCGCCCTGGAGCGTTCCCTTCATCACACACGTGGGACCCAGCACCGTTTCCACAGGCGTGCCTGGACTGGGCAGTTTAGGCACCGCCGACGCCTTCTCCGGCTTCGAGCGTCCGAACATTGTTCCCCTCCTCACGAAAGGGTATACTTTACTATAGGGAAAATTCCCGTAGCCTGTCAATCGGATGGAGAGCTTCCACGCCCGCCGAGTCGGCGGGTCAGCCGGTTGCCTTCTGAAACACGCGCCAGATCCCGGGATCTGAAATTCCCCCTCCTCGGGCCCCCTGGGCCGTGGAGAGGAATTCGCCTGAGAGGATCGATGATGGAGGAGCGCCCTTCCTTCTTCGGTCAATGGAGAGGGAAGCCCCAGGGAGGGAGAGGCTCTGGATCTCCCCTGCCCTCGAGATGGTGCAGCGGCTGTAACGCCCCAGAAGGAGGGAGGGCGCTATGTATAGCGTGGCGATCCTGGCCGGCGGCCAGAGCCGCCGGATGGGACGGAATAAAGCCTTCCTGGACTGGAAAGGACGTCCCCTGATCGTTGATCTGGTGGAACGCTTCCAGGCGATCTCCGATGATGTGATCCTCATCGCCCCGAACGTGAAACCGTTTCAAACCCTCCGTGTCCGCCTGGTTTCGGACCCCTCACCCCCGGTTGGTCCTCTGGGAGGGTTGTGGGCGGCTCTGTTAAGCGCGCGCCATGAGTGGGTTTTCACCGCCGCCTGTGACATGCCTCTGGTGGATCCACGAATGGCGCAATGGATGTTTGAACAGCGAGCGGGAGCGGATGCGGTTGTCCTGGTCGACGAGCAGGGGCGTCCGGAGCCGTTGCATGCCATGTATCGGGTCTCCTGTCTCAACGCCATCGCCTCGGCCCTGGCCTGCGGGCAACGGGCGATGATCGCCTTCTATCCCGCCGTCCGCGTGCGCTATCTTCCGCCGTCCGAGTGGCGCTCCCTGGATCCCGAAGGTCGCTCCTGGCGGAACATCAATACCCCGAAGGATTGGGAGCAGCTTCTCCAGGAGGTTGGGGGATGATCGGGCTGGGAACGGCGATACCCGGTCGCTGTTCCCCAGCCCGATCGATCAGGAGGAAGAGAGCCGCATCCTCGCATAAGCCAGCGCCCCCAGCAACCCCACATCGTCCCCCAGGGCGGCCCGGACGATCGGTGTGATGTAATCGGGGGTCATGGCGCGCTCTCGAGCGTAGGCGCGGATTTTCTCCAGGAACCAGTCTCCGGTCTTCATCACCCCCCCGCCCAGGATGATCAGGGTGGGGTTAAAGATGTGCCAGAAGCTGGCGATCCCCACCCCCAGGTAAAACGCTGCCCGATCCATGATGGCGCTCGCAACCGGATCTCCCTCCGTGGCTGCCTCGGCCACATCAGCCGCTGTCACCACTGAGGGATCCGGCCAGGGGACTGGCTCTCCACGCGCCCATGCCTCCCGGGCCATGCGGGCGATGGCCGTCCCCGAAGCCATCGCCTCCAGACATCCGGTTTGCCCACAGCCGCAGCGCGGCCCGTTCCGGGCTTCCACCACGATATGTCCCAATTCCGCCCCCAATCCGTGGGCACCTTCCAGCAACACCCCATGGGTGATCACCCCACCCCCGATGCCTGTGCTGATCGTCAGATACACCAGATGTTCATGACCACAACCGGCCCCATACTGCCATTCCCCCAGGGCAGCCAGGTTGGCGTCGTTGCCGACAAAGCAGGGCACGCGAAACTGCTCCCGAAGGCGATCGGCCAGGGGAACATTCTCCCACCCCAGGTTGGGCGCGGTGAGCACCACCCCGGTGCGCGGATCCAGCGGGCCGGGAACGCCCACCCCCATCGCCTCTACCGGTTCATCGGCCGGCCATACCTCCCGGATCGCGCGGATGATCCGGGCGATCACCGCCTCCACACCCTCCTCCGGCCGGGTGGGGAACCCTACCCGGGCCAGGATCCGCCCAGCCGCATCACATCGGGCCGCTCGAATGTTCGTCCCCCCCAGATCGACCGCGATGTAGACCATGTAGCCCTCCACGAATGGACTTCATCCTGAGCAAGATCCCCGCTGGCGGCCTCATCCATTCTAAACTCCTTCCCCGCGGCCAGAAGTTCATAACTTCTTCCTGTGGCCCTACAGGCTGCGGGAAGGGGTCCGCTGATTTCAGGCTGGCCTTCGGCCCCCGGCCCAGCCTGAAAGATCCGGGAGGAGATCGCTGGTGTAACTCCTGCTCACCCCTTCGGCGCCTGGAGATGGATCAGACGACGGCGACGCGGGGGAATATAGCCGCGACCCCCGCCGGGGATGACCTGCGCAATCAGCGTCCGCAGGCCCTCTGCCGTCGCCTCGCAAACCTGATTCGGTCGGGGATCCTCCAGATAACGTCGCATTGCCTCGTAGCCCGCCTCCAGCATCTGCGCCGTCTTCGAGAAATCCAGAAACGAGAGCTCTCGAAAGGCCGTCAGGCAAATGTGATGGACCGTCACCGGGGACTGTAGCGCATCATACAGGTCATCCATGGTTTGCTCGCTTAACAGGGTCTGATAAGCGGTCATGGCGATCTCCGCCAGCCCGCGTCGCGGCGGGAGGACCTGAGGGCTGAAGCTCAGGTCGAGCACATACAGCTCCTGCGCGCCCTTCTCAATGGCGATGGTGATCGGCACGACCGCCACCACCCCCCCGTCCACCAGCTGCATGTTCCGGAAGCGCACCGGCGGGTGGATCACCGGGACACTCGCGCTGGCCAGGACCGCTTCCAACAGTGGCGCGGAAGGATCCTCGCCGAAGAGGATCAGGCGCTGCGTGCGCAGATCCGCCGCGGTGACATAGCATGGTCGCTGCAGATCCCCGAAGGTTCGGACGCCATGGGGAAGATGGGCTTGCAGGACCCGGCGCAATCCTGATCCATCGAACAGGCTATCCTGACGCGTGATCAGGCGCCAGAGGATTGTGAATAGATTGCCCGGATAAATGTCTGCGCGACGGACGCGGCGCCATGCCGCCGCCAGACGCTCCACGCCATCCAGCGTCGGATTCACAGCGAAGGCCACCGCGTTGATGGCCCCCGCCGAGGTCCCGACCAGGAAATCCGGCTCGATCCCGCGCTCCAGCAGCGCCTTCATAGCGCCCACCTGAAGCGGGCCACGGTTCCCACCTCCGCTCAATACAAAGGCCCGTTGCGTCATCCTTATCCTCATCCGGGATCAGAATGGAGATGGCTTTACTGTCAACCTGGGGATTGGGATGGAAGGCGGCGAAGCCGCACACTCTACCATCCCGCCCGGATCCGGTGAATCGGATTATAATGCCTTCAACGGGCTCAGCGCCCCCGCGAAAGTGGGCTGGAAGCCATCAGGAGCTGTTCCGCCACTTCATGCCAGCGCCGCGCAGCAACCTCCCAGGTGAACTGGCGAGCCCGCTCCAGGCCCGCCGCCCGCAGGGCAGCCCGCTGCTCTGGATTCTCCAGCACGATGCGGAGCCCTCGCACGATGTCCTCCACGGACTCCGGATCCACCTGCACTCCTGCTTCGCCCACCACCTCCGGCAATGAGGACGTCCGTGAGACCACCACAGGGGTCCCGCAGGCCATCGCTTCCAGCGCGGGCAGGCCGAAGCCCTCGTAGCGGGAAACCATGGCGAAAGCGGTGGCTGCGGAATAGAGAACCGGCAGGTCCTCGTCCGCCACAAAGCCCAGCCAGTGAATTCGCTCGGCCAGCCCGGAACGACGAATGGCCTCAAAGGTCCCCTCCGCCTTCCATCCTTTCTCCCCCACGATCACCAGATGTCCCTCCGGGAAAATCCCTTCCCGAACCAGTGTGGCGAAGGCCTCAATCAGGCGGGGATAGTTCTTGCGGGGTTGAACGGTTCCCACCGTGAGAATGAAAGGCCAGGGCCCCAGCCCATAGCGCGCCCGAACCCGGGCCTGTTGCTCCAGGTCCTCCACAGGGTGGAAGCGGGGCTCGACCCCGCTGTAGAGCACAGTGATCCGCTCCGCGGGCACCCCCCAGAGGCGAACGAGATCCTGTCGGGTGGATTCGGAGTCGGCCAGGATATGGGATGCCCGTTGCACCGCGCGCGGCACGTTCCGCCGGAGATAGGCTACCAGCGGCTCCGGCAGCGTCTCCGGCATGATCTCAAAAGAGAGATCATGCACGGTCAACAGGGTCCGACGTCCAGGAAGCGTGGGGGGGAGCAGGAAATCCGGTGAATAGATCAGGTCCGCCGACCCGGCGAAGGCCTCAAGGGGGATCGGCAGGCGCAGCCGGTGCCAGAGCCAGACCATCCCCTTCTCCGGCAAGGGGGCGGGACGCAGGTGGATCTGAGGGGCCTCCGCCCAGGTGGGGGGAAATCGGACCGGGCCTGCGTAGAACAAGGTGTAGCGGTGTTCCGGAAATGCCCTCAGAATCGCGCGGGTCAGCTCCCGAGCATAACGTCCGATCCCCGCTCCCTGACGCACCGCGGCGGTGATGTCGATGAGGATGCGAGCCATCCCGTCGCTCCTCTTTTCGGAACATAGGACTTACGCAGTTCGTTTCCCATGGGGGCAAGGATTTTTCTCCCCCT
>Ga0105160_1000766_pt1 | contig 14067 bp, 13 predicted proteins | sample GXS110809BmetaG_FD_89591 | JGI IMG/M metagenome (GOLD analysis project Ga0105160, IMG submission 89591) | Hot spring microbial communities from Gongxiaoshe hot spring, China to study Microbial Dark Matter (Phase II) - GXS 110809B | ecosystem: Environmental > Aquatic > Thermal springs > Hot... | reverse complement strand
GTGTATATTGGGTCGGCTCCTACGTAAGTACCCTCATCCCTATAATCTGTGGCAAGCCAGTCCGTGGCGCGCAAATATTCGGCAAAGACTTTGAAAGAAAACCGCTCAAATAGAGTCTGCGCATAACGCGCACCGACCTGTAGGTAGGGACGAGGTGGCAGCTCCGAAGCAAAATGATTAGCCCCCATGCGAACAGAGGCTGAGAAACCCGGATATTGTCGCGCAGAACGAGAGTATATATCCAACATGCCGTTGAAGGCATTCGGACCATACAAAGCAGACGCTGGACCAGCGGTCAACTCCATCCTTTCTATGTCTAAATCAGGAGGAGTCAGTAAAAGCCCCACCGAGAACCCGAAAACCGGTGCCAGCATCTCTATCCCATCTACGCGCTGTACAAAACGAGCATTGCCGGGCCCGCCGAAGCCTCGGGTATTGATCATCGGAAAGTTCAGGGAATGATAGTTCACATCCACATTTTTGAGGGTAGCGAGCTGCTGAAAAATATTGGCGGCGGGAGCTGCTTGCAGTTCGCGTATGCCCAGACGGGTCACGGTTACGGGGGCTTCCAGTATGGTCTCCGGTACCCGGCTCGTACTGATAACAACCTCCTTCATCGCCAGCCCCCCTTCTCTGAGGGCAATCTGAATCCCCGTGGGTGAGGTTACCGTTACTTCCTGAGTTTCGTAGCCGACATAGCTGATTTCTAAGGTAAGGGGCAGCGTGCCCATCACTGTGAGCCGAAAGGTCCCATCTGCGCGAGAGACCGTGCCTGCCAGCGTACCTTTGACTTTGATATAAGCACCGGGGAGAGGTTCATTCGTGCTCGCATCCCGAATCGTGCCTTGTAGGGTGAGAGATTTCGGGGCTTCCGGCCTGGGTTTTTCTGGAGAACGCAGGATGTCTCGCTCCTCTTGGGCATACAGAAAGCCAGCCAGAAGGAGCACAGCGAAGTATGAAAGCTTCTGCACATGGCAAAAATAGAGATTTGGCTGTGGTAGTGCCAAAGGGTTGTGAGAAGAGAAAGGAGCGTTTGAGATGAGCCTATCTTCGTACGCTCTCGCAGGGGATATTCGTCTGACCTGACGGATGAATAAGGGGGAGCGCATCAAGCGATACTTCCGATAGCGGAAGCAAAGCAAAAAGCCTTCCCATAGCCCCCAGAAATCGCCAATCTGCGAACTGGCTGTCCGTGGTGCCCACTGCACGGAGATTTGTGCCGAAGTGGTGCATTTTTTTGTCTTTTGAAGGGGAGCGGCAGCGCTCCTTAAAAAGACCCCTACATGCCATTCCTTCATACCCTCCGTGGGTCACCAGAGAAGAGCCAACGCAGGGCTTTTCGGCATTACAACTTTGATCTTCTCCCTTCAGACACATCCTCGCACGCACAAAAAGCTTACAGGAATAGGGACTGGTACAAGATAAGCCCTACTTCGCTGGTCCTGAAAGCTTTCCGAGTTGAAAGTGTATATTTGTATCGTGCGGCGTGTATGGGCAGGTATTATTTTTTCGCTCATTTATGCGCAGGGCTCAGCAACCCAGCCAGTGCCCTATACGCTGGCAGATAGAGACCGGCTGATAAAGGTAGAAAGTGATGTAGCCGCTCTCAAAGAACAGATAGCCGACCTAAAAGCTCAAATCACTACAACGAATGCCCGCATAGACCGCTTAGAAAATCGCATAGATGAAATAGCCCGTCAGGACGAAAACCGCTTCTGGGTGCTGGCTGGATTGATAGGGACGCTCATGGCGTTGATTCTCTGGGACAGGCGCCAGACCCTCAGACCCATGGAACGCAAAATAGCCGAACTCCAAAGCGATTCAGAGAAGCTTCACAGTTTGATTCGTTCGCTCCAAGAGTACGCTCGCACTCACGAAGAGCTGCGGCATATCCTGCAACGATACGGACTGATATAGCCGTAAATGAACCCCAGCCCCTTCCTGATGGAGGAGCCTGCCAGACAGCGTATCACTTCATCCGACCGAACATTTGGCAGATTGGAAAAAGTCGTATATTTGCTGCATGTACGGCACGCTGACCCTGCGCCCCGAGGACATTGAAAACTGGGGCAAAAAAGTCCATGAAGAAGACCCGGAGAAGCTGGCGGAGTTTGAGGCACGCATTGCCCGGGGAGAAAAGATAGAGCCTCACGATTGGATGCCTTTTGAATACCGGCGGCAGCTTATTCGGTTGATTGAGCAGCATGCGCATTCGGAGATTATTGGTGCGCTGCCGGAGGGCACTTGGATCACCCGCGCCCCGAACTTCCGCCGCAAGCTTGCTCTCATGGCAAAGGTGCAGGATGAAGTAGGGCATGCCCAACTTCTTTATAGCGCTGCGGAGACCCTCGGCAAGTCCCGCGAGCAGATGATCAACGACCTCCTTTCTGGCAAATCCAAATACTCCAACGTCTTCAACTATCCCGCCAAGACTTGGGCAGATACGGCGATTATTGCTTGGCTTGTAGATGCTGGAGCTATTATCAACCAGACCACCAACTCCCGCGGGTCGTACGGACCGTATGTTCGGGCGCTGGAGCGCATTTGCTGGGAGGAGTCCTTTCACCTCAAATATGGGTACGATAGCGTGGTGTATCTTGCCACTGGTACGCCGAAGCAGCGCGCTATGCTCCAGGATGCGCTCAATCGCTGGTGGCGCCCGATCATGCACTTTTTCGGTCCGCCCGATACGCAGTCCGTCCATACGGAGACGCTCCTCAAATGGAAAATCAAGCTTGCCACCAATGACGAAATGCGCCAGCAGTTTTTGGACATGTATGTGCCTAAAATCTGGGAGCTTGGGCTGACGATCCCTGACCCGAACCTGCGCAAAAATCCCGAGACTGGACGATGGGAATACAGCGACCCTAACTGGGATGAGTTCTGGCGGGTGATCAACGGGGATGGTCCCTGCAATAAAGAGCGTCTGGCTGTACGCCGCTTCGCCGAAGAAAAGGGGCGCTGGGTACGGGAAGCTCTCCTCTCCCCAACCGCCCGTTATGTAACGCCACTTGCTTGATATGGCTTCTCTGGATCCACGGATTGCGCGCGCTGAGCCAGAGTTATGGAATCTGCCGCAGCGCCCCCTGCAGCCGCTGGAGCACTGGCAGACGTATGAGGTTTTCGTCATGCGCACGCGGGGCACCCATGCCCAGCATGTGGGGTCGCTCCATGCCCCAGACCCGGAGATGGCGATGATTTTAGCCAAAGAGCAATATGCCCGTCGCAGTCAGTGTGTCGCTCTCTGGGTCGTCCCCACTGACGCCATCCTCTGGACTAATCCCGAAGATGAAGACCTTTTTCTCCCCGCTACGGATAAAAGCTACCGAGAACCCCAAGGCTACCTTCATACCCGGGAGCGCATAGAGCAGTACCGCGATCGCCTCAAACCTATCCAGTCATGATAGAAGCTCTGGAAACCCTCGTCTTTTCGCTGGCAGATGATGAACTGCTGATAGGGCATCGTCATGCCGAGTGGATAGGTTTAGGACCAATCTTGGAAGAAGATATTGCCTTTGCGTCTATCGCCCAAGATGAGACGGGGCATGCGCAGGCGTATTATCAACTTCTTACGGACTTGGGGTTGCGTACGCCGGATGAATATGCCTTTCGGAGGGAAGCGCAGGCGTTTCGGAGTGCCCATCTTGTGGAACTGCCCAACTTTGACTATGACTACGGGCTGGCGCTGATGCGGCACTTTTTGTACGATGCCGCAGAGCAAGTGCGTCTGGAAGCCCTCCGACGCAGTAGCTATGATCCGCTGGCTGGATTGGCTGAGCGGCTTGCCCGGGAGGAAAAATACCACTGGATGCATGCTCGCGCATGGATTCAGCGGCTCGGGCGCTCCACCGAAGAAGCCCATCTTCGCTTGCAGAGTGCCTTAGACCAGCTTTTCCCTTATGCGTGGATGCTCTTTGAGGAAATGCCCTATGAAGCAGAGATGGTAGAGGCAGGCTGGCTGCCCCCCTCAGCCGAACTGCGGGAACGCTGGCTGACGCTGATAGCACCGATCCTCACCGACGCCCAGCTCACATGGCATGAACCCACACCGGAGCATCTCCTTGCCCTGCAGGGAGCCCGACGAGGGGTGCGCAGTCCTTACTTTGATGCCTTGTATGCCGAGATGACCGAAGTCTCTGCTTCCGACCCCGATGCAGAATGGTAAAGCGCATTCTCGTCGTCTGTACCCATAATAGCGCCCGCAGCCAGATAGCTGAAGCTTACCTACGGCACTTTTTAGCTGGCAAAGCCGAAGTCCATAGCGCTGGTACAGAGCCCCGAGGCGTGCATCCCCTCGCCCAGCAGGTCATGAGTGAGGAGGGCTTTGACCTCTCCACCCACACCTCTGACAGCATAGAAAAATACCTCGGACAGCCGTGGGACTATGTGATTACGGTGTGCGACCATGCACGAGAAACCTGCCCCTACGTTCCTGCGCAACACAATCTACATGTGAGTTTTCCTGATCCCTCGCAGGGCGACATTGAACTTTTCCGAGCGGTCCGAGATGCGATCCGAGACTGGGCACAGCGCTTCGCAGAAACGGTATGACCCCAGCTATCCCTCCAGAAACGATTCGTGAATGGCTGCGCAGCGTCCCAGACCCGGAGATTCCTCATGTCTCAGTGGTGGATATGGGGATGATTGGGGAGATTCGGAAAGAAGGGGAGACGGTGCGTGTGGAGCTGGTTCCCACCTTTGCTGGGTGTCCAGCGATAAAGCTTCTGCAGATGCAGATTGAAAGTTTGCTGCGTGAGAAAGGGCTTGAGGCGAAGGTAGAAGTGAGCTATACGCGCCCCTGGCGTCCAGAGGATATGACTGAAGCGGGGTGGGCAGCCCTGCGGCGGGCGGGCTTTGCCCTGCCAAAGCGGCTCTCCGACGACCCTATGGAAATGCTTGCTGAGGTTAGCTGTCCCCGCTGCGGCTCAGAAGCCGTCAGTCTGGTCTCGCCTTTTGGTCCTACCGCTTGTCGGGCTATCTTCCGCTGCCATAGTTGCGGCGAAGCATTTGAACTTTTCAAGCCGCCAGTATAGCGCTTTTAGCGCAGCTTTGCAGAATATGAAAGTGCACACCGCTTATCTGTGGATGCACACGCCTGAGCGGCGCGCTATCGTTCATCTGACCCCACAAATCCGAGAAGAAGTCAAAAAGTCCGGGATTCGGGAGGGACTATGTCTGGTGTCTTCTATGCACTTGACTGCATCCGTCATCATTCAGGACAATGAGCGGGGGCTACATGCTGACATATTCGAGTGGCTGGAGAAACTGGCACCCTTTCGCCCGGACTACCAGCACCACCGCACAGGCGAAGACAACGGCGATGCCCACTTGAAGAATCTCCTCACGCATTTGCAGGTGCTTATTCCCGTAACGAATGGCGATCTGGATTTGGGTCCTTGGCAGGAGGTTTTCTATTTGGAGTTTGATGGGCAGCGCCGCAAAAGGGTCGTTGTCAAGGTCATGGGCGTATAATACCAGTGCTGGGTATAAGGCAAAGGAACGCGTCACTTTGGTATTATCAGGACAGATGTACTTTTGGGCATGCGCCGACGACTATTTTTTCTGATGGGGTTAGGACTGTACGCGCAGGAAGCCCTTTTGTCGTTGGCGGATAGCCTTGCGATTTACAGCGCTAAGCCTGAGGAGTCGCTGGCTTTATACGATTCGGTACTCCGCATGCCCGGGCTACCTTCTGCTTTTTACTTGCGAGCTTATGTTGGAAGTCTTCGCCCGCTCATTAGATTACGTAAGTATGTGGAACTATATAGTCGGGCAGACACGGCAGAGGGGTTAGCACTTAGAACGGGAGATAGTCTTCAGTATGCTGAGGTGCTCTCTACGAGAGGGGAGGCCCTTGCCCGACAGAATAAATACGCCGCAGCAGAGACGCTTTTGCAGAAAGCGATTAGCATTATGGAGGGGCGATACAGTTCTACGGCTGCCTATGCACTGGCACTTCACAGAGTAGGGTTATTACGATATCTTCAAAGGAAGTACGAGGAAGCTGAAAACTGGTATAAAAGCGCATTAGATGTGTGGGGGCGTGTAAAAGGGCCCAATCATCCTGAGTATGCAGCTACCTTGAATAATCTGGCGGTTGTATATCATGCTCAGGGGCGATATACTGAGGCTGAAAAGCTATTCCTAGAAGCTAAAATGATCCGAGCGCGTTTGCAAGGTACAGACCATTCCGATTATGTCGCTACCCTGAACAATCTAGCACTTGTATATTACATGCAGAGGCGCTATTCCGAAGCCGAAAAACTTTATTTAGAAGTGAGAGAGATTCGGGCGCGAGGGCTTGGGACGGATCATCCCGACTATGTCTCCGCCCTTGATAACCTGGCGCTGGTGTATTATGCTCAGAGGCGGTATGCCGAAGCCGAAAAGCTGTACCTGGAAGCCAAAGCTATACGCGATCGGGTGCTCGGGACTAACCATCCCGATTATGCCAGTATGCTAAATAATCTGGCGAGTGTGTATGAAGCGCAGGGACGGTACGCCGAAGCTGAAAAACTACATCTGGAAGCCAAAGCGATCCGGGCGCGACTGCTTGGGACGAATCATCCTGACTATGCTACCACGCTCCATAATCTGGCAAGCATATATAAAGCGCAAGGACGATACGCAGAAGCTGAAAAGTTATATTTGGAAGTAAAAGAGATTTGGGCACGAGTGCTTGGGACGGATCATCCCAACTATGCCAGCGCGCTGAATAATCTAGCGCTTGTGTATTTTGCCCAAGGGCGCTATACCGAAGCCGAAAAACTTCTCTTAGAAGTGCGAGCGATTCAAGGGCGAACACTGGGGACTGGTCATCCTGACTATGCTGGCACGTTGAATAATCTGGCGAATGTATATTCTGCCCAAGGGCGTTATATAGAAGCTGAAAGGCTATATCTGGAAACTAAGGCGATCCGGGCACAAGTGCTTGGAACTGACCACCCCGACTATCTTAGCGTTTTGAATAACCTGGCAAATGTGTATTCTGCTCAGGGGCGGTATGCCGAAGCCGAAAAGCTGTATCTGGAGGTGAGAGATCTCCGAGCGCGAGTACTCGGAACTGATCATCTTGCCTATGCCACTACCCTGAACAACCTGGCAAGCATGTATGTAACTCAAGGGCGATATACCGAAGCCGAAAAGCTATACTTGGAGGCGAAGGCGATTCGAGCACAGGTGCTTGGGACAGACCATCCCACTTACCTCAGCACGCTGCATAATCTGGCAGGTGTATATGATAACCAAGGGCGCTATGTAGAAGCTGAAAAGCTCTACCTACAAGTTAAGACGATTCGGGCACGAGTGCTTGGAACCGACCATCCCGACTACGCCAGTACCTTGCATAATCTAGCACTTGTGTATTCCGCCCAAGGGCGCTATGCCGAAGCGGAAAGCTTATATCTGGAAGCCAAAGCCATTCAGGAGCAAGTACTCGGCACGGAACATCCCGATTACTCCAGAACGCTGTATAACATAGCCAATCTATACACTCAGCAAGGCTTTTATGGAAAAGCAGATACCTTCTGGAGGGAGACCATTCAGAAAGCCTTTGCTCTTATAACTAAGGACTTTCTCTACCTTCCTACGGCTCATCGGCAGCAGTTGTTAGAAAACCTTCTTTTATCTCGTATTTGGGGCTTCCAGCGGTATGTAGCCCAGCGCCAGACCACTGCCTTTATAGAGCAGGGGTATCGTGTCGCCCGCAGTATAAAAGGACTTCTGCTCTCTTCTACGGAAGCGATGAAGTGGTTGGTGGAGGGGCGAAAATCGGACACCACGCTCCAGCGGCTATATGGGGACTGGCGGCGGCTGTCGGAACAATATGCGGCTTTTGCAATGCGGGATGATTACAAGACAGCGGATTCTCTTTTTGCGCAGGCTTCTGCCGTAGAACGGGACATCATCCAGCGCCTGCCCGAACTGAAAGCTTTTTTTCCTGACCTTGTGCGGGAGCCGCTTTATCCGCCGCTTGGCAAGGGAGAAATCGCCATAGAAGTGGTGCGTGTGCCTTTTGAGAAAAGCGACTCAGTTTTATATCTTTTCTACCTTGTGGAGGGGAAGGGGAGACCTATTCGCTTGTATGTGCATCGCGTAGATAGTGCGTGGGAACGGCAAGCCACAATAGCGTATGAGATATTATGCTCACCGGTGGCGACGGTGACGGGGACAGCGTATCAGTTATTGTGGAGCTTCATAGACTCTCTTTTGCCGCGGGGGACGAAAGTGATATATTTTTCACCTGATGGGATATACTACCGTGTAAATATAGCATCACTGTATGATGGGCAGCGGTACTTGATAGACCGGTATGATGTGCGGTATCTTGCGACGACGCGTCGGCTCTTTGTGAATCGTCCGAAGCTGCCTACAAGTAAGCCGGTGGTGATAGGCAATCCGGACTTTGGGGGGCAGGTAAGAATGGGAGCGGAGGTACAACTGCGCAGTTATCGGACTTTTCTGGGGGGCATACCGCCGCTACCAGGAGCGGAAGAGGAAGCGCGGCGGGTAGCAGCGATATTAGGTACGGAAGCGGTGACGGGAGCAGCCGCTACGGAAGAGTTTGTAAAGGGGTTGTCCAGTCCTCAAGTGCTTCACATAGCAACGCATGGGTACTTTATGGGCACAGGAAAGGCGCCGATGTTGGAAGGGGGTATTTTACTGGCACAAGCGGCGCTGTGGGATAGTTTGTATCCTCCACTGGGGGTGGAAGATGGTCGCCTTACAGCGCAGGAGGCGGCTACTTTGAATCTTTTGGGGACAGATTTAGTCGTACTGTCAGCATGTGAGACTGGGTTAGGGGAGGTGAGAGGAGAGGGGTTATATGGGCTTCAGCGGGCATTTTTGGAGTCAGGGGCGAAGCGGACGATCACAGCGCTATGGCAAATAGATGATGAGGCCACGCGGGAATTGATGGAGAGTTTTTATCGGCGGTGGTGGAGACAGACCTCTGTCCGCACTCAGGGAAAGAAAGCAGATGCAGGACAGCGGATAGATGCCGTTTTTATAGAAACGCTGCGAGGATTTCGTCAGAAGTATCCTGCGCCGTACTACTGGGGCGCATTTGTGCTGATGCGCTGACGAAGGGACACCAAAGTCTTCATGGGGTGGCGGCGGCGCCTTCGGCGCCGCCGCCACCCCTCAAAAAGTAAAGAAACGCTCTAACTGCTATGCCACCCCTACCCGCAGACTTTCTACATACCTGCGCCAAGCTTCGGGTACAGCTTGTCCAGGTTTGCGCGCACCAAATATCCAGAGCACTTCTTCGCCCTTGGGTCCGAAAGCCTCCACAGAATAAATGTCTCCCTCCTGTGTAGGCTTACGCACGAGATAAACTTCGCAAATGCCCGCAGGATCTATGTGGAGATTGAAGTCAGGATCAAGCACATTCAGCCAGCCGCGAGCAGGGGATACCATTCGCACTGTACCCGTGTAGATGTGATGAATGCCGGCGTTCCCAACGAAAAACATGATAGGTGTCTGACTTTCCCGTGCCCATTCCAAAAGATCATGGATAGTTGAGGGCGCGAGTCGCCAGGTGTGTCGTCCCTCAGCGACCTTCACAGCTGAAAGGCGATCTATCCCAAAGCGACGCAGCAATCCAAAAAACTCATGGGTATCTGTCAGGTTATCCCATTCGCGCAGGAAATCTTCCGTTTTACCAGGAGGCAAGGGTATCCGTTCCGTTGGCTGAGAGGGTGGGGTAAGAGGCTCGGCTTCGGGGGTTTGATCGTCGTGTCTGTACTGGGCTACGAGCGCTTCCCATCGAGCGACCTGTTCGGCAGCAGTGAGGTAGACTTTGTGAAGGGCTTCTCCCCAAGGGGAAAAAAACTGTAAGCTATACAGAGGTCTTCCATCTTTTGCGAAAGACCGTACGGCGAAAGCATGCCGCCATACGCTGAGATAAATCCGCAAGTCTATGGTAGGACTATTGAAGATAGCGGCGCCGCGTTCGGTATAGGGTGCAGGGTAAGTGCCAATGGTTTCTATGACTACCCACTGATTGCGGCTCAGGGCTTTGAGAGGACCCAGGGTAGGGAGGGCTTCCAAGAGGGCGGGTATGTCCGGCCGCAAACGAATCACCTGTCCACCGGCATCCAGCCGGAGGAGGTGCATTTCACTCACGCCGAGGCGCTCAGCCGCATCTCGCAGGTACAAATGAGGCTCTCTTTGCCGCAGAACTTCGTATGCGGCGCGCAGTTCAGACGCGCTTAGCATGCCCAAAGGTAGCTATTTAGACTAAATACAAACTCACCAAATCCCCCTCAAGCTCCTACCTTTGCAGCATGGCAATCAAAGTGGGCATCAATGGCTTCGGACGCATAGGACGGCTTGTATTCCGTGCCCTCATAGAGAAGCCCGACGTAGAAATCACCCAGATCAACGACCTCACGGATGCCGCTACCCTGGCGCATTTACTCAAGTACGATTCCGTCCATGGGCGCTTCCCTCACCCTGTCCAAGTGGAAGGCAACTACTTGATTGTCAAAGGCAAAAAGATTTTGGTTACAGCGGAAAAAGACCCCGCTAATCTTGGCTGGGACAAAACGCAGACGCAGATCGTGGTGGAGTCTACGGGGGCTTTTACGGATGGCGCGCAGGCGCGCAAGCACCTCGCCGCAGGTGCTCAGAAGGTCATCATATCAGCCCCGGCGTCAGGGGATATTGATGCCACGGTAGTTTTAGGGGTCAATGACCACATCTTGACGCCCGAGATGAAGGTTGTTTCCAATGCTTCGTGTACCACGAACTGCTTGGCGCCGATGGTGAAAGTACTGGATGAGGCTTTTGGGGTAGAGCAAGGCTTCATGAATACCGTTCATGCTTACACGGCGGATCAGCGCCTTCAGGATGCGCCTCATAAGGACTTGCGGCGGGCACGGGCAGCCGCCCTAAATATCGTTCCAACTACCACAGGTGCCGCCAAAGCTGTAGGGCTTGTTTTACCGCACCTCAAAGGCAAGCTGGACGGCATCGCTCTTCGCGTACCAGTGCCGGACGGATCTGTAACTGACTTCGTCGCTATCCTCAAAAAGCCTGCCGACAAAGCCGCTATCAACGCCGCCTTCAAAGCCGCCGCCGAAGGTCCCCTCAAAGGCATCTTAGAATACACCGAAGACCCTATCGTATCCTCCGATATCGTCGGCAATCCGCATTCGGTCATATTTGATGCCCTCTCCACGATGGTCATAGGAAATATGGTGCGAGTGCTTGGCTGGTACGATAATGAATACGGCTACTCCCATCGTACCGCAGACTTAGTGGTGAAACTAGCGCGTCTGTCTTGAGGATGCAGAAGCTCCCCTCGCTTAGAACTGCCCAACTCGGTGGGCGCCGCGCCTTTGTGCGGGTAGACTTCAACGTCCCCATAGAGAATGGACGCATCACCGATGACCGGCGAATCCGCTCGGCACTCCCTACCATACGCTACCTTTTAGAAAGTGGCGCCGCAGTCATCTTGTGCTCGCATTTAGGACGCCCAAAAGACGGGCAGCCCGACCCTAAATATTCCTTAGAGCCCGTACGAGCCCACCTTGCCACCTTATTAGAGAAACCTATCGGCTGGATTCCAGACCCCTTCAAACCCCAGACTATAGCGCCAGGGGAAGTTTATCTAATGGAAAATATTCGCTTTTTCGCTGGGGAGACGAAAAACGACTCCGAGTTAGCGAGAGCGTTAGCCCAGTGGGCGGATGTTTATGTGAATGACGCTTTTGGGTCGCTTCATCGTGCCCATGCGTCCGTAGATGCCCTGCCGCGCCTTATGAGAGAGAAGTATGCCGGCTTTCTGGTGGAAGCCGAATGGGAAAATGCTCAACGCGTCCTTACCCACATAGAACGCCCCTATCTCGTGGTCGTCGGCGGCGCCAAAGTCAGCGACAAACTGCCCCTCCTACATAACCTTCTACCCAAGCTGGATAGGCTCTTGATAGGAGGAGGCATGAGCTACACCTTCTTGCATGCCATGGGGCTTCCGATAGGGAAGTCGCTTTTAGAGCCAGACCAAGTAGAAGCTGCCCGAGCCATCCTCGCCCAGGCCGAGGCAGAAGGAAAGAAAGTCCTCCTGCCTTCCGACTCCGTGGCGGCGACGGAGTTTCGGGCAGATGCACCAGCCCGAACCTTCCCACACGCAGAAGGGGCATTCCCCACTGAGTATATGGGGTTAGATATTGGACCAGCCACGATTCGGGCGGCGGCATCCTTTATTGCCGGAAGCCGAACCATCCTGTGGAATGGACCCATGGGCGTTTTTGAGTGGGAAGCTTTCCGTCAAGGTACCGTCAAAATCGCTGAATACATCGCTGCTGAGACCGCCCAAGGCGCTTACAGCCTCGTAGGAGGGGGAGACACCGCCGCAGCCGCCGAAGTCGCCGGCGTCGCTCATAAAGTCAGTTTCATCTCCACCGGCGGCGGCGCTCTCCTGGAACTTCTCGCTGGTAAAACTCTCCCCGGCATCGCTGCCCTTTTGTCATGAAAATCTGGCACTATTTTCTCCTCCCCTCTCTCCTTCCAGCACAAATCGTCTGGCAAGACATAGATGAAGCTTTCCAGCGGGCGCGGTTCGTAGATCGGTTGTTGCTCATATACATTTACACCCCGTGGTGCAGCCCCTGCCTCATGATGGACCAAAATACATGGGCTCACCCCGTCATTTCTAACTATGCCGTCCGCAACTTCCACTGCGTGCGCCTTAATGCCGAATCCCGCGACTCTATTCGTTTCAACGGCACATCTTTCCCTTACCTCCCAGACATCCACGCTAACGAACTGGCATACCTTTTGTTAGAAGGAAAAATGGAATATCCCGCTCTCGTGCTAATGGAGCCATCGGGCACAGTGCTGTTGGTAATGAGGGGTTATATTGGGCACCGATTGATGGATGAGATTTTGCGGTACTTTGCCGGGGGCTTCTATCGCACGATGGAGTGGGAAACTTTCCAAAAAACTTATCCATCTCAGTTATGACCGAGACCGAACTGAAACACCCATCGGATACAGAACTGACCGCACCAGTAGAGAGTCCCGAAGCTGCTGCCGCAGAAAATATAGAGGCTGCAGAGCTGCAGGATGAAATGCAGCGTCCGCAGACTCCACTGCAAACTACCACAGAGGCTGCAGAGCAGCAGGATGAAATAGCGCGTCTGCAGACAGAGCTTGAGACCTGGAAAGACCGCGCCTTGCGCGCTGCCGCAGAGTTAGAAAACTATCGCCGCCGGGTACAAAAAGACATCACCCAGCAAGTCCTCGCCGCTCAAATGGATATCCTACGCCCTCTTTTGGGACTACTGGACAATATTGAACGGGGACTGCAGGCCGCCCACGAAGCCCCTGATATAGAAAAACTGCGACAAGGCTTAGAACTTACCCAGCGGCAGTTTCATCAAGTGCTTCAAAAGCTGGATATTCAGGTCATCGCCCCCGAAGTGGGTAGCTTACCAGACCCCGCTTACCATGAGATACTGTCCACAGTTCCAGCGCCCGAAGGTACCCAACCTCATACCATCGTAGAGGTCGTAGAAGTAGGCTATCTTTATAAAGGGCACTTGCTGCGTCCTGCACGCGTTATCACCACCGAATGAAAAAAGACTACTACGCCATCTTAGGCGTCAGTCGCGACGCTGACATAGAGACCATCAAGCGAGCCTATCGCCGCTTGGCTTTGCAATACCATCCTGACCGAAACCCCGGCAATAAAGAAGCTGAAGAGCGCTTCAAAGAAATCACCGAAGCTTACGAAGTCCTCAGCGACCCTAATAAGCGTCGCCAATATGATCTCTTCGGCACAACAAGCGGTATCGGCGGAGGCATGAGCGCCGAAACTATCTTCTCCCAGACAGTAGAAGAGATATTCAGCACTTTTTTTGGGGGGGGTAGCTCACGAAGCCGGCGCTCCCAAGCCATACAGGGAGAAGACATCCCTATAACGTTGGAACTAACTCTGGAGGAGATTGCTACTGGTGCTGAAAAGGAGGTTGAGTACCTGCGCGATGAGATATGTGAGCGGTGTGGTGGCACGGGCACTGCTTCGGGACGTAGCCCAGCGCCTTGTGCTACCTGCGGCGGAAG
>Ga0105160_1000764_pt1 | contig 14083 bp, 10 predicted proteins | sample GXS110809BmetaG_FD_89591 | JGI IMG/M metagenome (GOLD analysis project Ga0105160, IMG submission 89591) | Hot spring microbial communities from Gongxiaoshe hot spring, China to study Microbial Dark Matter (Phase II) - GXS 110809B | ecosystem: Environmental > Aquatic > Thermal springs > Hot... | reverse complement strand
GAAGGGGTTGGCCCAAGACGCTATCGCCAAGGGGGCAGATAAGGTAGTGGTGGTGGACTCCCCCCACCTTGTCAGCTACCTGGGCGAGGCCTTCGTGCAGGTAGCCCATAGGGTAGCGCAGAACGTAGACCCCGCCCTAGTGCTCTTGGGCCAGACTCCTATAGGGAGGGACCTAGCTCCCCGCTTGGCTGCTCGCCTCGGCACTGCCGTGGCCATGGACTGCATTGGCTTGGAGGTAAAGAACGATCGTGTCATCGCCACTCGCCCCTGCTATGGTGGAAACGCCCATGCCAAATATTCCTTCAACACTCGTCCTGCCATGGCCACCCTTCGGGCCAAGGCTCAAGAGCCCTTAGAGCCTGACCCTTCGCGTCAGGGAGAGGTAGTTGAGCTAGAGGCGGGCCTTGATGCGGCTACCCTTGTCACCCGCGTTTTGGGGAGGGAGAAGCAGAAGGCTGAGGGGATAAGGCTAGAAGATGCCCGAATCGTGATCGGAGGTGGTAGGGGATTAGGAGGCCCCGAAGGATTCCAGGCCTTAGAGGAGTTGGCCTCCCTCCTGGGAGGGGCGGTGGGGGCAAGCCGTGCCGCCTGTGACTTGGGCTGGTATCCTGTCTCGGCCCAGATAGGCCTGACAGGGAAGGTCATCACTCCAGATCTCTACATCGCCGTGGGCATATCAGGGGCCTCCCAGCATATGGCGGGGGTCTCCCAGGTGAAGAACATTGTGGCCATCAACAAGGACCCTGAAGCCAACATCTTTCGCGCCTCTCGCTGGGGCATTGTAGGCGACTGGAAAGAGGTTATCCCCATCTTGATCCAGAAGGTCAAGGCCATGAAGGAGGCAGAAGATTGAATGGCTTCTGGGCGTGATGCATGGGGGCAGGCTGGTGGTAGCGGTGCAGATAAACAAGGGGATGCCCCCAGGAAAACTGGCGCCTGCAGTTACTGATCAGCCCTTAAAGCCAGTGTCTTACCACACCCTGGACAGTCACAGGCTAAGGCCAGATTGACGTTTAGATAATACACCAGCTACAATTTTCCTTGGCGTGCCCCGACGGCCGTCGGGGCGTTTTATCCATAGGGGATGAAACGTGAAGCGGCCTTACGTCATCGGCCTTACGGGAGGCCTGGGGACAGGGAAGACGACAGTGGCGGAGATGCTCAAGGCCAAGGGGGCAGTACTTATAAGCGCCGACCGTCTGGGCCACCAGGTATATGAGCCTGGGCGCCCTGCCTACTACGAAGTGGTGCAAGCCTTTGGGCCGGAGGTGGTGGGCGAAGACGGGGCCATAAACAGGCGTCTTCTTGCGCAACGTGTCTTCAGCGATGCCCAGGCCTTAGCCCTCCTCAACAAGATCACCCACCCCCGCATCCGGGAGGCCCTCCAGGAGGAGATCCAAAAGGCCGGCGAGGACGGGGTCCAAATAGCTATAGTGGAAGCTGCCCTCCTCCTGGAGGCAGGATGGGACGATCTGGTGGACGAAATATGGGTAACGGTAGCCCCGCCTGAGGTGGCCGCCCAAAGAGCTGCTCAAAAGGGAAGCATGACCGTTGAGGAGGCTATGGCCCGTATCCGCTCCCAGATGGACAACGGCCAGAGGGTGAAAAGGGCCCACGTGGTCATCGACACCTCAACCACTTTGGAGGAGACCCGCCAGCAGGTGGAGAGGGAGTGGCAAGGGATGCTAGCCCGTTTGCAGGCCAAGGAGGGATGATGGGGGAGATGGAGGAGCCTCACGCCTATCGCCAGTACGCCATAGAGGAATATGTTTTGCGGGAAGAGCCCTACTACGAGCCTATAGGGGACGAGGTGGAGCTGTTCACTGCTGCCTACCGGCAGAAGATACCTGTCCTCCTCAAGGGGCCGACAGGTTGTGGCAAGACCCGCTTCGTAGAGTACATGGCGTACCGCCTGGGCCGGCCCCTCACCATCATCAAGGATGTAACGGGGAAGGAGCCACCTCGTACGAGCCTTCCCCTGGTAACGGTGGCCTGTCACGAAGACCTTACCGCTAGCGACCTGGTAGGTCGTTTCTTGTTAGAAGGGGAGACCACTCGCTGGGTAGACGGGCCCCTCACCCGGGCAGTAAAGGCAGGGGCCATATGCTACCTAGACGAGATCGTTGAGGCCCGCAAGGACACCACTGTCCTCATCCATCCCCTCACCGACCATCGGCGCATCCTGCCCATTGAGAAGCTAGGCCAAGTGGTGGAAGCGCGGGATGGCTTCCTCCTCGTCATCTCCTACAACCCTGGGTACCAGAGTGCCCTTAAAGACTTGAAGCATTCCACCCGTCAGAGGTTCGTGGCCATAGAGTTCAACTACCCACCCCGGGAGGTAGAGGCCAAGGTAATAGCCCACGAGTCTGGAGTGGATACAGCTACGGCCGAAGCCCTAGCCAAGCTAGGCGAAAAGGTGCGCAACTTAAAGGAGCATGGCCTCTCGGAGGGGGTTAGCACCCGGCTCCTCATATATGCCGGCAAACTCATGGCCAGTGGCATACCAGCCCGAAGGGCCTGCCAGGTAGCAGTAGTATGGGCCCTTACCGACGATAAGGAAGTCCAGAGAAGCATACAAGAGGTGGTGAACTCCATCTTTGAGTAGAGATGACTGGAACCAAGAAATAGGACGTCTAGAGGGCCAGCTGGCTGGCTTCTCCCCCTCCCTAGTGGCCGATTTTCGGCGCGCTCTAAAGGAGATGTCGTCCCGTCTGTCTGCTGGGGAGCTGCGCCAATGGGCCGACGAGGGACGGGACCTAGCTCAACAGGCGTGGCGGGCATGGGAGGCGGCCAGTGAATACTTCTTGGCCTCTTCCCAAGTGTTAGAACTGGTAGGGGAGGAAGGCCTATGGGCATGGGTGCGCCATGGCAAGGAACTGGCAGCGCTTTCTTCAGCCTTGGCTGCCGCCTACTTCCGAGCTAGCGGTGCTACCCTTCGCCTTATAGGACTGGAGGGGCTTGGCAAGTGGGTAACCCTGGGCCGGCACCTATACAAGGGGTCCTGGCGCTCGGCGGCCTTGGCCGTCCAATTTTTCGAGCAGAGCCCCGTTCTCTTCACCCACCTTCCCCTGGAGGAAGTGGGGGTGCTGGTCCGCTTCCTGGACATCTTGTGTGACCGCTCCTTCGATCTGGCCACCCACTGTCTAGGGGTAGCACCCCATGTCCTTCAGGCCCTAGATGGGGAAGATCGCCTCGCCTTCTTAGAGTTTGCTGAGGCTTTGGCTAGCATCGGCTGGGCTGACGCCCGGGCCTACCTGGAGCGGGGGCCCCAACACTTGGCCCGTCTTCATCCCAGCCAGAGGAAGAGGTTTCTGGAGCTGGCACGTCATGTCATCCACCAGGAAGGGAGGCAGGCCTTCTCCTACTTTGTAGAGGCGTGCCGCTCCCTGGGATCTGTTGAGCCCTCCCTCCATGCTCATCTGCTATCCTTGGGGGAAAGGCTCCTGCCCTATTCCCCGGTGGCATGCATGGAATTTTTGCGCAACGTCCCTCGCCTCTTGATTCATATGAAGATGGAGGAGCTAGAGCAGTGGCACGCTGAGGGGCAAACCCTTTTGGCTACTAATGTCGAGGGCGGAGAGGCCTTTTTCCGCCTGGAGTCCAGCAGGGCGGAAGAGGTAATGGAGGGCCTTTCATCTCGCCTAGAGCTCAAGAAGGTAAGCAGCGTCCTGCGTATGTACTGCCGCGCCCTCACAGGGACCGATGTAGAGATTCGCCCTGCAGATGTGCTCGTAAGCAAGGGCATCGGCTGGATCAACGCCGAGTCTCCTACCACTGAGGGGACGGCCATCTTCCTTCCCTCAGCGATACAGGAGTTCCCCAACAAGGAGGGGAACTTTTCGGCCTACAAGGTGTACGCCACGCACCAGGCTGGCCACCTAGAGTTTGGCAGCTTTGCTTTGCAGTTCGATAAGCCTGCCCACTACTTCCCCTCCTTGAGGGGGGAGAGGGAGCAACAGCGCCAACAGCAGGCCTCCAGTGGCCCTCAGCGCCCGCCCCTCACCGATATGGAGCGCTTCTTTGACCTGTTCGAACACCGGCGCTTGGCCACCGACATATTTACCGTTTTGGAGGATGCCAGGATCGACAGCCGCATCCTCTACGAGTATGCCGGCATCCGGTCTGAGTACCGGGCCATGCAGCGTAGGGAGCTGGAGAAGAGGCCTCCCATAGATGAGATGCCCCTCCTTCAGGCCTTTATGGAGAACCTGGTCCGCTTCTCCCTGGGAGGAGAGGACCATATCCTTTGGCCCCGGCCCCTCAAGCCGATAATGGACCAGGCCCTCGCCATCATGGCTACTGTCCAGCAGCCCGATACCACAGTGGAAGACGTAGCCGAAGCCACCATCCGCCTCTACGACTTGGCCACCTCGCTGCCCAACATCCTCATGACGGAATGGGAGCAGTGGGAGCGCCAGGAGGGAGAGCAGATGAACGTCTCCCTTTCGGCGTCTCCAGGCCAGGGTGAGCAGCTGGAGGGCCTAGAAGGGGAGGAGCAGCCCTATGAGAGCCCCCAACCTGTGGACTTCCGTGGACAGTTCAAGCCCGAGCTGGTCCAGCTTTTGGCCAAGCTGAGGGAAGAGAGGCGTGGCCCGGGCCAGCCCTCACCTATAGACCCCCAGCGACTGCAAGATCTCCTCAAGAAGAGTGTAGAGATAGAGCTGAAGGATGGAGGTGAGGCCGATCTCCAGCACTCTACGCAACTTTTCGTCACCAGCCTAGAGAAGGAGCTTTCCAGGCAGGAGAAGGAGGCCCAAGAGGCGCGGCGGGAGCGTCGGCGTACCACGGGCCTCAGCACCCCTGAGCAAGACGAGCACCCCCTTACCCCTGAACCTCGCTACTACTACTACGATGAGTGGGACTTCCGGGCCAACGACTACAAGCCCCGTTGGTGCCGCATAGTCGAGTACATCGTAGCCGAAGGTACCCTTGCCTACTACGAGCAGACCTTAGCCAAGCACTCTTCCCTCCTTCGCCAGACCCAGCGCCAGTTCGAGATGCTGCGTCCGGAGCTGCTGCGCAAGATGAAGCGCCTCCTGGACGGAGAAGAGCTAGATATGGACGCCGTGGTGGACTATCTGGTAGAGCGGGAGGCAGGCGCATCCCCCCAAGGCAAGGTCTATTGGCGGCGTAACAAGATGGAAAGGGATGTGGCAGTGGCGTTCCTCTTGGACATGAGCGCCTCTACCGATGAAGAGATCATCAAACACCCCCGTCGTCACCTACAGGATGACTTTGATGACGACCCCAGGCGGTACTTCTCTTGGTGGGTGAGCCGACGCGCCCAAGAGCTCATGGCCCCACCCAAACGCATCATCGATGTGGAGAAAGAGAGCATCGTCCTCCTTATCGGTGCCCTAGAGACGATAGGCGACAAATATGGGATCTACGGCTTCTCCGGCTACGGCAGGGAGAACGTGGAATTCTACGTCATCAAAGAGCTATGGGAGCCCCTCACCGATAAGGTGAAGCGGCGCATCGACAAGATCGCCCCTGTCCGCTCTACGCGCATGGGCCCCGCTGTGCGGCACGCCGTCCACAAGATGGAACAGGTGGACTCTAAGGTGCGCATCCTCTTCCTAATATCTGACGGCCGACCTCAAGACCATGGCTACGGACGTGACCGCACCGAACGCGAGTATGCCATCCATGACACCCACATGGCCCTGCTAGAGGCGAAGCGGAAGGGGATTGTCCCCTTCTGCCTCACGGTGGACCGCTACGGCCACGACTATCTAAAGGAGATGTGCCAAGACATAGGCTACGTGGTAGTGCCCGACGTTGACTCTCTGCCTTCCCGCATCACACAGCTCTACCGCGAGCTCACCCGTTAGGCCTTGGCCTAGCAGGTGCCAGCTGTGCAGTCCCACATCTTCCAGTTGACGTGCACCGTCACCGCCACGGCATTAGGGTTCTGGACGAACACGGTGCCGCAGTAGCCGGTAGCGGTGCCGCTACCGCCGCTCCAGGACCCTATAACCTGCCCCTGATGGATCGACTGGAAGGTGACGCTGGCGCCGTATGGTATCCATACCTGCCACCCGTAGGTGCTACGGGCGCCGGCGCAGGCTATGTTAGCACCGGCAAGCTGTTGGGCGTTGACCTCCCCTTGCTGGCCAGGCGCCAAGTTTATGACGACGCATCCGCTACCTGCCAAGATGCCTCCAGAGACGTTAGGCGCAGCGGGGGCAGTACACGTAGGCGGCACAGTGGGCGTAGGGGACGGAGAGAAAGTTGGCGTGGGAGACGGAGTGACCGCCGGAGTAGGAGGTGGGGTGACCGTCGGCGTGGGAGATGGAGCGAAAGTCGCCATGGGGGAGGTGATGGTAGGCGATGGCGCCGCCTTTTGGGCGCACCCTATCGCCAATGCCAACACCATCGCAGGTAACGTCGCCCAGAGAAGGGGAAATGGCCTTATCCCTCCAGTTGTATGCCCCATCGTCTTACCCCCTACTCTACAACGTTGAAGGTGCTATGCTGGTTCCTGCAGGGGGAAGCGATGACTGGTGCAGGCTACACGATCACCGTTAGGGCCGAATACCCTAACCGTCCTGGCATGTTGGGCAGAGTGGCCTCTATCATCGGCCAGACGGGGGGAGACATAGGAAGCATAGACATTGTGCAGGCAGGCCCCACCATGATACGCGACTTCACCGTCCGGGTGGACGACGAAGAACATGCCCGCCTCGTAGTTCAGGCCATCTCCGCCCTTCCTCAAGTGCGCGTCCATCAAGTCACCGATCGTATACTGGATCTCCACCGCGGGGGTAAGATCACCGTAACCAACCGGACTCCCTTGGCCAGTAGACAGGACCTGGCCGCCATCTACACGCCAGGGGTAGCAAGGGTAAGCAGGGCCATAGCCCGAGAACGCCAGCTAGTGTGGGAATACACCATCAAGGCCAACGCGGTAGCCATCGTCACCGATGGCTCGGCGGTGCTAGGGCTAGGGAATTTGGGGGCTGAGGCGGCCCTGCCCGTCATGGAAGGGAAAGCAGCGCTATTCAAAGAGTTCGGAGGGATAGATGCCTGGCCTGTCTGTCTGGCTACCCAGGAGACAGACGAGATCGTGCGCACGGTAGAGCTGATCGCCCCTGCCTTTGGGGGCATAAACCTTGAGGACATCTCTGCCCCTCGCTGCTTCCAGGTCCTGGAGAGGCTTGAGGCCTCCTTAGACATCCCCGTCTTCCACGACGACCAGGATGGGACAGCGGTAGTGGTCTTGGCAGCCTTGCGCAACGCCCTAAAGGTAGTGGGGAAGAGGCTAGAAGACTTGCGGGTGGTCATCTGTGGGGCTGGAGCAGCAGGCATGGCCTGTGCCCGCATGCTCATGCACGCAGGAGTGAGAGAGATCGTCGCTGTAGACCACAAGGGCATCATTTATGAGGGGCGCAAGGAGGCCATGAACCCCTACAAGGAGTGGCTGGCCCGCCACACTAACCCCCATCGCCTACAAGGCCCCCTCTCCAAAGCTGTGGAAGGGGCCGACTTCTTCTTGGGCCTCTCGGTGGGCGACATCCTGACGGTGGAGGACGTAAAGAAGATGGCGCCAGACCCCATCGTCTTCGCCTTGGCCAACCCTGATCCGGAGATAAAGCCTGAGCTGGCCGAGCCCTATGTACGGGTAATGGCTACGGGGCGATCGGACTACCCCAACCAGATCAACAACGCCCTTTGCTTTCCAGGCCTCTTCAGGGGGGCCCTAGATGCCCATGCCCGCTGCATCAATATGGATATGAAGATAGCTGCCGCCGAGGCCATCGCTGCTGGCGTGAGTGAGGACGAGCTATCACCCGAATATATCATCCCCTCCATTTTCAGGAGGGAGATGCATCAAGCGGTGGCCCAAGCGGTGCAAGAGGCGGCTATACGCACTGGCGTAGCCCGCCTTTAGGCGTATACCCCCATCTGCCGGGCCAGTTGGTATAGCCTTTCTACGCGCTTGCTTATGGGCGGGTGAGTCTGGAAAAGCCCTACAAGCCAGTCTTCGCCATCCCGTCCCCGCAAGGGATTGACGATGTATAGATGGGATAGGGCAGGGTTGACGTTCATAGGCCGGGCTTGAGCGTAGGCTTCTAGCTTCTGGAGGGCGCTGGCCAAGGAGAGGGGAGCACCAGTTATGCGTGCTCCACTAGCGTCGGCCTCGAACTCCCGTGCCCGCGATATGGCTAGGCGGATGATGGTAGCTGCCAAGGGCGCCAATATGATGGTGGCGAGCATGGCTAACAAGTAAAGCCATCCCGTGGCGTTGTCCCGGTTCCGGCTGCCCCACCCGAAGCCACCCCATAAGAGGGTCCACTGGAGCATCCACGCCACAAAGCTTATGGCGGCGGCAATAACGGCGGCCACTGTCCCAATAAGGACGTCCCTATTACGCACGTGGGCCAACTCGTGACCGATGACGGCCCTCAGCTCCCTTTCGTCCAGAACTTTGAGAATGCCCGTGGTCACTGCCACTACCGCATGGTGGGGATCCCTACCAGTAGCAAAGGCGTTGGGCTGATCGGCCCTGACTATTGCTACCCTAGGCTTGGGAAGGCCAGCCTCGGCAGCTACCTCCTCTACCAGACGGTGCAGCTCTGGCGCCTCGCTGGGCGACACCTCCCGTCCTCCCATAGCCATGAGGGCGATTCGGTCGGAGAACCAGTATGCGGCGCCATTCATGATAAGGGCCAAAATGAGCCCCACCATAAGCCCCTGGAACCCTCCCAGCAGGACGCCGATGCCCATGAACAGAGCTGCCAGGAGGGCCAACAGGGCTACCGTCTTCACATTGTTCATCATAAATGCCTCACCTCCTGGGTATAGGCCCTACCGGCCTGCACTATCTATGATAACCTCTCGCCCTTCAGTGGTCATAGCCCCCTGACCTCTTCCTTGAGAAAGGCGATTATCTCGGCATGGGCCTCCTCAGGCCTTTCTTCTAGGAGCATATGGCGGGCTTGGGGTATAACCCTCAGACGGGCGTTGGGCAAGAAGGCAACGATCTTCCGGGCACTACGCAAGTCTAGCCAGCGATCGTCCCCACCCCATAGGACAAGGGTAGGGTGATGGACCTTTTCTAAACACAGGGGGGCCTCCCGTAACAAGGCTAACCCCGTGGCTACCACGGCCTTAGTGGTGCCCCGAACAAGGGAAGGGCGACGCATAGCCTCCCTCAACGCGGGAGTGAGGGTGGCTGGGTCATATACCCCCCCTCGCCACAGCATCTCCCGTATCGGTGGGAAATGGAGACAGAAGGAGACGATGACTTCTAGCACGGGTGGCCACCATATTGGGCGTAAGAGCTTAGGGATAAGTTGGCCCGGGATGGCGCTCGATACCAACACCAGCCTCTCCACCCTCAGAGGGTAGCGGTATGCCAAGTGGAGGGCTATGGCCCCCCCTAAGGAGTGGCCTATTAAGGAGGCCTTGTCAATCCCCAGATAGTCCATGAGAGCTACAATAGTTCGGGCATGGCCCTGGGGGGTCAGGTCGGCCCACAGGGGCCTGTCGGAATAGCCAAACCCCAAGAGGTCTACTGCTACCACGCGGAAACCAGCCCCTGTGAGGAGCTGAAAGGTAGTTGTGAAGTTGTCCATGGAGCCCCCCATGCCGTGGAGGAGGAGTACAGGCGGGCCCTGGCCCTCGTCTCGGTAGTGTAGAAGGGCTCCCTCTACAGGTGCTGTCGAATGAGGGCGCGAACCCAACCCGTGGCGTTCGTTCCAAAGCCAGAGGAGGCGAGCTATGGTCCAAATACCCGTTGGCACAGCGATGGCCCAGAGCCATGCAGGAAGACGCATCCCTTACGCTGACAACAGCAGATCGCTCACGTAGTGCAGAGCCATCGGTATCCTAGGCCCATACCAACACAGGTAGCGCCCATCCACTAGGTACGCCCGTCCCTTCTGGGCGGCGGCGATCCCCGCCTGGGCTAGCTCCCCGATGTGACGGGGCCGAAACCGGAAAGGCTCGCTAGGGAGCAAAACTACATAAGGGTCTAGCGCTGCTACCTCTTCTAGGGACACATGAAAGTAGCGCCCCTTCTCAGGGGGGAAGATGCCTTCTCCACCGCACTCAAAGAGGAGATCGTACATATAGGTGCCGGGGCCTATCGTCATCCAAGGGCCTCGCCATATAGGGGCAAATACCGTCACGCGCCCTCTCTTTTCCACCTTCCCTCGCACTTCTTTCAAGGCGGCACGGCACTGCCTTACTAGCTCTTGGGCCTTCTCGCCTCCCCCTGTCATCTGACCCAGAACGGACAGCATCTCAATGGCCTCCTCTACCGTCTTGGGGAGGGTTATATATACAGGTATCCCTGCCGCTATTATCGCCTCGACCTGTTCTTGGTCGTTCTCTTCGGCGCTGGCTATGACCAGGTCAGGGCGAAGGGCGAGAAGGCGATCAACCTCTACTGTCTTAGTGCCCCCTACTTTGACTTTTTCTGCCACCCCATCGCGGGGCTCCCGGCAGAAATGGGTAACGCCTGCGATGCGGGGCCCTGCCCCCCAAAAGAATAGGGCTTCAGTGATGCTGGGGACGAGGGAGACTATGCGACGGGGTATGCCGTCGATGGCGACGATGCGTCCTAAGGCGTCTATGAAGGTGGCCATAGGCCTCTGGGCAAGAGTATATCACGCCTCAAAGTGAGCGTGCGGCCAGCTCTAACTGAACGGTCTGTAGGTTGCGTCCTCTGTAGAACGCTACCTCTACCCTCTGACCTGGCTGAAGGCGGCGCAAAGCCTCAAGCAGGTCACCACCGTTGGTTATCTCCCATCTGTCTATGCGCACGATGATGTCGCCTGGCCTAAGGCCTGCCCTGTCGGCTGGCCCTCCCTGTACTACCTCGCGTACCCCTACTCCCCTGTCCACTGGCAGCCCCAACTCCCTGGCTAAACTGGGGGTCACATCAGTCATAAATATGCCCATATAGGCCCGCTCTACTTTGCCTTTAGCGATGATATCCTCGGCGATGGATCGCGCCAACTCTACAGGGATGGCGAAGCCCAGCCCCTCTGCGAGAGAACCGCGGATGACGGCGGTAGTTATGCCTACCACTTCTCCTCTCATGTTCACCAAGGGGCCACCAGAGTTGCCCGGGTTGATAGCTGCATCAGTCTGGATGGCGTTAGGTATGGTGACTCCGCATTCAGTCTCCTGAATAAGGCGTCCTTTGGCGCTGACCACCCCTTTGGTCACCGTGGGGCCCCCAGGCAAATCGAGCGCGTTGCCTATGGCCACCACCTCTTCACCCACTCGCAAAAGGGATGAATCTCCCAGGGGGGCAGGAGTGAGGCCCTTAGCGTCTATCTTGAGTATGGCCAGGTCGGTGGCAGGATCGGCCCCCACCACGGTAGCGGTAAGCTTTCTGCCATCGTGCAAAGTGACGGTGATGCGCTGGGCAGGGCGGTCGCACGTGCCAGGCCTTGCCACCACGTGATTGTTAGTCACGATGTATCCGTCAGCTCGAATAATGAATCCTGTTCCTACTCCTTCGCTGGGGACCACACTCCCAAAGGTGCCAAGGGAGGCTGACTCAGTAAGGATGTGCACTACGCTGGGTCGCAGCCTCTCTACTAGCTCTGGCACCGACAGGAACTCGTCTGCACCTTGGGCGTAGATGGGATATGGTGAGCCAACAGAGGGTGGCGGAGTTGGCGAGGTAGGGGAACTTGTGCTTTGGCCAGCTCGGCAAGCGGTTATGAACATGGAGGCTACTGCCATCAGTATGAGCAGTGCTTTCGGTAACACCTTCATCAGTTCTCAGCGTAACACGATGCAGGCCCTCTTGGATTAAGGCTCCATTAAGGGGAAGCGAGCAGCTGGGCCACCAGGTCAGCATCGTAGGGTAGGTCAACGGTGGGGCGGAATATAGGGCCCAAGGGTGCCACTGGTATAGGGATCGTGGTGATCATCTCGTTATATATAAAGATGGCCAAGGGCCAAAGTGCTACCACGTCCTCCGCGTTGTAGCGGACTAGGGTCTTCAGGGCGCCGTAGTGTCCCATCAGGTGCAGGCGCCAAAGGCGTACAGCGTCGTAACCTTGGAGCCCCTGAAGTCCTGAGGGGCGTGCTAGCCCTGTCTGCTCTTCGACCTTTTTCAGCCCGCCCCTGTAACCTAGCCAGCGCAGAGGGTACATAATGTCCAGGTGGGCTATCCCTGCCAGCACTGGCCCCATCTCTGCCTCTACGAAAGGGACGTCAAACCTAATGCCGTTATAGGTGATGAGGAGACGGTATCGCCTTACCTCCCTTGGGAACTCGTCCAGATTACGGCCCCTAATGAATGCCTTATACTGTTGGCCATCGAAAAGGCCGATGACGGTGATATAGCTAGGGCCGAATTCCAGCCCGGTGGTCTCTATATCTAGGCAAGCTGCTTTCCCCAGGAACTCCCCTAGAAGGCGCCATCTTTCCTTAGGAGGCAGGAGGTTGGCGAAGTAGGAGGCATCGCCCCGTTCTAGGTGGTACAGGGAGTTGCCTACGCCCTCCCAAATCCTCTGGCGATGCCAAGGTCCCAAAAAGGGCAGTGGATGCCTCAGCGCCTCCTCCCAGGTGCTGATGCCCTCCTGCCACAACAGCTCCTCGGTGCGGGGGCCAACCCCTGGCAGGTGGATGAACGTATGGCGCAACATCTCCCATTACCCCTTAACTCCCGCCATCCTGCCCGCCTCGATTATACGGGAAGCTGACCCAAGGTGGCCCCTACCCCATACTAAGGTCTTGACGCTAAAGCTGGGCTTGTTCATAATTCCCACCACCAGAGGCCTCGAAGGTCTGAAAAGGAGGTAGGATCATGGGGAAGCGTTTTAAGTGGCTAGCCTTTGGCCTCCTGGGGGCCTTCCTTGCCCTAGGCCTAGTGGCCTGTGAAGAGGAGGCTGCACCTACTACTCCTACGCCAGGGGTAGCTAGGCCCCCAGGCTGGAAGCAAGTGAAGACCGATTTCGGAGTCACAGATAAGGAGATCGTTATAGGGCAGACTACGGCTCTCTCCGGCAGTGCTGCGGCCGTATATCAGCCCATTGCTCCCGCTTTGCAAGCCTACGTTCGCAAGGTGAACCAGGAGGATGGGGGCGTCTGTGGCCGCCAGATAAGGCTGATCATTGAGGACGACCAGTACTCTCCTGCCCCTGCCCTAGAGAAGGCGAAGAAGCTGGCCGAGCAAGATAAGGTAGTGGCCTTCTTCGGCAACCTGGGCACTCCTGCCGTCACCGGCCAGGTGGACTACATCAACGACCCCAACGGCGACGGCAACCCGGCCGACGGCATACCTCACCTGCTGGTATCCACTGGTGCGGGCAAATGGAACAACCCCCAGAAGTGGCCATGGACCACTAGCTTCATCCCCGCCTACCCTGACGAGGGTAAGATCCTTGCCACCTTCCTGAACGAGAACGCCCAGAGCTTTGTAGGCAAGCCCGTGTCCCAGGTGAAGGTGGCCATCCTCTACCAGAACGACGACTTTGGCAAGGACGGTCGGGACGGTTTCAAGGAGGCCTTCAAGGGCCAGATCGTCACCGAGCAGGCCTATGAGAGCACCGCAACCGACATCACCTCCCAGATAGCTAACATGCGGGCTGCCAACCCCGACGTGCTTTACCTCTACTCTACCCCCGCCTTTACGGCTCACGTCTTCCGCTATATGATCACCAACAACTGGCGGCCCAAGGTGTTAATGAGTTACGTGAATCCTCCCGCCACCCTCGGTACTCTCCTGAGGGACCAGGGCGGTACTCAGGCTATCGCTGGCACCGTGGCCACGTCCTACATCCTGGACATCGTGACTGATGCCAACCGCCCCGAGATGCAGGCACACAAGCGCATCATGGAGACGTACGGGGGGCCACCTGTACAGCAGCTCTCCCTATACGCCCAGGCCCTTGGGGAGACGATGGTCCAGATCCTCAAGATCGCTTGCGATCGTGGGGACATGACGCGGCGGGGGGTTATGGATGCAGCCGAGTCTATAAGGGGCTTCCAGCCCTCCACCCTTATCCCGGGCATCACTATCACCATGTCCAAGACGGATCACCGGGCTGTCCAGTCCCTCATGCCAGTGGAGGTCCAGGCCGACGGCTCCACCAAGTGGCTCCTCAAGGAG
>Ga0105160_1000762_pt1 | contig 14091 bp, 13 predicted proteins | sample GXS110809BmetaG_FD_89591 | JGI IMG/M metagenome (GOLD analysis project Ga0105160, IMG submission 89591) | Hot spring microbial communities from Gongxiaoshe hot spring, China to study Microbial Dark Matter (Phase II) - GXS 110809B | ecosystem: Environmental > Aquatic > Thermal springs > Hot... | reverse complement strand
GAGCTGGCTAGGCTACCAGATTCTCTGGCCGAGGTTGTTGGGTTGTCTGAGGGGTTTGTAAGGGGGCTGGCCCAGGAGCTGGCTGGCATGAGGCATGTATTCCTCCTCGGCTACGGCCCCTCTTACATAGCAGCCCTCGAGGCGTCACTCAAGCTGAAGGAGACCTCTGGGATACATGCGGAGGCCTACTCTATCCGCGAGTTCAGACACGGCCCCATATCGCTACTGGATAAGGATGTGGCATGCGTATTCATTATTCCCCCTGAGCCCGGGGATTGTTTGGAGGTATTTGAGGGGGTTGGCGCTGAGGCTGAGGCTTCAGGCTCGCATGCCACCGTCATTTCCCATAAGGGGTTGGATGTGGAGGCAGACCTAGTACTCCCGGGCACGGCCCACGCATTCGCAACCGCAGTCGAGGTTGTTCCCTTCCAGCTCCTCGCCTATTACACTGCCCTGGAGAAGTCTCTCGACCCCGACAGGCCTAGGCGCTTGAGGAAGGTTGTGCAGTAGCCTGCCCCTACCTGCACCAGTTGTAGTGCTTGATTTCTTCGCCGTGTATGCATGTTGTAGGGTGGTTTAGTGTGCGGCACATAGAGGCTATGGTCTTCCTGTATAGGAGATTTTCGAGCTTATGGGCCTCGTCGCATGCTAGTTTTGCGGGCAGGTTGAGGACTTGGTGGAGATAAGTCTCTATTATCCTGTGGTTGTGTATGAGCTGCTCTGCGAGCCTCTCTCCGCGCCTGGTTAGGGCTATCGATCTCCATGGCTCATGGATAAGAAGCCCCTTCTCCTCAAGCCTCCTAACCACATCCACGACGCTCGACTCCCTCACACCAAACTTGGCGGCCAGGGCGCTAGTCCCGGTCCTCAGCTCATCAGCCATTTTATGGAGCGTGACTAGATAGACAGCCTCAACTCTGCTCAGATCGGCTCTAGGCACGCCAGTCCATTACGCCGCCATAATATATCCTCTTAGCCGGTTTATGGCTAGGCCTCGGTCGCCGGCGCTTCAACAATCCTCGAGTTGACCAGCGCCTCCAGAATCCTCCTCGACCTAGAGATAATCTCGCCGGCCCGTTCAAGCTCCTCCCTGTAGCTTAGCCGCCTCCTCGCAAGCCCCTGCCTCGAGAGTATATCGGCAACAGCGGCGGCCACCCTCGGGTAGACAGTCCACTCCTCCATTGTTGGGATGATATATCCTGGTGAGAGGCCCTTCTCCTCTGCACACTGCGCAAGCTCCTCCGCACCCCTAATCATCGCGTCGTAGGAGATTTGCCGTGCGCTGCAGTCGAGGGCTCCTCGGAAGACTGAGGGGAATATTAGGCTGTTGTTCACTTGGTTTGGGAAATCGCTTCTCCCAGTCGCCACTATTGCCGCTCCTGCCCTCTCAGCCTCCCAAGGCCATATTTCTGGGACGGGGTTAGCGAGGGCGAAGACTATCGGGTCCTTCTCCATGACAGAAATATCCTCGGGCTTAACAATCCCCGGCCCGGGCGTCGAGGCCGCTATGAGAACGTCCGCACCATCCAGCGCCTCCCTAAGCCCGCCCCTAACCTTACTCCTATTCGTCTTGATAGCTATCTCGTATTTCCAGCGATTCTTCAGCATAAGCGAGTCCATATCCGCCCTCTCAGAGTGGAGAATGCCCATCCTGTCTATGAGAATCATGTTTCCAGGGTTGAAGCCATATTTTTCGAGGAGGACGCAGGTGGCTATGTTAGCGGCCCCCGCCCCGAGGAGGACTATTCTAGTGTCTCTGGGTGTGCGGCCTGTGAGTTTGAGGGCGTTGATAAGGGCTGCAAGCGTCACTGCCGCTGTTCCCAGCTGGTCGTCATGCCAGACCGGGATCTCGAGGTCTGACATGAGCCTCTCAAGTATGTAGAAGCAGTCGGGCGACTGGATATCCTCGAGGTTTAGGCCTCCGAAGGATGGCTCCAGGGCCTTCGCCACCTGTATGAACTGCTCCGGAGACTCGGCTTTCACAGCTATGGGGATTGCATCAACACCTCCCAGATACTTGAATATCAGCGCCTTCCCCTCCATAACTGGAAGGCCGGCCTCGGGCCCGATATTCCCCAAGCCCAGCACTCTCGTCCCATTGGTCAAGACGGCTATCGTGTTCCACCTGTTCGTGAGGTTGAAGGCCTCGTTTCTATCCTTCACAATGGCTTTACAGACCTCCGCAACCCCCGGCGTATACCAGATTGAGAAGTCCTGCAGCCCCCTGATTGGAACCTTCGGATGGACCTCAATCTTCCCGCCGTAAAGCCGTGAATACTTTATAGCAAGCTCACCAAGCTTTACCTGATCCAATAAATCACCACCCTAAACATAGTGTATGTCAGATAATAAGAGTTTCTCATAACATTTTTTCATCTCTCTTTTGCATCGTTGCATCAAAATTAGTAATATATTCTTCAATCGCATAGATATGGATGCCGTGGCTTGAACTCTGAATAAATTAGTAGAATACTCAGGCGGCCGTCTGTTAGACATTAGCGCGTCTTCTTGACCGTCTTAGACGCTTCCCCTAACAACGTTGTTCTTTATCACGCCTATGCCCTCGACCTCCACCTCGACGACGTCGTTTATCTTGAGGAGCCTCGGCTCAGGTTTGGCAAATATTCCAACACCTGCAGGCGTTCCTGTCGCTATGACATCACCCGGCTCGAGCGTCATGACCGTGCTGATAAAAGAGACCAAGTAGTTGACGCCAAATATCATGTTCCTCGTGTTGGAGTTTTGTCTGGTCTCTCCGTTGACTCGAGAGACTATCTTGAGGTTTTGAGGGTCAGGTATCTCGTCACGCGTCACTATCCAGGGGCCCATGGGTGCGAATGTATCGAATGATTTTCCCCGAGTCCACTGCTTGTCCTTGAACTGGAGGTTTCGAGCTGATACGTCGTCGAAGGCTGCGTAGCCGCAGATGTATTCGGGCGCCTCGCTGGGCTTCACGCCGCGGCATCTCCTCCCGATAACTACTGCTAGCTCGGCCTCGTAGTCGAGCTGTGTGACGATTGAGGGGTATTCGATTGGGTCGTAGGGGCCTGTTAGGGCTGTGTGGGGCTTCATAAAAATTATTGGCTCATCAGGCACCTCAGCCTTAGACTCCTCCGCATGGTCCCTGTAGTTTAGCCCGATGCAGATTATCTTCGGCTTGTTATCCGTCGGTGCTAGAAGCTTTACTTGGGTTATCCTCAGTACTCGTGGAACCTTCCCCAGGGCCTCATGCACCAGCCTCCTGAACCCCTGCTCGCCTACAAACCTCTCGATAAAGTCTGAGAAGTAGGGAGGAAGAGCAACCCCTGTAGCCTCTTCAATCTCCTCCCTAGAGACCACATAGTCTCCCTCAACAAGCCCATATGTCGTGAGCTCACCGACTCTAAACCTAGCCAGCCTCATACAACACCACGCTAGACGGCTGATATCTCCTTAGAGCCATGCTTTAATGTTTGCCACAAGCCAGTCAGGTTGAGAAAAGGGTTAATTACAGCGGCCTATCTCTCAAGTAGCGAGGGGGCCGTGGCCTAGCAAGGTAGGGCGCCGGGCTCCAGATCTCAGAAGCATCTGGCCGTGAAGATACCCGGAAGCCGTGGGTTCAAGTCCCACCGGCCCCAAATTCAGATTAATTAGAGAGTTTTTACAGGTTCAAACTAATGGATATGTCTCCAACTATTAAAGCGATTCTTCACCTCTTTATCGAGTCGGGTAAGGTTGAGAACGTATGCGAGCAGCTCGCAAAGCTTCCCCAGACCCTAGACGTCTACGAGGTTACGGGCGAGTATGACGTCATAGCCGTGGTCGCCGTATCAGATGTTGATGAGTTGAGGGGGTTCGTCTCAAAGACCTTATCCAAGATAGACGGCGTTAGGAGTACCGTGACATCGATCATACTCCACACGCATAAAAAGAGCGGCGTGGAGACCTGGGAGTAAGCATTTCGTTTAGGCTAGCTTTCTCAGCCTTATGATTCTGGCTGGATACTTGGTGAGTATGGAGTGTACCTTTATGTCGAAGAGGGATTCCTTCTCCATGGCTGCCTTCTCAGTCCTCCTGACCAGTATGACTATGAAGTCGGAGCCACTCTTCTCAGCCTCCCAATCCACCACCTCCTCATAGCTGCCTGTCTTCACCTCATACTCAGTCTCGAAGCCACTTGAGGCAAGCAACTTACGGGCCTCCTCCAGACTGCTCTCAGCCTCAAGCCTAGCCCTCTCCACATCCTCCTCAGTCTCGGGGTCGATTATCGAGAGGAGCTTGATTGAGAAGCGCTTGTCAAGCGAGTGTCTAAGGACTTCTTCCACGACCCTGGAGTCTTCTCCAGGCTTCACAAGAACGGTCAGGCGCATCCTATAGCCTGCGGGGATGACGAGGGCCTGCTCTTCAACACTTATCACGGGTTTTTTCAGATAGATCCTCCGAAAAACTGAGAATACGATAACACCGATGACCATCCACGTTATTCCTAGGATTCGTCCAAGGTCGTGCAGGAGTAGGAAGAGCGAGAAGATTGCGGAGATTAGTAGGAGGCCTATGAGACTTGGTAGTGGTATCTCATAGATTCTTCCGTTACGTCTGAGTCTGAGTATTGGCCTGTTTTTCCAAGGCCTGTAGACATGTGGCTCCTTGTTCCTGAGGATTATTAGTGAGAGGAGTAGTATGATGTAGCTTAGGGAGGCTCCGAAGTTGTAGAGGCTTGCCAAGAGTGGTATGTCGCCTGGAAGTGTGAGGAAGAGGCCTATGATGCCGAAGAAGATTATGGCTTTTGTTGGTGTACCGTATCGCTTGTGGATTGCGTAGAACCAGTGAGGCATGAGCCCCAGCTTACCCATGCTTGCGGCAAGCCTAGAGATTCCTATGAGCCCCGTGTTTGACGAGACGATGCAGAGAATAATCGCCGTGAAAGAGACCAGCAGTGCAAGCTCTGGACCGAGTATGGGGTATCTGCTGACCAGCGAGGCTACAGGGTTCTCGAGAGCCGCAGCTATGTTCCGCCAGTCCGTAGCGCCGAGGGCTATCGAGCTGTACAATAATACGAAGAGGGGGACCATGACCGCGCAGAGCAGTGTGGCCCTAGGTATCCAGCGGTGGGGCATCCGCGTCTCCTCAGCAGCCTGGGCTATCGACTCGACACCTATGTAGGAAGCCATGGCTATTGTCAGCCCGTAGAGGAAGTTGTTTTCAGAGATGCTGAGGACTGGGAGATAGGACACTTCTCCTTGGGGCTCTGGGTTGCCTATGACTGTGAGCTGGGAGACGAGTCTCTCAAAGCTGAAGACCGTTAGGAACCCTACAATAACCACGAGAGACTGGACAACCAGCCCTAGGGCCACAATCCCCGCATTCATCTCAGCCGAGTACTTTACTCCGAAATAGTTTACCGCGATAAGGAGGATGACTATTAGAGCCGCTATTAGACCTAGGCTCCTAAGCGTCAGGGGCCCCAGCTGAAGGGCCATACCCTCGACCCCGGGTATTAGGAACTTGACGTATCCGGCCGCGGCTGTTGCGAAGAGTGAGAGACAGAGCATGTAGTCGAGTAGTATAGCCCAGCCGGCGATGAAGCTTCCCAGAGAGTTCCAGGTCCTGAGGGCGTAGGATTGGACTCCTCCAGCGTAGGGGTATGCAGGCGCCAGCTCGGCATAGGCCAGGCTAATGGCTACGTAGGCTATGGCTGTTATGGCGAAGGCGAAGAAGGCTGCGCCTCCCGCGTAGAGCATCGTGACGCCTAGGGCGATGAATACGTCAGCCCCTACATCCCCGAAGCCCATGGAGAAGGCGCTGAACCATCCTATCTCCCGCTTTAGCCGCCCTCCGCCGGAGGCCTCCAAACCGGCTTCTGACCTGTCGGCTCTTTATAAATAACCTATGCGCGCCAATATGAACAGGAAAATTAATATATTAAGGCCTATAGGAGGCCCGCCCGCTTTAAGCTCCTAGAATGAGAGAAAGCGTATTGAAAGTGTCTTGAGGTTTAGGAGGACCGCGGTCCCGACGCTGGGCTCTAGGCCGATACTCTCCTGTATCCTTGTCTGCTCCTGCCATGAGCCGGTGTTAATGAGCTGTGTCCCCTTGTAGGATGTGTAGGCTGCTACATGGGTGTGTCCAAGGCACAGGACATCTGGCTGCTCGGTTATGGCTAGATAATCGGTCTTTGTGGGGAGTATGGGTGTTGCCAGACCCATCGTAGGCGCTAGATGCCTCGACTTTAATAGGAGCTCCATCATCTCGCCAGACCTTTCATGCAGCGTCGAGTAGCTGAAGAGGGTGCCTGCCTGTATCACGTCGTCGAGCGTCTGCCCGTGGAAGATGAGCATCCTCAACCCACCCACCCTCAACCAGGCAGGGTTCCCTGCATAGACTATTTTCCCGCCGCCGAGCACTTGTCGATACCTCGCCTGGATTGGGGGCTGGGGGACAGCCCTCCTGCAGGGCTCGTGGTTGCCTGGCACGTAGAGGATCTTGATATGCTCTGGCACCCTTGAGAGGGCCTTGGAGGCCTCGGCGAACTGCTCCGAGTAGGACTTCAGCCTAAGCTCAGACTCTTGCCCGGGATAAACATACACACCATCCACCAGGTCTCCGTTGATTATTAGGAGAATGGTCTTCTCGGCCTCATTCTCCGGGCTGTTAAGCCAGTCGAGGAAGCTTCTGAGACTCTCAGCGGCATGCCTCTCGCTTCCAATATGAATGTCTGAGATTATGCAGATGTTCCTGTCCGGGCCCCTCCAGGACTGTCTCCTGCCAGCCACATCCGGGAGATAAACATCACTGGCAACGAGCACACCTCTCCGGGCCCTCGCCCGGAAAACAACAACCATGTCCTGGAGGATGCACTCCATCTTCTCAGCCAGCGTCCTGTCGCGCGTAGGGGCTATGATGCTCCAAGTGTCCACAGGGTCCTCCATCTCGACTAGGAAGTGCGTGTCGCGCCTCCTGATGCTCAACACCATGCCTAGGATGTAGGCCTCGCCGCCCTCCCGTATCAGCTCCCTCGCGGGCCTTAGACCTAGGCCCCGCCCCTCGAAGACCCGCCTGATAGACTGGAACCTGGAGAGGAGGTAGATTCTTTGCTCCTCGGCGACACCCTCTATCGAGAGGCCCTCATAGGTTGGAGACTCTAGGACTATCTCTGGAAGCGACTCCTCAGCCGCGACTTTAGCCTCAGCTGCCCTGCCTGCGAGGAATGTCTCCAGCGTTACCCTATCAATTATCACCTGGCCTGTGCGCCTAGCCTCAAGCCATGAGAGAAGCTCGTCCAGTAGCCTCTGGGGGTTCTCTGATTTTAGAAGCCTCTCCAGGGCCTCTGCTGAGAGCTGGTAGCCCCGCTCAATCGCCCTGACCGCAAGCCTCCTAGCTGCTTCGCTCACTCTCCACGCTACCCGCCTGACTCACTCCCCGCTCCAAGAGGTGGGATAAGAACTCGTCGCGCTCTAGGGCCTGCCTAACCTCCTCTACAGGAATTTTCAGAGAGATCTTCCGCGTCCTCCCATATCTCCCATAGCTTATGACGCTGCTTGAGAGGACTCCGAGCATGTCTAGCTCCGAGATCAATGTGCTGATTCTCCTGTCGGTGAGTGGCTCCAAGCCCAGCTGGCCGCAGAGTGAGCGGTAGTACTGGTAGACTAGGCCTGAGGTTATCTTGCTGGGCGAGTTTAATGTAGCGTGGTAGACTGCTAGCAGGACTATACGCCCGTGGAGCGGGAGGGTTGTCAGGGCCTCGAAGACCCGACCCTGCTCAATCACCCCCAAAGCCATGCGGACATGCGACTCCTCAACCCTCTCAGCCATACCCCTCTCGGCAATCTCACCCGCAACCCTCAGTAGGTCCAAGGCCCTCCTCGCATCACCATGCTCAGCAGCGGCGAGGGCGGCGCAGAGGTTTATAGTCGATTGCGGCACAACACCCTCGTGGAAAGCAAGCCCAGCCCTCTCGCTCAGAATATCGACAAGCTCCACCGCGCTGTAGGGGTGGAAGACGATCTCTTCCTCACTCAGACTGCTCAGAACCCTAGGATCAAGCATCTCCTTAAACATGAGATCGTTTGAGACGCCTATCAGAGATAGTTTACTCCCCTCCAGGCCCTCGTTGATCCTGGTCAGCTCGTATAGTAGAGCGTCGCCGAACCCCTTCACGAGCACGTCGATCTCGTCCAGACATACTATAAGAAGGTTCTGAGAAGATGAGTGGGCTCTCCTGAACCTGTTAAAGACCTCGCTCTTAGAGAGGCCTGTGAATGGGACTTGGACGCCGAGGGCCTCACACAGCTCAGCCAAGACCCTGTACTCAGTCCCTGCAATCCTGCAGTTGATGTATACGAAGTGGAGGGGGATTCCAAGCCTCTCTGCCTCCGATGCGAAACGCTTGAAGACATGCTTTACAACTGCTGTCTTCCCAGTCCCAGTTTTGCCGTAGATGAAGACGTTGCTCGGACGATGCATCTTCAGGCCCGTCGAGACGATCTCTCCCAGTCTCTTGATATGCTCCCACCTGTGCGGAAGGTTTCCAGGAATGTAGTCAGACCTGAGAACCTCCCTATCCTTGAATATACGCGACGCCGCCGTGACCCTGGCGAGGAGATCGCCCAGAGGGTCACCCCCCTGTTTCAACTGAAAATCGGCCACGACAGATGAAGACTAGGACCAGACTGTTAATTACGACCTATTGAAAATTTTTCTGATATACTCTATTATTTATCTGATTTTATCTATTTTGCCCTCGTTTGTGTTGATTTTAGTTAATTTCCAGTTGAAGGGCTGGGGTGGGCGTGTTTAAGTCTCCTTGGCTATACCATTATTCACTGATTCCAGTCTGTCGGTTTTGGCCCTAGACTGTTTAATCGCTCTTTTCTCTATGAGGGCTTGTTTTTAATGGTCTTCACTGTAAAGGGGGTATAGAGTGTTTCTAACCCCTCTTCTTCCACTGGAGCTGGTGGAGAATGGTGGAGAGTATTCACCACAGGGATTCACCGGGAAGGATGGCGGGTCTATGACGGCCTCGGAAACCGTGCAGAAGGGCTGGAGATACGCATTTTCTGCAAATCCCTAGCATTCGGAGGAAGGATCCACGTATATCACTCTGGATGCATCAGGATAATACGCTGGCAGGCTAAGGTTATATTAGCTTGTTGTTTTTGCGTATTATTTCACACTTCACAGCTTCACAGTGGGGGCCTCCACTCTTCACTGGATTGTAGGGGCCTGTGAAAGGGTGTTTTAGGGGAAATGTTATAAGCGGTTCCTATGGGTATAGTTGTTGTGGTTCAGGCGTTCGTCTTCATAAGGACTGGGGCTGGAAAGGCCGCTAGTGTTGCGGAGCAGGCTGGGAAACTCTCGGGCTGTAGGCTAGCATGCATGGTTACTGGCAGATACGACGTTGTAGTATTGATTGAGGCGGAGGACTTGAAGAAGCTCACCGAGGCCATTCTCTCCAAGATACACACGATAGACGGTGTAGAGAGGACGGAGACCGCGATAGTGGTTTAGCGGCCCGCCAAATCTCCAGGTTACGTTTATTTTTTCGTCCCAGGCTGGAGCCCTATGGGGCCGTGGTCGAGCATGGTCTAAGATGCCTGGCTTGGGCCCAGGAGGTCGTGGGTTCAAATCCCACCGGCCCCAAAATTCAGCATGTATAAACTATTTGAGTTGATGGGTGCTTTGCTTGGTTTGTGGTTGAGGAGTTTGTCTGGGTCGAGGGGCCCCTCGGTAGGCTGGCATGTATGGTCCATGTTCCCGCCAAGGGTCCCGCACCTGCCCTTGTAATGTGCCACGGGTTCACAGGTAATAGGGTTGAGGCCCACCGCCTCTTTGTAAGGGCTGCGCGGGAGTTCTGCAGAAGGGGTCTCCTCGTCGTACGCTTCGACTTCTATGGCTCCGGCGAGAGTGAGGGCGAGTTCCACGAGATGACTTTGACGAGTGAGGTTGAGGACCTTGGCTGCGTGCTGGACTATGTCTCTGGTTGGCCTGAAGTTGATGGGAGGAGAGTTGGAGTCCTGGGCCTCAGCATGGGTGGTGCTGTCTCTCTGATTAGGGCCTCACGCGACCCTAGGATAAGGTTTGTCTGCACATGGAGCGCACCCGCAGACTTCCTGGGACTGGCTGACTATGCTAAATCAATGGTCAGGGGTGGAAGCCTCTCAGGAGAATACATAGACCTTCCCACAGGATATAGGATAGGCCGTCAATTCATCCAGGATGTATTGTCATACAACTTGGTCGAGGCCGTCTCCAAGATCTCTCCAAGGCCCCTCCTCATAGTTCACGGGGGACAGGACAACGTCGTCCCACCCAGCCACGCCGACACTCTCTATAAAGCGGCCGGTGAGCCCCGCGAGAAGATAATAATAGAGGAAGGCGACCACACATTCACAGGCCTTGAAGTTGAGTTGAAGGCAATTAACAGGACGGCCGAGTGGCTTGAGAAGATTTTGAAGAAGCTATAGCCCACCCTCTCACAGACACGTCTGAAGAGGCTCCATGAGCTGGAGGTGGAGGACTCGCCGGATGAATTTTTCATGGGTGTAGACCTAACGACATCGCCCCGCCGCGTCTCATTAACATGCATCCTATCACCGAGCGGCGAGACAGTCTTCCACGAGCCGCTGCTAGACGATGAGATAGTTGGACTGGCCGAGAGATACGCTCCAGCCTGCATAGCCGTGGACGCGCCCCTAACACTTCCAACCAGTCTTCAGGGCCGCGGCTACAGGCTCTGCGACAGAGAGGTGAGGAGAATGGGGATAAGAATCTTCCCCTTATCCCTTGGCTCCATGAGGATGTTGGCTTTGAGGGGTGTGGGCCTGGCTGCGAGGCTTAGGGGTCTTGGCTTCGAAGTTATAGAGACTTTTCCGAGTGGTGCGCAAAGGGTTCTTGGGCTTTGGGGCCGCGGTGGGAGAAAGGCGAGCGTGCTTGCGCGAGGCTTGAGGAGGCTTGGCCTCAAGATACCGCGGGGCCCGAGCCTCGACATGATCGACGCCGCGACATGCGCCTACGTAGCCCTACTATACAGGCGTGGACTCTGCATGGTGTTTGGAGACCCCTCAGAGGGCCTCCTATACCTCCCGGCTAAATCCACAAGGGTAAGATCTTTTAAGTATGGGAGATCATTTTAGCCAAACTAAGTTTTTTGATCAATTTCTTCCTTAAAAAGATACTAAAAAGATTGAGTAGGATCTAAACTCTTAAATAGTTGTTCTTAGATCTAAAATCGAGGTGAGTAGTGGTGGAGGTAGGTGCGTTTAGGATCAAACAATGGGGCTATGGTGAAGGTGCTTCACCAGCCTATATCTATGTTACGGCACTGCCGCTGCGATTCCTCACCGAGGGGGGGAGAGCGAGGATTGACCGGTGGAGTAGGGATAATAGGGAGGGTTACCAGAGGGCTCCGCTAGAAAGTCGTGTTAAGCCGAGGAAGGGGAGCGTAGTGAAGTACATCTTGGATGAGCTAGGTGTCTTTCCTACATCTGTCTTGCTAAATGTTCGCGACAACACATTGAAGTTCATGCCTGCGAAGAAGCTAAATGAAAACATAGAGTACGGAACACTTCACATCGATGATAGCACGTCGCTGTGGATAATAGATGGGCAGCATAGGATTGAGGCCCTTAAAAGAGCTAGCGCTGAGCATCCAGAATTAGAAGAATATCCGCTGCCTGTATCTATCTTAAATCTTAATGATAAATTTGATGAACTTGTTCATTTCTACATTGTCAACTCCAGGCAAAAGAAAATACCTACAGGAATAGCCTATCGCCACATGCAGCAGATGTATGAAGCAGTGAAAATCAGGGCCACCTATCAGTGGCTCGAGTCAGTAATATTAGGGCCAAAGCAGGAACGCCAGGCACTCGCAGCAATGGTCGTGGATTATTTGGACACAGAACCAGAGTCTCCTTTTGCTGGTAGAATCAGATTTCAAGGCGAAGAGCTCGAGAAGCGGCACTTAATAGATGACGATGTCTTAATAAGATATATCAGCACTTTGCTTAGGGAAAAAGTGCTCGCCAGCATGACAGTCGAGGAGTTGGCAGAATTGCTCATATGGTATTGGTCAGCAATCAGGGAATTATATCCGAAAGCATTCAAGCAAGAGGAGAAAGACAACTACACACTTCTAAAACACACCGGAGTGGCATCGTTTACATATTTGTTCCCATACATATACGGTTTATGCGCAAAAGAGGGGAAGATAGACAAAAATAGCATATTGGCTAAGCTCGAGTTATTGAAGAAGCCAATACCTAGCGACTCGCCTTCCGCTAGTGAACTAGATGCTGATTTTAGAAGACCTATCGATGAAGAGTGGTGGTCTAAGGATCACGGTCCATCCATAGCTAGAGCTACCAGTGAGGCAACATTCCGAACAATCAGCGAGAAGCTAGCAAAAAAGATAAGCATCTTACTGAAAGTTAGGTGACTTCTATGAGTTCGAAGGGTGATGAGCTTTTATTCTCCAAGCTTGAAAGAGTACAGCAAACATTTGCCGAATACTTATCAGAAGCAACTAACCTAGCTAAGCAGGTAAATTATGTCTTAGATCGGTTGAGGGCGATAGTATACTCGAATACTGAAAATAAAATTAAAGCAATTTCTAGGCCAGATCCTAAAACTATCTCAGAATCTATAGCAAATATCATTGAAAAAATGACTTCCCTATTAAAAATACAGCAGGATCTGTTACAACAGATCCTTAATGAATGTAGTCAAGAAAAGGTACAATGCGATACATGTAGTGGTGCGGGCTCCATTAAAGAAAAAATCTATGTCAGAGACGAGGATTCCATAAATGAGTTCTATCAAGATAAAAGATGTGATCAATGCAACGGTCTTGGCTTTTTGCAGACAACTAAGCCTTTTTCCGAACAAGCGCTAATAATGCTTCATCACCTTATAGATCTCTATACTTATGACATGCAAGAGCGCACTGGCAAGTGAGTAGGGAGGGCCTTTCTCCGAATAGTGGCGGTGGACAGTTAGCCTAGGTTTTTTAATAGTCGAGAAACCTACATTACACAGTATTATACGCGATTTTCCTCGTATTACAATATTGTTTTTGTCAATATCAAATCCACTCGGTTATCGGCTCTTCGATGCTCCAGTTATAGGAGCAGGAGGAGCAGTAGACTGTCCAGACCTTCCTGACCTGTGCATCCGGCGGTATTAGCGGGAGTACTAGCGTGCTGCCGCATCTTGGGCATGTGTCGCCTAGGTACTTTCTCCAGGCCTTCCTCGAGAGTGTTACTGTGAGGCCTGAGCCGCTGTGCTCCGAGACTAGGGCGAAGCCGTGCTTGACAAGTATCCGCGCTGGATCCTCGATATCGGCGGAGAGGACTAGGGCTCCGCCGTCCGCAAGGGCCCTGTTGACCTCCAGTAGAATCAGGCTTAGCCTGTTGGGATCTCCACGCTGCCTTACCACGGCCCCACCAATGCCGCCAGCCCTCAGCGGAAACCTACCAGAATAGCACTCAACAATATGGGTCTCCACACCACCGCCTCCAAACCCCTCGGCGACAACCAGCCTCAGAATGCTGCCTCCCTCTCCACCCTCCACTAAGAGATAGCTGGACCTCCACCTCGGCTGGTCGCCTAGCTCGCCGCGGAGAAGGGCCTCCTCGAGGGGTGTCAGCACAGAAGACCTGTGTTAGGCGCCTTAATCTACTCTACCCCGCTCTGGATGGAAAGGGATTAAGCCTCCGCCCTGCTTTTGGATTGTGTGCGTGGTGCGGTTTCGCCTGTCGACGGCAGGTATAGGCCTCTGGTCTCCGAGCTCTCCTCCTATTTCTCCGAGGAGGCGCTGATGAGGTATAGGCTCCTTGTCGAGGCCGAGTATCTGAAGCTTGTCGCGGCGCGGGCTAATCCGCAGCTGGCTGGGAGGCTTGGGGAGGCCTTGGATGTGATTATCTCGGGGTTTGGATTGGAGGAGGCCGAGGCTGTGAAGGCGATTGAGGCTGAGACGAGGCATGATGTTGAGGCTATTGTGAGGTTTCTCCGTCAGAGGCTTGAAGGAGTGGGTCTCGGGGAGGCTGCCCGCCTAGTACATGTGGGGCTGACATCTGAGGACGTTAACAACCTCGCCTACTCGCTGGCCCTGAG
>Ga0105160_1000760_pt1 | contig 14098 bp, 15 predicted proteins | sample GXS110809BmetaG_FD_89591 | JGI IMG/M metagenome (GOLD analysis project Ga0105160, IMG submission 89591) | Hot spring microbial communities from Gongxiaoshe hot spring, China to study Microbial Dark Matter (Phase II) - GXS 110809B | ecosystem: Environmental > Aquatic > Thermal springs > Hot... | reverse complement strand
TCGCCAACCCCAAAACGATGCCGCCGATCAGCCCAACGCGCAGCGCGGGGCGTAAGTTCATTGGTCGCGCCGACGTAGAGGGCTGGTTCATCATGGCTCAGCGATACTGGAACAAGTGGTCAATGGCATCCGCAAGCTGTTTGAGCGTTGCCACCTGATGCACGGCGTCGCAGAACGGCGCGTACGCGAGCATGTCGCTATCGCCGCTGCCCCACTGATGAGGCGGCTCGGGGTTAAACCACAGCACGCGCCGCGCCCGCATGCGCAGCGCTTGCATGAGGTCGAGGCGCGGATCGTTGAAGTTGTTGCGCGCATCACCGACGAAGATCAATGTGGTGCGGTGATCCACAGCGTCGAGGTAGTGCTTGCAGAACGTCTCAAGGCTGTTGCCGAGGTCGGTGTTGTAATGCCCAGGTGGGAGCGCATGCAAAACGTGCTGCACCGCTTCGTGTGGGCGATGCTCAGCGAAGATCATGCTCACTTCATGCATGTCGCTGATGAACGCAAAGGAACGCGCCTTGCTCACCTGATCCTGCATTTCGTACATCATGCGCAGCATGAATTCGGCGACGGGGCGCATGGAGGTGCTGACGTCCACGATCATGGTGATCTTGGGTTTCAGGTGTCGGCGCTTCAGCTTTAGCTCAAGCGGCACACCCATGTAGCGCAGGTTGTGGCGGATCGTGCCCTTGGCATCGAAGTGTCCGCGCTTGCCGCGGCGCAGGCGCAACGCTGCGCGTGAGCGCAACCGCGCCACCAAGCGCCGCACGTGATTGCGTAGCTCATCAGCTTCTGCTTCGCTCAGCGAGGAGAGCGGGCGGTTCATCAGATCGTCGATCCGTTGGCGGCGTTGTGGCTGCTGCGTCTGGTTGAGCAGCGACTGACCCACAAAGCGGGAGATTTGCTCGCGCAGCGATTCCGCATTCCCCAACACTGTCTCGCGCACCTGTTGGCGCCCTTCGGCGTTCATCCCTTCTTCCTTGAGGTGTTTCATCAGCGCCTCGAGCGCTTCCTGAACCTGTTCTGGCGTGAGCCCCATTTGGCGCAACATGCGCTCGAGCAGCCATTGCTGTGCGTGAGGATTGCCGCGCAGCCCGCGGTCCAGCCCGGCGCGTTGGGCTGCGCGCTCAAGCTGCTCGCGTGTAGGGCGCTCACCCAGCGCCAACATGCGCATCAGCTCGCGCAGATGTTGGCGCAACTGCTCGATCGCGCGCTCAAGTTGTGCTTGTTGCTCCTTCGTCAAGCCTTGGGGCGGCTGGAGCGGCGGTCCCTCGTGACCGAAATAAAGCGGGAAGTAGCGCTCGAAGATGGGCACATCTGCTGGCTCTTTGACCAAGGTGGCTTTCAGCGCGGTCTTGAAGCGCTCGCGATCCATCACGCCGATCGCGCATACAGCACGCAGTGCATCAGCGCTCTCGGCGAGCGAAATGCGCACGCCGGCGCTGCGCAACGCGCTCACGAACTCGATAATGCGCTCGTCCATCCGTTCACCCTCCGAGTGATCCTGCGCATCAGCGCACGCCGATCTCGGGACCGCGCCGTCCGCCCATGAGGGCGCGCCGCGCGCGCAAAATGTCGCTTTCGTGCTTTAGGATGACGGTGAGGGTGTCGTTGAGCGTCTTTTCGTCAAGGTGTTTTGCGTTGATCGCCACCAGTGCTTTTGCCCAATCCACGGTCTCGGCGACGCTCGGCGCTTTCTTCAAGTCTATCTCACGCAGCTTTTGCACGATCTCCACGCACTGCCGCGCTACTTGCGGCGCAAGCTCAGGCACGCGCATCCGCACGATGCGCAGCTCGCTCTCAAAGGACGGGTAATCAACGAAGAGGTAAAGCGCACGGCGCTTGAGCGCCTCGCTCAGCTCGCGCGTGTTGTTGCTGGTGAGCACCACCATCGGCTGATGCACTGCCTTGATAGTGCCCAGCTCAGGCACGCTCACCTGGAAGTCGCTGAGGATTTCGAGCAAGAAGGCTTCAAACTCCGCGTCAGCGCGGTCGATCTCATCAATGAGCAGCACCACGGGGTGCTCGCTCATAATCGCGCGCAGCAACGGGCGCGGCAGCAGAAAGCGGCGCGAGAAGAAGACGTTCTCTTCTTTGGCAAGCGCGTCTGCGGCTTCGCTCAGCGTGCGTGCCTCGCCCATGATCTGGTTGAGCTTGTCGCGCAGCAGCTGGGTGTAGAGCATTTGTTTGGAGTACTCCCACTCATACAAAGCCTTTGACTCATCCAACCCCTCGTAGCACTGCAAGCGGATCAACTCGCGCCCTGTTGCTGCTGCCCACGCTTTTGCCAGTTCGGTTTTGCCCACACCAGCCGGACCCTCGGCGAGGATTGGCTTGCCAAGGCGCTCTGCGAGAAACACCACCGTGGCGATCTCGTCTGAGGCGATGTACTGCTGCGCCAACAACCCTTGCACAACGTCTGCAACAGAATTGAACACCATAGGCAAAGGATACACCCAGAAGATAAGCGTCTGAGAACGTCAGCCGTGGTGCAGGGTTAGGCCCTTTGCTGGTCTCATTCAGGTGCTTCGCCGTTCAGCATCGCCAGCGCATCAAGCACCTCTTGGCGTGAGAGGCCGCCGAGCATCAGCTCGTGATCGCGCAACGCAAGCAGCCGCTGGTAAAACGCGCGCGCCTCCTGGCGCCAGGCCTTGGGGTCTTGCGCAAGCAGTGACCAAAGCGCGTCCTCGGCTGCGGCGTAGCGGCCCATGCGCTCGTAGTAGGCGAAAGCGCGCGCTTGGGTATGCGGCGCTAGCTCGGTGAAGCGTTCGAGCTTGTCGAGCAGCGCATCAATGCGCTCGGTGTAGTCCTTGGACGTACCGAACGGCTGCTGGAGCAACGCATCGAGCAGCACGTGGGCTGCCTTCTCGTAGTTCTGGATCGCAAGGTGCTCCTCGCCGACCAGCGCGTGCCAGTCGCCGTCGGCGTCGAGCAGATCGGCGAGCACCAGCACGCGGTCGAGGTCGCCGACGCGACCCATGCTGACGAAGAGCAGCAGCGCGTCGTCCGAGGCTTGGCGCGCGAACTCGGGCGTGATGCCGAGCGCTTCGCGGAACGCAGCGTCAATTTGGGCGCGCGCCTCTTCACGGCGGTTTTCGGTGAGCAGTTGCTTCAGCGCAAGCAGGAACGCGCCGAACTGCTCGATCATGCGCTTGATGTAATCGCGGGAGTACATCGTGCCTTAGCCTTGCATCACGCGCGCCATCACGTCCCACCAGAAGCGCCAGCAGCGCGCGATGTCGTCTTGCGTTTTTGGATCGAGCGGTTGGCGGAAAGGCAAGCGCTGCACGCGCTCGTTGAACTCCGCCACCAAATCCGCGACGTCGAGCGTGAGCAATTGGCGATCGCGGACCACGACGCGCCCGTTGACGATCACATGACGCACCGATTGTCCCGTCTCACAATGCACCAGCATCCCGTAGGCGTCGTTGTAAGGCGCGAGCACGGGCGTGTTCAAGTCCAGCAGCACCACGTCAGCCAGCCAGCCCTCGCGCAGCGCGCCGAGCTGCCCGCGCAGCAACAACGCCGCCGCGCCGCCGAGCGTCGCCATCTCGAACGCCTCGCGCGCGGTGATCCACGTCTTCGGATCGTGGTCGCCCACGTTGTGGATCAACGCCGCGAGTTTGATCGCGTCGAAGAGGTTTTGGTTGTCGCTGCTGCACGCGCCATCCACGCCGAGCGCCACCGTGATGCGGCGATCCAACATGGCGCGCAGCGGCATGAGGCCGCTGCCGAGCTTGAGGTTTGCCGCGGGGTTGTGCACGGGCACGGCGCCATGCTCTGCGAGCAAGTCAAGATCAGCGGGATCGCGCACCCAGACGCTGTGAGGCAACGACAGCTCTGGCGCGAGCACCTCGATCTCTGCGAGCCACGGCACGAGGCGTTTGCCCCGCACTTGGCGGATGCAGTAATCTTGCACGCGCGTCTCGACACAGTGCATGTGCACGCCTGCGCCATACTTGCGCGCGAGCGCTAGCGAAGCTTGCAGACATTCTTCCGTCACAAGTTGACCTGCCGCTGGGCCGAGGAACGTTTGCAGGCGACCCTCCTCGCTGCCGTGCCAATCGCGCATCCAGGCGTCGAACATCGCCAGGTTCTCGTGCAGCACTGCGCGGCGGTAGTCGTCGCGGTCGGGGCGATAGCCGCCGTGTGATTGTCCGTACACGCTGCCGCGCAGGTCATGCCCGAGCGCATCGGCAACGTCGAGCACATAGTCGTGGTCGTCGAACATGGGGGCGACCGCAGCGCGGATACCTGCATCGCGGTAAGCCTGCATGGTGGCGTCGAGGTATTCGCGTTGCCAAGGCCCGCCGTGCCAAAGATGATCGAGCGACGCCGTGACGCCGCTGAGCAGCATCTCGATTGCGCTCATCGCTGCGCAAAGGTAGTGGTCGCGCGCGGTGTATTCGCCGCAGGTGCCGTAGAGCCAGACCAGCCACGGCTCCAGCGGCATGCGTTCGGTGGCGCCGCGCATGTAGTTCTCGGGTGAGTGTGTGTGCGCGCTGACCAAGCCGGGGATGGCGAACAAGCCACGCCCGTTGATCACTTCGATGTTGCCGCGCACACCGCTCTGGAGCAACGCGCCGAGGTTCAACGCGTGCGCGGGCGCAATGCGCCGAATGCGGTTGCCCGCGATCCAGATCGTGCGGTCGGTGGCGATGCCACGCGGCGCGTCGGCGTCGAGGAGATCAACGTGTTCGATCAGCAGATGGGCGGGTTGATGCTGTTTCTCCATGGCGTTTGGCATGCAGTTGCTCCATGCTACACCAGCGCTGAACGTTAAGCTACAATACAACCCCTTTCGAGCAACAGGAGAACACAGCGCTATGGTTCGCATTCGACTTCGCCGCATCGGCTCGCGCAACCAGCCGGTGTATCGCATCGTGGTTGCAGATAAAGAGGCGCCGCGCGACGGCGCGTTCATCGAAACGTTGGGCGTGTACAACCCGCGCACTCAACCCGAGTTCATTGACTTCAAAGAAGACCGCGTGTACTACTGGCTGCGCGTCGGCGCTCAACCCAGCGAGGCCGTGGCGCAGATCTTCCGCAAGACGGGCACCTTGGAGCGCTTTCAACGCTTGCTCAAGGGTGAACCAGAAGAGACATTGCTTGCCGAGGCTGCCGCCAAGCTGCAAGCGCTGCGCCCGCCGACGCTGCGCACGCGCATTGGCGTTGAGCACGGCGCGAAAGCGAAGCGCTGATTTTGCCCCCTATGAAGGCGCTCGTGGAGTACGTCGCTCAGCAGCTTGTGCCCGACCCCACCAAGGTGGTGGTAACGGAGCGCACAAGCCGCGGCACGGTGTTCCTCCGCCTTCGCGTGCCCAAGGAAGAACTTGGGCGCGTTATCGGACGCGAAGGACGCCTTGCGAGCGCTATGCGCGTATTGTTGCGCGTCGCTGGCGCGCGCACGCGCCGGCGCGTCGTGGTGGACATCACCGACTGACGTGCCGCGCAACACGCTCGTCTCGGTCGGCGTAGTGGCACGCCCTCACGGCATCACGGGTGAGGTTAAGCTCGAGGTCGTGCCCGCTTATGCTGAAGTGATTGTCCGTCACCTGCGCCGCGTCTTCCTCGGACCTGAGCGACAGCCCTACCGCATCCGATCCGCGCGACTTCACCAGCGCGCCGTCTTGCTGCACCTGGAAGGCGTGCGCACGCGGAACGATGCCGAGACCCTGCGCGGCGCTGAGGTCTTCCTTCACGCCGACGACTTACCTGCGCTGCCTGCTGGCGAGTACTACATGCACGAACTGCTCGGCTTACACGTGCTTGAGGCAGAGACCCAAACCGAGCTGGGAGAGTTGGCTGAAGTCCTCGTCACTGGCAGCAACGATGTGTACGTCGTGCGCCGCCCTGATGGGCGCGAATTGCTCCTTCCAGCGCTGCCAGACGTGATCCTCAGCGTGGACCTCGACGCCAACACCATGCACGTGCGCATCCCGCCTGGGCTAGAGTAGTGAGGTGGCTCACGCAGAACTGCCGTACTACTTGGCGTTCGTGCGCGTGCGCGGCATCGGCGCAGTGCGCCTGCGCCGCCTCAAAACCCACTTCGGCTCTCTGCGCGACGCCTGGCACGCTAACGCCTTCGATCTTGCCGCTGCTGGGCTTGAAGAACGTTTGATCGGCGCTTTGCTCTCAGCGCGTCGCACCATCCATCCCGAGGCTGAGCTTGAGCGCTTACAGCGTGCCAGGGCCACAGCACTTACGTGGGACGACGAAGCCTACCCACGCCTGCTGCGCGAGATAGACGAACCGCCACCAGTGCTCTTCGTGAAAGGCACGCTTGCTGAAACCGATCGCTGGGCTGTTGCCCTCGTGGGCACGCGGCGCGCTACCGTGTACGGCAAACAGGTTGCGGAGATGCTCGCGGCAGACCTCGCGCGCAATCGCGTGACAGTGGTTAGCGGCTTGGCGCGAGGTGTGGACGCCGTCGCTCACGAGGCAGCGCTGAAGGCGGGCGGGCGAACGATCGCCGTGCTGGGCTGTGGCGTGGACATCGTGTATCCTGCGGAGCATCGCCGCCTTGCCGAGCGCATCCTTGAGAACGGCGCGCTCGTGAGTGATTACCCTCTCGGCACACCTCCTGATGCACGTAACTTCCCACCACGCAACCGCATCATCAGCGGGCTGAGCCTCGGCGTCGTGGTGGTGGAAGCAGACGAACAAAGTGGCGCGCTGATCACGGCGCAGTTCGCCGCCCAGCAAGGGCGTGAAGTCTTCGCCGTTCCCGGCAACATCCTCAACCGCTCCAGCCGAGGGACAAACAAACTGATCCAAAACGGCGCAAAACTCGTCCTCGACGTGGAAAACATCCTCGAGGAGCTGAACTTGAGCGCAGTCGCCGATCGCGCAAGCGTTGCTGCGATCGCGCCAGAAAACGATCTGGAGCGCGCGCTGCTCGCCCTGCTCTCGCACGAGCCTTGTGATGTGGACACGCTTGTGCGCAGCGTGGGGCTGCCTACTGAAACCGTGATCGCCGCGCTCACGTTGATGGAGCTGAAGGGGCTAGTGCGCCATGCAGGCAGCATGAGCTACGTGCTGGCTTGAGATCACTTTCACGCGTCCGCACGTGCTACCATTAGCACTACACATGTCAAGCGATCCAGAAACCCCGCCGCTCATGCCTGGCGAACGCCTTTCGCGCGAGGAGTTCGAGCGCCGTCACGCCGCAACGCCCAAAGCAAAAGCGGAGCTGATCAAAGGCGTGGTGCACATGTCGCCGCACGCCAAAGTGCTCAAGCTGGAGCACGCGCAGACGCATCTTCTGCTCGCCACGTGGCTCGGTGTGTATGCGGCGCACACGCCCAGCGCGTTGGCGCTGGATAACGTCTCCTACCGTGTTGACGCGCAAAACGAGCTGCAACCCGATCTCGTGCTCATGCTGCGCGATGGACGCGCCTATGTGGACGCAGAGGGGTTTCTGGCGGGCGCGCCTGAATTGGTGATCGAGGTCGCTGTGAGCACTGCCGATCGCGATCTCGGTGCAAAGCGCGAGGTTTACCAACGCGCAGGCGTGCAAGAATATGCCGTGTGGCACGTTAGCGAAGCGCTGTTCAACTGGTGGGTGCTGGAGCAGGGCGTTTACCAAACGTTGACGCCCAACACCGAACAGGTGCTGCACAGCCACGTCTTCCCAGGCTTGTGGCTCGACGTGCCCGCGCTGTTGCGACGCGACCTCGCGGCGATGCTTGCGCGCTTGCACGAGGGGCTGCGCAGCGAAGCACATGCAGCGTTCGTCAAGCAACGCGGTTAAACTTCACAGCATGACGACGATCAGCACTGAACTTCTCGAAATCCTCCGCTGCCCCTATTGCGTTAGCAGCAGCACACGCCAACCTGGCGATGACCCCGGCCGCCTCACGCTTTACAAGGACACCTGGTTGATCTGCGAGGGGTGCGGGCGCAAATACCCCATCAAGGACGGCATCCCTGTCATGTTGATTGACGAGGGCGAGAAATGGATGCACGTGAAGCCTGAGGACTTGCCCGTGCCGCCGCCACAAGACTGATCACAGCACGCGATGCGATTGCTCAAGCTGCTGGTGCTGTTTTTGGCACTTAGCAGCACCGTTGCGCTGGTGTTGGCGTCGCGCCTCACCGCGCGCACCGTGATCACAGCAGACGCCATCCAGCCAGCGATGAACTTTGCCTTCGTCGGGCTGCGCGGTGTGATCCCCGCGTATCCCAAACTCGAAGAAGGGTACCTTTCGTTTCGGCTGCGCGACGAGAGCGGCGAAGTGCGTGTGGTGGCGTATCGCCAGGTGGTCGAGGCACTGCGCCGCGAAGGGCGCATCCCAGCACCCGGCGATCGCGTGCACGTGGAGGGCACGCTGCGCGTGCGCGAGGACGACGCCGTGCTCATCCTCAGCGTGCCCAAGCTGCTGCGCCTCGAACGCCCCGAAGCGCGTGCGATTCCCCTCGCGCAACTACCCGAAGCTTCTCTCGGCGAGCACGTCCGTGTGCGCGGGCAAGTGCGCCGCGTGCGCGATGTGGCAGGCTTGCGCATCCTCACCTTGCGTGAGGGCGATGCCGTCGCCGATGTCGTGTTCCCTTTGCAGTCTGCGCCATGGGGCGCACCACCCCAGGTGGGATTGGGGACATGGGTGGAGATCAGCGGCGGCGTGGGGGAATACCGAGAGACGAAACAAGTGCTGGCGCGCAGCGCTGAAGATGTGCGCCGCCTCGCTGCGCCACAGCTACACCTTGCTGCCTCTTTCCCCTTTGACCGCAACGCCGTTGGACGTTGGTTGAGCGTGCGCGCGCGCGTCGCGGAGCTGCGCCCCTTCAGCGTTGGGATGCGCCTTGTGCTCGAGGACGCGCAGCGCCGAACGCTCGATGTGGTGATCTTCGATGACCTGTGGAATCAACTTCCGTTCTCGCAGACGCTGCTGATCGGCGACACGGTGTGGGCACAAGGCGAGCTAGCGCTCTACCGCGGGCGCTTGGAGCTGCTGCCCGAGTTGCCCACAGATGTGCAACGTGAGGCGCGTTGACCTCGCCTGTGCACTTGTGGATTTGCGCAAGCAGGGCTATAACGATGCGCGAACATGCCGCTCACGCTTGAGGCGCAACTCGACCTGTTCCTTCGCGTCCTTGCTGGCGCGGGGCTGTGCGCAGTGATTGGTATCGAGCGCGAGCGCCATGGACACGCCGCAGGCTTGCGCACCCACATGCTGGTCGGGCTGGGTGCCGCGCTTTTCACTGTGCTCTCGTTCTACGCTTTCCCCAACAGCGACCCCGCGCGTATTGCAGCCCAGATCGTGAGCGGCATTGGCTTCCTTGGCGCTGGCGCTATCCTTCAGCGGCGCGACCGTTACCACATGCACGGCTTGACCACAGCCGCTAGCATCTGGGCGAGCGCGGCAATCGGCATGGCATGCGGCGCAGCGCTCTACGTCATCGCCGCGCTCACAGCATTGCTCGTGGTGATTGTGCTCGCCGTGCTTGCGCCCCTCGGTGAGCGCCTCAGACCGCCTTCAAAGGCAGAACCCGAAGGAGTCCCATACCCCTAAGAGGAGTTCATCCGTATGCCATACGCTATCCCAAAAATCCCCAAGCCGAAGACCGCAAAGCCGAACACCGCCTATCTCATCGCCAATGGTGACCTGCGCCTTTCTGCCAATCAAGTGTGTTGGCCCGCACAAGAGGACATGGAGCGCCGGGTGATCGCCGCATTTGCCCAAGAGGGCGTCAAGGTGATCCGCGCACACCCCTACGACCCCGAGTTGAAACACGGGTTCATCTGGAACCAGCGCATGGGCATGGACGTGTTCCAGAACATCCCGCCCGACGCGCCGCTGATTGTCGCCGAAGCTGTGTGGCAATACAGCTACCACATCCTGCCCGGCTTGCGCGATCATCGCGGACCAATCCTCACCGTCGCCAACTGGAGCGGGCAGTGGCCCGGCTTGGTGGGCATGCTCAACCTGAACGGCAGCCTCACCAAGATGGGCGTGAAATACAGCACGATCTGGAGCGAGACGTTCGAGGACGACTTCTTCCGCAAGGCGATCCGCCAATGGATTCGCACAGGGCGCATCAAGCACGACACAAGCCACGTCCGTCCGCTCAACCTCGATCGGCTGCCGACAGCAGAACGCAAACTCGGGCTTGCGCTTGCGGAATACCTCAAGCGCCGCAAGGCGATCATCGGCGTGTTCGACGAAGGCTGCATGGGGATGTACAACGCCATCATTGATGACGAGCTGCTCAACCCAACAGGGATTTACAAAGAGCGCCTCAGCCAGAGCGCACTGGTCGCTGAAATGCGCAACGTGACGGACGAAGAAGCCAACGCCGCACGCCAGTGGCTCGAAGCGCGCGGCATGACCTTTAAGACCGGCACCGACGAAGCCACCGAGCTGACTGATTGGCAGATCCGCGAGCAGCTCAAGATGTACATCGCTGCCGTGCGCATCGCAGCCGATTTCTCCTGCGACGCGATCGGCATCCAATATCAGCAAGGCTTGAAGGACATGACGCCCGCAAGCGACCTCGCCGAGGGCTTGCTGAACAACGCCGAGCGCCCGCCCGTCTACCGCCGCGGCACAAACGAGGAGCTTTACCCCGGACGACCGCTGCCGCATTTCAACGAGGTGGATGAAGGCGCGGCTGTGGACGCACTGGTAACCAATTGGGTGTGGACCGCGATGGGGTTCGACCCCGCCACCACGCTGCATGACCTCCGCTATGGCGAGCACTACAAAGACGAGAAACTCGATGCCTTTGTATGGGTGTTCGAGATCAGCGGCGCAGCACCCCCCTCGCATTTCATCGACGGCTACGCTGGTGCTGTGAGCGAACGACAGCCACCGATGTACTTCCGCCTCGGCGGCGGCACGCTCAAAGGCATCAGCAAGCCAGGCGAGATCGTCTGGAGCCGCGTCTTCATCGAAAATGGGGCGCTGCACGCCGACCTGGGGCGCGCGACCGTGGTGGAGCTGCCGCGCGAGGAGACCGAGCGACGTTGGCAAATGACCACGCCCCAGTGGCCCATCATGCACGCTGTGCTTCATGGCGTCACGCGCGATCAGATGATGGCGCGCCACAAGTCCAACCATATCCAAGTCGCTTATGCGCCAGACGCGAAAAGCGCCGACAAGGCGCTTGCCGCCAAAGCCGCCATGTTTGCCGGCATGGGCATTAAGGTTCACCTTTGCGGCGATGTGAAAGTTGGGTAAGCGCGCTGTTCCCCTCGCCTCAAACACACGACCGCCGAGCTTGGTCTGCTCGGCGGTCATTTCGTCGCTAGGCCGTGGCGCTCCTATGCCTGATAGCGAATGTCCACCTGTCGGCGTTCACGTGCGCTTTGCAGGATCGCGTCGCAGATCACAGCGTTGCGGTAGCCATCCTCGAAGTCGGCACCGTAGGGACGCACGTCCTTGTTGTTCACGATGGCGTCGAAGAAGTGGTGAAACTCGTGCACAAAGGTGTGCTCCCAGCCGATGATGTGTCCTTGGGGCCACCAATACTTCCAAAACGGATGGTAACTTTCGCTCACCAACACTTGCGTGAAGCCTTGGATCTCGCGCGGCTGATCGCGCATGAACACTTCGAGGTAATTGAGGTTCTCGAGGTTGAAGCGCAAGCTACCCCTCTCGGCGTTGATCTCGAAGCTGTTGTAGTTCTTGCGCCCGGGCGCGAAGCGCGTGGCTTCGAGCGTGCCGATCGCGCCGTTCTCGAACTCAACCAGCGCCACAAACGCATCATCCACGGTGACCTTCTCGCGCCGACCATCGGCGTTGCGCTCGGTGATGAAGGTCTTGGTCATCGCCATGACGCTTTTCGGCTCGCCGACGAGAAATCGGGCGAGATCGATGATGTGTGAGCCGAGATCGCCCAGCGCGCCGCTGCCTGCCACGCTCTGGTCGAGCCGCCACACCATGGGGAAGTTGGGGTCAGCGATCCACTCTTGGAGATACACGGCGCGGAAGTGGTAAATGCGCCCCAGCTTGCCTGCTTCGATCAACTCGCGCGCTAACCGCACCGCTGGCACGAAGCGGTAGTTGAACGCGACCATGTGTTTGATGCCTGCCGCCTTTGCGGCTTGCCACATCTCCCAGCACTCTTCAGCATTGCGCCCGAGCGGCTTCTCGCTGATCACGTGCTTGCCAGCTTTGGCGGCAGCGATGTTCGGTTCGGCGTGCACGTTGTTCGGACCGCTGTTGTCGAACACCTGCACTTCGGGATCGTCAACGAGCTGGCGCCAGTCGGTGTAGGCTTTCTGATAGCCATAACGCTTTGCTGCCTCGCGCACAGCGTCGGCGTTGCGCCCAGCGATGGCGACGAGCTTGGGGATGGCGACTGGGGGATACATCATGTAAGGCAACTTCTTTAGCGCGTTGCTGTGCGCCTTGCCCATGAAGGCATAGCCGAGGATGCCCACGCCCAGCGTAGGCGCCTCGCGCTCCGCTTTGGGTCCCGCCATGGTGATGAATCCAACTTCGTCAGACATGGTTCTTGCTCCTGCGCTTGCAGCTCGGGTTACTTGCGCTCGAAGGCAGCGTCGAAGGCTTGAGCGCTCGGCTTAAAGTCGTAGCGGCGCACGTTTGCGCAGCTTTCGGCGGCGCCGTGCTCGCGATCCATGCCGGGGTCTTCCCACTCCACTGAGAGCGGTCCGTCGTAGCCGATCTCGTTCAGCGCGCGGATGATGGCGTCGAAGTCGATCTTGCCGCGCCCGACGCTGCGGAAGTCCCAATAGCGGCGCGAATCGCCGAACGTCGTGTGCCCGCCGAATACGCCAGCTTGCGTGGGCACGCTGCTCCACCATACATCTTTCATGTGAACATGGAAGATGCGGTCGCGGAACTTGCGGATGAAACCCACGTAGTCAACCCCTTGATAGCCAAAGTGGCTTGGGTCGTAGTTGAAGCCGAACGCAGGGTGACCGCTGACGGCATTGAGCGCGCGCTCAGCGCTGACGATGTCGAAGGCGATCTCTGTGGGGTGCACCTCAAGCGCAAAGCGCACGCCGTTCTCGTGGAACACGTCGAGGATCGGCTTCCAGCGCGCGGCGAAATCGGCGAAGCCCGCCTCTATCAGTGCTGGCGGCACGGGCGGAAACGAATACACGTAGTGCCAGATGCGGCTGCCGGTGAAGCCGTTGACCACCCTAACGCCAAACAGCTTTGCGGCGCGCGCCGTGTTCTTCATCTCCTCGGCGGCGCGCTCGTTCACGCCGTCAGGGTTGCCGTCGCCCCACACGCGCGGCGGCAGAATAGCTTTGTGGCGCTCGTCAATGCGGTCGCACACCGCCTGCCCGACAAGGTGGTTGCTGATGGCGAAGCATTGCATGCCATACTTCTCCAGCACGTCGCGGTGGCGGCGCACGTAGCCGTCGTCGCTCAGCGCCTTCTCCACGTCGAAGTGATCACCCCAACATGCCAGCTCTACGCCGTCGTAGCCGAACGCCTTGGCCTTCGCCACGATAGTCTCAAACGGCAAATCTGCCCACTGCCCAGTGAAAAGCGTTACAGGTCTTGCCATGGTGGTGCTCCTCAAGTGGTAGTGAGCTTAGTCTAGCGACACGCCGCGGATTCCGCAACAGACTCACTTTTGCTGCGCGAACGGATACGGTCGCCAAGCTGGCGCTTGATAACCAATTGCACGGTTTCCGCGTTCCAGCCTTGCCCATAGAGCCCATCCAAGCGAGCGCAAGCTTTGCGTTGCGGAGCAAACACCGCCTCATGACGGCGAATGGGCGGTACCAGGCGGCATTGGGGTAGGTGTAGGCATGCGTGCCGGTGGCGGGGAAGCTGGAGTTGGGAATGGTGTTAGTCAAGGTGCAAGGAAATTCAAAAGACTGGCTGCCCAACAATCCGCGGCTTAGCCGCAGCGCGGAGCGAGCACAGCGAGCGGAGCTTTGTCGGCTAAGCTGCGTGTTGGGCGGCAACTTCGCTGCTTACTCAAAGATACCAAGAATATCCCAGCGATCTTTCCATTGCTCGAGCCTACTCTCGTCAATCGAGTGATGCGTAGAGTTTGGATTTCCAGGACGTTTTCCGCCGTGTTTGTTCAGATACTCTTGGTGTGTCCTATAGATGTTGTCCTTTATCCACCATTCTGGCACGACCCAGTAGCGCGGCGCTGTGTTTATATC